>SAMEA104315436__coassemble_714_pt1 | contig 78448 bp, 61 predicted proteins | sample SAMEA104315436__metabat2_low_PE_012 | metagenome-assembled genome bin SAMEA104315436 (sample SAMEA104315436) | gut metagenome | biome: Monkey gut; feature: monkey-associated habitat; material: faeces | place: China | collected 2013
CTAACGGTTTCCGCCATGCCGCCTGCCAAGCGTACCTCATAGCTGCTTGCCGTGCCGTTCCAGCTTACGGTTGCTCCCGTCTCGGTAACATTGCTTGTTGTAAGGGTTGTCGGTGCGTCGCAAGGGGCAGGAGCATCACCTGCATAATCCACTTTCAAGTCATCGACATAGATATTACGTCCATAATGTGATACACCTTTGAGTATGATATGATGTATTCCGGTCAAACCGGTAGGCAATGGGAAAGTGTATTGCGTCCAACCTGATGTCGTATTGTAACGTCCTACTCCTCCGACCAAAGTTGCTTGTTCAAGAGTTGCCGCATCATTCACATAAACCAATACACTGTCAAGCCTGTTATTATATTCTGAGTTATGGTAAATCCAGAATGATACTTCCATATCTTGTGTAAAGTCCATAGCATTAGAGATAATAGCCCCCCATTCATCTTGATAACTGTAATCATTGGATAAGAATTCTATCATTTGAGAACCTCCATGAGGAGAACAAGAAGGGTTATTTCCCGTACTTGCAACAGTCCAAGGCGTATCATAGGAGCTTTCTGATGTCCAGCAGTCTATTCCATTCTCGAAACCTTCTTCGTATGGGAACTCGTCTATCGCTCCATCGAAACAGGTTGTGCTGAATAGTACAGCGTCGGAATACACTGATGTTTCTTCACCGCAAACTCCTTTCACGGCCAATATATATTGGGTTGCAGGATCAAGACCTGTCAAAGTGAACGGTGAAGATGTCGCAGGCACATCGGTCAATTCCGTGTCGGTCAATGCACGATAGGATATTATGTACGAAGCAGATGTTCCCGTCCATGAAACATCAACGGAACTTGTAATCTCATTCGAAACCGTTACCTCCTGCGGAGAAACGCATGTTGCAACTTGCAAAGATACGTTATCTACCGCGGCAGGAACGACCGTCTCGCTCGCTGTGGTATAGCCCCATGTCATGAATGCCAAACGTTTCACTCCTGTGTAACCTCTGAGTTCGATTCTCTCATGTGTCCAATCGCTTTCGCCATACAAAAGAGCTTCTTCATCTACTGCAGGGAAGGCACTCGTGGAAATAGGCTGCGGATCCAAAACATATACCAACAAACCGCAATATACACTGCTTCCGCTTGTTCTACCTACGACTTTATAATCGAGGTCGAGATTGTAAACGGCATTTTCATCTTCTCCGAAATCGAAATCTTTGAACATGACCGCTCTCATGCCGGAACTTACCACTGTTGCGGCATAGCTTACACCGTTATCGTTGGATAGGTATGCCGATGTTCCGGTCGCATCTTCTCCTGCAAAGGTTGCCGTGCCTATTGCCCAAGCGTTGACTGAGCTGCTCGAAGCGAAACTCCAAGTTGCATTGTCATCGCTATCCTCGAAGTCGGTGCTGTAAGGAATGGTCTCCGGAGTAGCCAAGGTCTTGAATGTTGCAGGAACAGACCATGCGGAATATGAACCGCCGCTGCATACGGTTCTCACTGCTATACGATATGTCGTTGCAGGAGAAAGCGAGGATAGTGCCTCGGTCAAACTGCCTGTTACGGCAACAGGTGTTCCCGTTGCAACATCTGCATCTGCTCCCTCAACCAATGAATACTCGAAAGAAGCCGTTGCGTCAATCGCTGCGAAACTTAGGTCTGCGGAATTGTCGGTTACGTTATTCACCCTTACGTTGTAAGGTGCCTGACAATCGCTCCACTCGCTTAGTTCGATATTATCGACAAAGCAATCATTGTCGCCACCGGTTACGGTACTCTCGCCATAGAATGCGAACCTGACTGTTCCGGACAAAGGTGCGTCCTCTGCATCCACGAGTTTGAAAACAACTCTTGTGGCGGAATTGGTCAAATCGGAATAGTTGTGTTGCGTATCGGCATCGCCGTCTGCGAAGATTATTCCATTCGAAGCACTCCAGCTTACACCGTTATCGGTGGAAACCAACACCGCAAACTTATCATCTCCCGTTGTTGCAGCAGGAGCATTGCCGGTATTCCATGTTGTCAACGCAACATCGAATGCCAACTGGTATGTTGTGGAACCGTCTCCCAAATCAACGGAAGGAGTAATCACCCATTCATACAGGTCTTGACCATAAATATTAAGTTTCAACCTACCCGAAGTTTCGCCATCGATTATACGAGTGTCATTGTACTGCCAGCCATAGCCGCTTGTCAAGGCAGAAGTTTGTATGCTGCCGCTTGCAGGAAGCAATCCGGTCTTCTTTACCCAACAGTTTGCCGCCGTGAATGGTGTTGCCTCGAATGTCTCGCTCCAAGGGGCGGTCAAAGTTGTACAAGGCGTTATCACGTTGGTTGCTGAAACGAATGTGGTTCTTTCACCGTCCGAACAAACAGCCGCTACTCTTATCTGATATACCATACCGAAGTCCGCAGTTATGGCATAAGGGAAATCAGCTTCCGTAAGGTCGGTTACCTCCGTCCAATCGGTAGCAGTGGATATTCTGTACTGCAATACGTACGTTACATCTGTGTTGTTATCATCTACATCGACGTTTATGGTAACATTCTCCGCATCCACGGCAGGTGCTTCCGCCGTTGCGGTTACGCTTGTAACCGGTCCGCAATCGAGAGCCACCAATCTGATATTGTCTATTGCCGCTCCGGCACTGTCGGTTGCCACACTGCCGTCGTTAGCCCATCTGAAAATCAACTGATATACTCCGTTATAATCGGCACTCGTCAAAAGCATATTCTCACTCTCCCATTGTCCGCCGGAAAGATAGCTTTGGGATATTATGGCATAGTCGTCCAATTCTGTGTTATAAGAACTATATGATGTCGGAATTTCAATTCCGAAAGGCACAAGGTAAGCTCTCATAAAATCACAGCTAGCTTCGCCACCGGCTTTCCAATCGAAAGAAAGATTATATGCAGGAGAACCGCTCAATTCTACCACAGTAACAGCATAAATGTTTGCCGATGAAGAAGGGTCATACTTGTTGCTTACGCCATTGTCCTTACTTATATACATGGCTCCGCCTTCGGTCGGAGTACCCTCTTCGTCCGTCGTATTGTTTACAGCCGTTCCCACTACCCAATCGGAAGTAGAACCTGTGGAACGCTTAACAAAGGTCCATTCCGTTACCGTGCTTGCATCATCGAAGTTCTGTTCGTATGGAAGAGCGTTCGTAACAGGGATATAACAAGACACAGGAACCGAATATGCTCCGCCTTCGCAAGCTTGTTTAACCGCAAACCAGTATGTTTCTCCCGCTGTCAATCCGCTTATCGTTACAGGCACTTCGTCCGTTTGTGCCACGGCTACGGTTGTTGCCGTTTCAGGGTCGAAGGTTTCTCCTTCTTCAACTGTGCCGTAGGCTATCGTCCAACCGGCTTCCGTACCGTTTACCGTGGCAAAAGAAACCGCAGCACTCGTGCTTGACATGGCAGAAGCCGATACCTGATATACATCAGGGCATGCAGGCATTTCACTTACCTTTACATCATCCAAATAGAAAGAACGGCAAACTCCATTAACCACAAAGGCAAAACGGGTTGCCGCAGTGTATGCTCCGAGATTTATTTCGTAGTCCAAAACATCTTCCGTTGACCAATCATGATTGATTGTTTGCACAAGAGTGAAGCGAGATGTGTCCGTCGGTGCGGAAATGTCCGTTTCGCTTACGTCCAAGGCATAAACATTCACCACAAGATCAGGATAGGAACTTGATGTATTTGCTGTTTTTAATTTGAAGTTCAAACGTTCGTTGCCCGTCAAATCGAACGCAGGACTTATTACCCAGTTATACGAACGAGTTGCACTACTATAAGATGCTCCGACATAATACAACGACGCTGCTCCGTTTATGATAGAAGACGAAGTCGAGCGATAGAAATAATAACCATCATATCCCCTATTTATATTGTACCAACAATAAGGTGCGGTATTATTTCCTATGACGCTGTCGGCAGGATAAAATTTTTGATCGAATGATTGCTCATAAGGAAGAACGGATATATTCATACAAGGTGTGGTGAAAATATCCACATCGGATACCAAGGAATTATCCGAAGTTCCGCATAGAGCAGTTACTCTGTATTCATACACCATGGAATTCAACAAGTCTGTTACTTCGACAGGACTTGCAGACGTTACCGAACTCCATGCTTCGGTTCCGGACGCTCTATACTCCAACAAATATTCCGCTCCGGTATTTTGATCGTAAATATCAAATGAAGCATTGATGGAACCTGTATCATCTGTAACGCTTACAAGTACAGAATCAACACTTTTGCAAGTCAAAGTACGTATGTTGAGGTTATCTATCGCAATGGCAGGAGGGTTTTCGTTGCTGCTGTCATCTTTCCAAGCAAAGACAAGTTTCCATGTATTACCGCTGTATGACTGAGGTATCTCCATACCTACGGTTTGCCATGAGGCAGATCCGTTCAATACCTCCGTAACAGCATTTGCAACCGCAGGCATCGATGTAGGAGAAAGAGTTGCATCTATCGGCAACAAATACACTCTTGCATAATCCCAAGTGGAGGTTTCGCCCATACATCTCCAATCGAATTGCAAGCCGTAAGTCGATTCTTCTTCAAAAGTTACGAAAGTATATGCATAATAACAACTCGATGTTCCGCTGTAATTGTTGCTTACACCGTTATCATTACTGATGTACATCGCTCCTCCGTTCTCCGTAAGTTCGCCACTTTCATCACGAGTGTTGTTTGCAGCAGTTCCCAAATGCCATGCGTTTGTTCCGCCATTTTGGAAGAACCATTTTTCCAAGCCTTCCTCCGGTATGTTGTCGAAGTCTTGTTCGTATGGAATCGATAACATCAAAGAAGCATCAGGTGTGGTTGTGAATGAAGTGCTTACCGCCCTACTGTTTTCAGTACAAACGGCATAGACTTTCACATTATAGGTCGTATAAGTTTCCAGTCCGCCCAATGTATAGGTATTGCCGCTTATGCTGTTGCTTGCAAGCGTCCAGTCCTCCTCTGTCGCAAGTTTGTATTCAACCGCAAAAGTAGTGGAGGAAGCATCGCTTTCCCAAGAAATCTCTGCACCGTTTGCAGTAATATTCGATACCGTCAAATTTTCCGGAGGATAGCAATATCCTGCAGGAGGAACAGTATGGAAAATCACATTCGGTCTGTACTTGTATCCATAGTTATATGTTCCTACCGTACCTGCATTATTTACGGTAACGGGAGTGCCGTCGGCATAATTCATCACAGCCATGGTATCGGCTGTCGAAGTCTGTCTGAATGTGGCTCCACTGTGAGCAGAAAATGCCCCATGCCCGTTCGTAAAAGCAAGTACAAGATTGTCCGTGCCGTTATACGAAAAAGGTGTTGTAAAAGGAATGGTTACCCAGCCTTGCGAAAAGGTAATAGAACCTTCATAAACAACAGTCAAAGAGTCCGCAGACATGAAATTGCCTTTCGACATTCTCGTTCTGTCAGTACTTCCAAGATAAACCTTGGCATTGTTGATTGTTTTTGGAGTAGAATAGCTATAATAGAAACTTATCGAATCTATTTGACCCTCTACAATCTCTTCCGATAGAAACAACATCTGCGAATGCGAATAATCGTAGTTGTGATAAAACGGAAGTGCTTGCGTGGTACTTGTTCCCGTTCCCACCGTGACAGGTAACACGTTTTGTGCCACCCCCTGCGTCAGCGATAATACAGCCGCCAACAACAAGAATAATAATTTTTTCATCTCATTGAATTTTTAGTTAGTAATTATTTGACGCTCCAAAGGTATGAAATTCCAATACCACGAACAAATTTTTCTGTGAAAAAAATTCAAATTTCGCCAAACAACAATTCTCAAATTTCTTTTGGCACGATTTTTGCTTGGTTTGCCAACTACCCGTTTACCAAGATGTTACAATTTTACCTGTTTCCGATTTTTCCTTTCCTCAAAAAAAATATTATTATTTGCTGTTCCGGCTCGCTTATTTGTTGTTCGATTATCGTTTAACAATAAATCGAAAGACGTTAAGGCTTAATCGGAATGGTATTTCGGGCTTGCTTCCGCCCTTTTCCCGACAAAATCCAAACAAAAAGCAGCATCCGAAAACCGGTATCGAGAACATACGATACTTTTCGGTAATAAAACAAATGAAAACACATCTGCAAATGATGCCATCGGAATAAACGGGCAGGCGGTCGGCAAATCCGCAAAAACAAATCGCCGTTTCGTGAAATTATTCCGCCGTTTCATTTTTCTGAAACGCCGTTACATTAAATTCTTTCGGCGTTTCGGTAAGAGGGTCGGCAAATTTGCGTATCTTTGTAGGTTCAAAGAATGGATTAAATCAGTAATATTTTATATGGATATGGAATTTAGAGAAGCTGTCGTGGAGGGTATTCCCGACTATTTGCCTGAATTGCAAGAGTATGACAAGAGTATAAGTCATGCTCCCAAGCGTAAGGATATTTTGACCAAGGCTCAAAAGAAGTTGGCTTTGAAGAATGCTTTGAGGTATTTCGACAAGAAATTCCACCCTGTGTTGGCGAAGGAGTTTGCAGAGGAGTTGGAAAAATACGGTCGTATTTATATGTATCGTTTCCGCCCTTCTTACAAGATGTACGCCCGTCCCATCGAGGAGTATCCTGCAAAATGCAAGCAGGCTGCGGCTATCATGTTGATGATTCAAAACAATCTTGATCCTGCTGTTGCACAACACCCTCATGAATTGATTACTTACGGCGGTAACGGTGCGGTTTTCCAAAACTGGGCTCAATATCGTTTGGCAATGAAATACCTTTCGGAGATGACGGAAGAGCAAACGCTTGCGATGTATTCGGGTCATCCGATGGGTTTGTTCCCTTCGCATAAGGACGCTCCGAGAGTTGTGGTTACAAACGGTATGGTTATTCCGAATTATTCCAAGCCCGATGATTGGGAAAGGTTCAATGCTTTGGGCGTGAGCCAATACGGACAGATGACGGCGGGCAGCTACATGTACATAGGTCCGCAAGGCATTGTTCACGGTACCACAATAACGGTATTGAATGCAGGAAGAAAAATAAGCAAGGACGGTTTGGGCGGCAAATTGTTCGTAACCGCCGGTTTGGGCGGAATGAGCGGTGCTCAACCAAAGGCAGGTAATATTGCCGGTGTCGTGTCCATCACTGCGGAAATAAATCCTGCGGCAACGAACAAACGCCATTCGCAAGGCTGGGTGGATGAGGTTTACTCGGATTTGGATAAGTTGATGGCGAGAGTGAAGAAAGCAAGAGAGAATAAGGAGGTCGTTTCTTTCGCTTATCAGGGAAATGTGGTCGATTTGTGGGAATACATGGTGGAACACGACATTCATGTCGATTTAGGCTCCGACCAGACTTCTCTTCACAATCCTTGGGCAGGCGGTTACTACCCTGTGGGCTTGACTTTCGAGGAATCGCAGGTCATGATGGCAGAACAACCGGAATTGTTCAAACAAAAAGTCGAAGAATCTTTGAGAAGACAGGTTGCTGCCATCAATAAGTTGACGGCAAAGGGTATGTACTTCTTCGACTACGGTAATGCGTTCTTGTTGGAGTCGTCGAGAGCCGGTGCGGATATTATGAAAGAGGACGGCACATTCCGTTATCCGTCATACGTTCAAGATATAATGGGACCTATGTGCTTCGATTACGGCTTCGGACCTTTCCGTTGGGTCTGCACTTCGGGCAAGGCGGAGGATTTGGACGTTTCCGACCACATCGCAATGGAGGTTTTGGAAGAGATTGCAAAGAACTCTCCTGCCGAAATCCAGCAACAAATGCACGATAACATCACTTGGATAAAGGGTGCAAAGGCAAACCATCTTGTCGTGGGTTCTCAGGCTCGTATATTGTATGCCGATGCTGAGGGAAGAACCAAGATTGCGGCTGCTTTCAACAAGGCGATAAAAGATGGCAGGATTTCCGCTCCCATCGTTTTGGGAAGAGACCATCACGATGTATCCGGAACGGATTCTCCTTTCAGAGAAACGTCCAACATATACGATGGCAGTTCGTTCACTGCCGACATGGCTGTCCAAAACTGCATAGGCGACAGTTTCAGAGGTGCAACATGGGTTTCCATTCACAACGGCGGCGGCGTCGGTTGGGGAGAGGTCATAAACGGTGGCTTCGGTATGGTAATAGACGGAAGCGATGATGCCGACAGAAGATTGAGAAGCATGTTGTTCTGGGACGTTAACAACGGTATAAGCAGACGTTCATGGGCAAGAAACGAGGGTGCCATGTTCGCAATCAAGCGAGCAATGCAGGCAGAGCCGAAATTGAAGGTAACCATGCCTAACATAGCTGACGATTCTTTGATAGACAGCATATTTTAGTTCATGTTTTAAGTTGACGAATGAGGGAAGGAATGTTTTTCTTCCCTCGTTTTTTCAAAAGTATTGAAATGAGCGAGTTTCCCATAAAAGATACAAAGCAGAGAGAGAGGCATTGGTATGCCCTTTATGTGCAACCGAGAAAGGAGAAGGTGGTGCATAAGGAATTACAAAAGAGAGATTTCGAATGCTATCTGCCATTGAGGAAAGAGACTCACAAATGGGCAGACCGAAGAAAGCAGGTCGAAGTTCCTTTGTTTACATCATACGTCTTCGTTAAGATAGAGGAACATAAGCAATGGGACGTTCTGCAAGTTCCCGGGGCGGTGAAGTTCATCTGGTTCGGAGGAAAGGCAGTACCTGTTCCGGAACACCAGATAGAATCGATAAAAATTCTAATCGAAAGAGAGATAGCATTCGAACTAATGCCGCAGGTAATACGTAAGGGTGATTTGGTAAGGGTGAAAGATGGGCCTTTCGCAGGTCTGGTCGGCACGGTATTGCGGGATAATAATAATATGAAATTCTTTATTTCCATTACTTCGATAGGAACGGACATAAAGTTGGAGATAGGTGAAGAAGATTTGATTTCAATAGAGAAAGAGAAAAATAAGATTTTGCGATGAAACAGTTTTTCAAGTTTACTTTTGCCTCGTTTGCAGGCTTTGTGATTGCAGGTATTTTGTTCGTATCGATTGCAACGGGTATTTTCACGTCTTTGGTTTCCTCGACGAATACGCCTCCGAAGATAGAGGAGAATGCAGTATTGCTTATCAAGTTCGACAAGGCGGTTTATGACAGGGAAGTCAGCGATTTGTCCTCGTTGAGCGATGTCTTTGGCGGTGATATAGGGGCTTCCATGGGCTTGACGGAGTTTATGGAGGTATTGAACAAAGCCAAAACGGATTCAAAGGTAAAGGCTGTGATGTTGGATTTGTCAATTTTACAGACCAATGGCTGGGCAACGGTGGAGGAAATGCGACAGGCTTTGATCGACTTCAAGTCTTCGGGCAAAAAAGTTTATGCTTACAGCGATATGTTTACCCAATCGGCATATTATTTGGCTTCTGCCGCCGATGAGGTCGTGCTTAATCCTGCGGGAATGTTGACCTTGACGGGTCTCGGTGCGGAGGTGATGTATTACAAAGACCTTTTGGATAAGTTCGATGTGGACGTGGATTTGATAAGACCGAGGAACAATGCTTATAAGAGTGCCGGCGAAAGATATATAAAGAACAAGATGTCGAAGGAGAACAGGGAACAGATTAAGGTTTACCTGAATGCGATATGGGATTATGCGGCAGAGAACATGGCAAAGAGCAGGCATTTGGACGTAACTGTTCTTAACAAGATGGTTTCTTCGCTCGATGCATGTTTGCCGGAAGATGCTTTGCGTAACACGTTGGTCGATAAATTGAGTTTCCGTTCGGATGTGCAGGACTTGATATGCGAAGAGGTGAGAACGAAGTATAAACTCGGCAAGAAGACGAAAGTAAGTTTCGTGAAGTACTCGGACTATCGCAAAACAATGCCGGATATATTCCTTCCCCAAAAGGAGAATATCGCTGTGGTGTATGCGTTCGGTGATGTGAACAGAGGAAAGGGTTCTGAACTGTCCATAGGCAGCGAAACGATAGTAAAGGCATTGCAAAAGGCTGCTGCGAACAAACGTGTTAAGGCAATAGTTTTGAGAGTCAACTCTCCGGGGGGCGACGCTGTCGCTTCGGAACTCATAACCAACGAGGTCATCAAGGCAAAAAAGAAGAAGCCGGTTATAGTTTCAATGGGCGATGTGGCTGCTTCGGCGGGTTATGAGATGAGTTCCAACGCTACGAAAATCGTGGCTTCGCCCATAACCATTACAGGTTCGATAGGTGTATTCGGAGTAATGCCTAATTTTGCCCGCAGTTTGAAGAAAAATCTCGGAATTACGTTCGATACCGTCAAGACGCATGATAATTCCATTGCATTGACTGTTACTTCGCCTGTTTCGCAAGATGTGAAGTCGATGATGCAAAGAAACGTGGAGAATTTCTATGATAATTTCATCACGAGGGTTGCAACAGGTCGTCAAAAGGATAAAGCATACATCGATTCCATTGCAAGAGGCAGGGTTTGGGCAGGTTCGCAAGCCAAGGACTTGGGTTTGGTCGATGAATTCGGCGGTTTGAGGAAAGCTATCGAGCTGGCGGCGAAAGAAGCGGGGATAAAGGGTTCTTACGGCATAGTTGCATATCCCAAAACAAAGGACTTGACAACTCAAATCATGGAAGCATTTTCGGGAGAAGCAAGGTTGAAGAGCTTTACCGAACAACTCGGCAAGCCTTATTCGTTCTTCCTTGAACTGAGAAACGTTTGCATGATGCAGGGCGTACAGGCAAGAATGCCTTACTTAATCGACTTCTGATTGTGCGGCGTTTATGTTCGATAGAAGTTTGTCGAACTTCACTCTTTCTATCGGACTATGCTTGCGGGCTTTGTTGAAGTCTTGTTTTTCAAGACTTCCGTTTTTTATTTTGTCTATGAGGTTCAACATCTCGGGACTTGGGGTAAATTCTTCGGCTCGATATTTGGCGGCTTTCTTATTCCAAATGCAGGCATTCAGGCAAATATCGCAACCATATACGTATCCCTGCAAACGAATGCCATCAGGAATCGCGGCTTTGTTCTCTATGGTTTGGTATGAGATACATCGGTTACTGTCTATTATGCCGTTCGGTTCTATGGCATGGTTCGGGCAACTTTCAATGCAGCATTTGCAGGTACCGCATCTGTTCTTCTGCTCTTCGCAGTAGTCGCTGGTGTAATTGCAAACCATTTCGGCAAGGAACGTTCGGCTTCCGAATGTTCTATTTATCAAACAACCGTTCTTCCCTATCCAACCTAATCCTGCTTTTACAGCCCATTGCCGTTCCATAAGGGGTGCCGAATCCACGAATACCCTTGCCTCAAAATCTGGATAGACGGATTGAATTATTTGCAGCAAATTATAGAGTTTGGCTTTCAAGACTTTGTGATAATCTTCGCCCAAAGCGTAAGCTGCGACACCGCTTTGGGCTGCTTCATTTTGGTTTCCATTGTATGATATAAGGAAAGAGAAAATGGTTTCGGCGTATGGAACAAGTTGTTTGATGTCTATACGTTTCTCTTTGTTCCTTTCCATATATTCCATGGCTGCATGATAACCGTTATTCAGCCAAAGGTTCAATCGTTCGGACTTCAAAATCCCTGCTTTGGCGGCTCCACAGGCTTGAAAGCCTGATTTCAACGCATGTTGTCTCACAAAATCCAACGGAATGTATCTTTCCATCAGAAAGTTCGCTTTGCCAATCTGTACGATGTAATATGCGGCGAAATAGAACTCTTGTTCAAAGAATTATAGAAAGCGGATACATCGACTTTGTGCTTGTTGCATTTCATGCTCAGCATGATGCTGCTATCCTCACTGTCGATGACCTGCATTGAAATAGGTGTTTTGCCGCTCGAAGCCTTGCACAACTTTTCCAAATCATGGACAAAGGATTCGGAAATGCTGTTATCCAAGATACTTATCGTCAACCCGGAGACGTAGTTCTTCAATATATCTTCCAAGAGTTCTATTTTCTGAATGGAGATTTCGAGATCTTTGGTCTCTTGTTCGCTTTTTGCCCATTGTTTTTCCTGAACGACAGCCTTTACAAGCACATACAAATCCTGTTTGCAGTAATTCGAGAATGTAACATAGCTTTTGCCGAAAAGACGAATGCGGAAAGAACCGCTTTTGTCCTCGATGACGAACTCGCCGTATGGTTGTCCTGTCTTGCTTATCTTTATCGCAGCCGATGTTATAAGCCCTGCGAAGCATACTTCGTTGCCTTTAAGCAACGATAAGTCATTCAACTCTTGCACCTCTGTGTTCGTGAAATTCTTTATGGCAAGTCGGTATATGTCCAATGGGTGTCCGGAAATATAAAATCCCAACATCTCTTTCTCGAAGCCCAAACTCTCCATCTTTGTCCACGGTTCGCAGTCCGGAACAACAGGGTCTTCAACGGCTGTTTCGTCATTTGTGTCGAATAATGAGGCTTGTGAAGCCATCTCATTCTCTTTTGTCTTTATGCCGAACTTAATCAACTTATCGAGAAAGTTCGAACCATCGGCACCATCAGGCGAATGGAAATACTGGGCTCTGTGAATATTTTGAAAGCAATCGAAAGCCCCTGCTTTAATCAGGGATTCTATACACTTTCTATTGATGGTTCTGAGATTTACTCTTTTGATGAAATCGAACGGACTTGCGAAAGCACCGTTTGTCTCACGTTCCTTGATGATTTCTTCTGCCGCAGCAGCTCCCACACCTTTTATTGCAGCCAATCCGAACAGGATTTCACCTTTCTTGTTCACCATGAAATCCAAATCCGATTCGTTGATGTTCGGACCTAAGACGGCTATCTGCAATTTCTTACACTCGTCTATGTATTGTGTGATTTGCTTTATATCGGAAAGGTTGTGCGTCAGCACGGAGGACATGTACTCTGCAGGATAGTGAGCTTTGAGATATGCAGTTTGGAACGCCACATAGGCATAACAGGTCGAGTGAGATTTATTGAAGGCATACTCTGCGAATTTCTTCCAATCCTCCCAAATCTTTTCCACCTTCTGTTTATCGAGACCGTTTTTCTCGCAACCTTTGATGAATTTCTCTCTCAGTTCCTCCATAACGGCAATCTGCTTCTTTCCCATGGCCTTTCGCAACTTGTCTGCCTGCCCGGGAGTAAATCCTGCAAGGGCTTGTGAAAGTTGCATGACCTGTTCCTGATAAACGGTTATGCCATACGTTTCGGACAAGTATTTCTCCATCACCGGAAACTCGTAAACTATTTCCTCCTTGCCGTGTTTTCTCGCAATGAAATTGGGAATGTATTGCATCGGACCGGGGCGATACAAAGCGTTCATGGCTATCAAATCCTCGAATTTGTCCGGTTTAAGATTTTGCAAATGCTGTTTCATTCCATCGGACTCGAATTGGAATGTTCCCATTGTCAAACCTTTTTGGAATAATTCGAGGGTTAGTTGGTCGTCCAACTTTATATCATTCGGATTTACTTCTATATTATGGCTCTTTTTTATGTTTTCGCAAGCGTCCTTTATGATAGACAGGTTTCGCAATCCGAGAAAGTCCATCTTAATCATACCTACGCTCTCTATCAATTTGCCTTCAAACTGCGTAGCCATCATATCCGAATCCTTACTGTCTGCAACAGGGACATAATTCGATATATCGTCGGGACCGATTATCACTCCGCAGGCATGTATTCCCGTATTCCTTATCGAGCCTTCCAGTTTCTTCGCAAGTTTCAGCACATCCTTTACAAGCGAAGTGCCGTTTTCCAATTCGTTTTTAAGCTCCGGAGATTCATTGAATGCTTTTTCAAGGGTTGTACCCGGTTTTGAGGGAACATATTTCGCCAATCTGTTACTCTCGCTTATGGAAAGTTCTTTTACCCTTGCAACATCTTTTATGGCACTTTTGGCAGCCATCGTACCGAACGTCGTTATCTGTGCCACATGATCGGCACCGTATTTCTGCCTTACGTACGCAAGCGTCTTCGCTCTTCCCTCATCGTCGAAGTCGACATCAATATCCGGCAATGATATTCTGTCCGGATTCAAGAAACGCTCAAACAACAAACCGTATTTCAAAGGTTCTATGGCCGTTATACCCAAACAATACGCGACAACGCTACCTGCTGCCGAGCCTCTGCCGGGTCCTACTATCACACCGAGATGTTCACGGGAGTAGTTGATGAAATCCTGAACTATAAGAAAGTATCCCGGAAATCCCATCCACTCTATTGTCTTCAATTCGCTTTCCAATCTTTCTCTTACATTCTCAGGTAAAGGTTCTCCGTACTTCTGCTTAGCCCCCTCGAAGGCAAGGTATCTCAAATAATCGGCTTCAAACTTCGTCCTGACGATTTTTCTGTATCCTCCTTTGGATTTCAGTATCTTATCGACAACTTCTTCTTTTCTCTCTTCCTTTCTGTCTTCTTCGGAAGTCTTTGGATTATTCAATATCTCATTATACAGATTCTCTCTGACCTTCTCCAAAGGATATTCCTCCAAATATTGCTCCATGGAGCCGAAACTCTCCGGAATATCGAAGACCGGCAGAATCGGGTCTCTCTCCATTTTATATACCTCGACCTTTTCTGCAATCTCCATGCTGTTGCTTATGGCATCGGGGTACTCTTTGAAAAGTTCCGCCATTTCTTCCGGCGTTTTCAAGTACTCCTGACCGGTGTACATCATCTTTGTATTGTCGCTCAATTTGGTACCCGTATTCAGACATATCAATATCTTGTGAGCTTCATAGTCATCGGCATTGATGAAGTGGACATCATTGGTTGCAACCATCTTAATATCCAACTTCTTTGCAATTCTGACCAACTCCACCATGACTTTCTTTTGCAATTCCAGTCCATGATCCTGCAGTTCTATATAATAATCGTCCCCGAAGACTTGCTTATACTCTGCCGCCGTTCGTTCCGCTCCTTCAATATCCCCTGCCGCTATCAGTTTCGGCAAAACACCTCCTAAACAAGCAGAACAACATATCAAGCCCTCATGGTGTTCAAACAATAAATCCTTGTCTATTCTCGATGTTCTGTACTTGGCTTCTTTTGCAAATGCCAGAGAGTCCAACTTTATAAGGTTCTTGTAGCCTGTCTCGTTTTTTGCCAACAGTATAAGGTGGTGTCCGCTAAAATGCACGCCGTCTTTTATGAACCGACTTGTGGGAGAAACATACATCTCGCAACCCAAAATGGGCTTTACGCCGTTTTTCATGCACGTATTATAGAACTCCAGCACTCCGAACATGTTTCCATGGTCGGTTATGGCAATGGCATTCATGCCAAGTTCCTTTGTCTTCTTTATCAATGCACCTATTTCCGCCGCTCCGTCCAATATGGAATATTGTGTATGAACATGTAAATGGGTAAATGCGACTTTCTCGCTGTTTTCGGTAGAATCCATCTCTTACTATGCAACTTAGATAATACGATTGTCTGAAACCGATGAGGCAAACTTTAACCGAAGACATGAATACCGGCAAGACAAAACCTCAACTTCGACATCTGCAAAGTTAGAAAAAAAATCCATATCCTTTTCTCTTGCTTCCCTTGTTTACAAACAATCAAAACCAAATACAAGAGTAGCAAAACGACAAGGACGACCAAGATTTTCCAATCTCATCGTCCTTGTCACTCTAATCTTTTCTGTCGATGATAAATCGAAGAGGGCTTACTCGTTTACAACCTCTATCAAGACATCATTCTTGCTTACATTCTGACCTTCTTTGATGTTAACCGATTTCACGACACCGTCTATCGTCGAACATATTTGATTATCCATCTTCATTGCATGCAGAGAACAAAGGGCATCTCCTTTTTTCACTTTCTGTCCTTCTTCAACGAATACCTTCATTATCGTACCGGGAATGAAAGCATATATCTCTCCCGGGGCAACCTTCACATACAACTGACGATAATGCGTTCTAATGTTTTTATTGTCTTCCATCTTTCTGTCTTCTTAAATTGTTTGATTTCTATGATACCTTCCAGCACTTCAATTAAATATCTTCTTTCTGCAACATCAGAAAGGAGGAAGTCCGTGTTTCTTTCTCGGATTGGTTTGTTGTTTGTTCTTGCAAACCTCCAAAGCGTGAACGAGGTAATCTCTTGTTTCATTAGGTTGGATAACCGCATCGACATATCCGTAAGATGCCGCAACGTACGGATTGGCGAACTTCTGCTTGTATTCCTCAATCTTCTCCTTACGTGTTTTCGCAGGATTTTCGGATTTCATTATCTCACTCCTGAATATGATGTTCGCTGCACCTTCCGGACCCATCACCGCGATTTCCGCAGTCGGCCATGCAAAGACGAAATCCGCTTTCAAGTGGCTTGAACACATGGCTATATAACCGCCACCGTATGCCTTGCGAAGTATGACCGTTATTTTAGGAACGGTTGCCTCCGAATAAGCGTAAAGGATTTTCGCTCCGTGTCTGATGACGCCGGCATGCTCCTGATCGACTCCCGGCAAGTATCCCGGCAAATCCTCAAGCGTTACCAAAGGTATGTTGAAAGCATCGCAGAAGCGTATGAAGCGGGCTGCCTTGTCCGAAGAATTACAATCCAATACTCCTGCCAATGCAATAGGTTGGTTGGCTACGAAACCGACCGTATCTCCACCTATTCTCGCAAAGCCTATCACTATGTTAGGTGCAAACAATTCCTGAACTTCCAAGAACTCGGAATTATCGACAACGCTCTTGATGATGTTTCTTACATCGTAAGGCTTCGCAGGATCGGAAGGGAATATGTTTCCTATCTTATATTCTTTCGATTTAGGCTTCTTCGTGGCGAAAGGCTCTGCTTTCTTATCGTTGTTCCATGGAATATAGGTAAACAGGCTCTTTATTTGGTCGAAACACTCCTGCTCGCTTTCCGCAAAGAAATGAGCATTACCCGAAATCTCTGCATGAACTCTTGCTCCACCGAGGTCTTCCTGCGATATTTCCTCACCCAAAACGGTTTTTATCACGTCCGGACCTGTTATGAACATCTTGGAAATCTTATCCACAACGAAGACGAAGTCCGTCAAAGCAGGCGAATACACCGCACCGCCGGCACAAGGTCCAAGGATAACGGAAATCTGAGGGATTACACCCGAAGCCATGGTGTTTCGATAGAATATTTCGCCATAACCGGACAAAGCATTGACACCCTCCTGTATTCTCGCACCACCGGAATCGTTAATACCGATAATCGGAGTTTTCAACTTCATGGCATGATCCATTATCTTGCAAATCTTCTTTGCGTGCATGAATCCCAAAGAACCTCCTGCAACGGTGAAGTCCTGAGCATAAATACAAACGGGATAACCGTTTATCGTACCGGTACCTGTAACGACACCATCACCGGGAAGAATCTTTTTGTCCATATCGAAATCCCTTCCCGAATGTTGAACAAACAAATCATATTCATGAAAAGAGCCTTCATCCAACAGCTCCAAAATTCTCTCCCGAGCAGTCAATTTACCTGTCGCCTTCTGCTTCTCCACCGCTTTCTGACCGCCACCTTGAAGGACAAGCTGCATTCTTTGTTTTAGTTCGTGCGTTTTACTATTAACTGACATAACCTAAGAATTTAATTACACACCAAATAATCTCGGCAAAGGTACGAAAAAAAAGTCATACGACTACAACGCACGATTTCAACCCACTTACACCCCTCTGTATCCGAATTTTGCGAATCGTAACAATCCGTACTTCACAATATGTCGCTCTCCCGATGAAGCCGCTTTTGTTGGCGAAAGCTCCCTTTGGCGACATCGCAAACCGACAAAAATAAAACACCTCTGCACCTGTTGCGGTTCATTTCCTTACGCACAAATCAGCCATCACATTATACGAGAATAAAGTACCGAAACACTACCTCGGTTCGGCACATAAACGCATCACTGAAATCTAATCGCCGTTCCATGAAAATGAAACGCCGAAAGAATTTCGCCGAACGCCGTTTCACCGCTACGAATCGGCGTTTTATCAACAAGTTGAAAAGCAACAGATTTCAAAAGTATATTCCTGATATAAAAGCACAGCCATCTACAACATGAATGACAAGAGATAGTCGGGTTTCAGGATAGTCCGGTTTTGCCGTATCGTCTAAAAGCAGTAGGTTATGCCGGTTCGGCACAGCCATGTCGAGAGGAATGGCAATCCGATACTGAGAGATTGCTCGAAATGCCAACGGAATTTCGGCGTTATCTGCCATTGCACACCGCAGCCGCCATTGAGGCACATCATTTTATAGGTTCTGTCGGCGATTTGTTCCTCCGTCATGCCTATTCCGACATATTCGCCGTTTTCATCTCTAATTATATTGCTTCCGAATAAGGCATCGAAGATGCCGTTCGTTCTATATCCGTATGCAAAGCCCACTCCGGTAATGAGATAAAAGCGAAAGGCTCTTTTGCCGAACATGATATCAAGATTGGCATTGCAGTCCCAAAGCCTGCCATCATTAACGGTACGCACCTTTGTGGTTCTTTCGTATATGTCCATGGTATTCTCGGCAGTCAGGTAGTACGCACCATCAATGGAAAGTCGCAAACGATGCGAGAAATCGTAATCAAGGCGGGCAGCAATGCCGTTTCTGTACCAGTTGGAGGCGAACTGCACCCCTGCAGAGAATTTACCGTTCAGGGCTTCCGCTTTTGAAGAAAGCATTGCGACAAAAAGAATTGTCGCAATCAGAAATTTGTTCATATTTTTCCGTATTCCATGAATGAAAGTGATTTGATAACGGGAAGATAAGCATACTCTGTATATTGCTTTCGAGAAATATAGAAAAAATCGCTCTTGAAAATTTCAAGAGCGATTAAATCAAATATCGGTGGGACAATAATAGAATCATCTATCCTGATTCCAAATTGCATTACATCCATGCTGTCATTTTCTAAAAGCAATATGCTACGCCTGTTCTCCACATCCACGTAGTTAATGATGGCAATCCAATATTCAGAGACTGCTCAAAATTCCAGCGAAAATTGGGAGTTATCTGCCATTCTATACCACAGCCACCGTTTAGCGATAATCCTATACGGGAGTGTGAAGAAACTTGGCTCTCAGTTATTCCCTCGCCTATATAATTTCCATTCTCATCATAAAGTTTGAGATCTTTGAAAGAGTCTAAAAGCCCTTTCACCTTGTACCCATAAGCAAATCCTATGCCCGTAAGAAGGTAAAAATGAAATTTTTTCTCACCAAAAACAAGGTTTATATTGGCATTGCTTTCCCATAGCCTACCATTTCTTAGTGTTCGCGTTTTAGACGTTCCTTTATATACGTCCAAAGACCTGCTGGAAGTCAAATAATACGTTCCATCAATAGTGAATCTCAAAATGTTGGTAAAATCATACCCATAACGAGCACCTATACCGGCTTTAAGGAAATTATAGGAAGTTTCTATTCCTACAGAATGCTTGTTGTTTTGAGACTTTACTCCTGAAAAACTCATCGCCACGAGAATCGTCGCAATCATCACAAATTTTTTCATAATTTTTTCTGCGTCCCTATGGCTCGAGGTACATTAATCTTGAACAAAAAAAGAAAGTGGAGCCAAACCATCTACCTATTCCTTAATGTAGGGCCTCGACTTCCCCGTGATCATGAATAAGTTCGATGAATTACCCCACCAAGGCTGTATCGTGGATAGAACGATGCATACCAAAGCGAGCAACTATCTTCATCTTATTCCATTGATCACATTGTGAATTGTCGAGGTTCACACTAATCTGGAATAAAGCGAAAATGCGATTTCTCTATCAAATCCAACTATCTGATTTGGCTTTGCAAAATACAAATATTCTTTCATTCGACCAAATAAACACAGTGCTTACAAAAGATACTCAAATAACAAGACTTCAGTATAAAAAGTAAGGCATCTCAAATCTTTGAGACGCCTTATGGTATAAGTCATTTCTGTGGTTAGCTTCCGAAGTTATCGTACATGATGTTCTCGGGCGGTACTCCCAAAGAGTCCAACATCTTCAATACGGCTGCTATCATCGGTGGCGGTCCGCATAGGTAGTATTCTATTTCTTCGGGTTCTTTATGGTCTTTAAGGTAGTTGTTATATATCACATCGTGTATAAATCCGGTGTAGCCTGTCCAGTTATCCGTAGGGTCAGGTGCGGATAGGGCTATGTGGTATGAAAAGTTCGGATTTTCTTTCGCAATTTCTTCAAATTCATCTACATAGAACAAGTCTTTGATAGCTCTTGCTCCGTACCAGAAAGAGGCTTTCCTTTTGGTGTGATGTGTTTTGAAAAGGTCGAAAATATGCGAACGCATCGGAGCCATTCCGACTCCTCCTCCGATAAACATCATTTCTTTGTCGGTGTCTTTTATGAAGAACTCTCCGTAAGGTCCAGAGATTGTTACTTTGTCGCCCGGTTTCAATGACCAGATATATGACGAGCATACTCCCGGGTTGACTTTTGCCCAACCACCATGTTCTCTATCCAATGGCGGGGTGGCAATACGAATGTTCAACATTATGATGTTGTTCTCGGCAGGGTGGTTTGCCATGGAATAGGCTCTGAAACATGGTTCAGGGTTCTTCATGACCAAATCCCATACTTTGAATTTATCCCAATCGGCATGGTATTTAGGGTCGATGTCCATGTCTTTGTAGTTTATGGTACATGCAGGCACATCGATTTGTATGTATCCTCCGCTTCGGAAATTAAGGGTTTCTCCTTCCGGTAGTTTAACGACGAATTGTTTTATGAATGTTGCAACGTTATGGTTGCTTATAACTTCACATTCCCATTTCTTTATGCCGAAGATTTCGTCAGGTATCTGTATTTTCATGTTTTCTTTTACTTTTACCTGACAGCCCAAACGGTAGTGTTCTTGTTGTTGCTTTCTTGAAAAGTGCGGTTTCTCGGTAGGGAGCATTTCTCCGCCGCCTTCCAAGACTTTACATTTGCACATTCCGCATGTTCCTTGTCCTCCGCATGCCGAAGGTAGGAATATCTTCTCTGCGGCAAGGGTTGCAAGTATGGAAGAGCCGCTTTCTACTTCGAGTTCTTTCTTATCGTTGATGTTTATTTTTACCTTGCCTTGCGGTACCAATTTTTTTCTGGCGTAAAGCAGCACTGCCACCAACAGCAAGACTATGATTAAGAAGACTGCTATGCTTATTATTACTATCTTTCCCATTGTCCTATTCTCCTTATAGTTTTATTCCCAAGAAACTCATGAATGCCATTGCCATAAGTCCCGTTATTATAAATGTTATTCCAAGTCCTTTGAGCGGTGCAGGAACATGGGAGTATCTCAATTTCTCCCTGATTGCCGCAAGTGAAACTATTGCCAATAACCAACCGAGTCCGCTACCTGCCGCAAAAGAAACGACTTCGCCTATGTTGGAATAGTCTCTTTCCTGCATGAATAGGGAGGCTCCGAGTATGGCACAGTTTACGGCTATCAACGGAAGGAATATTCCCAACTGGCTGTATAGCGATGGTGAAACTTTCTCTATGAACATTTCAACCAACTGCGTTATGGCTGCGACTACTGCTATAAATATTATAAAGCTCAAAAAACTCAAATCTATATCGGCAAAGGAGGGGCTTATCCATGTAAGTGCTCCTTCAACCAAGATATATTTGTTGATAAGGTAATTAACCGGTACGGTTACGACCAACACGAACAATACCGCTATTCCCAATCCCATAGATGTTTTAACCGTTTTCGATACGGCAAGGTATGAACACATTCCAAGAAAGAATGCGAATATCATGTTATCTATGAAGATAGACTTGATAAAAATATTGATTATCTCTTGCATATCTCTGATTTTTCTTTGTTCCTACTTTTCGCAGAGGTCTTTGTTTCTACTTCTGTGAACCCATATTATGATACCTACTATTATCAACGCCATCGGCGGCATTATCATGAGACCGTTATTTACATATCCGGCATCATAGAAGGATTGAGGTATTACTTTGTATCCCCAAAGCGAACCCGAACCGAATAGCTCTCTGATAAATCCCATTGTTCCGAGAATTAAAGCATAGCCCAAACCATTGCCGATTCCATCAAGGAAGGAAACTCCGGGTTTATGGCTCATTGCAAAGGCTTCCAAACGTCCCATGACAATACAGTTCGTGATAATCAGACCGACGAAGACAGACAACTGTTTGCTGATTTCATAAACGAAAGCTTTCAGAACCTGATCGACAAGGATTACCATCATTGATACTATGACCAATTGTACGATAATTCGTATTCTCGGAGGTATTGTGTTTCTTAAAAGCGAAACCACAACATTAGATAGTGCAACGACGACCGTTACGGATAGTGCCATAACCACCGCAGGCTTTAATTGTGCCGTTACTGCCAACGAAGAACAAATTCCCAATACCTGAACGGTAATCGGGTTCTCTTTGCTCAACGGATTTTTTATCAGTTTCAAATTATTCGCCATCTCTATTTGTTTTTGATTGTTTGAAAGTATTCGGTGTACATTCCCAAGCATTCTTTTATCATGTTGGAAACGCCGGTTGAAGTTATGGTTGCACCGGAAATTGCATCAACCTGATAAGGGTTTGCCGCGTCTGCCCTTTTCTTAACTTCAAATTTCAAGGTTCCGTTCTCGAATATTTGTTTGCTCTTGAAACGAGATTGAAAGGCAGGAGTTGTTATCTCGGCTCCCAAACCGGGTGTTTCGCTCTTATGGCCGAAATTCACACCTACGACGGTTGACAAATCTTCATCCAAAGCTATATTTCCCCAAATGCCACCCCAAAGACCGACTCCCGTAACCGGAACAACGTAATTCTTTCTGCCATCTTTTTCGCAAACGAACACAGGCATGGAGGCTGAGGCATCTTTAACCTTTGCTTTTGCCAACTCTTTTTTCATATCGGCTTTGAAAGGTCTCACTTGCCCTTTCTCCTGCTTTCCGTTTACGTAGCTGTTTACGACTTCGCCCTCTGCATTCACTCCATACTCAGCAACGAAGTATTTACCATATAACTCCTCTGCATTTTCAGGCGTTGCTCTCACTCCTACGGAAGAAAGCAACTGTTGCATCTTTTCAATCTCTTCGTTCTTCTGTTGAAAGGACTTTAACCCTACCGCAGCCACTGATAAGACTGCTGCCGCCACTACAACCAATATGGTCGAGTAAACGAATATATACTTGTTACTAAACATCTTTCCTCCTCGATTTATTGATTATTTTTCACCAAAAGTTTTGCTCTCTTTGCTCTGCGACGTATGTTGGCATCAACAACGTAGTAGTCTATCAACGGAGCGAATACGTTCAAAAGCAAAATAGAAAGCATCATTCCTTCCGGATATGCAGGGTTAAGCACCCTTATCAAAACCGCCATTATGCCTATCAACGCTCCATAAATGTATTTACCGATATTGGTTTGTGCTGCAGTAACAGGGTCTGTCGCCATAAATACGGCTCCGAACATGAAACCACCTATAAGGAAGTGGTAATAGAACGGCATTTCCATGTATGGATTTGCTCCAATCATATTAAAGACCAACCCCATTGCTGCACCGCCTGCAAATATGGAAAGCATTATCCTCCATGATGCTATGCCCGTTACAAGCAATATCACTGCACCTATCAATATTGCAATAACGGAAGTTTCTCCGACACTACCCGGAATAAATCCCAAGAACATATCAAGCACTGACGCATGGGGCGTAACGCCGCCTGCCAACATCTCTCCAAGCGGAGTTGCTCCCGAAATGGCATCGCCTTGTTCCGCAATCCAAACAGTATCTCCAGACATCTGCGAAGGATAGGAGAAAAACAAGAACGCTCTTGCCACTAAAGCAGGATTCAAGAAGTTATATCCTGTTCCTCCGAACACCTCTTTACCTATTATTACAGCAAAAGCCACTGCTATCGCCAACTGCCACAAAGGTACATCAGGCGGGCAAATCAAAGGTATCAGCATACCTGTTACGAAATAGCCTTCACTCACTTCGTGCTTACGGATTTGAGCAAAGATACATTCTATTCCCAATCCTACAATGTAGCTGACAAGCAACATCGGCAAGATTTTCAAGAAACCATAACCGAGATTGCCCCAAAAGTTATCGCAATAACAACTTACCTGCCCAAGGGAAAGATAATGCTGATAACCTATGTTGTACATACCGAACAATAACGCCGGTATCAAAGCTATTATCACCGTAAACATCGTACGCTTGTTGTCAACTGCATCTCTTATGTGGCAACCGCTGACAGTGGTTTGCTCCGGCGTATAGAAAAAAGTATCCATTGCGTCAAACAAAGAATGAAAAGCGTGCAATTTTCCGCCCTCTTCAAACTTGGGACGCATATTGTCCAACATATTTTTTATGAATTTCATTCGCCCATCTCCTTTCTCATTAAATCAAGACCTTGCCTTATTATGGCTTGTATATCCGTTTTTGAAGAGTCAACCAATTCGCAAAGAGCGAAATCCTCCGGTGCCACCTCATATATACCCAACTGTTCCATCAAATCTATATCTCCGATAACGCAAGCCTTAATAAGTTGCATCGGATAAATATCCATAGGAAACACTTTTTCAAATTCACCCGTAACAATCAAAGGTCTGACACCACCATTCAAGTTCGTATCGACCTTATAAGCTTTGTGGTTTGGACAATTCTTCAAGAATCCGGATAGAAACGTCCTCGAAACACTGAACTTATCGCAACCCGGAGCCAACCAACCGAACAAATGTCTTTCCTTTCCCTCCTTTATAACCGTTACCTGATTGTCATAATAGGAAATAAAGCCGTCTTTTTCAATCTTGGTACCTGTCAAAACATTACCGCTTATGAAGCGAAGAGGATTCGCCGTCGTATTGTTGTATATCAACGAAGCTATGCTTGCACCTCTTTTCACCTTATAATATTGAGGGTGGGAAACCTCTCCTCCAGTCAACGCCACAATCCTGTCTGAAACATATCTTCCCTCCATAAATAACTTGCCAATGACTGCCAAGTCCTGAGCGTCCAAATACCAAATCCGTTCACCCTTGTTAATCGGATCCAATTTTTCTATCTGAACCGATACATTACCACAAGGATGTTTTCCATCGAAAGTATTTATTTGAACATTTTCCAACTTCAACAATTCATCGGTACGACTTATCGAAGAATGCACATTCAAATGAATTGTACCGGTGGTAAGTTTCCTCAAAGCATCCACACCGACCTGCATTGCTGCTCTTTCTCCCTTCAAGAGAATAGCATAATCAGGAGCAAGCGGAGCCGAACTGAAACCGGTTATAACAATGCATTTAGACATTGTATCGGGATTTGGAATCGTTGAGTACGGTCTTTGTCTAAGTACTGTCCAAACTCCGGAAGCAAGCATCTTATCCTTAACCTGCTCGGCACTCATGGCACTCAAACTCTCCTTTGAAAAGTCTTCATAATCATCTTTGCCATCCGGAACAATCCTGACGGACTTGATTACTCTTTTTTCGCCCCTTATGACAGCCGCTATCGTGCCACTCACGGGAGAAACAAATTTAAGGCGTTCCTCGCCTTTTGCATAGAAAATCGGCGTACCGGCTTTGACTTTGTCCCCCTCTTCAACAAGCAATTTCGGAGTCAGAGCGACAAAATCCTCCGGTTTAATGGCATATTCGCCAACCGTCGTTTCCACAACCTCCGGTTTGGCTTCACCAAACAGACGAACGTCCAAACCCTTGGTAATCTTTATTGTTCTCGACATAGTCCTTGTCTTAATTACTAATTAGTTCTATTTTGCCAAAAAATAATTCGCAAAGGTACAACTATTTGCCCAATAATCGACAGGCTTCCGCAGAAAAATAATCGGTAATTTCAAACGAAAAAACGTCTTATTTGCTCCAATGAATGAGAATACGCTCCATCTTCCATGCGTAATATCCCTTTGCAGTCTATTCTATCACGTCTGACATAACCGCTTGCATGAATAATACTGTCATTCGACAATAAAATTCCGACATGCACTATCTTACCTGCATTATTGGAGAAAAACGCCAAATCTCCCGCTTTTGCCTCATTCAACGAAGCCACCGGATTTCCCTGCATGAACTGTTGCGAGGCATCTCTTTTCAACCTTACCCCGAACAACTTGAATATGCTTTGAGTAAAACCCGAACAATCCGTGGCGAAATTGCATTTCCCTCCCCACAGATAAGGCGTATAGAAATAGTTTTTTATGTATTCCTCCAACCTTTCGCCGGAAAACGCTTCCTCTTTCAACAAGCAACACTCCGAGGCATCTATATCATAATCCTTTACTTTGTAATGTTTGGAGAAAATCCTGCTTGAAAACGGCAATCTCGCCACATACGAAACTCCTGTCCTGTCATTCGAGATTTTTATCTCGTTAACGAACTTTCCCGTGTACAAAGCCTTGGCTCTCGTGAGCAGAAAAAAATCATCTTTACTTATTTCTATATATTGTTTTCTATCTATCCAACCTTCGTAATCGTCATACCATAATCTTATACGGGAATTTTTTTCCGTCAATTCAAGTATATGGAAAACATCTCCGAAAACCAACTGGCTGCATTGCTCTGCGGTTTCCGCAGGCTCGCTTCTCAACGGAACGACAGGCAACAAACAAATTCCGTATTGCATTCTTACAGTTTCTTCGTCTCTATTCCGTAGATTATTCTTTCGATAATCCTGTCCTCTGAATTGTTCACAGGATCATATTTGGAACGCAGGTTATATCCGAACAATTTTCCCAACGCCTGATAGAAAGCGGCACGGAAACTACCTCTTAATTCCTTGACCAACGCATACGAATCGCTTCCAGTTTCACGGTCTATCAATCTCAACAATATCTTACCCTGCGACCTGTTCAACTTCTTCAATGTAGGACCGAACTTATTCTCTATTTCCTTTTCCGCCTGCTTCATTATCTTCTTTCTTTGAGAATCATTCTTTGCATTGTTAAGCACTATGGTATAACGATCCAAAAGTTTACCTGCTTGTTTCGCATAAGGGTAAGTAACCTTCACGTTTCTGATGAGCTTCTTGTATTTTTTCTTTTCCGCTTCGCTCAAAGGGCAAACATAACCATTCACTCTTACGACATCGAGATACAACATCGGAATGGTGTCGCCTTGATAGATCGTTCCGAAAACGACCATTCCTCCACCCTGTTGAGCTTTCAAACAACAGGCTCCGAGCAACAGAATTATAATTGCAATCTTTTTCATGGCAGATAATATTACTTGTTTGCGGCGAACAACTTTTCTCCATTCTTTTCTATCTGAGCCTTAGCGTATTCCTCTGTTACGGTAAAAGTTTTCATGCTCTTGTCATCGGGACTTGAAAACATCAAATCGGTAACCACAACCTCCAATATGCCTTTCAAACCCCTCGCTCCCAATTTGTGTTTAACAGCAAGCGAAACGAAATAATCCAAAGCCTTATCTTCAAACTTCAACTCTATGCCGTCCATCTCGAAAAGCTTCTTGTATTGTTTTATCACGGAGTTTTTCGGTTCTGTCAGTATAAGTCGCAAAGTTTTTTCGTCAAGTGTATCCAAATGAGTCAGGACAGGGAAACGTCCTATCAACTCCGGAATAAGTCCGTATGACTTCAAGTCCTGCGGTTGCAGGTATTTCAAAAGATTTTCCTTGTCTATGTTTTCTCTTTCGCTTCTTGCGGAGTACCCTATCGCATTGCTGTTCATTCGTGAAGCTATCTTACGTTCGATTCCGTCGAATGCTCCGGCTGCGATGAACAGAATATTTCTCGTATCGACCTGTATATATTTTTGGTCGGGGTGTTTTCTTCCTCCCTGCGGCGGCACGTTGACGATGGTTCCCTCCAACAGTTTCAACAATGCCTGTTGGACGCCTTCTCCGCTCACATCTCTCGTTATGGAAGGATTGTCGCTTTTTCTTGCAATCTTATCTATCTCATCTATAAAGACAATACCTCGTTTTGCCTTTTCAACGTCATAATCCGCCACCTGCAATAATCTCGTAAGTATGGTCTCCACATCTTCCCCTACATAGCCTGCCTCCGTCAATACGGTTGCATCGGCAATGCAGAAAGGTACGTCCAACAATCGGGCAACGGTTTTTGCCAGCAATGTTTTGCCTGTACCTGTTTCACCCACCATTATGACATTTGATTTGTCTATCTCGACATCGTCTTCCTTTCTTTCGGAATGAAAATACCTCAATCGCTTATAATGATTATACACAGCCACCGAAAGTACTTTCTTTGCACGATCCTGTCCTATGACGTATTGATCCAAATATGCTTTTATCCGACTCGGTGTTTTCAACTCATAATTATCCAAAGCCTTGACTTCAGGCTTGCTTTTCTCCTCTTGAAGCATTTTACCGAGCAATTCCGCACAATCGGAACACACTCCGAGAGAACCGGATTGGGATTGTATCAAATAATCCACTTGGTTCTCATCTCTTCCGCAAAATATGCAGTGGGCTTTCTGTTTTTTATCACTCATCTTGAAAGGATTTTTTTTGCAAAGTTACGAATTTGCTCCCATGCAACAAGATTTCAGTACTACCTCATCGGTCATTTGCCTATCTTATGTCCTCGTACTGCATAGTAGAATATCATTGCATAACAAGGCAATGTTATCATATAAGGCAGATGTCTGTTTCCTCCGAAGCAATCCACCAATCCTCCGTAACACAAAGGCAAAACGGCTCCTCCGGCTATTGCCATTATCAGAAAGGCTGATGCCAAGGCTGTATGCGAACCGAGCTTGTCTATTGCAAGAGGCCATATTCCCGGCCACATCATCGCATGTGCAAAGCTCAAAAGTATAATGAACACTATCGAAACTATGCCGGAGGTGAACAAAGCACAAAGAGCGAACACAAAACCGAGGACGGCAGATATTGCGAGGGCTTTCGACTGGCTTATATGCTTGGGAACAAGAAAAATTCCGACTATATATCCTATTGTCAGGGCTATAAGACTGAATGTTCCGAGTTTCGGTGCAATATCTTTGGCAATCCCCTGTGTTTCGGCATACAAGCCGAGGGTATCGATGGCAATAACCTCAACACCGACGTACAGAAAAAGCGTAAGAACTCCCAACCAGAGGTAAGGTATCTTGAATATGGATTTCTTGTTTCGGTCTTTCTCTTCTGCTTCTTCGTTTCTCACTTCGGGCAGACGGGCAAGCGATATCATCAATGCCAAACAGCAGAGAAGCCCCGTGATAACCATATACGGCATTCTTATTCTTGAAGCCAACATATCGAGTTCCGTGGCAAGTTCCTGCCCTGTGGCAAGTTCGATTCTTACACTCAGTTCCTCCATTCCCGAGAACAGCACACTGCTTATAAGCAATATACCTATCATTCCGGCACATTTGTTGAACAAACCCATTATCGACATACGTTTTGCGGCCGATTCCATGGGACCGAGTATAGTTACGTAGGGATTGACTGCCGTTTGCAACAGTGCCAAGCCCGTTCCCTGAATGAACAAACCTATAAGGAACAAGACATAATTGCGGGACGATGCCGCAGGCAGGAACAAGAGGGAGCCGACTGCCATAACCAAAAGTCCGATGCTCATTCCCCTTGCGAAGCCTGTGCGTTTCAATATTGCGGAAGAGGGTATGGACATGACGAAATATGAAATATAGAACGCAAAGGTTACCCAATACGCCTGCGAATCGGGCAGTTGGCAAGCCGTCTTCAAGAACGGTATCAACAAACTGTTCAACCATGTTACAAATCCGAAGACAAAATACAGCAAACCGATAATCGACAGGCTGAAAACATAGTTCTTTTTTTCTTTCATAGCATATTAAATTTCAATCATTTGCAAAGGGATAATTTCTTTCGCCGTTTTAATTTGCTGAAACGGCGTTTCAGTAAATCTTTTCGGCGTTTCATTTCAGCCGAACGGCGTTTTATTTTCTGCATTTCAAAAAAAATATTTCAAGAGTTATTGTTTCCGGTCATATAAGTCGTCCATTTATTGATGACGATTTGCATATCTTCCGGCAGTTGTGAAGAAAACAACATTCTCTCTCCGCTTGTCGGGTGGAGAAAACCTATGGTGGAAGCATGTAAAGCCTGACGAGGCAGAATTTGAAAGCAATTCGCAACGAATTGTTTATACTTGCTGAAAGTGGTTCCTTTCAAGATTTGGTCGCCTCCGTAGGTCTTGTCTCCGAAAAGAGGATGTCCGATGGATTTCATGTGAACGCGTATCTGGTGAGTTCGTCCTGTTTCAAGGCGGCACTGTATTTCGCTTATGTAACCGAACCTCTGCAAAACGGTATAGTGGGTTATGGCAGGCTTACCATGTTCCCCATCGGGAAAGACAGTCATTATTTTTCTATCTTTCAAACTTCTGCCTATGTTACCCTCTATCGTACCCTCGTCCTCGCCGACATCTCCCCACACAAGGGCGGTATATTTTCTTTCTATGCTGTGTTCGAAAAACTGTTTGGCAAGAAAGGTCTGTGCATATTCGTTTTTGGCGACCAAAAGCAAGCCTGTGGTGTCCTTATCGATACGATGGACAAGCAAAGGTTTGGGAGTTTCCCCCTCTTTGTTCTTCTGATTTCGGAAATGAAAGGTAAGAGCATTCAAAAGAGTACCCGAATAATTTCCATAGCCCGGGTGAACCACCATCGATGAGGGTTTATCGACCACAATCACATCATCATCTTCGTAAACCACCTCTATGGGAATATCCTGCGGCACTATCTCTATGGACTGCGGCGGAGTGGTAAGGAAAAGCTGTATAACATCTCCCGGTTTCACCCTGTAATTGGACTTGACAGGCTTGTCGTTCACTTTTATGCAATCAGCCTTCGCCGCAGTCTGTATCTTGTTCCTGCTTGTACCCTCTATGCGGGACATCAGGTACTTGTCTATTCTGAGTAACGTCTTTCCCTTTTCAACCTCTATGCGGAAGTTTTCATACAACTCCCTTTCATCATTGACGTTCTGTGTCTCCTCTTGCATTATCTTGTCTTTATGATTTTCTCGTGGTAAATCGTCCTGCCCTCATCTGCGACTTGCAATATATATACACCGCAATCGAATCGGGAAATGTCTATTTCATTCTCCCTCGTTTGAAGAAGCATTCTGCCATTCATGTCAAACAACCGTTTCAACAAACCATCGCAGTTTTGCAAGTAAACTTTCGTTGAAGCAGGATTCGGATAAATCTTTATCCTCGAAGCATCGACTTCATACAATCCGACGCTTGCTCTGTAACCGAAGTAAGGTCTCATCATGACGGAGCCTTTCTCGAAAGACTGTTGCCAATCGGAACCTGTCTTTGAAAAAGTATATTCGGAGGAATGGGTATTTCTGTCAAATCCTATGTTGAGGTAATCATTTCCCTTGGTTTGCAGACTTATGAAAAACGAACCAGCAGGCAATACAATGCTCTCATCAAGCACGAAACGAGCGAAACGGTTTAAGCTGTCGCTCCTCGGAATCAATTTCTCGCTTTTATATATCATTTCTGCCGGCAAACCATTCTCGCAAGTCCAAACACAAATGAAGAAAGGCTTGAAATTACCCTCGCCCAATGAAGTATTGAAATAAATATCCACTGCCGAGAGAGTATCCTTTTCGTTCAAGTCATACCTGACAGCCAAATGAGAACCGCTTATGGGTTCGACACCGATACCGTTCTCTGCCGTGCCGTCATCGTATGCAAAATAATCTTCAAAAATCTGCTTGAACCGTATGGTGTCGTTTGCAGGCAGCCAATCCTGCCCCACTCCTTCCTTTATGGTATGGATAATGTCGAAAGCATACCACCGCTCCGGATTTATATCGAACACAAAATCGACAGTGGGTCTTGCATGGTTGGGAGAGGTTTGGTACTGCTGTGTCTGCGAATACGGAGAAATATTCTCAAATCCCCCATCGTAAGAATAAAGACGCATTCCGCTTTCATTGGTTATCTCGTATTTATAAGTGGAACTTAAAGCCATGTCTGCAAGGTTGACTATCTTGATATGCAAACTATCTGCCATTTCATCTTGTCGGAATTGCCGTGAAGGCATTGCCTGATAACGCTTCAACATAGAGGGGGCAGGCTCGACGAAAGCCAAGTCTCTTCGCGATGTATCTTCGAATGAACGATTTCTGTTCAAATAAACATAATCTATATTCCATTGATCGCAGTTCCCGATGTATGAACTCAGAGAACTATTGCTCAAAGAAGCCATGTTACGAAAGCGAAAGCGGAATTCTTTGTTGAAATATGCTTGGTCGGTTATGGGTATAAGGACATACTTATAGTAAGAACCATATCTGTTGTAAAGACTGTCCGCATGCTCTCCCCCCATCGACCAAATCCTACTCCAACCTGTTTCAGGAGAATAAAATTCCAATATTATCGAATCTTCGGCAGATGGACGAGAACCTATCATTTCCCATTGCTTTCCACTGCCTCCTGCCGGCTGAACATAGAAACTCAGATATACGGAATCACTCGGAGAAAGTGCAATACCGTAAGGAGATAACACAGAGTCCAATCGAATGAAGCGACTTGCAAGAGTATCGGCATAAAATGGCGAAGATGTCGCATGAGCATAAAGTTTGCCGTAAATATCCGTCGCATCGAGAGTGACAACGCCTACCGATGGCGGATTGAATTGATAAGAACAGTTTACAACCGCTCCGAATGTTTCCCACTTGTCGGGATTCGGAATACCGACATAGTTCGAGAAATCATCTATGAACGGTAGGAAAATATCATCAGAGGATTGTCGCTTTTGCTTTTGCTTATCGGCAAAACTGCCTATGGGAGATATTATTATTTGAGCAAAAGACAATACGGAGAATAGGGAAAACAGCAATACAAATCCTGCTTTTTTCAAATCGTTACTCCGTTTCCGCATTTTCGATGTCTTCATAATTATTCTGTTCGAGTATAAGTTGTTCTTCAAACTTTCTCAACGTTTTTCTATAGCTGCTTTTGGCATCATTGATGAAATGCAACGATACCGTGGTTCCAAGAGTCAAGCCCTTGAATGTGGGAGTGTAACTGACAACTCTTGAATGGTTATGCTCCCTCTGCCCGTCGAACGTCTTCTTTCCCACATTCAGTCCGGCAGCCCACAGCATCTTCTCCGCCTCCACCTCTGTCTTTCCAAGAATATCGGGCATGTTCGTGGTGGAATTGTTTACGTCTATCTCGACAAGCAAATCTATCACATCTCCTCTTTTGACTTTCGCATTTTGACGGATTATCTTTCCGTTTTGTCTTTGTTCCAACACAATGTTTGAAATATCCCCGGGTCTGAAACTGATGTTCCCTATCCTCAATCCTATATCGGTCAGCGATTGAACGGCTGTTTTCAAACTCACATCGGTACACAAAGGCATGCTTAGCTCATCTCCTGTTTCCGAAGTTATGGTAACGTAAATCTTTCTGCCTTTTTTCACCCTTGAATCTGCAATAGGTTCCTGACTCAGGATAATTCCTGCCGGCGAATCTTCTTGAAAGATGGAATCTATCACTATCACATTGAAATTCGACATCTCTTCCATTTGTTCTGCTTCGCTAAGCAACCTGCCTTCTATGTTTGGAACAGTGTATTCGCTTCCATGACGAGTGTATTGCTTTATGAGAAAGAAAGCTATGACGAGTAAAAGGAAGAAACTCGCCACTATGAGTCCGAGATGGACAAAGAAAGTTCTGCTTTTTATGAATTGCTTGAATGACATGGCTGTATCATTGATTTCTGCGGCAAAGGTAACAATTTTTGATTGATTTCCCGTTCATTGGAACAGAGAATGCGGGGATTTTGTATTTTTGCGGTTTGATTTTTGTTTAATTGCAAGTATATGATTAAGTCGATGACGGGCTTCGGAAAAGCCCAGACCGTTTGCGGCGACGCATTGGTTACGGTGGAAGTAAAATCTTTGAACGGAAAAACCTTAGACGCTTCGATAAAACTGCCGGCTCGTTTCAAGGAATTGGAATTGGAAGTACGGAATATATTCTCCGATTGTTTGATCAGGGGAAAACTCGATTGCAACATAAGTAGTGAAAAATGCAATCTTGAAAACACTCCGTTGGTCAACAAAGAGGCTTTTACGAATGTTTACACGAATTTGAAATCTCTTGCGAATAGTGTCGGAGCCGACACAAGCAATCTGCTGAATTATGTTCTCAGTCTTCCTGAAGTGCGATTTGCCGAACAACAAGAGCTTGACGATGAAGAAAAAGCCCTATTCCTTTCAACTGTTCGCCAAGCTGTAAAAAGTTTGGACGAATATCGCACGTGCGAGGGAGGCATTTTGGAAAAAGACTTCATCAAAAGAGCAAACCTTATAGGCGATTTACTCAAAGAAGTCGATAAATACGAGACCGAAAGATGCGTAAGGATAAAAGACAGGCTCTTTTCCAAACTCAAAGAACTCACATTGGATAAACTCGATGAAAATCGCTTGGAGCAGGAAATGATTTACTACCTCGAAAAGTTGGATATAACCGAAGAAAAGATACGATTGAGACAACACTTGGACTATTTCCTTCAATGTCTCGCCCAAGGAGAATGCCAAGGCAAAAAATTAGGCTTCATAGCACAAGAAATGGGAAGAGAAATCAATACTTTGGGGTCGAAAGCCAACGATGCAGATATTCAGGTCTTGGTTGTGAGAATGAAAGACGAGCTTGAAAAAATAAAGGAGCAGTCAGCCAATATACTATGAGTTTGAGATACTTCATTGCTTTTGCGATTGCATTCTTTGCCTGCCTTGCAACATCTTTCAGTCAAAAGGATGTGGAGTTGCAACAGGCTGTTTCCTTGGAGGCAAACGGGCAATCGGAGGAAGCAATCAGCATTTACAAAGACTATCTTAAACGAAACAAAACGGAACAAGCCTATTCCTTGCTGTGCAACGCTTTGCAAAACAATGGAAATTTTGAAGAAGCGGAAGATTATCTGAAAGAAGCCGGCAAAATCTTCCCCAAACAATCCGACTTCGGCGTAAAGTTGTTCCTTCTCTATGAGCAAACAGGAAAAAGCCGAAAAGCCGAAAAGCAATTCGAGCGATTGCTGAAAAACTTGAAGGCGAACAATTCCGACATTCTCAAACTCGGCAATGCCTTTCTTTATTCACGACATTTTGAAGAGGCAAAAAAAGTGTTCTTACGAGGAAGGGAATTGCTGGGAGACAATTCCGCATACGGCTTTCAGCTTGGAAATATTTTCATGCAGGAAAACAACTATGAAGCAATAGCCAAAGAATACCTTCTTCTTTTGGAACACAATCCTCAAAGCCTGCCTCAAATCACAGCCAACCTGTCAGGACTTTTCGCAAAGGATTCTGTCAATCTTATCAAATCGGTTGAAGAAGAGTGGTCGAGGCTCTACAAGGCACAAAGTCGCAATCCGTATTTTGCCCGGTTCGGTTTATGGCTCTATACCCAAAACGGCAAATACGACAAAGCCTTTTCAATGGCAAAGAACATCGACAAAACTTTTGAAGAAAGCAGTGGGTCGGGAGTATTGGACTTCGCAGAAAACATGAATGACGCAAACGCTTTATCCATAGCCAAACAAGCGTATGAATATGTACTGAACAAAGGAAAAGAATCGGCGTTCCATCAGAGAGCCTTGCTCGGATATACAAGCGTACTATACAAAGAATTCATGAAAACGCCCTCGAACAAAAAAGCATTGGCTCTGTTGATGCAATCCTTTGAACTTGTATTTTCGGAATACGGTTACAACAGGGACAGTTTCACCACAATATTGCAGGCAGCCGAAATAATGGCATTTCATGACACCAAAGCCCAAGACGCTGTCGATCTTTTGGAGAAATGCCAAGGCAACAACAGTTTCTCAATCAATCAAAAAGCAGAAATGAAGCTCCTTTCAGCTGAGATTTACAATAAATACGGCGATAGTTGGCAAGCAAACCTGCTTTGCTCCCAAGTGGAGAAAGATTGCAAGAACTCTCCCTTGGGCGACAGAGCCAAGTTCTTCAAAGCAATGCTGAGTTACTATAACGGAGAAATCGAATGGGCTTTATCCCAATTCAAAGCACTGCGGGCTTCCACCACAAAACTGATTTCAAACGACGCTTTGGAATACAGCATTCTCATAGAAGAGAACCGAGATGAGGACAGCACATTCACAGCCATGCGATGGTTCGCAGCCGCCGAGCGAGAAAGAGAATACCGAAACTATGATAAGGCACTGAATTACACAGACAGCATAGAGCAAGCCTATTTTCATCACCCTTTATTTGACGAATGCGTCTATCTTCGGGCATTGATTGCAAAGGATAGAGGAAACATTGAAAAGGCAGACAGTTTACTGAAATCGCTTTTGCTGAAATACCCGTATGATCTTACCGCAGACGATGCCATTATGCAATTGGCTGAAATTGCAGAGGTATATCACAAAGACCTATCCGCCGCGAAATCCTATTACGAGCAACTTATACTCAATTATCCCACAAGTCTGTACGTAACCCAAGCCCGCAAGAAGTACAAGGAATTGGAACAGCTTGGCGGAAAATAAACTTTGCCCGTACTCGAAAGACACTTACTACTGTAAATTCACCCTTTCCATCAGCAATTCACTGAAAACTTCTTACCTTTGCAGGCAAAACAATCAACAAAATGGAGTTTAGTGCAAAACAAATTGCCCAAATGCTCGAAGGAAGAGTTGAGGGGAACGAAAATGCAGTCGTCAGCAAATTATGCAAAATAGAAGAGGGCGAAGAAGGCGGTCTGTCCTTTCTTGCCAATCCCAAATACAATCACTATCTGTATTCCACAAAAGCAAGCATCGTCATAATCAACGAGGACTTCGAGCCGGAAGAAGAGATAAAAACCACAGTAATCCGAGTAAAGGACGCATACAGTTGTTTTGCCAAACTTCTGGAGATTTACAACCAATACAGACTGAACAAAAACGGTATTTCCTCCTTGGCTTTCATCGATAAACAAGCAGAAATCGCCGAAGACGTTTACGTAGGAGAGTTTGCCGTCATCAGCAAAGGAGCGAAAATAGGAAAAGGTTCAAAGATATACCCGCATGTTTACATAGGAGACGATGTCAAAATAGGAGAAAACGTCACACTTTTTGCGGGAGTGAGGATTTATCATGACACTGTAATCGGCAACAACTGTATTCTGCATTCGGGAGCAGTCTTGGGAGCAGACGGTTTCGGCTTTGCACCATTGGCAGATGGCACATTCAAGAAAATAGCTCAAATAGGTAATGTGGTAATAGAGGACGACGTGGAAATAGGTGCAAATGCAACCATAGACAGAGCAACGATGGGTTCCACCAAAGTGATGAAAGGCACAAAGATAGACAACCTTTGCCAGTTGGGACATAACGTAGTAATCGGGCAATCGACTGCCATGGCGGCACAAACAGGCGTTGCCGGCAGTACAAAGATAGGAAGCAACTGCTTCATCGGCGGGCAAGTAGGTTTCTCAGGTCATATAAAAGTCGGAGACCGCTGTTCGATAGGAGCCCAAGCCGGAATAATCTCCGATATCAAAGACGAAGCAAGAATAATCGGGTCTCCTGCTATAGACGCAAAGGCTTATATGAAAAGTTATGTCTATTTCCGCAAGCTGGAACAAATGAAAAACAAGATGGACGAGTTGGAAAAGAGACTTGCGGCTTTGGAGAAATAAACCCTTGCAGCCCAACGATAAATCAGAACGGCGTTTCACGAAATTAAAACGAAGAAATAATCCAATGAAACGAAGAAACAAAAAAATAAAACGGAGACTTATTTTACTACTTCTATGTACCTTGTTTGCAACTTCTTGTTCCAAACGGGAAACACAAAGCGATAAAACCTTGTTCGGCGATGATAAAACCGAGAAAGAGCAAATCACGATACACCGTTTTGAACAAGCTCTCTTCGCTCCAAGCAAACAAACAACGGAACAGCACCTGCTTTCCATAGAGAAGAACTTCAAGCCCATGTTTGCCGCAAGCCTTGGCGACAAGCAATATATGACTGTTGTCAAAGCCTTTGTGGAAGATACGGAAATGAAGAAAGTATATAATGTTGTAAAGCAGCACTATCCCGATATGAAATTTTTGGAAGACGCACTCTCCGAAGCACTTCCTAAAATACGCAAAATACATCGGGACACTTGCAAAACAGATATTTATACTCTTATCGTAGGACCTGCCGAATACTCATTCGTTTATCAAAACCGCATACTCGTTTATCCGGAATTCAGTACCATAAGCATAGATGCCTATTGCATGGACTCCTTATCGGAACACCCTTACTATAAATCAATGCCCAAGTATCTGCAAACCACGCTCACAAGAGACAATATAGCACCTGACTATATCAGAACCTACCTTCAAGAAATCACCTTCAAGGACATTCCGCTTCAAAACCAAAATCCCGATGCCACATTATTGGATTGCATAATAGATGACGGCAAATATTCATACGCCGTGGCAGCCCTCTTGCCCAAGACCCCGCTACACAACATTCTCCGCTACACCGAGGAACAACAAAAGTGGGTTGAGGACAACGAATACAATATATGGAGTTATATAATCCAAAACCGACTTCTCTATAACAAAGACCGCACAAAATATCTCTCCCTAATAGCCGAAGGACCTACCACAAAAGGAATAACAGGCTCGCCTTCGAGAATAGGAAACTACATAGGCTACAGAATAGTACAGGCATACATGGGAAAGAACCCCATAACGCTTGACAGCTTGTTTCGAACAGCCGACTCGGAACTTATCTTGAAAGCATCCGAATACAAACCTCAAAAACGCTAAAATGAAAAAAATACCGGCATCTTACAAACTGCTTATCGAGAGATACCTCTTGTCTCTCATATTCCTCTATCTGACACAAACAGCCTTCTATCTGTTGAACGCAAACCTATTTCAAATAGATGGTTTCGGCTCTTTCTTCAAAATTTTTCTCGGTTGCACAAGATACGCCCTTTCTTCCCTAAGCGTCTTCCTTGCACCCTATCTTCTTTTATGCCTCTTGCCTATCCCCGGAAAGTCGGAGAAGGTTTACAGATACATAGAAAATACATTTTTCTACGCAGGCAATATCTTCATGATGGTCGTCAACCTTATCGATACGGGATACTATCGTTTTACTTTCAAGAGATTAACCGCAGATATAACGAGATACTTGGGCGTAGGCGGCGATTTCAAAGAACTGATACCCCAATTCCTCAGAGACTATTGGCAGATAGTCGTGATTTTCATCGTTTTATTGGCAGTATTCATTTTAGCCGATAAATTCTTACGCCGCAGAAATAGAACCGAATATGCAACATTTTCAAAAAAAGCCTTTTTCACTCAAAGCATAGTATTTATCATTGTTGTGCCACTGCTTGTGATTGCACAGAGAGGAGGATTGCAAACCCGCCCTCTCAACCTTATGCACGCAAGTCGGTATGCAAGCACCCAGAACACGGCACTCGTTCTCAATACACCGTTCACCCTCTACCGTACATTCGGCAAACCAACCTTGGAAAAGAAACAATTCTTCTCGCAAAACGATGTAAACAAGATATATAACCCACATATAAAGCCTCAACAAAGTACTTGGGCAGACAGTCTCTTCGCCACACCGCTTCAAGTCGGCAAAACCAATATCGTAGTCATAATATTGGAAAGTTTCTCTGCCGAATACCTTAAAACATACAATACCAACGGCACAAGCTATACCCCTTTCCTGGACTCTCTTGCCAAACAATCCATTGTTTTTCAAGGATTATCCAACGGCAAAAAGTCCATAGACGGTATTCCCGCCGTCTTATCCTCTCTTCCTTTGATGATGGAGGAAAGCTATCTCACAAGCTGTTACGGCGATAACGAACTCGGTTCCATCGCTTCCGCATTCGCTTCACACGGATATGCGACAGCCTTTTTCCATGGAGGATATAACGGCACCATGAATTTCGATAACTATACCAGAAAAGTCGGTTTCAAATACTATTACGGTAAAAACGAGTATAATAACGACAAAGACTATGACGGAAACTGGGGAATATACGACGAACCCTTCCTTCAATATATGGTAAAGCAACTCGACACATTATCAAAGCCATTTGCCACCGCACTCTTCACGCTTTCCTCCCACCACCCTTACAGCATACCGGAACAACACAAAGGACGCTTTCCGAAAGGAACCATGATAGTACACGAAACCGTGGGTTACACCGATTACGCATTGAAGAGATTTTTTGATGAAGCCTCCAAAAGAGACTGGTTTGCAAACACTTTGTTCATCATAACGGCAGACCACAGTGCCATCACCTCGCAAGAAGAATTCAAAACACAGTTAGGTCTTTTCCGAATACCGATGATAATCTACCACCCTGACATCAAGACACCATTGGTCAGCAAACAAACAATGCAACAAATAGATATATATCCTACAATCGCCGATTTGTTGCACCTTGACGACGATATATTCTGTTTCGGCAGGAGTGCCTTTTCACCTTTGCCGCATTACTATATCTATTACACCAACGGAGAATATCTGTTGTTGATAGGCGATTATTTAAGCAAATACAAAGAAGATTTTGCCATTGAGCTATATAACGTGAAGCAAGATCCTCATTTGCAGAACGACATATCTTCCAAGGAACCTGCCATTGCCGAAAAGCACAAGAGGTTCACCGAAGCAATAATACAGCAATACAACAACAGCATCATAAGCAACAAAACTCACAATTAAAGATATGAGTGTAAAAAGCAAGATACTGTTCATCGTCAATCCCATTTCTGGTATAGGCAAACAAAAGAAAATCGAAAAAGCCGTAGAAACCTTATTGGATAAAGACAAATTCAATTATCAAATAAGCTATACGTCTTATTCCCATCATGCCACGGCGATTTCTTTGGCAGCAGTGCTGAACGGATTCGATATAGTGGTGGCGGTAGGAGGCGACGGGTCGATAAATGATTGCGTCAAAGGTCTTGTTTCCACGGATGTAAGCCTTGCAATCATACCCACAGGCAGCGGAAACGGCTTAGCAAGATGTCTGAACATACCTCTATCGGTGGAAGATGCCATAAGAACAATCAATTCTCTGAAAACAACAAAGATAGACTGCATAAGGTTGAATGAAAACATCTATGCCAGCATAGCGGGAGTAGGATTCGATGCACTGATTGCCAAAGAATTTGAAAAAACTCACACACGCGGATTTCAGCCTTACCTTAAACTCGTCATACAAAACTATCCCCAATACAAGCAACACACTTACAACCTGACCATCGACGGCAAACAGATAGAGACACAGGCACTCTTTATCAGTTTTGCCAATTCCAACCAATTCGGCTTCAATACCGAAATAGCCCCCAAGGCAAGCCTCGAAGACGGTCTCATAGATGTCATTATCGTAAAGAAACCGCCACTCCCCATGCTTCCTTTGATGGCTCAGCAACTCTTCCTGCATAACTTCGATCGCTCCATGTATGTGGAAACTTACCAAGCGAGAGAAATAATACTGCACAACGATTCGACAATAGGCGTGAACATAGACGGAGAATACAAAGAATACACATCGGATTTGCATTTTGACATTATTCCCAAAAGCCTCAATATCATAATCCCCTGAAAACAAGGAATTCAACCAAGAAATCAAGAACCGTTAAAGCCATGAGCAAGAAAAAGAACCTTACAGGTGTTGTATATTCCACCAATCCGGATTTTGAATATCAATACGAAGAGGAAGAAATCGCAGAGACGCTTCCACCGCAACAGCAAACGCTTAAAATACAGCTTGATAAAAAGCAACGTGCAGGCAAACAGGTAACCCTTGTCACCAATTTCGTCGGCACGGAAGAAGATTTGAACTCACTTTGTAAAGAACTGAAAACCAAGTGCGGCGTAGGGGGAAGTTGCAAAGGCAATGAAATATTGTTGCAAGGCGACCACAGGGACAAAATCACCCAATACCTGCAAAGCAAAGGTTATAAGACGAAACGCATAGGCGGATAGGCAAGCAACGGAACGCCGATTCATCAAAGGTCTTTACAAATGTTCCAAATCTTGTTGGCAAGAGGTTAGGATAATGACAACAATTGGTCAAAAAGATTGCAATATCTTTTTGATAAATCGGTTTTCCATACCATTCCTCCCTAATATAACCTGCCGACGTAAGCCATAAGGACATGACCACACAAAGACGTAGAAAAACGGATAGAAGATTTGTATAGAACAAATAGTAGAACTTTATCTCAAAAACCTAACCATACAAAACCCGATATGTCAGTGATAACTACAAAATTACAACACCGCACTATAAATCTGTAATACGAAGGAATTTTGTGAAGTTGTATTCCTTTGTTTTCTCCATTATCAAGAACAAATCGATAATCCACCATATATAGAAGCCTCCGCAAGTAACCAATTTAAGAATACCGTTCCTTTTTTGTCCCAATAAAAATCTGTCAAGCCCTAAGCGTCCCGCAAACAATGAAACAAAGAAAAGCACAATCGGGGACTTGTATTTAACCATAAACAAATCTGTCGATTTATAATCAGGAAACCTCTCTAATCTATCCCTGACAACCATCAAATCTTTTTCACTGAAAAATTTTCCATTGTTCAACAAGAAAATTTCGACTTTACTGTGTTCCATAGCGGCTTCATTTATACGTATCGTATTCAACTTTTAATCTTTCTCTATTCCATTTTAAATTACAGGAATTCACTTTTCGATTACCTGTTTCAGGCTACAAAGGTACAAAACACTCTTGATTGCAATTATCTATAAAGCACGAATTTTGATTTAGCACAAGCTATTCACTTTTATTCTCTCATCAAGGGAGGAAAACGCTTAAAAGAGAGAAGCAATAGAATATTGTTTCCATAGCGTGAAAATTCATCACAACGGAACGCCGATTCATCATGGCAAAACGCCGAAAGAAAAAATTCTTTCGGCGTTTCATTTTACCGAAACGGCGTTCGGTCGAATCGGCTTAACCAAAAGGTGTCGCTTTTTGTGGAAGCTACCTGCTCAAACTCGTGATAAATGGTTACCTTTGCCACCGAAAGAGAAAAATTTTGACGTTATGATGGTATCAATAAAAGGCAGATTGTCGATATTGCTGTTTGCAATGTTGTGTGTTTTGTATTCTTGTTCGGAGAAGGCTGTGGTGGAAAAGTATGATAGCGGCAAAGCCAAACTTGTAGCCGTGATGAAGAAAAAAGACGGTGTGAAGGTGAAGGTCGGAGAGGAAAGATTATACGAGAACGGCAAGACAAGGCACAAGGGCAAAGTTGTTTCGGACAAGAGAACCGGTATATGGAAGTTCTATTTCGAGAACGGCAAATTGTTTTCAAAGGCTGATTTCACGAATAGCCCCATGGGTGAAAACTGGTCGGTTTATGATACTGCGGGAACGGAGATTGTGAACGGCAAGGATAAGGTCTTGGAGGTTCATTTCGCTTCGGACGGCGGTTTATGCGATATAAAAGTGAAGCGTGGCAGTGGTGAAGTGTTTTACAAGTTCTTCGAGAGTTTCAAACCTTGCATAATATCAAATATGAAGGGTAATATTCCAAACGGGGAGACCACTTCATGGTTCGAAAACGGCAAATTGAACTCTTTCTATTATTATAAAGACGGAATACAGGACAGTTCCTATAAGGTATATACGGAAACGGGTGGTTTGTTGTTGAGCGGTCAATATAAGATGGGGGTGAAAGTCGGAAAATGGGAGTATTTCCTTTCGGACGGTACGCCTGCAGGAATAGAGATATACGATGTGGACGGAACTTTGTTGAAAGGCAGGAATTAGATGTATCGTTTTACTTTGCTTATTCTGTTGTTTTCTTGCCTGTCTTTGCAGGCACAGTATTCTTATACAAGGCTTGAAGCGGCGGAAGTGGCAAATTCGGAACGCAGTATATATCGTTTATCTTCCAAGGACAGCATTTGCATAAGCATAAACGGCAAAGGCGGCAAGGCTCGTTTGATGATAAACGACTTCGTGCATGAAACAGGCAGCTACGATGAAGAATTGGAGTATGCCGTATTCGGCAATGCAAAGGAGAAACGGGCAGTGGTTCTGCTCAACAGACGTGCAGAGGTGAGTTTGGGCTGTGATATGTTTATCATCGACGGTAAGGGCGGAATATTCTGCGGAAGTATTCCTGTCGCTGCATATACAAAAACGGACAAAGGCAGAATGGATTACAACAGCATACTGCCGTATATCTCGATAATCAAGGTTTCGAATCGTTATGTCTTGTCATTTGAAACCCCTCTCGTCGTTCTATATCCATTCGGAGACCGAGAGGAAATATTGAATGGCAGAAGTATTTTTTATACTTACCAAAACGGAGCATTGGAATTGAACAGATAAAAGCGGCTTCGTTCTTCCGGTCTAAAAAAGATAGCGAAACGGCAGAAGCATCAACTCTATTATGCGATCTATGGTGGAACGTCTTTTCCAAGAAACGTAATCGAACGAGGTGCAGTACTTCAATGTTGAATCGAAATGTTCCTGTAATTGTGGCAGAAGCTGCGGTTCTTTTCCTATGAGAGCCAATTCATATTGGTATCGGAAGCTGCGATAATCGAAATTGGCAGAACTGATTGAAAATATTTCGTTGTCTATCATCACGCCTTTGGCATGCAGATTGCCTGCGGTATAAAAATGCAATTTCACACCTGCCTGATGAAGCGAACCGAGATAATGCCGCCGTATTATATCGACCACGTGAACGTCGGAATGTATCGGAGTAACCACATTGACGTTTACGCCTCTTTGAGCAGCCTCGCAAAGCAACTTTCTCAAAATATGCCCCGGCAGAAAGTAAGGTGTTTCTATCAGAATTTCTTTTTCTGCCTTGGAAATCATTCTTTCGTATTTCGTTTTTATCTTCTGACGATAAATTCCGGGCAAATCCTGAATGAAGACCCAATCCCCTGTATGCAAATCCCTTTTTGTACCGATTTTATTGAACGAATAGCGTTCAAAAGAGCGAAAACTGTCTTTGAAAGAACGTCTCAGAATGGAAAGCAACGCTTCATCTGTTGTTCTTAAATTCAATTCCCGCCAATTAAGGCAGTAAGCTGTTATATTCGTCGAGCCGATGTATCCGATTTCTCCGTCTATGACTATCAACTTTCGGTGATTCCGACAATGGTTCTTTGAAAGAAATGATTTACCGAAACGCATCTTGCGGTAAATTCTTACTTCCGCCCCCAATTTCGTGAGAGGCTCGAAGAAAGTTGTGTCTTCTCCTGTACCCCATGCGTCAACAAGAATTTTCACTTCCAAACCTTCGCTTACTTTATCCTCCAATGCCATACGGAATTTCTCACCCATGGCATCTTTTCCGAAGCGATAAATCTCTATCCAAATGCTTTGCTTTGCATTTTTGATGTCTTCCAATACGGAATTGAAGAGAACAAGATTATCATCGAATATTTTGAACTTTTCCATTGGCAGAGTACTTTGTCGGACAAACCGATAAAATCAGGCATTGTTTGAATCAGTCCACTGTTTTTTTGAACTTGAACTTCGGTTCCTCATGATGTATCAGCCTTTTTATGTTTTTTCTATGTGTCCACAAGATAAACAATGCGACAACAACCGAGAAACAGAGTTGTACCGTATTGATGTTGTAGTGTAACCAAATACTGCATGTGGAATAAAAGACAGGGAAACTTACTGCCGCACTCATGGAGGATACGGATATGTAATGAGTAAGTATAAACACTATGACGAAGACTGCAAGTACAAGAGGTATGATTTTATCGAACAATCCGATTACGACACCCAGCATCGTGGCAACGCCTTTGCCGCCTTTGAAACGTGCAAATATGGGAAGTGCATGCCCGATGACAGCAAAAATTCCGATGACCAACTGATAGTAAACAAGGTAATCATGGTTCATCTCGGCAAGGCTGCTGCCGAAAAATTTAGCAAGATAAACCGCCAGCCAGCCTTTGAATACGTCTATTCCCAAGACAAAAAGCCCCGGAAGCAATCCGAGTACCCTTATGGTATTCGTGGTTCCTGCGTTTTTGCTTCCTTTTTCCCTGACATCTACTCCGTAAAATGATTTTCCTATCCACACGGCCGATGGAATGGAACCCAAAAAGTATGCGGCAAGAAGTCCGAGAGATAGGACAGTTGCCAATGGTAAATCGCTAAAAGTCATTTTTATTCCTCCGTATTGTCTGTTTCCTTTTCTTCGTATTGGTCTCCCAATTCGAGATTTCTTATGAAGTTACGTTTTTCTGCCGGTGTGGCAAGTCTGTATGTGTAAAGCTTTCCGCCTTTCGTCTCGGTCTCTCTGTCTTTGCGGGGAGTGTCATTGATGATTGAGTTGAAAGTCTCGTTCGATGACAATGCACTCATTGCGGCTCCGTTGTAAGTAAAGAAATACCAGTGATCGGGGTTAGCCTCCACGTATATCCTGATTTCGGTTGTAAGAGTGGTCTTTATGAGTTGTATTTTCGTTCTTATGGTTTTGTTGATTTGGTAATTACCTACGTATCCGAGTTGAGCAGTTGCCGTTCCTATATAACTGTGTTTGACAGGATTCCAAACCAATCGCACACTTGGGAAGAACAATGTGCTTGCAACTTCTTTCGGTATGCTTTTCCATTCTCCCGTTACCAGCAAATCTTCAAACCATTCCTCACCTTTTTCCTCTCCATATATGTATTTGAGATATTGTTTGTAGGCTGAGTTCTCCAAATCTATCGGACTTAAATTCAAATCTTCGTATAGTTCCACTCCCATCAAATCCAAGGCTTGTTGAGAGAACGGAAAGTTTACTGCAAGGCTCATCTGCAAAACTGCTTCGTTGTTTTTATCCACCGTAACAGTTCCGTAATTGTTCATCTGTACCGCACTGCTGACAGGAAGCCCCATTTTGATATTGCCTTCTCCCTTTATGTCGCAACGTGTCTTGTTATAAGAAAGATATTCTCCCGTTTGCTCGAAATCTTCGAGCTTCTGCTTCGATGCAATGATGTAATTTTTCTTGGCTTTGTCGTAAGTAAGGTAGCCTTTGGCAGAAAGCATGACGTTATCGCCCTCCGTATCCGATGTCAAGAAAGCAATCTTAGGTTCAAAGTTATCTTCGTTGAAGAGAACCGAAGCTGTAATTCTGTTATTCTCTATATCGACAGGAGCTTCCGAAACAGGGATATATATGGATTGAGGATCTATTGGAGCAGAAAACTTAATCCACGCAGCTTGCTTGTCATTGCAATTTGCGGATATTTGTACCCCTCCATCAAAATGGAAATTACTGTCTTGTGCATTTACCGTAACTTTTCCGAAGAAGTTGAAAGCAGAACTCAATGCCAAAGAACTATCTCTTGTAATATCGCCTTTTCCGACGGATTGACCGCTTAATGGATTCAGTTCGCTGATAAAGACAGGATGTTTCTTGCCATCTTCGTCCACATAGTCTATATAACCGTTTGCAGAGTATATTTGAGAGGACGCAATATGTATTCTCGCATTACGATATTCGTGTAATTTGCTTTCGGTATTTGCCAATATCGTGGCGTTTTCCAAAGTGTCCATTTGGGCTCCGGGATATATCGTAACCATTCCGTCTCCGGGTCTTACTCCTGCGTCGGCACACTTTATCAAATATACTTCATCAGCCAGTAATTTGTTCTCATTCAAATCCAAAGTTGCCTTTGATGAATTGAAATGCAAGCCTCCCTGATTCGGATGAGAGGAAACAAATTTTGCCCCCGGCTGTTCCAAATCCACAAGCTCACGAATATTTTTTGAAGCAAAGCCTTCCACTTTCGGACTCTGAGTATCCACAAGAGCCAACTGTTTATTATCCATATCCCATGCGAATTTGTCCACATAACAGCTGTATTGCAAGAACGGCAATTCCGTTTTGCTTACGCCTTTGTTGGAAACGAATTCACCTTTCTCTGTTGTGAAATCCACCTTCGCACGAACATTGTCCGCTTTGAATGCAATGCTGTTACCATCCAAAGCATTTAATACGAAGTTCGCCGTATCGGAAGTATAATTATCGTTTTTGAATTTCGTGAGTTCGCTGCTTACTATCATTTCCTCGCTTTTCGTACTTCCTGTCCCGGTCAAACCGTCAGGGCTTACGGTCAACGAACCCGTGTGGAAAGCCTTTCCGTCATACATATTGAAAGCTTCGGCTTTTTGTTCGACGAACATATAATCTGCTTTGGGATACCAATGCTCGCTTGTTTGGGTAACATCCACTTTTGCGAAGGCTGCAGAACTCCTTCCTGTGCTTTTCTCGAAGCAAACGAACTTCTCCGTTGTGCAGAAAGCGGAATCGGGATGAAAAACAAACATCTTGGAATATGAACGTGAGGCAAGATAATCCAAATAGCCTGTTCCCAATAAGCCATTGCAACTTAAATCTATGCTGTTGTAGAACTGTCCCTTTCCATTGTAGGTTGCCAAACCTGTCGAAGGCGTTTCCATTTTGAAACCGAGGGAATAGTCCCTCATAACGACCAAAGGTTCTTTTATTTCTTCAAATATGCCGTCGGAAACGAAGACACCCTCAAACCTTACACTGTCTGTCTTGAAGTTGAACAGGTTTTTGATTTGAAATGTGTCCAATTTGTAGTAAAACCTCTCCCTGTTGTAAACACCGTTTTGAATTTTCGGCGAATCGTAATAAACATAGCTGTTCTCCAAAGAGGACATTATCGGATAGCCTTCCACCTTCTTCAAACTGCTCTTATTGTTCGGTTCGTCGATAAGCAATTTGCAGTAAAGATGTTGTATAGGCGTTTGTATCATCACAAGTTTCGTCGAGTCGTCATACAAAGGCACGTAAAAATTCAAGCTGTCTATACTCGGCAAATCCAAAGCGAATTGTTCGTAAGAGAACTTGCAATCCTTTCCTGTCATCTTAAACCGTCCCGCCATCACGTCTCCGTCAAACTCGAAGCTCCTGTTCTTTTTCATTCTGATACTTCCGTTCAACGGTCTTATGGAAACATTATGCGTATCGCTCAATGTGAACTTCTCGATACCGTTCATTCTTAACTCCATGTCCAATACGTTAAGCACAGCGTTGGGTTCGCCTTTTGTTGCGGATACAAACCTCAACGCATCATAGTCTGCTCTCTTGCGATTGGCGGCTATATAGTCATAAAGCTTGGGCTTGACTATTGCAGTCTCTCTGTAACTTTCGTAAATGATGAAACCGTTCAATGCAACGTTCATCAACATCAATTTTGCCTGCACAGGCTCCAAGCCTATGAATTTGGAAAATTGCTTGACGGTGAATTGCTCCTTGCCGGTTTTCTTTACGAACGCTTGTATTCTGAACAAAGGGTTTTGTTCGTCTATCCCCTGCAATTTATTCCACTTATCTTCCGAGTAATAGTTATTGCTTTCAAATGTTGCGAAAGTCTCTCTTGCCGGACCTTTAACCGCAGTGAACTCTATCTTGTAATCGTCCAAGTTTGCATACACTGCTTCGGTATAAATATCGATGCAATGATAAGAATCCACCCATGGGGAAGCCGAAATTCCCTCTCTGTAATCATTGAAGAAGATTTGACGATTGCTTTTGTTGAAATTCATCTTGGTACTCGGGTGGTAAATAGAATCTTGATTGGTATATATCGTTACCTGACAATCTTTCGTTATTATCCCCTCCCTGCTGAACGGATGTTCTATTGCTTTGGCTCGTATATACACCTTTCCCTCCTTGTAAAACCGCAATTCCGCCGGCATCTTCACATCTCCCGTTCCTAAGAATTTGCCTCCTTGTTGAGTAAAACCGCCCACATAGTCCACATCGGGATAGATATTCTTTATTATCTCTTCTTTTTTGTAGGAATAAAATCGCGGATAGCTGTCGTCTTTGCCTGCTTTACCATCGCTGCACAAATCTTCAAAGCGTCCTTTAAGCTTATGAGAGAAAAATTCTTTGTTGGTAAAAGTAACGCTGTCGGCAAATATGGTAGCCCTGTTCAAAGCCACCGTGTATTTATCCAGTTCCACATATACCTCATCTCCCTGCAATCCCGTTTTTTCCCAATTCACTATTCCACCCTGTCCCTCGAAACTGTTTTCCATGAGATAGAAGCGACCTTTTGTGGAATGTATGGTATTGGAATCTGTGATTGTACCGTAAGTAAGGTCTATTTCCGAATTTATATCCGCATATACCCCTCTCACACTGTCATTTCTGAATACATATCCTCCTGCATCTCCCATATTCCAGTGTACCGTTTTCGATAGATACAGATAACCTCCGCCGAGAAGATTATATGTTGCAACAACTGCCGAATTGTAAATCTTCAAATTGTGATTTGCAATGTACTCCTGCATGCCTTTGAGCCATTGATTGTAGCTTTCCGGACTTTGATTTGATGATTGGAAAGCTATTTGTGCCTGAATAAATTCATAGAAACCGTTTCTCGCACGGGCATTCTTTTTTGCCATGAGTTGCGACAGTTTGACTATGTCTTTCCTGTGCTGAATGCTGAAATTACTCCACACCTGTCCGTATTCTGTAAGCAAGGCTTCATAATCTTTCTTTTGGTCTCCCTTCAAGTTAACATCGGAAGCGACCATTTCCGTCAATTCATCTATATATGTATCGCTATTGCCGCTGAATCCTTTGAACTTCTGAGCCTGCAAACCGAACATTGCCGATACGCAAACGGAAAAAACGATGGTACGGAGCAAATTTTTCATCATCACTTTTTGACTTTAACGAGACGCATGGCTGCCCACTTGTCCTTGGTTTTCACTTTATCGGTTTCAAAGCCGAATTTCCTGCATTCCTTTTCGAGGATATGAACATCGTCTTCAAAAAAACCGCTCAAAAACAACACTCCTCCCGAAACTATGTTGCGAGCGTATGCTTCCATATTGTCCAAGAGAATATTCCTGTTTATGTTGGCGATAAAGACATCGAATTCTTCTTTTCCGCTCAAAAGAGAACTATCTCCCAAGAATACTTTCACATCGACAGCATTCCTCTCCACATTCTCTTTTGCATTATCCGCCGCCCAAACATCGTTATCTATTGCAACACAATCGCAGGCTCCCGTTTTTGCTGCCAAAATTGCCAATACTCCTGTGCCGCAACCCATATCCATCAAACGTTTTCCTTGGAGGTTTTCGTATAAAAGGAATTCTATTATCAAAGAAGTGGTTTGATGATGAGCCGTTCCGAAAGACATCTTCGGCTCTATAACTATGTCGTATCTGACCTTCGGAGAGGGCGGATTGAAAGGAGGTCGTACTATGCAGAAGTCTCCGAAAACCACGGAGGGATAATTCTTTTCCCATTCGGCATTCCAATCTCTCTGTTCTATTTCCTCGATACCGTATTCCACTTCAAGGTTTTCCACAAATCCCAATTCCGTTTTCTTTACTTCCTCGATTTTTTCTCTCGAAAAACAATCTTGCGGACAATATGCCTCAAAACCGGTTGCGGTATCTACAAAACTTTCATACCCACAGCCAATCAGAGCATCCTTAAATATATCCGCAATCCAAGTATCCTCTTCGCCCCACTTCCCATTGTGGGAGAGTCGGACGCTTAACCTTATGTAATTCATCTGTTGCTTAGAAACTGCCTGCTATTTCAATAAAGTCTGCGGCTTTCAAAGAAGCACCGCCTATCAATCCTCCATCGACATCTTGCTGTGCGAACAAATCCTTTGCATTCTTGGCATTGCAACTTCCACCGTAAAGTATGGAAATTTCTTGTGCCGTATCATCGGAATATTTCTCCGCCAACATGTTTCTTATGAAAGCATGTATTTCTTGGGCTTGCTCCTTGGTTGCGGTTTTACCCGTACCTATTGCCCAAACAGGCTCGTATGCTATTATGACTTTCTCCATTGCTTCTGCGGAAAGGTGGAACAAACCTTGCGACACCTGTTCGCGTATCACATCGAAGTGCTTTCCTGCTTCTCTGTCTTCCAAAGATTCACCCACGCACACGATGGGAGTAATATCGACCGCCAACAGTTTGTTTACTTTCTCCGCAACGTCCTGATTTGTCTCAAAGAAGTATTTTCTTCTTTCGCTATGTCCCACTATGCAGTAGTCCACATTCATGCTTTGCAACATTTGTGCAGACACTTCGCCTGTGTAAGCTCCGTTGTCGAACTTGGATACGTTTTGAGCACCTACAAAGAACTCCACATCCTCCGCTGCGTCCTGTACAAGTTCCAAATAAGGGAACGGAGGACATACGATAACATCTACATCCGTACTATCGAAAGCTCTCAAACCCTCTGCTATGTCATTTATCAAATCATCGGCTTGGTTGAATGTCTCATTCGATTTCCAATTGCCTGCAACAATGTTTCTTCTCATGAAAGTATCTTGTTTTGAGTTATACCATAATAATTATACTTTGCAAACTTACGAATAAAATCCGATACTGCAAGCGTTCGCTTCAAAGAAAGCACACAGACGCTGCCCTGCCTCGGGTATTGTCGGGAATAAAAACCGCTCTCGTTCGTCGTCGCCTCAAAAAATCTTGCGGAAATATCATGCAGAACAAAATAATTAGCTAATTTTGCCACTGATACGTATTGACAAACAGCCGCATTCGAGCCTGCAAACCTGCGTTCTGCAAATGCAATCGAAGCAATGGTTCTGCAAATCGGCGTTTTGCCAAAATAAAACGCTGATTCGTTGAAACGAAACGCCGAAAGAATCCTATGAAACGGCGTTTCGTCGACAGCTTGAAAAAGAAGCAGGAACGAAAAGGGTGAAATGTATCGCAATTTACTGAAAACGAAATGATAATCAGATGAAGACCTCTGACAGTATAGTAATCATTCCGACTTATAACGAGAAGGAGAACATAGAGAACATAATAAGATATGTGTTTTCCTTGGAAAAGATTTTTCATATCCTCATTGTGGAAGACAATTCTCCCGATCACACGGCAGACATCGTTAAAAGGCTCATGCGGGAGTTCCCCGACAGGTTATTCATCGAGGAAAGAAAAGGCAAGTTGGGCTTGGGAACGGCTTATATACATGGCTTCAAATGGGCTTTGAGAGAAGAATACGACTATATCTTCGAGATGGACGCCGATTTCTCCCATCCGCCGAAAGATTTGATACGGTTGTATGAAGCATGCAGGCATGGAGCGGATATGGCTGTGGGTTCCCGTTATGTCAATGGCAAGATTTCGGTTGTAAACTGGCCCATCGGAAGAGTGATGATGTCCTATTATGCTTCGGCATACGTACGTTTCGTTACGGGAATGAAGATAGGCGATGCGACGGCAGGCTTTGCATGCTACCGAAGAGAAGTCTTGGAGAAGATAAAACTGGACAAAATCAGGTTCGTCGGCTATGCCTTCCAGATAGAAATGAAATATACGGTTTACAAACTCGGTTTCAAAATAGAGGAAGTGCCGATAATCTTTGCCGACAGGGTATTGGGACAAAGCAAAATGAGCATGAAGATATTCAAAGAAGCCTTTTTCGGTGTCTTTTCTTTGAAATTCAGAAATTGGAGAAACTATTAAAACAAGATAACGCATTTTACGATGAGAAAGAAAGCAACAAGTCTATTGGCATTGGTTCTCGTATGCTTGGGAATCGCGACTTATGCCCAGAACGGGCTGATTGACATCAAGAAACTGCAAGACAGGCAGTACTATCCAACTTCGATATACAATTTGAGTTTTATCGGAACGAGCGATAATTACGCTTACACCAAAACCGGTGGCGAATTGTTTGTTTCTGATGGGAAAGCAGAAAAAGAACTGCTCAAACTATCCGACCTGAACGGGGAATTGTCGAGCTTTACCGGCATACAATTCGTTTCAAACGATGAATTTGCATTCGTGAGCAGGAAATCGCATGCCTTATTCTGCTATAACATGAAAAGCAAACAGTTGAAAAAGATATGCGAACTTAAAGAGAATGCCGAAAATTTGGAAGTCGATTTGAAGAACGGCTGTGCCGCATATACAATCGACGGCAATGTCTGGTATTCCTGCCCCGACAAGTCGCCCGTTCAACTGACAAAAGACGGCGGGAAGGGAATAACATACGGCATGGCTGTGCATAGAAACGAGTTCGGCATAGAAAAAGGGTTCTTTTTGTCGAACGACGGAAAAAAGTTGGCATTTTACAGAATGGACGAAACGATGGTGAAAGAGTATCCGATAGTAAATACCGATGCAAGGGAAGCAGAACCCACACCTATCCGCTATCCGATGGCGGGAATGAAATCCCATGAGGTTACAATCTTCGTTTACGATTCTCAAACCGGCAAAACAGTGGAATTGCAAACAAGAGAAAACAACAGTATCGAAGAAAAAGAAGCCTATCTTACCAATCTGACATGGAATCCCGAAGGAACGCAACTCTATGTCCAAAAACTAAACCGCAAACAGAACCATTTGAAGATGAATGCCTACGATGTAGCAGGCGGAAAGTTGAGAAAAACATTGTTTGAGGAGAAAGCAGCGAAATATGTCGAGCCCGAATCGCCTGTATTCTTCCTACCCAAACAAAGCAACAGGTTCATCTATTTGAGCGAGAGGGACGGCTTCAATCACGCTTACCTTTATGATGTCGATGGAAACATGATTGAACAATTAACCTCTGGCGAATGGATGATAAACTCGATAGAGGGTTTCAACGATAAGGGAAACGAGGTTTATTTCTATGCGACAAAAGATTCTCCGTTGGAGCAAAATCTGTACGCATGCAACTTGAAAAACAAGAAAATCCGCAGATGTACTCCAGAAAAGGGAACCCACCACGTAAGATTCAACTCTGCCGGTACTTTGTTCTTGGATTCTTACAGCAGTTCCTCACAGGCAAGAAGGGTTGTGATGTATAACGACAAGGTAAAGGAGATAAAACAACTTCATCAATCGGAAGACCCTTGGAGCAAGTTGAATAAACCGCAAATAGATGTCTTCACGATAAAGGCAAAGGACGGTACGGATTTATATGCCAGAATGATAAAACCGATAAACTTCGATGCGAACAAAAAATATCCTGTCATAGTATATGTATATGGTGGTCCGCATGCACAACTCATAACAGACACATGGTTATCCGGTGCGAACAACTTCTTTTTGTTCCTTGCACAACAAGGCTATATCGTTTGGACGGTTGACAGCAGAGGTTCTGCAAACAGAGGATATGAATTTGAGAGTGCAATATGGCGTAACTGCGGAAGCATAGAAGTAAGCGACCAAATGGACGGAGTTGATTATTTGAAGAGTCTGCCGTATGTAGATGCAAACCGCATAGGCGTTGACGGCTGGAGCTATGGCGGATTCATGACAATATCATTGAAACTGAAGAATCCCGGTGTCTTCAAAACCGCAACGGCAGGCGGTCCTGTCATAGATTGGAAATGGTATGAGATAATGTACGGTGAGAGATATATGTCTTCTCCTGAGGATAATCCGGAAGGTTATGAAAAAGCCTCTTTGTTGAATTATGCAAATCAGTTGGAAGGAAAGTTGCTTGTCATTCACGGGGCGCAAGACCCGACTGTTGTAATGCAACATTCATTGGAGTTCATCAAAAGATGTATCAAGAATGGTAAGCAGGTGGATTACTTTATCTACCCCGACCATGAACATAACGTGATAGGCAAAGACCGTATTCACCTTTACGAAAAGATATACCAATACCATAAAGAGAACTTGTAAGGTATGGAAATATGTTTCCGTTTCAATAAACATGAGTTTTGACTGAAAAATAAGAAGACATGAAAAAAATATTGCACTTCATACTTTTGACATTACTATCATCGGGTACGTTTTTTGCCCAAAGCACATTGATGCCTGCACCAAGTGAAATGTGGGTCGATGATATCGATGTTTCTCAGGCAACGCTTCGTTGGAACGGAAACGAGCATGCTTCTGCTTGGATTGTGGGTTACAAGGCATTTCAGCAGGAGGCATACATGGAAACAACAATCGAAGATACTGTGTTCTATTTGCAAAACCTTGCAAGCGGAACACGCTATCTTTGGATAGTCAAGGCAATAGATATAAACGGAGATACAACGGAAGCAAGTCCTGTGGGAACTTTTGTAACCTTGGGCTTTGACAGTGATTGTCCGATGATTGCGAATTTAAGCCTTGGTAATATCGATGAAAACGGCATAAATGTTCAATGGACGGCAAGTTCCGAGACCTCGCAATGGGAAGTCGTTGCAGGGCAAGTGGGAAGCAATCCTGACAGAGAGGGGTCGAGAATAAGGACTCAAAACTATGAAGCTGTGGCAGGAGGTTTGATGCCATACGAGAGGTATCAGATTGCCGTGCGTTCCGATTGTTCCAATTCGGTTAGCGATTGGAAATATATTTATACGAAGTATCTGCCGTACGGAGCGGCTCAACTGCCTGTGCAAACGGATTTCGAAAATGAGCAGGACTACATGAATATCGGCTTTGTCAATTCCGGAAGCAATGCATGGGAAATAGGCTCGGCTACAAATGCCGGAAGTTCCGGAAGCAAGGCTCTTTACATCTCCAACGACAACGGATTGACTAATGCTTGCGACCCGGGCGTTGCAGCAATCAGCTACGCATACATAGATTTTGAAATTCCCGAATATGCTGTCGGTTTCTATATAGATTTCAAGTACAAAACCCCTGCACCATTGCAAGGTGCAGCTTTGAAAGTTTATCTTTTAAGTCCCGGAAGTGCATTAAACACAGACATGCTTCCATCGGTAAACGACCAAGTTGGCGAAGGCACTTATTCGGGAAGCGATAACGTATGGCAGAATGTGCATATAGAGTTACCGCAATACCATATCGGCTCGACAAAAAGAATTGTTTTTGCATGGAAGAACACGAATACTGCAGCAACAAGCGATGCTGTGGCAATAGATGATATTTACATTACGGCTCGTTATTGTGCCACTCCATCGGAACTTGGTATTGCAAATGTTTCTTTCAATTCTGCCGTTCCGACTTGGGAGGTCAGAGATAATCAGACTACGTTTAATATGGAGTATAAGCCGACCGGAAGTTCCGAATGGACATTATTAGAAGGCGTAAGCCCCAATACACTCTTGGAAAATCTGCAAAGTGCAACGCAATATACATTCAGAGTTCAAGCGGATTGTACAGATGAACAAAGTTTTTGGTCGGATACGGCTGTATTCACCACAAATGTTTCAATTCTGCCGCCAACGGACGTACGTATAAGTTCTTTTGATGAGAATTCTGCGAACCTTGCATGGTCTGTAACACCGAATGCAATAGCATGGCTGGTTGAAGTAACAAACAACAATACTCTTTCCACAAATCAAATAGAGGCTTCATATAACGAGTTTCAGTTGACGAACCTTGCAGATAACACAGCGTATTCCATAAGAGTAAGAGCCGTTTCTTCCGATAACGACACGAGTTCGTATTCTCCGGCTGTTTATTTGCACACTCTTTGCAATCCTATCGAACAATTTCCTTATCATTGCGAAGATACTATAAAATTCAAGTCCGATGAAGGCTTTTGCATGTCTCAAGATTGTTGGAGAATAGAGCAGGATACTATTTGCAGTCCTATGTTTAACCTTTCAACAAGTTCAAACCCCGTTCTTATGTTCGATTTCGAGGCAGGAGAAGGAGAAGTGCCGTTATTGCTAGTTTCCGTAAGAGGAGAGAATTTCAGGATATTGCGTCAGGTAACTTCGGGTGTGAATACTATCAGATTAAATGAGTTAATGAATGAAGAGAGAGTTGTTTTCGCTTTTCAATCTTACTTATCCGACGACAGAATATACGAATACAAAATAACGAACTTTACCATAAAAGACAGTTGTTTCGCTCCGGATAATCTGACGGCAAATCATATCACTTCAAATTCGGCAATGTTGGAATGGAATGTTTATGGTAATAACACTTCATTTGATTTGGCTGTTGTGAATATGACTAATGAAGATACCATTCATGTGAATGGTGTAAGCAGTCCATACATTTTGAGGGAATTAACGCCTAATACGGAATATGTAATCTTGCTGAAAGCGAATTGTGGAGACGCTTCTGCCGAAAACAATGCCGTTATCAGTTTCAGAACAGCAGGAGATGCATCGTCATGTTCAACGCCTACGAATTTTATCTGCCAACACTATCAAAGCAAAGGCGATGAGACAATAGTCTGCACATGGGACGAGGTGAGCGACAACCCTTACATGCGGTGGGAAATAAACTATAAAGAAGCCCTTGCGGTGAATTTCGCTTCCGAGGAGGTAAATCTTTACCCAAGATTTACATTGCGGAATGTTGAACAAGGAAGTCGCTGGGAGTTCAAACTGAGAGCGATTTGTGCGGTTGGTGATACTTCCGCTTGGACACCGATACAAACGGTTGTTGTGGGAGAGCAAGGCTTGAATCCTGTTACATACGGAAATACTTCTTTGAAAATATACCCTAATCCGGCAGATAAAGTTTTGCATATTGAAACCGATGGGGCTGAAATAAAGGATGTGCAACTCATGGATGCGAACGGAAGAGTTTTGAAAGCATGGGAAAGTTTGCCGACAGAGATAGACGTAAGCCATTATCCCAATGGAATATACTATCTCAATGTCAGCATAAACGGAACACGCTTGTCGAAGAAAGTAAGCATACAATAAACCATCTGAAAGTATATTTCGCTTACTGTATTGAACATAATACCGAGTGAATTGTTGAGAACGATTATGTCGTTCCGTTTTTTCTTTGTACATTTGCAAATTGGAATAGGTTTTATTTTGCAACGGAATGAATTTGGTGGAGTTAAGTCGATGTGTTGAGCAGGAATTTGCCCTGTTCGATAGTAAGTTCCGGGCTTGTTTACCTGATGGTGGTGGCACTCTCGGCAATTTGTCGGATTATGTATTGCATCAAAAGGGGAAAAGGCTTAGACCGCTGATAAGTTTCTTGATTGCGAAAACATGCGGAGAAGCCAGCGAATCCACATATCGGGCTGCCGTGATTTTGGAACTGCTACATACTGCATCTCTTGTGCATGACGACGTGTTGGACGAAAGTAAACTGCGACGCGGACAGCGTACCATCAATGACATTTGGGATAACAAAACAGCAATTCTTTTCGGAGATTACGTTTATGGGGTTTGTCTGCATCTTATAGAGACGAAAGAAGATTTCGAACTCTTGAGTATCTATTCCAAAATTGCGAGAGAACTGCCGCAAGGAGAGCTTTTGCAAAAAGATGTAGCCGATTCCATGAATTGCAATGAAGAAGCATATTTCAAAATCATCGATGGAAAGACAGCCTCTCTTTTCGGAGCGTCTGCATACGTGGGTGCAAAGACTGCAAAAGGAACAAAGGATTACTCGAAGGAGGCGGAACAATTCGGCAGAACGCTCGGCAGGGCTTTTCAAATAAGAGATGATATTTTGGATTTGACACTTGACACCGACAGTGGCAAAGGACATGGCAATGATATAAAGGAAAAGAAAATCACATTGCCGATTATCTTTTTGCTGAAAGAACTCGGACAAGCAGAAAAAAGGCAGTTACTTGAATTCTTTGCCCGAGAGGATAAAACCGATGCCGAGATAGGCAGACTTCTCAGACGCATACAAAGTACGGATTGCCTGAATAAAGCCGAACAAGAAGTAATCCGATATAGTCAAATGGCGAAACAACATTTGCACAGCCTGCCGGAAAATGATTACAGAAAGAAATTGGAGGATTTGACGGACTGTTTAGTCCTCCGCAATCTATAAACAAAAGAAGAAAACAATGAAACGTTCAATTTCAACATGTCTTTGTTTGATGATATTCGCGTTTTGCGGATATGCACAGCAGACTCTACCGTCTGTCGATGTGAAAACATTGGATGGAAAGACAATCAACACAAAGGATTTCAACAATGACGGCAAGCCTTTTGCCATCTGTTTCTGGGCAACGTGGTGCAAGCCGTGCATAATGGAGCTTAACACCATTGCAGAGAACTATGAGCAATGGCAAAGCGAAACAGGAATGAAAATATACGCCGTTTCGATTGACGATAGCAGAACAAGTTCTAAGGTTTTGCCTCTTACCAACAGTTCGGAATGGGAGTTTGAAGTCGTGCTTGACTTAAACAGTGAGTTCAAACGGGCATTGGGAGTAAATAATCCGCCTCATAGTTTTGTCGTCAACGGCAAAGGAGAAATAACATGGCAACATGTCGGTTTCACTCCCGGCGATGAACAACACCTTATAGAGGAAATACAAAAGGCATTGAAGAACTGACAAACCGTTTCTTATGAAAAGAACAGTACTATTGCCATTGCTTATTTGCTTTTCAATATACACACAGGCACAAGGCATATTGGGAGGTAAGGTCAGCGGCAATTTCCAAGTCGATATGCAGATGTCGAAAGAAGATTCGGTCATCGGTTCCGAGAAAGTCAGGGAAAAATTTCTGAGCAATGCCTTTGCAAACATCAATTACAATGCAGGGGACTTCTCCGCAGGCTTTCGATTCGAATCTTATTTGAACCCTATACTCGGATTCGACAATCAATACAAAGGAGCCGGCATTCCATATCGTTGGGCTTCCTATAAGAAAGATTATTTGGAAGTAACAGTCGGCAATTACTACGAACAATTCGGCAACGGCTTGGTTTTCCGTGCATACGAGGAGCGAAACCTCGGATTGGACAACGCTATGGACGGTTTAAGGATAGTTGCCAAGCCTCTTTCCGGCTTAACCATCAAAGGAATTATCGGTAAGCAACGCTATTATTGGGAAGACATTTGGAAAACCGATAACGGATTGGTCAGAGGCTTCGATGCAGAAATCAGTTTGAACGAATTATTCCCTGCATTGAGAGAAAAACCTACACGCCTTAACATAGGCGGAAGTTTCGTTTCCGTTTATGAGAAATCGGAAGCCAAGTTCATCAACATGGGAGACACATTGTATAGAATGGAAATACCCGAAAACATCGGTGCAACTGCATTCCGTTTCGACCTTTCCCATAAAGCATTCTCCCTCTCTGCCGAATACGCACGCAAAGGGCAAGACCCTAACGCCGTAAACAACTATATTTACCGTAAAGGCGAAGCATTATTACTCAAAACCGCCTATTCCGTAAAAGGATTTGCCGTTTCCTTGGAAGCGAAACGCATAGACAACATGAGTTTCAAGTCCAAAAGAGCAGAAGTCGGCAATATGCTGAACATAAACTACCTTCCTGCCATAACACGCCAGCATTCCTATTCACTCATGGCAATGTATCCGTACGCCACACAGGTGAACGGAGAAATGGGATTGCAATTCGATGTGATGTATAAGGTAAAAAAGAATACTCTTTTGGGCGGGAAATACGGTACTAATTTGAAGTTTAACTACTCGCGCATTCATTCCATAAAGCAGAAACCGATTGAAAATTATGATTTGAACCAAAGCGGAACTGAGGGCTACACTTCATCTTTCTTCGAACTCGGAGACGATTTGTACTTTGAAGAGATAAACTTCGAAATCAACAAGAAATTGAGTCGGGACTTCAAGTTGAACCTCATGTATTCCTATCAAAGTTTCAACCCTGTTGCGTTCGGTCACCCCGAAGACGAAAACATCTATGCCAATATATTCGTTGCCGATGGTACATACAAAATAAATCGCAACCATTCTTTGAGGGGAGAAATCCAATGGCTGCTTTGCGAGCAGAATTACGGAGAGTGGGCAAAGGGAGATTGGTTGCAACTGACCGCAGAGTACAATTTCGCCGGCAGATGGTTCTTCGCACTCTCCGATCAATGGAATTACGGCAATGAGAACGAAGAAAAAGTTCATTATTACAACGTATCTCTCGGTTCAACCTACAAAACCACACGAGTGGCATTGAGTTACGGTAAACAACGTAGCGGTATTATGTGTATAGGGGGCGTATGCAGAGAAGTTCCTGCCTCAAATGGTTTGTTTGTAACGATAAGCAGCAGTTTTTAATCATGAAAGCACAGAAAATAAAACATATATTATTCTTATTAGTGAGCTTACCTGTTCTTTTGCAATCCTGTGATGATTTCACAGAAGAAGAGAGACTGACCCCCTTACGTGGGGAGACGACGGATAAAGCCCCTATAAGCAAAATACAAAATGAGCAAGTCCTGTTGTTGGAAGATTTCACAGGCTGGAACTGTCCGAATTGTCCTGAAGGAACAGAGATATTGAAATCTTTGAAGCAGACTTACGGTGATAAAATCGTGATTGCGGCAATTCATCAGGGAGCTTTTGCCAAGCCATCGAACAAAAATGATAATCTTGACTTGCGTACGGAATATGGAAACGATCTGGGAGGACGTTTTAATATCACGAATTGGCCTACATTGGTGATTAATCGCGATGTAATACCGTCCGGAAGAGGAGACTGGGCGAATAAAGTCGCAGAATACTTTGCCTCTACACCTCATCTTCTGAACCTCTCCCTCGGATCAAAGCAAATCGAAGGCAGAACAGTCGTTTCCGTACGAGCGGAAGCCGTAGAGGACATCTCCGACAACCTGATAATCACACTGTATATCACGGAGAGCGATATAAAAGGCAAACAAAACGACAACGGAACACTGTTGGAAGGTTATTTGTTCCAACATGTCTTGCGAAATAATCCGCTTGTCGGACTGCCTCTGACAATAAAAGAAATGAAACAAGGAGAAAAAATCGATAAATCCTATCTCCTTACAACAAACGGATTAAACCAAGAGCATTGCAGCGTTGTCGTAATGGTTGCAAAGGCTTCCGATGGAAAGGTGATGCAAACAAACGAGATTGAAATAAAGTAACATAGTACGAATAAAAAGATAAAGCATGATGAAAAACATTTACACTATTCTTTTGGCGTTGTTGCCGATAATCGGTCTTAACGCTCAAACAATAAAAGTAACCTTCGAGGACGAAGAACTTACGAATGGTGATACCGTCAAGGTGGAGACGACAGCGGGAGAAGAGGTCAAGAGCTATTTTTACCTTACCAACATGACCGCCTCCCCTATTGAAGCACGTTCTCATTATTCTAAAATACAAACCAACGAAGACGATGTAATCCTTATGTGCTTTGGAGAATGCACGATAGACTCCGTTTCGCCTTTCGTGCCTTTGGCTCCGGGCGAAGAGTTCACGAATTTCGATATTGCCTATACGCCTGCAAGCGATAACCCTGCATTGATAAAAGTATCGCTGCAACAGAAAAACGGAGAGGACACCGTAACAATGATTTCTTTCTTCGTGAAGTATCATAACCCATATATGTCCTTGCCGACGCAAAGCAAGAACCAGCCTCTCGGCATCGACGTATATCCTAACCCGATGGCGAACACTGCGGCTGTGAGCTACTATATTCCGTCAAAATATACGAACCCGCAAATGGTCATTCGTAACATGGTTGGCAAGACTTTGAAAACATACAGCCTTAAAAGCGGTGTGCAAACCAAGCTGAACATAAGTTCTTCCGACCTTTCAAACGGAGTATATTTCTATTCCATAATCTCGGACGGTCAAACACTGACAACGAAAAAGCTTGTAATCAGAAAATAACACCGATTCATAGCATATTACTATCGAGAAATCTCTGCGATTTACGGCAGAGATTTCTCTTTTTACCGCACCCCGAGAAACAAAACGCCGATTCACAGATGACGAATCGGCGTAATAATTTTTTCTTCCGCCGTTTTATTTCACCCAAACGGCGTTTGGTAACAGTGGGTTGCTGAGAGAGGCTCGTGAAGAGAGAATTTTCGATGAGTTCAGCCTAAGATATTGCGGAGAGAGAGAAGTTTGCGATGGTCTGTTTGATTTATGGTATATTCTTTTGCCGTTTCATCGCCACCCATCGATATATCGGTCTTGCGATATTGCATTCGGCTATCTGTTCTCGCCTTGCCGGAAAGGTGGAAACTGCGTATCCCTATTCTTTTGAATAGTTCTGCATTGTCGGAACTTATACCGCTGCCCACCATTATATCCATTCGTTCGCCATATTCGTCTTGCAACCTCTTTATGTTCTCTATTCCCTCCGTGGCTTTGCCGGCTCCGCCGGAGGTAAGAACTCTTGTGCAACCGCACTCTATGATGTCTTCCATTGCAATGAAAATGTCCTGCGTCATGTCCATCGCTCTGTGAAAGCATACTTCCATTTCACCTGCCCTGTCCACGAGTTGTTTCGTCCTTTCCTTATCCACTTTTCCTTCGGCGGTCAGCAGTCCGAACACAACACCGGACACTCCGATTTGACGGCAGTAATCTATGTCGTTTTTCATGATTTCGAACTCCTCATCGCTATATAGGAAGTCTCCTTCCCGAGGACGAATCATCACAGCCGCAGGAATGAAAATATGTTCCTTCGCATAACGTATCATTGCCGCCGACGGGGTTATGCCGCCGAGTTCAAGGGAGGCACAAAGCTCTATTCTGTCTGCTTTTCCTTTTACAGCTTCATGGCAGGAGGCTGCATTATCTACGCAAACCTCCATTACGTATTTATTGTTGTTTGATGCGTTCATTTAATTCGAGTTTTAATTTTTCTGCTTTCTCCAAATGTTTTCTGTATTCAGCACTTTCCGGATTGAAAGGTCGGTGATTCAACATTGCATTCAGGCGATTGAAGTCTTCGCAAAGACGAATGCAACTTTCCGAAAAGAACGTTCGACGAAATTTTTCCCATATATAATCCACGGCAAGTTCGTCAGGGTGAAGCATATCGGTGGCATAAAACCTGTAATCCCGTAAATCGTCCATCATGATTTCGTAGGAAGGAAAATAAATAGAAGAAGTCTCACGACAAAAGGCATCGACTGCGATTTGCAGTACGGATTTACTCAACGTATTATCCCTGAATCCTTCTTTCCAATGACGGATGGGGCTTATTGTAATGATGAATTGCAAATTCGGATTTACTTTTTTGCAGACATCGAATGCGGAACGAAGAGACTGCAACACCGTTTCGACACTGCACAGAGAGCGTTCGATAAGTTTGGAATCGAGTTTATGACAATTCGCAAGCACTCTGCCATCGGCTTTCAGGCTGTATATCCACGCCGTTCCGAGTGTCAGAATAACAAAACGAGCCTGCCTCAAAAATTCATGGGAAGAGAGCAGACGGGAATTTATCATTTGCAGACATTGTTGCCTGTCCGTGGAACGGAAATCGCCATGATGAGAATATGACTTCCAATATTCGCCTATCTTTACAAGTTCCTCCGAATGGAAAGCCTCGTTTGCGGCAACCCTTTGCAGGCATTCGCAGATGGATAGAGGATTATACATTATACCAAACGGATTGATATCGATCTCAAAACCCGAAGTCTTGAATTTGTTGCCGATATTTTCGGTGAAGCAAGAGCCGATGAACAGCACCTTGTCTTTATGGGAAATATTGACAGAGGCTTTCGATGGCACAACCTCTGTACGAAAATTCATGTTCATCTCGCAATCGAAAATTCAAACAATGATACCGCAGACAATTTCTTTGTCTGCATTGAATAAATCAAACGATAAAAGATTTGAATCGGCATCCGGCACGGCATAAAAAGGCATAAAAAAAAGCAGTCTCTTCATTGGGACTGCTGTTTCATTTGTTTTTCAACCGGCTTTTGCCGAAGCAAAATTACATAGCAGGAGTTTCTACTGCTGTTTCGGTTGCTGTTTCAACTGCAACTTCTTGTTCAGGAGTTTCAGTTGCTGTCTCAGTTGCTGTTTCAGTCTTTCCACCGCATGCTGCGAAGAATCCTGCTACTGCCAATACAAACAATACCTTTTTCATCTCTGTAAATGTTTAATTGATTAGTTGATAATTCTTTTGTTTTAACGGTGCAAATATACGACATTTCATCAGAAAGTGTTCTCTTTTCGTCGAAAACTTGTTGATAAAAAGGTTAACTACTTGACTGACAAGGATAAATTTTTCATCTATTTATTCGATTTTTCGGTTCTTTGCGTTGACGATTTGGTCTCTGAGAGATGAAATTTTGCGATTTCGCTTCAAAATTTCGAGTGCTTTGTCGCAAGTTTCAAGTGCCTCATCGTACTTTTTCAGACGCATTTGTATTGTGATTTTATCCTCCCATGCCAACGGTTCTGCCTTATACCTTGCAATATAATCGTCTATCAATTTCAGTTGTTCTTCGGAATTTTGTTTCTTTCCGGCAACGGCGACCAACACTCTTACGGGTGAATAACACAGAGGCTTCATTGCAATGCACTTCTCTGCCCAATATGCAGCACTGTCGGCTTTCTCCATTCTGTTGTAATACGAAGCGAGGCGGCATTCCCTGAGAGAATAGTACGGATTAGACTTATCCGCAAGCAAAAGGTCTATTGCCTCACGGTATCTCTTCTCATTAGCATATCTTTCTGCTATATTGACAGCCCGAGGGTGCGTACTCTCATCTATATTCGGGAATTTGGGAGTACGTCTGTCCCATTGCTTGGCGGAAAGCGTGATATTCTTATTGCCGTTGTGTTGTAAAATTCGTTGCTTCTGCATTATGGAACTGTAACAATGCGTTGTTTCCAAGAGAAACACGGGTACAACCAAAACAATAAGGAATAGAAATATAGGTTTCTTTATTTCGCTTGTCTGCATGTGGCAACTCTTGATATGATTGCTTATAAGAATTGCCACGCCTATTGCAAGATATATCTGACAGTCCGCTCTCTCCAACGGGAAGTTGAACATGGCATCGTTCATATACGTAAGAATAAGTCCTCCTCCAACCATGGCTCTCAATCTGTATATTTCGTTGGAGCGGGAGTTGAACATCTGTTTCAAAGTCATGATTGCAGCCGTCAGATACGTAAGAATATACAACAGCAAGCCGAAAACGCCCAATTCGGAAAACATTTCAAGGAAATCGTTGTGTGCATGGTCGGAAACGATATAGTCATGCTTCTTCGCACATTCCACTTTCATTATGGCAAGTTTGTGATTTCCCACGCCGTAACCGCTTAACGGCTTTTGCTTTATTATTTCCGCAGTGTTCTTCCATATCAACAACCGCCCTTTGCTGTTACCCTCTGCAATGGAACTGAAACGTGCTTCCACCGTGTAGTTGTTCCTGACATTCTTCTTTGCATAGTGATTGTAATTGTATTCTATGAACGAATTGCCGGCAAAGAAACCTGCAACGGCAAGAACAATCGGTAATCCGAAACGCAACAGTTCTTTTCCGGATTTGTGTTTCACCGCAAAGGAATAAAGTCCGTACACAGCCAATACGGCGAGTTGCATACCCAAACCTATGAAGCATGAACGTGTGCTTAAGATTACAAGGCAGAAAGCGGTGAAGAAAATCAGTGCAAAGACGTACCACCTGACAAAACCTTTGTATCGCAAGAAAGCATAGTAAAGAAAAGGCAACTTGAACAGCAAAGCAACGGCAAAGATGTTCTTATTGCCGTAAAAGCCGTTAAGTTTCAAATTATTGCGTTGCGATATATGTACATCGAAAACATAATAGCATATAATACATGAAAGAATATTTATGGTGGCTATGACGATTGTGCAGATGACAAGGCTTTTGAATGTTTTATTTTCCGAAAGCATGAAAACACAAGCGAGGATTGCAGCCAGCACGACGACTATCCACCTGTTCCAAACCGCCAGTCCTTCCACCGGATTTATCGTCCAAAATATGCTTATCCCCATAAACGCCGATAATGCCAACCAGACAATCATCAAACGGCTCGAAAATATCTGCCGTTTAATCGGATTGATTTTATATTTCAAGGTATAATTTATCAGAAACCCGAGTGCGGATATATCGAAAAGTGCAATGAGAAAATGCCGCAAAGATGTACTGTCCAAAACGAATATCGGAGGGAAGAGTTGTATCAGAATAAGGCAGCAGACGAATATTTTCGCTGCCAAGGAGAGGGTTTTACGTCTTTGCATCTGTTTTTCTATTTGGTCGATTGGCAAAGGTACAAATATATTGAGGGATTTCCTTACCTTTGTCGAACAAATTTGAAACATGTCAAGAAAGAAAATACTTGTAACCGGCTGCAACGGGCAGTTGGGATTGTCTTTGCGGAAATTATCCGAGGGATTTCCTTGTTATGAATTTACGTTTACCGATAGGCATAACCTCGATATAACGAATGAGAATGCTTTAAGAAACAGTTTTGAGGCGGAATGGTTTTATGCCGTCTTGCATTTTGCAGCCTATACTGCTGTGGACAAGGCGGAAAGCGAGGAAGAGTTATGTCGGACAATCAACACGGAAGCAACAAAGACCATTGCATGCCTGTGCGAGGAGTTTTCGGCAAAACTTATTTTTATTTCGACTGATTTTGTCTTCGACGGAAGTCAATCCATACCTTATTTGCCGACCGATAAGACCAGTCCCTTGTCCGTTTACGGCATGACGAAAGCACAAGGCGAAGAAGCGGCACTGACATATTGCAGCAGAAGTCTTGTTATTCGTACCTCATGGCTTTATTCCGAGTTCGGAAATAATTTCGTCAAGACAATGCGGAAACTCGGCAATGAAAGAGAGGCTCTGAATGTGGTTTTCGACCAAGTGGGAACGCCTTGCTATGCGGAAGACTTGGCAAGAGCGGTATTGCTTTGCCTCGAAAAGAATTTCAACCGCCGCATTCTTCATTTCAGCAATGAAGGGGTTTGTTCGTGGTACGACTTTGCAAAGAAAATAATGGCTTTATCCGGCGTGGATTGCATGGTTCGTCCCATCAGAAGTGCGGAATACCCCACCGCTGCGGCAAGACCATCGTTCAGTGTGCTGGATAAAGCAGACATAAAACAGTTCCTGAATATTGAAATCCCATATTGGGAAGAGAGTTTGACAAAGTGTATAAAGATATTGGACAAATGATGAAATCGAAGTACGTAAGACCATTGATGATTGCACTTATTGCACTGTTGGTTGCAAGTTGCAGCGTATCGAAAAGCGGAAGCCGCGGAAGTTTGGCGGATAAGATAGAGAGAAATCACAATAAAAGACCGACCAAACCCCATACCCAAACCCGCAAACCCACAAACAAACCCAACCAAGGCAAGTTGATGAACTATTGCGAAGGCTGGTTGGGTACTCCATACAGAGCCGGAGGCGAAACAAAGCAGGGTGTGGATTGTTCCGGTTTTGTTTCCAACGTATATAAGGACGTTTACGGAATAAAACTTCCGAGACGCTCGCAAGATATGGAGAAAGCATGCAGAACGACAAAGTCTTTGAGCAATCTTAAAGAGGGAGATTTGGTATTCTTCAACAATAAGGCAGGAGGACAAACGAACCACGTAGGAATATTCTTGGATTCCCAAAGGTTTATACACGCTTCCTCCTCAAAAGGAGTAACGATAAGCCAATTCAACGAGAAATACTGGTCGGAAAGATTTCGTTGCGGAGGCATACACCCCGGCAGACATTAAACCAAACGCCGTTCGACCCGAATGAATCGGCGTTTGAAAAAATTCGTTCGGCGTTTCATTCGAGCGAAACGGCGTTCCTCCAAAGCCCTGCAAGAAGGCATGTTACAGATACGATATTCGCAAGTTTGGAAGCAACTTTGTGTAACCGGTAGTCTGCAATAAGCGGAGATAATTTGCGGATTGAATTACGGGATATTGCCGCCGACCGGTTTGAGATAAAATTGAAAGATGATGATAAGCAGAAAAGAGATTGTCAACCGCTTTTGCCTGATGGGCAAATGGATTGAAGAGGACTTGGAAAAGAGTGAATTCGAGGAGGTGATAAGGCATGCCTTTGCTCGCAACGGGTGGTTCTGCGAACAATTCGTTCGTTCGGCTCTCATGGGCATTGCCTCGTGGTTACGGAAAGACGTATTGGAAAATTTCATTGCAGGATACGCTTTTGCGGAAATGCCGAAAAGAATAGCCGTGATTGCAGCAGGAAATATTCCTGCGGTGGGCTTCCATGATATTATGTGCGTGCTGTTGAGCGGAAACAAGGCTGTATGCAAGTTGTCTTCAAAAGACGAAGTTCTTTTGCCGTTTCTGTTCGGCAAATTCTTCAAAGACGAGATCGTTTTCGAGAAAAGCATAATTGCAGACTTCGATGCCGTCATTGCAACAGGCAGCAACAACAGTGCATTGCACTTTGAGAGTTACTTCGGCAAATATCCGCACATCATTCGCCACAACCGTCATTCCGTGGCAGTACTTTCGGGCAATGAAAGCAAGGAAGATTTGGCAGGATTGGCTGAGGACATGTTGCTTTATGCAGGATTGGGGTGCAGAAGCGTGAGCAAATTATTCGTTCCGAGAGATTATGATTTCGAGGCATTGAGAACGGAATGCAAGGCGTTCAATGGTCTGCTCGACTTGAACAAATACAGGAATAACATAGATTACCATCGTGCAATATTCATAATGAACAACCGTCCGTTCGTCGATTTGGGAAATCTTCTACTGATTGAAAATAAGGAAACGGCAACGGGAGTAAGCGTAGTGAACTATCAATATTACGAAGACTTGTCAAAGATTAAAGCATTCATCGATTCAAATAAGGAAAACCTGCAAATAACGGTGAGCAATCTGCCTTTGACAAACACAACCCGCTTCGGTAAAGGACAACGACCGGACATAGATGAATTTGCAGACGGAGTGGATACGATGAAGTGGCTGAACAACCTTTGAGAAGACCTTTCCAAGTCTGCATTCGCAACTTAGAAGAAAAAGAAAAACCGATATGCCGTTTTCATTCGACATATCGGTTTTATTATAACTCTTTCGAGTTCGGCGATTAGATAAGTTTTGCCAATCTTTCTGCCAAATCGCATACTCTGTTGGAGTATCCGTTTTCGTTATCGTACCAAGAAACGACTTTTACGAAGTTTCCGTCCATTACCATTGTCAATTTGGAGTCGAAAATGGAAGAGTGAGTGTTGCCGACAATATCGCAACTTACGATAGGGTCTTCAACGTACTCCAATATGCCCTTCATTGAACCCTCTGCCGCTTCTTTCATTGCAGCATTCACTTCCTCAACGGTTACGTTTCTGTTCAACTCTACAGTCAAATCGACAACGGAACCATCGGGAGTAGGAACTCTCATCGACAATCCGTGAAGTTTTCCTGCCAAGTCAGGGATTACCAAACCAACTGCCTTTGCGGCACCTGTGGAAGTAGGGATTATGGAACAAGCCGCAGCTCTCGCTCTTCTCAAATCCTTGTGCGGCAAATCCAATATGTGTTGGTCGTTGGTATAAGAGTGAACCGTGTTCATCAAACCGCGTTTGATACCGAACTTATCGTTGAGAACTTTTGCGATAGGGGCAAGACAGTTTGTCGTACAAGAAGCATTGGATACGCAAGTCATGTCTTTTGTCAATATATTGTCGTTCACGCCTAGTACAACAGTTGCATCGACGTCTTCCGCTTTGTCTGCAGGCACTGTCAAGATAACTTTCTTTGCTCCTGCCTTGATGTGTTTTGTCATCAAAGCCTTTGTCTTGAAGTGTCCGGTGGATTCAATCACTATGTCTATTCCCAATTCACCCCAAGGCAACTGTTCTGGGTCTTTTTCGGAGTAAACTCTGATTTTTTTACCGTTCACGACAAGGTATTCGCCCTCTGCTTTCACTTCCCCGTCGAATCTGCCGTGTACGGAGTCGTATTTCAACAAGTGAGCAAGCGTTGCTGCGTCTGTCAAGTCGTTTATCGCTACGACTTCAACGTTGGTTTTTCTTTGTATGTTCCTAAATGAGACTCTGCCTATACGACCGAATCCATTGATTGCTACTTTTACCATAATATTGTGTTTTTAATTGTTTTGCTTTCTTTGTAACAGTGCAAAATTACAACATTTCTTTGTAACTGTTGGATTTTATGGGGTGAATATTTCGTCCTCTATTTCCGCCCAAAGTGCGTTATATAGCATATCTCCTTGTAAATAATACCCTTTGAGTGTCAAATGCACTCTATCTTTCTGCATCAATCCATTTCGTTCCCACTTTGCGGAAGAAGTTTTCGCTCCCATAATTGTGTACCAATCCCAAACGCCGCAGCCGGTTTGTCGTGCTGTTTCCATGATTATCCTTTCGGCTTCCTGCATTCTTTCATTTATTCTTTTCCTTTTGTACCAACAATCGGAAGGCGTTGTCAACAGTATAGGTATCGAGGGAAGTTCTTTCCTTATTCGTTCAATCAATCGGGTAAGGTTGCTTTGAAATGTTGCCAAACCACTTTGTTCGTAACAATCATTGGTTCCGAGGCTGATTATCACCAAATCCAAACCGAGCGTTTTCAAAATTCCATCTCTGTCTATACCGAGATAGTGCAACGCCGTTGCGGAATTGACACCTACTGCGTTATAAACCACTCCTGCATCTCCATTATCGAAATAAAATCCATAAACATACAACGTGTCTTCCCGCTTTTTGTTCACTCTTATCGTTACCCTGTCCGTGTAACCGTCAAGGGAGAACAGCGTGTAACCGGACTCAGGAATGTATTTTTTGTTATACGTAATGCTGTTGCAGTCTGCAACTATTTCTTCACCCTCTGCCAAAGGCGAATGATAGATTCGGAAACGGTTAAAGTCGTATTTGACAGGGTTGCGGAAGTTTACATTTACCTGAATTTCAGCAAAGCTGTCTGTTGTGTAAATTGTATTGGCGAATATGCTTTGATGAGAAGCGGAAGCTAAGATGGAGTGATGCTTCCATTGCGAACCGTACGTTATCTTGTAACTACCCGGACACCCTTTCTTATAGGGGCTTACCATTCCCCTCGTTCCTTGCAAGCCCGGCATGAAAGTCTGAAAGTCTGCCCTGATTTTGCCACTGAAAAAGTCGGCTTGCAAATGCGAATCTCCTATATGAAGTATCCGAACCTGCCTTCTACCTGTTTTTATCAGTCCGGCAAATTTGCGATAAAAACCAATGAAGTCTTTTTTCGAGGTTCCGTAATATTCTATCTTATTTGCATCATAGTTTATGAACGGATAACGCTCCACCTCCTTCACCTGTGAAAACGATAATGTCGATAACAGGGAAAGATATATGCAAAGCAATAATCCGTAACGCCCATACATCAGATGTTTGCCGTTATTTCACGGAACTTTTTCTCCAAACTGCCACCTTCTGCAAGGTGTTTCGTCTCATCGTCTGCCACAAGGCGCCCGTTGTTTATTATCACGACACGTGAACATACCGCCTCGACCTCCTGCATTATGTGAGTGGATAAAAGAACAGTCTTTGTCTTGCCGACCTGCTTTATGAGATTTCTGATTTCCACAAGTTGATTCGGGTCGAGACCCGTTGTGGGTTCATCGAGTATCAAAACCTCGGGATCGTGTATCAACGCCTGAGCGATACCTACCCTTTGCTTGTAACCCTTACTCAAAGCCGCTATCTTTTTGTTCACCTCCTTGCTCAATCCCGTCAATTCTATAATCTCCTCTACTCTCTCGCGTCGCAATTTCTTTTCAATGCGGTGGATACCTGCCACAAACAACAAAAATTCTCTCACATACATATCATAATAAAGAGGATTCTGTTCCGGTAAATAGCCTATCGACCGTCTTACCTCCATGGGATTGTCGAAAATATCGTAACCGCAAACCTTCACATCGCCCGAAGTAGGGGGAATGAAGCACGTAAGGATTTTCATCATCGTGGATTTGCCGGCACCGTTCGGTCCCAACAACCCCACAATCTCACCATCTTCAATCGAAAGGCTCACATCATTCAACGCCTTCTGCTTTCCATATACCTTCGTAAGGTTTTTCACTATGATTGACATTCGATGCTGTATTTAAGGTTGCGAAGTTACTCAAAAAAAATGTACCATGTCGAACCACTGCTTGAAATTCCGCTTTCCGAAAGTCGAAATCTCGCTTATCAAACAGTCTTTCCCCTACATGAAATAGGAACATTGAAATTTAGAAGATTAAGACATAGGAAAACATAACATCGTTCCGCTGCGATAAATCGCCGTTTACCAAGAAAAATCTTTACCTTTACACAGACTATAACAACGAAGACATGAAAGAAGCAACGTTTATCATCAGCAACACGGATTTCTCAGATTGGAGAATGGCAAATTCAAAGGTCGATAAGATTATTATCAGCGGGACTGCATCCTTCAAACAGGCAAAGGACTTCGCAAAAGCGTTTGAATACAGCGATTATAAGGAAATCGTTCTCAATGATTTTTCGATAATCGATAAGATAGTTGAAGGGGACGAAATTTCGTTTGTTGATGATGTGGAAATAAAAATAGAAATAGACATGTCGATTATTCCGGAGTTTTACAAGATATACTTGAACCATATCACTTACGGATTAAGCGAGTTTGTGGTCAAAAACGACTGGATTTTCTCCAAAGATGAGACGATATTGATACACCCTTTGCCCGTTTCCAAGCTCGTTGTTCCGGAAAATATAAAGCATATAGGAGCGGGAGCTTGTTGCGGCTACGGAATGTTGACTCACTTACACTTGAATGAAGGTTTGGAAAGCATCGATAATTACGCTTTTGTAGATACCTGCATTATGGAATTGGAAATGCCGGATTCGGTTACCACCCTTGGCTGTCTGGCTTTTTGTGGTTGTGATAATTTGAAGAAGATAAAATTGTCGGAGAATTTGACGGAAATCCACCATGAATGTTTCTGTTATGTGGATTTAGAATTTCAGAAATTCAACCTGCCTCCATCGATAAAGACGTTAGGTTATGAGTCTCTCCCCTCTTATATTGGTGAAATTACGATACCGGAAGGAATTGTGGAGATTGACGATTATATTGTGAATACGGTAAAATACGTTTCACTGCCTTCGACACTGAAAAAAATCGCTCCGGATTTCTATTATGATTATTACGCGAGTAGTCCTCAACCTGCTCCTTTTGTTGAAGTGCATAAAGATAATCCCGTATTCTATTCCGATAACGGTAGCCTTTATTTCAGAGATAGCGGTAAATGCGCCCTCGATGCCGAGTATAATGCAGAAGAATGGGACAAAATACAGCGATATTGTCCGTTTTCGCCCACAAACATGTGAAAAGCCAACGTAAGAATATTACGAGTTAGCGAATATCCACTTCGGAGGCTTACTTTTTCAGCAACGCCATACAATCTTTCCGAGGAAAGCCCGTTTTATATCCTGCAAAGGAGAAACAGTAACAACCAAGGTTGTCTTGCTGTTTGACAAAAGTGTGATAGAGAACCTTTTAAACATAACATATTAAAAACAAAATCAATCAAGTTGGAAGCGAAATCGAGAAATCGGTTTCGCTTCTTTTATTCAGTCAATTTCTTATCTTTGCATCCGAAAACAAATCTACCGAACGCATGAACAGAAACAAGAAACGAATAAACTTTGCAATAGTTTCCATTGCCATAATCAATGTCTTACAATTTCTTCCGTTATCACAGCTTACTGCAAGCCCTATTTCCGAACGCTATATCTATACACGCACTCAGACGACGCAACATATAACGAATGCGGCATGGCTCAGAAAGAATGAAACACACTTGGGAAATAAAGAAAATGCAGACAGCACACTTGCAAAAGCCGTCAGACTGATAGAAAACAAAGAATACGTAGAAGCAGACCGACTGTTGCACCAAGCAATCGACAACGGAGCAGACGACATCCGCCTGCATTATGAATCGGCATGGTGTCTTTACTGCATGAAAGACTACACTCAAGCAGCAGCAAAACTCGAAACACTCATCAAAAGACCGGATGCCACAGCCGAACTCTGCCAACTTCTCGGCAATTCCCTCGATATGGCAGGACGAAGAGGCGAAGCATACGATGCTTATCGCAAAGGCCTTGCCGCATTTCCATCTTCCGGCTGCCTATACCTCGAACTCGGTAATATGAAAGCCGGCGAAGGCGATTATCGCAACGCCATTCTTCTGTACGAAGAAGGCATATCCCATCAACCGGACTTCGCTTCCAATTATTACAGAGCCGCACTTCTCTTTCTGAATTCCACCGAAGAGGTATGGGGCATGGCGTATGGAGAACTGTTCATGCTATTGGAAAAAAACGATTCCGAACGATTGAAAGATATGAGTAAGAGACTTTACGAAACATATCAGGCAAACATATCCTTCAAAAAAGGAGAAGATGCACGCATAGGCTTCGATACCGATGTGATAAGATATTCCGACTCTCCCGCACGTCCCAATCTCTATCCCGAAATCTACCGGGAACTAATGCAAAAAGCCTGCAAGGGAGAACGACACTGCGACTTGGCATCTCTTTACAGAATAAGAAAACGCTTTCACTCCGCTTTTGAACAAGAAGCCACCGCTTTTGAGAATGTCCTATCAGAATACCACAGCAAAATAATCTCCGCAGGACACTTCGAAGCCTACACCTATTGGCTTCTCGGCTATGGCAATACAGCACAAGCCGCCACATGGATAAAAGAAAACAAAGCAAAATGGACAGCTTTCTTACAATGGTATGACCAAAACCCTATCGAAATAATACCACAAAACGTTTTTACACGCCGCAATATGGAATAAACGAAAAGAAGAGCTTTTTTTGTAGAGTGTGAGGATTAAGCCCATTTATAGCGAAAAAAATTTGGTGGGTACGGAAAGAGGAGATTTTCTCCTCTTATTTTTTGGTTTAAGGCTCAGTAAGTGAAATCGTTGAATATAAGCATGACATCCTCTGCTTTATACCTCGTTGCGAGATGTTCTGCGTATGGGATAATTTGCTTTCTTCTTTCTTCATTTAATTCAATAGTGAAGCGTATGACCAGATTTCTTGCTTGTTTTTACCCCCTTTTTAACCCCATTTTTCCTATTTCTCAGTAAACACTTTCCCTCGATTGATAGGGTTTTATTGTTCGCTTCAACTTCAAAATCCCATAAATCGCTACCTTATTCTCTCGCAAGAAGTACCTCTTTATTCTTCGACCTCCAAGTTGTGTAATACCATCTTTATGCTCTTCTACCCATTCTTTTTCTTGTGAGTAAACTTTTACTTCGTTCCTACCCTTATACTCATTGCCTTGTTTTTTCGTACCTTTCTCTTTGGGACATCAGGAGACGTACAAAAAACTACGGCAAGAAATTAAGCGAAATGTCCTTGGTCGAAATGAAAAACTATTGGCAGGAGAATAAACAATAAAAGCGTCAATATTGCTTCTACTCAACCCTTTTTAATACCACGGCAGTTTACAATCCGGTTTCAAGGCTCTCGGGGCAGTATCATTCAAAGGGCTACCATTGGCAACCTGTTCATATTTTTGCAAATACGTCTCTGCCATGACCCGTGAATTGAAGAGGTCGGACGCATATTGGTGACAGATGCGGGCATCGTAATGATACGCATGACGCAAGTGTTCAATCATTTCGCTGCATTTGTTCGTAAGAAATCCCACTTCCGGAATGACCAACTCGGGCAATGAACCGTAAGGCGTGCCAAACACCGGCGATCCACAATACAGACTCTCTGTAATCGCCAACCCGAAAGGTTCGTCCCACTTGACAGGGAACACCAACCCCTTGGAGCCTTTCAGATAATCCAACTTCTCTTTTCCACCAACCATACCATGGAAACGAGCCTTGGGCGTCAGTGTGAAGCGGAAGCCCATTTTCAAGTTAAACCTGTAACCGCCAAGAATATGAATATGCTCCCCATGCAACCCTTTCACCACTCGGATGGCACCTTTCACATTCTTCACACTCCACGCCGCCTTCCCTAAAAAGTGATACCCTTGACGTATTTTTTCGCAATCGACACTTCCGTAATCGTCCCAATCCAACCCGTTATACACATACGAATTGCTTCCATAGCGTGCAGCATGATTACGGGAAACGAACACCGCATTTTTGTCAATCTCTCCCTGAATGAAATTGCCATGATATGTAACGATATAAGGCTTGCTTTCCCCCCCCCTTCGGTACTTCGTTATTGAAATGAACAATGTCTGCCTCCTCTGGTATCTGCTCGGTCAGACTGCGTTTCGGATCGATATGGATAATCTTTGCAAAATCACATGCCGATCCCTTGTCTGCAAGAAATGTAACACAATGTCCCTTTCTCACTAACTCTTTCCCCAAATACCAAATTACACGCTCCGTACCCCCGTATGTTACCACCGGAATGACCGAACGAATGACCAATACAATATTCATGACTGTTTTATTTGTTACTCGCTTTACAAAGGTAATCAAAAGACCTGTTTCCAAGTCTTTTAGTCCGTTTGCAAAGGTATAACATTTTTCCGTACCCACAAGTTTTTCGCCATAAATCTACAGCCACCTTCAACAAGCCCTCTATGACAAAGGCCGGTTGTCCGTGTCGTGAGAGCGACCTGTTCGCGAAACGCATTCAAATAAGATGCACAGTAGTGCCACTGCCATGAAGAGCGGTGCGTAGGAAATTTTCCTCGGTACAGAGATTGTAAAAGACCCGGATTTTTGGAGTGTAAGCACCGAGGTTTTCAAATTCAGCAAATGTTCCGGAGTATGATAGAACTCGATTTTGGTAAAGTAGAAGACTGTAAATGTATCATCCGACACTTGCTCGCAGGCAGAGAACGATTTTCTTTTTCCCATTTCGTGAACGTGAATCAAGATTCATCGACGTAATAGAAGAACTTGAAGTCGTTTGTAAAACGATTTGGACATAAAAAAAGAGCCTCACTTTCGCAA
>SAMEA104315436__coassemble_770_pt1 | contig 48664 bp, 46 predicted proteins | sample SAMEA104315436__metabat2_low_PE_012 | metagenome-assembled genome bin SAMEA104315436 (sample SAMEA104315436) | gut metagenome | biome: Monkey gut; feature: monkey-associated habitat; material: faeces | place: China | collected 2013
TCGGCATGTTGGCATTGGCTCCGGAAAAAGCGGAAAAGGAGATTGCAAAGACAGAGACCTATCCTGAACCGACCGTTCAAAGACAGCTTGCAGACGAAACGGCAATCGAGCAAAATGATACGCCGAAAGAATTTATTCAAAGGCCGATTCGCAAAAATGAAACGGCGAAAGAAAATACTGTTATTGCAGAGGTTGACAATCAGTTTGTTGAAATAATCAATCCTACTACCGTAACCAATCATCACGAGGCAGCCGTCATGCCTCGCAATCAAGTCGCCGGAACACCGAAAGTCGTTTCGGTAACTCCTCCCGCACAAAAGTCGGTGGCAAAGCCTGCAAACACCGAAATCATCGAGCCTGAGGCAGGCACGAAGACCTCTTCCGATATTCGTCCGGAGGACATCGTACGCACGCAACTCTTTATTCCTAATGCTTTCACGCCCGGAGAAAGCACCAACAACATATTCAAACCCGCATACGCCGAACTCTCCGCATACAGAATGGACATTTACAATAGTCGCGGCGTGCTTATATTCACCGCCAACGACATAAACCATGGTTGGGACGGCACATTCAACGGTGGAGATGCCATGCAGGGAGGATACTATTACATAGTGAAATTCACAGACACCAAAGGAAATACACATACTCAAAAGGGCAGCCTTATGCTTATACGATAAGACTTGCCCAGCCGCCATTCCGGTTCATTTTGCCATTAGAAGAAAAAGTGCTACCTTTGCAAACGAAAAATCAAAAGCAGTAATGGCAGAAGTAAAACAGTTGCAGGACATTGCGACACAGGTCAGACGCGATATAATTCGCATGGTCAACTCGTGTCAAAGCGGACACCCGGGCGGCAGTTTGGGGTGTGCGGACTTTATGACAGCCTTGTATTTCGAGGTTATGCACTTGGACGTTAACTCTTTCACCCGTCAGGGCAGGGGAGAGGATATGTTCTTTCTTTCCAACGGTCATATATCACCTGTTTTGTACAGCGTCTTGGCACGAAGGGGTTATTTCCCTGTCAAAGAATTGGCAACATTCCGTCGTTTGGGTACACGCTTGCAGGGACACCCGAGCATACACGACCATTTGCCCGGCGTAAGGCAGGCCTCAGGCTCTTTGGGACAGGGATTGTCCGTTGCGATAGGAGCAGCCTTGGCAAAGAAAATGTACAACGATGACAAGAAAGTCTATACCTTGCATGGCGACGGCGAGTTGCAAGAGGGACAAATCTGGGAGGCGGTAATGTTTGCCGGAGCCAACAAAGTGGATAATCTTATAGCAACGATAGACGTGAACGGGTTGCAAATCGACGGAACCACAACGGCGGTTTGTTCACTCGGCAACCTCAAAGCCAAGTTCGAAGCCTTTATGTGGAAGGTGGTGGAAGCCGAAGGCAACGACATGAATGCCGTTTGCGAGGGTTTGAAACGGGCAAAAGCCGAAACGGGACACGGACAACCCGTTGTAATGCTTATGCACACGCAAATGGGTTACGGTGTGGACTTCATGCAAAACGACAACAAATGGCATGGAACACCGCCGAACGATGAGCAGGCGGCGAAGGCACTTTCTCAGTTGAAGGAAACACTCGGGGATTTTTAGCAAAAGAATTGCAACTGCCATGAGAAGAACGGGAATATTGAGAACCATAGCGATACTCGCGACTTTCATCGGTCTGGGACTGGCATCGACAGCCCAGCCCAAAGGAGTGAGAGTAACGAAAAAGGATGCTTTTCAAACCACCCGCATACTCTTCATTCTCGATTGCTCGAACAGCATGTACGGAATGTGGCAGAGCAACACCAAAATAAAGATTGCACAAAATCTTGTCTCCAACATAGTCGATACACTCGGCGATTGCAAAGGCGTGGAAATAGCTTTGCGAGCCTACGGGCACACAAAGGATTACCCGCCTCAGGATTGCGACGACACCAAATTGGAAGTCGGTTTCTCGGCGAACAACGGCGAGCAGATAAAAGCCAAGTTGAAAGCATTGGTTCCCAAAGGCACAACTCCCATAGCGGCGACATTGGAGAAATGTGTCGGCGATTTTCCGGATTGCGATAACTGTCGGAACATAATAGTTTTGATAACAGACGGAACGGATGAGTGTTCGGGTGATGTGTGTGCGGCATCGAAGGCACTGCAAAAGAAAGGAGCTTTCTTGAAACCCTTCATCATAGGCATAGGAAGGGGAATGAGAGAATACTTCGAGTGTGCCGGAACGTATTATGAGGCATCGAACGAAATCGAATTCTCGAAAGCATTGAATGATGTGGTCAATCAGGCGTTGAACAACACCACATCTCAGGTCAATCTCTTGGATAGTTACATGGAAGCGAGCGAAACGAATGTTCCCATGACCTTTTACGATTCGCAAAGCAAGAAACTACGCTACACATTCATGCACACATTCAATTCCAAGGGCATGCCGGATACCTTGGTACTCGATCCGCTGATAAATTACGACATTGTGGTTCACACCATTCCCCCTGTCAAGGTGGAGAAAGTGCAGTTGAATCCCGGAAGGCACACCATCATTCCCATCAAGACGCCGCAAGGCAGCATGATTATCACGCTTGCCGAGGATAAGGGTAAGAATACCTCGAAGAATATGGCGGTCATAGTTCGTGAATCGGGTAAACCGGAAGCCGTGAACATACAGGAATTGAACAAAAGCGAGAAGTATATCGTCGGAAAGTACGATTTGGAAATCCTGACCAAGCCTCGTTTGAAGATAGAGAACGTTGAAGTTGGTCAAAGTGCCACGACAACGATTGAAATTCCCCAAAGCGGCACGCTCCTCTTGAACAAGGGCAAAGGAAACATGCTTTGCAGCATATTCGTCAAGGACAGCGAAGAGACAAAATGGGTTTGTAATCTCGATGATGGCAGACAAAACGAATCGATAGACCTTTTACCCGGGCAGTATATGGTGGTCGTAAGAGCCAAAACGTCAGGCCAACCCACCAAGACCCAGGTGAAGGACTTCAAGATTGAATCAAAGAAAACAACAACGATAAATTTAGCGAAATAAAACAAATGAAAGAATATCCTATATTGGGCAACAAGGATACGCGTTCCGGATTCGGAGCGGGATTGCTTGAAGCCGGCAAAAGAAACAGCGAAGTCGTGGCATTGTGTGCCGATTTGACTTCATCGGTAAAGATGGACGAATTTGCCAAAGCTTTTCCCGACAGAATGATACAGTGCGGTATAGCGGAGGCTGACATGATCGGTATAGCGGCAGGCTTGGCTCTTAGCGGAAAAACGGCTTTCGTAGGCAGTTTTGCAGCCTTTGCGACAGGCAGAGTTTATGACCAGATACGTCAATCGGTGGCTTATTCGGAAACGAACGTCAAGATAGCCGGTTCTCATGCCGGAATAACTCTCGGAGAGGACGGAGCGACACACCAGATATTGGAAGACATAGGATTGATGAAGATGTTGCCGAACATGGTTGTGCTTAATCCTTGCGACTACAACCAAACCAAAGCGGCAACGATAGCGGCTGCGGAATACAAAGGCGGTGTCTATCTCCGCTTCGGCAGACCGAAGGTTCCTGTGTTCATTCCCGAGGACATGCCTTTCGAGATTGGCAAGGCTGTTGTGTTGAGCGAGGGCAGCGATGTGAGCATTTTCGCAACCGGACATTTGGTTTGGGAGGCTTTGGAGGCTGCAAAGTTGTTGGAGAAGGAAGGAATAAGTGCGGAAATAGTGGATATACACACCATAAAACCATTGGACGAAGAAGCTATATTGCGTTCCGTTGCAAAGACGGGCTGTGCGGTGGGTTGCGAGGAACATCAGTACGCCGGCGGAATGAATGAAAGCATTGCCCAAGTCCTTGTTCGCAACAATCCGAAGCCGATGGAGTTCATAGGAGTGAACGATAAATTCGGCGAAAGCGGAAAACCGGAGGAACTTATGGTGAAATACGGCTTGAAAGCGGCGAATATAGCAGAGGCTGCCAAGAAAGCCGTGGCAAGAAAGGCAAGATAATAAGACGTCGCGGCAAAGAAGGAAGTTTTTTTCGGCTTTGTCGCCTTTCAATCAAATTTATATATATTTTCAGGCAGGTTCTGTTTTGACGGAATTTGCCTTTTTTGATGTGAAGCGAATGGAAAGCAATCTACAACTTGATTTGGCTCGCAGATATGTGGAGCAGACCGACAGAAATATCTTTCTTACGGGAAAGGCAGGCACAGGTAAAACCACCTTTTTGAAAAGCCTGAAAGCAAGTCTGCATAAGCGTTTCGTCATTCTTGCTCCCACGGGTATAGCTGCCCTGAATGCCGAAGGGCAAACGATACATTCTTTCTTTCAATTCTCCTTTGCACCATACGTTCCGGGTTGCAGGACGGAGCAGAAACGTTTCCGCAAGGAGAAAATCAACATCATACGCAGTTTGGATTTGCTTGTGATAGACGAAATCTCCATGGTGAGGGCGGATGTTCTGGATCAGATGGACTTCGTTTTGCGAAAAATACGTTACAGGCACAGAAACAAGGCTTTCGGTGGTGTACAGCTGTTGTTGATCGGGGATTTGAGTCAGTTGCCTCCCGTTGCGGTGGAGGAGGAATGGGATTTGCTTTCGCAATACTATGCAACGCCTTATTTCTTTTCCTCTCACGCATGGCAGGCTTCCGAGTTTTATACCATAGAACTCCAACACATCTACCGTCAATCGGACAAAACCTTCATCGATATATTGAACCGTATCAGGGACAACCGCATTTCGCATGACATCATAGAGAAACTCAACAGCCGATACGTTCCCGATATATTGGATAAGAAGAACGAAGGCAGCGTGATACTCTGTACGCACAACCGAAAGACCAAGGCGATAAACGATAAGAGGCTTTCCGAAATAGAGAGCAGGAGTTGTTTCTACCAATGTGAAGTGGAGGGGGATTTCGACCCGAAAACATATCCCAATTCCGAAATTCTCGAACTCAAAGAAGGCTCGCAGGTCATGTTCATAAAGAACGATTACCAACACAAGGCAAATGAAAGGGACTATTACAACGGCTCCATAGGTAAGGTGGTGGAATTGGAGGATAAGAAAGTGGTTGTACGCTTGCAGGAAAACGGTAAGGAGGTAAGCGTCGAGCCTTACACATGGGAGAGATACCGTTACAGCATGGATAAGAGGACGATGGAAATAGTTCAAGAGGTCATCGGCTCTTTCAAACAGTACCCTTTGAAATTGGCATGGGCGATAACCATACACAAAAGTCAGGGCTTGACTTTCGAGAAAGCTGTGGTGGATGCGGATCGGTCCTTTACGCACGGACAGTATTACGTTGCGTTGAGCCGTTGCAAGACTTTGGAAGGCTTGACTCTCGCTTCGCCATTTGTGCCGGAGGCAGTCATAACGGATGAAAAGGTGAATGATTTCAACCATTCGCAGAAGGATAATCGTGCAGACGAGGACACCTTCGAGCAAGACCGCTTTGAATATTATTTCCACAGTCTCGAAGAAATCTTCGACTTTTCCGCCTTGCAGGCAGCCCTCGACGAACTCGACAAATTCAACATCGGACAAGTTGCACGAAAGGAAGCCGAAATCTCATCGGCATTTGCGAGTGTATCCGAGGCGGTAAAGGAAAACATAAGCGGGGTTTCCGAACGTTTTTCCGTGCAACTGCTTAGGATTTGCAGAGATAGCGAAATGTTGAAGGAGAGATGCGGTAAGGCAGGTGTTTATTTCTTGGAGCAAATGTCGCTTTGTCTGACTTTGTTGCAGGCATTGGACGGTTTGAATTGGGACGAATACGGCAACAGCGAGGAAACGGAAGAACTCATCAAACGTTTCGGAAACGAGGTGGAACTCAAATACAGATTGCTTCGTTACTTTCGAGAAAACGACTTCGACATTGCAGCATATACCGAGCTGAAAAACAAGACTATTGCGGAGGGAGACAGAATGCAGTGGACGGCTTACAAAGATTTCATCGGAAAAGGCAAAACCGAATCGGCTATTCGGGAAAATGAAATGCCGCAAGAAAATAATGAAACGTCGCAAAAATTTGCCGGAACGGCGAAAGAGAAAAACGAGGAGTTGGAGATGGACGATTTGTTCGCAGCATTGAAGCAATGGAGACGCAGTCGAGCCGAGGAGGAGGGCTTGCCTGCGTATTGCATCTTGTCCCAAAAAGCCATAGAGGGCATAACGAAATCACGTCCTCGAACACAGGAGGAATTACTCGCCATAAAAGGCATAGGAAAGAAAACATTGGAGAAGTACGGAGATACTCTTCTCGAATTGATAGCCGAAAAAGGCTGAACGAGATGCCGGATTTACAAATCCGATGAGTAGAGTGAAAAAATCATTAGATGGTTTATTCTCCCTTTTTGTATAGAACGACACCGCATCGTGAGACATTCTCTTTCAGGTTTTCGTTTTTCAACGTGTCGAATATGAAGATGTCGAACATATACGGTATGGGCGATTTGTCCAATGCGGCGTGCAGACGGTCGATGTCAAGCCGGGTCAATCCTGCACCAACTATGGTTATATCGACATCGGAGAAAGGTTTGTCCGTTCCTTGGGCACGCGAGCCGTAAAGAATAACCTGTTCGATTTTTTCGTTTTCTGCAAACAGGTCATGCAATATCTGCATTTCGTTATCGGTCAACCCGTATGGCATGATTGGAAATGGTTCGGTTAAGTCGGGATTATACTTTGTTATAAAGAACTTCTATCGAATGGTTTCTGCGACCGGCTTATTTCTCTTGGTCATAGAGAAATTTGTAATACTTCAAGCCCGTTTCCGGATCTTCTCCATGCTCCACTCTGTTGCGGGCTCCGTGAATGTAAACGGTGAAATTCTTATCCAGTTTGAGAATTGTCCGCAGATAACGCTGCTCCCTTCGCAATGCCTCATCGCTTAGAGTGAAGTTATCGGCAAAGTCCATGTCGTAATCCTTCTCGTATTGTTCCCGATAGTTGCGAAAAGACTGCTTCATCTCGTCATCGCCGAATACTTCGTCGCCGAAGCGTTCCAAATCGAACTGTTTGCAGTCTTTGAGATAGTCTGCCGTTTTGGAAAGCAAGGCAGCTTGGTCGGCTTTGTTTATTTCGTACTCTTCAGGCAGCTGTTCAGATACGAAGCCTTTGCAAAGGTTGATGGTATGTTGGGTATTGAAGTAAGCGTCCTGCCTTTGTCTGATATTGAGGAAGCTGTCCGTCCAAAAGGCTGCGGCTTCTCCGCTACGGTTTGAAACATCTACCACCTGCACTACAAAACCCTCTTCAGCCTCTTTGTTGTATATGATGCAACCTTTGTCCAATTTGTTGATGTTTATGCCGCTGTCGCTCTCTATATCGAAGCCTTCGCCTTGCGGAAAGACCTTCAGATATGTCTCTTTGTTCTCCGACTTGAATATTCCGAGAGCTTCGACCGTCTCTCCCTCGACAAAACAACGACTGAGCAGTGCAATGTAAAGCTCGCCCGACTTAATGTTGGGGTGTTCCGAGACATTGTAAAGAAATTCCGCTATTTCCACGCTTTGAGAGTAGAGTTCCATCGGGTCGTCGAAGACAGCTTTGGCACATCTCCATATCTTATTGTTTTCAGGTTGTGCTTCACCCGACAGACGATAGGATAGGGGAGACTTGAAACCGGTGGTGAAGTATTTCATCAGCAGGTTGCCTATTTCGCCGTGCAACATGAATTCGGAGGGAGAAAGTTTCAATGGTTCGTTGTTCACTTTGTTGCCGACCTTATGAACAACCATTTTCTCTATTATGGCATCATCGCAAGTAATCATCTGTTTGAATTTAGTGATTGCAAAGTTACGATAAATTTTTATGAGGACACAAAAAAACGAAGAGTGTACCGCTTTCGGCACACTCCCCGCCAACATTAAATAACCATGAAAGAAATTCTATTTTTTCTCGTTCTTGTCCATTTCTTCTTTCAAAGAAGCCAAGATGTCGATGTCTCCGAGTGTTGTTTTCTCCAATCCCTCGTTGATTTTCTTCACAGCAGCAGCCTCATTGTTGGACTTTTTGTCGTCTTTTCTTGGTTCTTCTGCTTGCCATGTGCGAGTGTGGGAAACAACAATCTTTTTGTTTTCCTTGGAGAACTCTATAACCTTGAAAGGAAGCTTTTCGTCAACTTTGGCAGTCGTTTTGTCTTCTTTCAAAAGGTGAGACTTTGGAGCGAAACCTTCAACTCCGTAAGGCAATGCCACAACGGCTCCACCCTTGTCGCTGATGCTCAAAATAGTTCCTTCGTGAACAGAGTTAAGCGTGAATATGCTTTCAAAGACGTCCCAAGGATTTTCTTCAAGTTGCTTGTGTCCCAAACTCAAACGACGGTTCTCTGCATCGACTTCCAAAACAACCACATCCATCTTTTCACCGATTTTTGTAAATTCGGCAGGGTGTTTGATTTTCTTGCTCCAAGAAAGGTCGGAGATGTGTATCAATCCGTCGATTCCTTCTTCCAATTCAACGAATATTCCGAAGTTCGTGAAGTTTCTCACGATGGCTGTATGCTTGCTGCCGACAGGATATTTCTCTGCAATGTTCGTCCAAGGATCAGGGATAAGCTGTTTGATGCCCAAGGACATCTTTCTCTCTTCTCTGTCCAAAGTCAAAATCACAGCCTCGACTTCGTCGCCTATTTTCAAGAAGTCGTGTGCCGTTCTCAGGTGTTGACTCCATGACATCTCGGTTACGTGAATCAAACCTTCGACACCGGGGATTATTTCAACGAAAGCACCGTAGTCTGCCAAGACAACGACTTTTCCTTTAACCTTATCGCCGACTTTCAAGTTAGGATCGAGGCTGTCCCATGGGTGAGGAGTAAGTTGTTTCAATCCCAAAGCAATTCTCTTCTTGCCTTCGTCGAAGTCAAGTATCACAACCTTTATCTTTTCGTCTAATTTAACGATTTCTTCAGGGTGTTGGATTCTGCCCCATGAAAGGTCGGTGATGTGAATCAAACCATCGACGCCTCCCAAGTCCACAAACACACCGTAAGACGTGATGTTCTTAACCGTTCCTTCCAATACCTGACCTTTTTCCAGTTTGGCGATGATTTCAGCCTTTTGAGCCTCGATTTCATCCTCAATCAAAGCCTTGTGAGATACGACAACGTTCTTGTATTCGTTGTTTATCTTAACGACTTTGAACTCCATAACCTTGTCAACGAACACATCATAGTCGCGGATAGGCTTTACGTCTATCTGACTGCCGGGAAGGAATGCTTCGATGCCGAAGACATCTACGATAAGTCCGCCCTTGGTTCTGCTCTTTACGTATCCGTTGATGATTTCGTGAGACTCGTAAGCCTGATTAACTCTTTCCCAAGATTTCAATATACGAGCGTCCTTGTGAGAAAGTCTCAACTGACCGCCGGCATCTTCTTTTTGCACTACGAACACCTCTACCTTGTCGCCGACTTTCAAATCCGGATTGTAGCGGAACTCATTCAAAGGAATGATACCGTCGGACTTGAATCCTATATTAACTATAACTTCGCGGTTGTCTTTTGCCACAACCACACCTTCAACCACTTGTTGATCGCCTATTTGGTTGAATGTTTTGTCATACGCTTCGGACATTTTTTCTTTTTCATCCGCTGCATACTTTGCATGTTCTTCTTCTGCCGCATTCCAATCAAAATCAGCCAAAGGTTGAACGTTTTTCAAATCTCTCATTTGTAGAAAAATGACTTTTTGATTTGTCCCTTACCGGACGGTTAAACATAAAATTAAACTTAAAACACAATGCTTTTCATCTGTTTTTCCCATCTGGTAAGCGATGTAAAGAGACGATAAGCGTTTGCAAAGGTACGCTTTTTTCTCGATTTCGCTGCACAAACACCTGTAAAACGCCGAAAAGATGTAATTTTGCGAACCTAAAACAGCGAAAAGATGAACACTCTTCCCACCATCATAAGCGATTTGGCTTTGATATTGGTTCTCGGCTCGGCATTCGGGCTTTTGTGCAAGTTTTTGAAGCAGCCCGTTGTGCTGGGCTATATCGTCGCAGGCTTTTTGGCAGGACCTCATTTTGCATTTACGCCGACCGTTCAGCCGGAAAATATATCCACATGGGCAGACATAGGCGTCATCTTTCTTTTATTCGGAATGGGCTTGGAGTTCAGTTTCAAGAAAATGATTTCTGTCGGCAATGTCGGGGGAAAGGCTATGTTGTTCGAGGCAGTCTGTTTATCGATTTTCGGTTTCTTCATAGGCAGGCTTATGGGCTGGAACGTCTTCGACAGTGTCCTTCTCGGCGGAATGCTTTGCATGAGTTCCACAGCTATCATCGTCAAAGCCTTTAACGACATGGGCTTGCAGAAAGAGCATTTCGCAGGCATCGTTTTCGGCATATTGGTTTTTGAAGACCTGTTTGCCATTCTGCTCATGGTGCTTTTATCCGGCTTTGCAGTCAGCCGCAGCTTTGAAGGCAGCGAGTTGGTATTCATGATTGCCCGTCTCGGTTTCTTTCTCGTCGTATGGTTCGTTGCAGGTATATATCTGATACCGACTTTGCTCAAAAAGATAAAGAAACACCTCAACTCCGAAATACTGCTTCTCGTTTCCATGGGACTTTGTTTCCTTATGGTGGTTTTGGCAACCCGTGCAGGCTTTTCTTCCGCCTTGGGAGCGTTCATAATGGGGTCGATACTTGCAGAAACCATGGAATTGGAAAACATAGAAAAGGTAATCTCGCCCATAAAGGACTTTTTCGGAGCGATATTCTTCGTATCCGTCGGAATGATGGTCGATCCTGCCATCTTGGTCGATAATTTCGGAACGGTGCTTGTCATAGCCGCTGCCTCTATAAGCGGTAAGATGATATTCACCACCATGGGTGTCAGGTTCGCCGGTCAAAGCATGCGAACCGCCGTTCAATCCGGTTTCTCACTTGCCCAAATGGGAGAGTTCTCCTTCATCATCGCTTCCGTCGGAATGACCCTCGGATTAACCTCACCGAGCATTTATCCGATTGTCATAGCGGTTTCGGTCATCACCACCTTTACCACGCCGTACACCATCAAACTTGCCTTACCTTTTTACCACGTTCTCGAATCCGTTCTGCCGGACTCGCTGACCAACCGTTTGAATAAAACCGAGGATAAAAAAGCCGGAGAGAAAGAATCCGAGTGGAAACAGTTGCTTGTGTCCTTTTTCGGAAATCTCTTGGTCTTTTCAGTCATCTGCCTTGCCATATATTTTCTTTCTGCCGCTTTTCTCAAACCTCTTTCCCTGCGTTTCGACAATCCGACATTCGGACTTGTCCTTTTCTCATGTCTCAGTATAGCAGTGATGTCCCCTTTTATAATAGGTATAATAAAGAACCGCGGTAAACAATCCTTTCTTGTACTTTCCCTTTGGGCAACCAACCATAACAATCGCTACTTTCTGACAGCCATGATAGCGATAAGGTACATGCTTGCACTCATCTTTCTATTCCTTATAATAAAACTCTACTGGAACATACCCGCTTTTGTCATTGCAATCCTCGCTTTGGTTGTTTTCGGCTTCATTTTCCAAAACAAAAGCCTCCAAAAACACTACTGGAAATTGGAAACACGTTTCGTGAAGAACTTCAACCAGCGACAAATCGAGAGTCGCCAACAGAGCAGCGGCACTTCCGATGAACACTTGCAGGAATTGGATAATCTTCATTGGATTGACAAACATCTTTACGTAACAAGTTATCTCGTGCAGAGCGGAGGCGTCGTGGCGAACAAGCCACTCAAAGAATTGAACTTGCGAAAGGTTTACGACATAATAGTGATTGCGGTCATGCGAGACGGCAAACGAACCGATTTTCCCGATGGAAACTTCAAACCGGAGGTAAACGACATGCTTATTGCCGTAGGACAAATACAAAATCTCAAAGATGCACAAATAGCATATAAAGGAATAGACCTCGATTACGACAAAGTGATGAACCTGCATGAGTTTTCCATTTCGCAGCAAAAGGATAAGAACAGCACAATCAAGTGCAGAACTTTCGTGATAGAGGAAAACTCTCCATGGATAGGCCACAGCCTGAACGAAGCACGCTTGAATAACAAAACCAACTGCATTGTTGTCGGAATGGAACGAGACGACATGCCGACAGCCAACCCTTCCTCCGATGTGAAATTCAAGAAAGACGATATGGTGTGGGTTTTGGGAGATGATAAATCGCTCAACGAACTGCTCAAAACAGACTTTTTCGCATAAGATGGCAGAAAACGACAAAACCGTTGAAGCAGTATTCCAAGCCCAAAGGCAATCCGTGCGACAGGAGCTTTCTTTACCGTATTCCATACGGCGTGAGAATCTCGTCAAACTGCGACGACTGATAAAGCAAAGGGAGCGGGATATAAACCAAGCACTATTCGATGACCTGCATAAAAGCCATGCGGAGTGTTATCTGACAGAAACAGGCATTGTTCTTTCGGAAATAAGTTTCGCATTGAAGCATCTGCGGAAGTGGACACGCAAGAAGAGAGTGCCTACACCTCTCTGTCTTATGCCTTCCGCCTCTTACATACTGCCGCAGGCATTGGGAACGATACTTATAATCTCTCCATGGAATTATCCCTTTCAGTTGGCTCTCTCGCCCTTGGTGGGAGCGGTTGCCGCCGGCAACAGAGTACTCCTGAATCCCTCTCCGCAAAGTCCTCATACCACCTCGCTTTTGCAAAGCCTGATAAACGACAACTTTCCCGAAGATGAGATGTATTGTTTCGGCGGAGAAATATCCACTACTGACACTCTCTTGAAATTAAAGCCGGATTATCTGTTTTTTACCGGCTCTCCTGCCACGGCGCGCAGGATAATGTCGCAGGCATCGTCCGAACTGATACCGGCTACTCTCGAACTCGGAGGCAAATCGCCTGTTATAGTCGATAGGGACGCCGATTGCGAAACGGCAGCCAAGCGTATAGCTTTCGGAAAGTTCGTTAACTGCGGACAAACCTGTGTGGCACCGGACTATCTCTTTATTCATCGTTCATTGAAAGAGGCTTTCGTTGAACATTTCCGCCGGTTTGTCGAAACGGAATACGGAAAGAACCCTGTCTTATCGCCATTCTACGGCAGAATGATAAACGAACATCATTTCCGGAGAGTAGAAAAACTTTTGGAGGGTCAAAACATAATCTTCGGAGGTGAGATGAAAGCGGATGAAAACTACATTGCTCCTACGCTTGTGGAGTTGCAGAATCTTGATAACAGTCTTATGCAGGAAGAAATCTTCGCTCCCGTTCTGCCGATGATTGTTTTCGACGACATAAGCGAGACTGTCGATTACATCCTTTTGCAGGAGAGGCCGCTTGCTCTCTATTACTTCGGAACGGAAAACCGCAACATCATTGACAGGCTACCATTCGGCGGAGGCTGTATCAACGACGTGATCATCCACCTCGCCACCAGCGAAATGCACATAGTCTCTCCGTATATGCCTTTCGGAGGCGTGGGGAACAGCGGCATGGGAGCATATCACGGAAAGGCTTCTTTCGATACCTTCACACATTATAAGTCCGTTATTCAATCGCCTCGCCGTTTCGATTTTGCCTTCAAATACCCGCCTTATACCGATACCGTTCTCCGTATCTTCAAACGCCTGCTTCGATAAAGCATTTTAAATTGCAACGTTTCTTATTACACAGAGCAGCCTTTGATGTCGGAGATGCCAAAAGAAAAAGGGGTCGCAAACCCAAGGAATTCGACCCCGAAAAGTACCGCAACATAAAGCAGTACGAACAATACAATATGCAGTAAATCTCTTTTCATTAACTCTTTCTTTTGTTTCGTTTTCCGTTTTGCAAAGTTCGGTTGAAACAAAGGTCTGCACAATACCCGAAAATGGGTATTTTACGGAATGCGTTCGACAATCCTCTTTTATATATGTATCGATACACGGTATGAAATAAAACTTGCGGGGAAACGTTCCATACAATGCCAAGAGCGTGAAAAAGAGAGAAACAGATGGAAGAGCAGTTGCAGACCAAGAAACGGGTGATGGTGCTGACGCAACCCTTGTGGAACAATTACGGTTGCCTTTTGCAGGCGTATGCTTTGCAGAAAGTGATTGAGCGTTCGGGCTTTGAGGTGTGTACAGACCGTCATGAGAGGCATTTCGCTTCGTTTGCCGAGAATGCAAAGGACGATTTGAAACGCTTTGCGGCTCGTTTTGTTTTGCAAAGAAAGAGCGTGAAGGTATTCCCATATCGTTTCGATGCGGAGACTTGGCGGAAGGTGTCGGCGAATACGCAGAAGTTCGTCGATGAAAGGCTGTCAACCGTTGATTTTTTCGATGAAAAAGGAAAACCGAAAGAGGACACGGGCAGGTGGGATTGCTTTGTGTTTGGTTCCGACCAGATTTGGCGGGATTCTTATGGCAGAGTGGAGACTTATTTCGGCGATTTCTTGGAGGGAAAAGGGGTGAAGAAGATTGCGTACGCTGCTTCTTTCGGTTTGGAAAGCTGGCAATTCACGCCCGAAAGGACGAAACGTTTGTTCGATTTGGCTCGTTCCTTCTCCGGAATAGGGGTTCGTGAGGAGGATATGGCGGATTTGATGCACAAGAACTTCTCTTCCGTTGCGGGCAAAGAGGCAGATAAGTTGGAAATCACTCATGTGGCAGACCCTACTTTGCTTTTGACTGCCGAGGATTACCGTTTGTTGGCAGAGGATTGGAGGAAAGAGTGCGAGAGTTCGGGCAGTCAGGCAGCGGAAACGCTTTTTCAAAAGAAAGGAAAGGGTATTTTGGCTGTGTATGTGCTGGATTGGACGAATGAAAAGAGGCGTATGATGGAAAGGATTTGCGGTTACATGAACCTGCAAGCCGTATTTCTCAATCCCGAAAGGCGTTTGGGCGTGGAAACAAGGCATTTCGAGGTAGAAAAATCTGTGTTCCGAAGCGTGGAAAGTTGGCTTTCGTTAATGCAAAGTGCTGATTTCGTCCTGACTGACTCTTATCACGGAACGATATTTTCCCTTCTTTTCGATAGGAAGTTCGCTTTGGTAATGAACAACGGGCGGGGAATTTCCCGTTTTCGCACGTTGGACGAATTGTTCGACCTGTCTCCTTATACCGTTTCGCAGGAAGAGGATTTGGAAAAGGTCTTTGCATTCACAGGAAGAGACGAAGCGGCTTTTCAGAACTCCCTTGCAAGGATACGCAACCGTTCTTTCGACTTTTTGAAGCAACATCTCGGCAAATGAAAAAGAGTATGGATAAGACTGAAACCATGGATATATCCGTTGTCATACCGTTGTATAACAAGGAAAGCAGCATTCGGACGGCTGTGGAGTGTGCTTTGAGGCAGACTTGTTCCGTCAGGGAGGTGATAATAATCGATGACGGTTCGACGGACGAGAGTGCAAAGGTGGTGAAAGAGCTTATCAAAGAATGCTTTTGGCGTGGCGACGGAAGAATAAGGCTGGTTTCGCAGGCAAATTCGGGCGTTTCGGCAGCCAGAAACACGGGAATACGGGAGGCAAAGGGAGAATGGATAGCATTCTTGGACGCAGATGATATTTGGAAAAGCAATCATATCGAACAAATTGCCCGTTTGCATGAGGCTTTTCCGCAGGCTTCCGTTCTCTCTACGAACTATGAAATCGTTACTTCGGCGGAAGTGCAAAATTCGAACATCGTTTCGGAAAAGCGGAACGGCGATTCGATTTTTTCTTTCGACGATTTATTTTCCTCAAACGCCGTTGCGTCGCAAGAGGGTTGCGAGGGCTTCATCGTGAATGACTTTTACGGCAGATTGTTGTTCGGAAAGCATGTCGTCTGGTCATCGACCGCCGTGGTGAAAAGGTCGGCTCTCTCGGAGATAGGGGGCTTCGATACACGCATGACCAAGGGAGAGGATTTGGATTGTTGGGAACGATTGTATGAAAAGGAGGTTTTTGCCCAAAGCGATGCTGTTACCGCACTCTATGTCTCCGATCCTCCGGACGGAAATGCCACAAGGAAAGTCGGTGATGTGCGTACGTATGCCGTGTATCTCGATAAGACTGCATTTAGGTGGAGGAGCGATAAGGATTTGTATCGTTTCAAAGTGGTATATGGCTATTTGAAAATGTTCATTTCGCAGCACCAATTCCGCAACTTGGCATTATTGCTCTTGAAACACAACGTTCTGTTTTTGAAAATCCCGATGTACATATTCAAAAAGCGGAAAAGAGGTTTTTGATACGACCTTTGCAGACCGTGAATTTTATTCTTTGCAAATCAAAACGATAAGAAAGCAAAAGTAAAATAGGCACTTGAAAGTTTGTTCATATCGGAAAAGTGTGTTACCTTTGCACAATGTAAAAACTCCGTCGGTGTTGTATATTTTACAATGTAACTGACGGGGCTTTGCCGTACCCGAAAGAGTGTAAGAAGGTAATGAAAGAGATGGAAAATCACAAGATTGCGGTTATAGGATTGGGATATGTGGGCTTGCCGTTGGCGAGATTGTTCTCCACGAAATATGAAACAATCGGCTATGATTTGAACAAGGACAGAGTTGCAGCCTTGATGAAAGGACATGATGCCACTTTGGAGGTGAGCGACGAACTCTTGCAGGAAGCGATAAGCAGATATGGATTCAGGTGTACGGCGGAATTGAACGAGATAAAGGACTGCAATATTTATATAGTGGCGGTTCCGACGCCTGTTGATTGCAACAATCGTCCGGATTTGCGACCCTTGATAGGTGCAAGCGAGACAGTCGGCAAGGTAATCTCGAAAGGCGACATCGTTATTTACGAATCGACGGTCTATCCCGGCGTGACGGAGGAGGAATGCGTCCCTATCGTGGAGCGTGTAAGCGGAATGAAGTTGAATAAGGACTTCTTCGCTGGCTATTCGCCGGAGAGGATAAACCCCGGAGACAAGGAACACACGGTGGAGAAGATAAAGAAAGTAACCTCCGGCTCGACCCCTGAGGTGGCTGAGATTGTGGACAAACTATATTCTTCTGTCCTAATCAACGGAACTCATAAGGCTCCATCGATTAAGGTAGCGGAAGCCTCGAAGATAATAGAAAATTCACAGCGAGACGTCAACATAGCATTCATGAACGAGTTGGCTAAAATATTCAATGCTATGGGAATAGATACTCACGATGTCATTGAAGCCGCTGCGTCGAAATGGAATTTCATCAAGTTATCCCCCGGATTGGTTGGAGGACACTGCATAAGCGTCGACCCGTATTACCTTATTCAAAAAGCACAAGTCTATGGCGTATTGCCGAGAGTGATGTTCGCGGCAAGGCGATTGAATGACGGAATGGGCAATTACGTGGCGGAGCAGACCATAAAGTGCATGAACAAGAAAGGCATACTCGTGAAGAATGCCGAAATACTCATCTTGGGAGTTACATTCAAGGAGAATTGTCCCGATATAAGGAACACCAAAGTGGTGGATATTTACCACACATTGGCGGAATACACCGGTAACATAACCATATACGATCCATACGCGGACGAAAAAGAAGTACAGAAAGAGTATGCAGTGCATTCGACACGTGATAAAGCAGTATTAAACAAGCAATACGATGCAATTATACTCGCCGTTTCGCATACCGAATTTTTGAAGCTCCATATCGAACAAATGCTTAAAACCAACGGCATTGTTTATGATGTCAAAAGTATCCTCCCAAGAGAAATCATCGACGGCAGGTTATAGAGTCGGAAGCAGTGAGGTTATTTGTTGGGATACGAACACCAATAGATTAAACAAGCATAATGAATATTGCAATCGTCGGTACAGGTTATGTAGGCTTGGTTTCGGGGGCTTGTTTCGCCGAAATGGGTATAAATGTTACGTGTATAGACACGAATAAGAGCAAAATAGATTCTTTACGCGATGGTGTCGTGCCTATTTATGAGCCGGGCTTGGAAGAGATAGTTCGCAAGAATAGTAAAGCAGGACGCTTGCATTTTACGACACGCCTTGAAAGCGTGTTGGATACAACGGAGGTAATATTCAGTGCTGTCGGTACGCCTTCCGATGAAGACGGCAGTGCGGATTTGAGCTATGTGCTTGAAGTCGCAAGGACAGTCGGTAAGAATATGAACCGCTATCTTGTGTTTGTTACTAAAAGTACGGTGCCTGTCGGAACTTCAAAGAAGATAAAATCAGCAATAGAAGAGGAGTTGAGCAGAAGAGGATTGGACATAGAGTTTGATGTGGCAAGCAATCCTGAGTTTCTGAAAGAAGGTGCGGCGATAGAAGACTTTATGAAGCCTGAAAGGGTGGTTATAGGGGTTGAAAGTTCTCGTGCAAAGTCAATAATGACCAAACTTTATAAGCCTTTTACTCTCATTGGAGACAGACTGATATTTACAGATGTGGCTTCGGCTGAAATGATAAAGTATGCAGCCAATTCCATGCTTGCAACCCGTATAAGTTTTATGAATGATATTGCAAACTTATGTGAGTTGGTCGGTGCGGATGTCGATCAGGTCAGAAAGGGGATAGGCAGTGATAGTCGCATCGGTGCCAAGTTTCTTTATCCGGGTTGCGGATATGGCGGTTCTTGCTTTCCTAAAGATGTCAAAGCATTGATAAAAACAGCAGAGGAGCATGATTATAATATGCAGGTCTTGAAAGCTGTTGAAGCGGTAAATGAACGACAGAAAGCAGTGCTGTTCGATAAACTGAATACTTACTTCAAAGGTGAACTTAAAGGTAAAGTGGTAAGTTTGTTGGGTTTGGCGTTCAAACCGGAAACAGATGATATGCGTGAAGCTCCATCTTTGGTTTTGATAAATAAATTATTGCAGAGCGGTTGTGAAGTTCAGGTGTATGATCCTGTTGCAATGAATGAATGCCGTCGCCGAATAGGAAACAGCGTAAGCTATCATAAGGATTTGTATCAGGCAGTAGCAAATTCAGATGCAATGTTGTTGGTAACGGAATGGAAAGAGTTTCGAGTGCCTGATTGGAATAAGATAAAGCAACTGATGAGTACACCCTTGGTTATTGATGGTAGAAATATATTTGAAGCCGAGGAGTTAAGAAATAAAGGCTTTGATTATTATAGAATAGGATAATAGAAAAAGATAACATTGATATGAAAGGAATAGTACTTGCAGGAGGTTCGGGAACACGTTTGTATCCTATAACGAAAGGGGTAAGCAAACAGTTGTTGCCGATTTACGATAAGCCGATGATATATTATCCGATATCGGTTCTTATGTTGGCAGGCATAAGAGACATATTGATTATTTCCACACCTCAGGATTTGCCGGGATTTCAAAGGTTACTCGGAAGCGGGGAGGATTACGGCGTAAGATTTGAATATGCCGAGCAACCATCTCCCGATGGCTTGGCTCAGGCTTTTATAATAGGTGATAACTTTATAGGAAAAGATGCTGCTTGTTTGGTGCTGGGAGATAATATTTTCTACGGACAGGGCTTTCGTCCTATGTTGGAGCAAGCCGTAAGAGATGCAGAAGAAAATAATAAGGCGACCGTTTTCGGTTATCATGTGGCAGATCCCGAGAGGTACGGAGTTGCCGAATTTGATAAGAGCGGTAATTGTATTTCTTTGGAAGAGAAACCTAAGAATCCTAAGAGCAATTATGCCGTCACCGGTTTGTACTTCTATCCGAATAAGGTTGTAGAAGTAGCCAAAAACATAAAGCCGTCGGCAAGAGGCGAATTGGAAATCACCACTGTCAATCAGAGATTTTTGGAAGATAAACAACTGAAAATTCAACTTCTTGGCAGGGGGTTTGCATGGTTGGATACAGGAACGCATGACTCTTTATCGGAAGCCTCAACCTTTGTTGAAGTGATAGAAAAAAGGCAGGGGTTAAAGGTTGCTTGTTTGGAGATGATTGCATACAGAAGAGGTTGGATAAATAAGGAAAAGCTCAATCAGTTGGCTCAACCTATGGCAAAAAATCAGTACGGACAATATTTATTACAAGCTGTCAATCAAGAATAATCATGAAGAGAAACATAATAATAACAGGAGGAGCAGGCTTTATCGGTAGCCATGTGGTTCGTTTGTTTGTAAACAAATACCCTGACTACAATATATATAATGTAGATAAGTTGACGTATGCCGGAAATCTCGCAAATTTGAAAGATATAGAGGATAAGCCGAATTATCATTTCGTAAAGGCGGATATTTGCGACTTTGAAACGATATGCAGACTTATGCAGGAAAAACAAATAGACGGAGTAATTCATCTTGCAGCCGAAAGCCATGTAGATAGAAGCATAAAAGACCCCTTTACTTTCGCTAAGACAAATGTGATAGGTACTTTGTCCATGCTTCAAGCAGCCAAATTGTATTGGGAGAGGACAGAGGAAGGATATAAGGGAAAGATGTTCTATCATATCAGCACGGATGAAGTGTATGGGGCTTTGGAAATGACAAATCCCGAGGGAATAGAACCGCCATTTACGACAAAGGCGTCTTCCAATTACCGGCATTTGGCGTACGGAGACAAATTCTTTACGGAGGATTTGAAGTATCAGCCTCATAGTCCTTACTCTGCAAGCAAGGCAAGCAGCGACCATTTTGTCAGAGCCTTTCATGATACGTATGGAATGCCGATAATAATAACCAATTGTTCCAATAATTACGGTCCGTACCAATTTCCGGAGAAGTTGATACCCTTGTTCATCAACAATATAAGGCATAAAAAACCTTTACCTGTCTATGGCAAGGGAGAAAACGTCAGAGATTGGCTGTATGTTGAAGATCATGCGAGAGCGATAGACCTTATATTCCATAAAGGTAAGGTGGCAGAGACGTATAATATCGGAGGTTTCAACGAATGGAAGAATATAGACATAGTGAAACTCCTGATAAGAACGACAGACAGACTGCTTGGCAGAGCTGAAAATGAAGATATAAATCTTATAACATACGTAACAGACCGTGCCGGTCATGATTTGCGATATGCAATAGACAGCACCAAACTCCAAAAGGAACTCGGTTGGGAACCAAACCTTCAATTTGAGGAGGGAATAGAAAAGACCGTAAGGTGGTATTTGGATAATCAAGAATGGATGGACAATATCACAAGCGGCGAATACGAGAAGTATTACGAAGAGATGTATAAAGGCAGATAGATGTCTGAATCATTAAAAAATAAGACCGTTAAAGGTACTGTTTGGAGTTCCTTGGATGCCTTTTTAGGGCAGGGGATAACCTTTCTTGTCGGACTTGTACTTGCCACGTCTCTTATCTCCGGAAGAATACGGTCTTATAGCAATAATAACCATATTTATCTCCGTATTCAACAGCATTGTCGACAGTGGGTTCAGTAATGCCTTGATAAGAAAACAAGATGCAACGGAGGTAGATTATAATACGGTTTTCTATACCAATCTCGTCATAAGCGCAGTTCTATCGACAGCACTCTTCTTCGGAGCTCCGTTGATAGCGGATTTTTTTTGCAAGACCGCAACTGACACCTTTGACACAGGCGATGTCATCTATTGTGGTGATAAATGCTTTCTCGATAGTTCAGAACATACGTCTTACAAAAAACATAGACTTTAAGACAAAAACCAAAGTATCACTGATTGCGTCCGTTGCCAGTGGCATTATCGGTATAGCAATGGCGTTTAGCGGCTTTGGCGTTTGGTCTTTGGTCGCTCAACAAATATCAAAGCAATTACTTAATTCTGTTTTTCTTTGGGTCTTCAACAAGTGGCTTCCGAAGTTGATTTTTTCTTGGAAGAGTTTCAAAGAGATGTTTGACTTTGGTTGGAAACTGCTTGTATCGGGATTGATAAACACAATTTGGACGGAAATATACCAAGTAGTAATAGGTAAATTCTATCAGCCGCAAACATTGGGACAGTATACAAGGGCTCAGCAGTTTTCCTCAATATTTTCGAGCAACCTTACCTCCATCATTCAGCGGGTAAGCTATCCCGTGTTGAGCCAACTGCAAGACGATAAAGAGAGATTGAAGTCTGGGTACAAGCGTATCATAAAAATAACCATGTTGGTGAGCTTCGTGCTTATGCTCGGACTTGCCGCAATAGCCAAACCGATGATATTGGTACTGATAGGCGAAAAGTGGTTGCCGGCAGTGCCGTTTTTGCAGATACTGTGCTTTAACATGATGCTGTATCCCTTGCATTCCATCAACTTGAACATGTTGCAAGTGCAAGGCAGAAGCGATTTGTTTTTGAAATTGGAAATAGTAAAGAAGATTGTAGGCGTGATACCGTTGTGTTTGGGTATATTCGTCAACATATACTACATGTTGATAGGAAGTGTATTTGTAGGCTTTTTCTCCTACTACCTGAATGCCCGCTATTCAGGACCGTTTCTTAATTACAGCATAAAGGAACAAGTTGGCGACATACTGCCGAGTTTCATTATTGCCCTTGTGATGGCATTGCCGGTCTATGCAATATCATACCTGCCGCTCACTCCGTTTGCACTTTTGCCCATACAGTTACTCGCAGGTTGCCTGATCGTTTTTCTGTTGTGCGAAAAGACAAGATTGGAAGAGTATAAAGAGATAAAGTCTATACTGATGAGTATATTGAAGAGGAAATAGAAATCGCATGAAAGACTATTTAACAAATATAAACAAAACGGGGGGGGAGAAGCTCCAACCTTGAGTTGTATCGCATTGTAGCGATGCTTCTGATAGTATGCCACCATTATGTTGTAAATTCGGGGTTGACGCTCAGTTGTTTGAGTACGGACTTCTCTAATGTCAATAACATTTTAGCACAATTATTTGGCGCTTGGGGTAAGACGGGTATCAACTGTTTTATGCTTATCACCGGTTATTTCATGTGTAAGTCCTGCATTACTTTGAACAAGTTTCTTAAATTGATGGGGCAGATTTACTTTTGGAAGTTTGTTATTTTCTTTGTGTTCTATTTGTTTGGCATAGAGCAAATCACTTTAGAAAGATTGGCAAAGTTAATACTCCCGGTATCTCTTGTTGAAACCAATTTCACAAGTTGCTTCATACTGTTTTGGTTGTTTATTCCATTCTTGAATGTATTGATATGGAATATAGATAAGAAGATGCATTTACGTTTATTGGTATTATGCTTGTTCATTTACTCGTTCTTGTATTTTTTGCCGAAAATTCATGTAGTGTATAACTACGTATCATGGTTTGTTGTTCTATATTTTGTCGCATCATATCTGCGATTGTATCCTGTGAAAAGAGATACCGATGCTAAATTTTGGCTTATTGCAACAGTGCTGAGTATTGCCGCCTCAATGGCAATGAGCGTAGGCTATATGCTACTGTTTGGAAAAGGATATTTGTGGAGTTTTGTTGTTGATTCCAATGCACCGATGGCACTTGTTGTGGCTGTCTGCTCATTCATGTGGTTCAAGAATATTAAAATCAAGCAAAGCAAGTGGATTAATCTCGTTGGGGCTAGTACTTTTGGAGTGCTGTTGATACATGCCAACAGCGATGCGATGCGTCAATGGCTTTGGGTTGATACTCTCCAAAACGTGAAGTGGTTCTCCTCGGACTATTTTGTGTTACACTTGCTTCTTTCGACGGTATTGATATTTGCTGTCTGCACATTGTTGGACAGATTGAGGATAGTGCTTGTCGAAAAACCGTTGATGCAAAGCTGCGATGGCATAATAAAACGCTTGGCTGCAAAAATTGCCGCCTCAAAATATTAAAACTTCTACCGAGAAAAACAAAACGCTTATGGATAAGCAAAAGCAGATAACAGTAACATCGCCCTTGTTACCCGATTTGTCGGAGCTCCAAGCAATGATGCAGGAAATATGGGATAGCAAATGGGTTACCAACAACGGACATTTTCACAAGGAACTCGAAAAAGCCCTTGCCGAATACTTGAAAGTGCCATATATAAGCCTTTTCACCAATGGCACGCTACCGTTGATAACCGCTCTGCAAGCCCTTCGCATAACCGGGGAGGTGATAACAACGCCATATAGTTTTGTAGCCACGACTCACGCTTTGTGGTGGAACGGAATAAAACCCGTTTTTGTTGATATAGACCCTGCAACATGCGGTTTGGATCCTGCAAAAATTGAAGCGGCAATCACTCCCAAAACCACCGCAATCATGCCGGTGCATTGTTACGGGAAACCATGCGATACCGAAGCCATTCAGCAGATAGCCGACAAATACGGATTGAGAGTAATCTATGATGCAGCTCACGCTTTCGGCGTAGAATGCAATGGCGAAAGCATTTTGAAAGCCGGAGACATGAGTACCCTGAGTTTTCATGCCACCAAAGTGTATAACACACTTGAAGGAGGAGCCTTGGTTGTTCATGATGAAAAAACGAAACAACGTATAGACTATTTGAAAAACTTCGGATTCGCAGGAGAAACCGAGGTTGTCGCACCCGGAATAAACTCCAAAGTAGATGAAGTCCGAGCAGCCTACGGATTATTGAACCTTAAACAAGTAGATAAAGCCATAGAAGCAAGGCGTAAAGTCGCACAACAATACAGAGAAGCCTTACGAAATATCGAAGGTATAAGCTTTTTCGATGACATGCAGGGAGTACGACACAATTACAGCTACTTCCCTATATTCATAGACGCAGCAAAATATGGTAAAACACGAGATGAACTCTATTTCGAAATGAAAGAAAAAGGAGTCCTCGGTCGTCGTTACTTCTATCCGCTTATTTCGGACTTTTCGATATACAGAGGTTTGGAGTCTGCCGCCGCTGAAAACCTTCCTGTCGCCACAAAGATAGCCAAACAAGTAATCTGCCTGCCAATGCACCACGAACTGAAAGAAGAAGATGTGGAGAGAGTGTTGGACTGTGTGAAGAGTGATTGAAATTATTATTGATTATCTATGAAACAATTAGAAATACATGGATACAAGTCGATTAAGAATTTGGTTCTTCCGCTGAGAGAAATCAATATTCTGATTGGCGCAAACGGAAGCGGTAAGAGCAACTTACTGTCATTCTTTGTATTTTTGAAAACACTGTATAACAGAAATCTTCAAGAGTCTGTGGCTTTATCAGGAGGTATGGATAAGTTTCTGTATATGGGGCGTAAGATTACCTCCGAGATAAGTATAAAGTTATTATTCCCGAATAATGCCTATTCTTTTACACTTGTTGCCGGTGAAGACGCTTTTGTGATAACCAAAGAGGGACTATGGTATGAGGCTAATCCGCACATGCCTAATCCTATTGATATAGCATCTTTTTCCAAAGAGTCGGGATTACAATATGCCACGGTAGACCGCGCAGATTATATCCGTAATTATTTAAGTGAACTAAAGAAATATCACTTTCATGATACGAGTAAGAACTCACCCTTTACCAAGGTGTCAAATGTAAAAACAGGAGGTCATTATTTGCTTCCGCAAGGAGAAAATCTGGCTGCTTTTCTATACACTGTTAGTCGGCAGACTCCAAAGAATTACAATTTGATTGTTCAGACGATACAAACCGTTGCTCCTTATTTCAGAGATTTTTATTTGAAACCTGATGAGAATGGGAATTTGTCATTAAAATGGCAGGATAAATACAGCGAAAACATTTATGGAGCAACCGATTTATCAGATGGAACAATTCGTTTTATTGCCTTGACAACCTTATTTATGCAACCCGAATTACCGCAGACCATCATTTTGGATGAGCCGGAATTAGGACTTCATCCTGTAGCTATTGCCAAGTTGAGCGGCATGATGAAGTCGGTTGCAGCCAAGGGGTGTCAAATCATTGTGGCAACGCAATCTACCGACTTGATTAGTTACTTTGATGCAGAGGATATTATTACAGTGGATCAAATTAATGGCGAAAGTATCTACAAGCGTCTTTCTTCTGATGAATTAGGTGTTTGGTTAGAAGAATACACGATAGATGAACTGTGGAAACGGAATATGATTCATGGTGGGCAGCCTGATAATTAAGAGTTATGAGTAGGATAATTGTTATTTGTGAAGGCGAAACCGAACGAGAATTTTGTAAAACACTTCTTTCGGAACATTTTGCACGTATAGAAAAATACATAGATGCCCCATTGATAAAGCACTCGAATGGCGGAATAGTTCGTTGGGAAATATTGAAAAAGCAAATTGAAACAACTCTACATAAGGAACGTGATGCAATAGTAACACTACTGATTGATTATTACGGGTTGCATGAAAAGCACTATTTTCCCGGGTGGGACGAAGCGGAAAAAATTATAGATAAAATAGAACGTGTATCCTATTTGGAAAATACTATGAGGCAGGATATAGATGATAGTATTCGTTATCGTTTTATACCGTACTTGCAGTTACATGAATTTGAAGCTCTGCTTTTTTGTGATGTGGAGATATTTAAAAATATGATTCCCGAAAAAGAATTGATAGGTCTTCAGGAATTGCAGACCGTGATTGATAGTAATCCCAATCCCGAGTTAATTAACACAAGGAAAGAAAACACGCCCTCTCATAGATTGTCGCGTATAATAAAAGGTTATAATAAAATCGTTTACGGAAACCTGATAGCTGAACGTATTGGTTTGGCAACCATACGTTCAAAATGTCTTCGATTCAATAATTGGTTGAATACATTGGAAAAAGCATAATTAACCTCAAAACCATATTCCATAATCATTCACTCTCCGACACTTTTTTTTGTCTTGTTTTTTTGAGGTGCAGTTCAACTTGATGTAGAGAGAAACAAAAATGGAATGCAAAGCATTACCACGAACACCATTCAGCGAAACGCCTTTAGCTAAAAATAAAACGCCGATTGGCGACAGCGAAACGGCGAAACAGAAAATTTAAACGCCGATTTGGATAGAATTTTTTCTCATCGTTGAGTTTGAGGACAGTAAATACAGACATTTGATGAGTGTATATAGTGCAACTTAATATGTGAAAATATGAAGAATTCGTTTTTGAGAACATTATATCATACATTTGTAGTCAAGAAGTATAATATAAAAACTTTTAGGGGGGGGTGGATGCTTACCTCCATTTATGTAAATGATTATAAACAGAAAAAAGCATCATATCTCGCTATTGCCAAGGCTCACTTGGCAGGGTGGAGCTACTCGGATGAACGCATTTTGGGAGTAACAAATGCAAACAGAAAGCATTATCTCTCGACAAGAGATTATTGTTCTCTTCATCCATTTAATGGTTCGTATAGTTTCTGGATTGATGATAAGTTGACCTTAAAATATATTCTGAGTGGGACGAAAGCAGGTAAATATATGCCTGAATATTATTTTCAAATATCTGATAATGGCAGTATAATTCCACTGATGGACTTGGATGCGTGTTATGCTATGCAAGGTCTGGATGGTATTGTCTCTTTATTGGAAAGCAAAGGTACGCTTGCATTCAAATTGATAAAGAGTAGTTTAGGTGTAGGCTTCTACCGAGTGGAATACAATGATGGGGTTTATTACATGAATGGCGAAAAAATGAATCGAGAGCAATTCATGTCAAAGATATGTTCACTTAGAAACTATATAGTTACGGAGTTTTTATTCCCACATCCCGAAATAGCGAAATTATGTGATAAGTCGGTCGGATGTTTACGTTATATAGTCGGTCGGAATAAAAAAGGTGAAATTCAAGACATATACTCTTTCATGCGTTTTGGAACAAGTAAATCTAAGTATGTGGAGAACTACAATTCAGGAGGAGTTTTGTCAATTATCCATGATGGGAAATATATAGGCGGAAATGTCTTGGATTTTGAAACCAATACAAATTGTAAGATAGAAAGACATCCTGATAACGACGTTGTGCTGAAAGGTGAAATTCCTCATTGGGATATAATAGTTCAGGCGGCACATGAGATTGCGGACGTTATGCCACAGTTGTCATATATGGGAATTGATTTTTGTATAACGAATACAGATAAGGTAAAAGTAATAGAGATAAATTCTCTTACCAGTTTGGATTCTTTGCAGACGGATATGTCTATTTTTGATACTTCTGCCGGTGTTTTCTTTCGTGAAAGATTAAGATGATTTTGAATGAAGCAAAAAACGATTTTACTGCTTGGCGGCTCTGCACAGCAGGTTGTGGCTATACAGGCAGCTAAAGAACTTGGTTATCGCACCGTATTGTGCGATTATCTCTCGGATAATCCGGGGCAATATACTGCCGACAAATATTACAATAAGAGTACTACCGATGTTGAGGCAGTTTATGAGATAGCAAAGAGTGAGAAGGCAGATGGTATTCTTGCATATGCCTCCGACCCTGCTGCGTTTCCTGCTGCCATTGTGGCAGAAAGGCTTGGTTTGCCGACCAATCCGGCGAAAAGTGTGGAAATACTTGGCTTGAAATACCCTTGGCGTCGTTTTTTGCATGATAACGGCTTTGCTTGCCCCAAGGTTTATTCGTTTAATCCGACTACCTCTATTGCGGAAATCCAAGAAAATACAAAAGACTTTACGTTTCCTTTGGTTGTTAAGCCTACGGATTCCTCCGGTAGCAAGGGAGTAACCATGCTTGAGGATTGGAGAGGCATTGAAAGAGCTGTGGCATGGGCAGATACCTATTCAAGGAATAAAGTTTTACTTGTCGAGGAGTATATACAAAGAGGATTTCCTGCAGTAATCGGTGGAGATATTTTTGTTTGGAACGGGAAAATTGTATTGTACGGCATTATGGAATGCCTCAGAGACGTGCTCAGAAGCCCGTTAATCCCTATAGGGGAAAAAAAACCCTTAGAGATTAATAAAATACAACAGGAACGAATATATGCGGAATTGCAGAGGATTGTAACTGCACTTGACATTAACTGCGGAGAGTTAAATGTTGAAATAATTCTTGATAAGGAAGACAACGTACACTTTTTGGAATTGGGACCGCGTGCGGGAGGAAACATGATACCTATTCAGCTTGGTGATGCATTCGGAATAGATTTGGTGAAAGCTAATGTACAGGCGGCAATGGGTGAAAAGCCTGATTTTATAAATAAAGAGATAAAGGCTCTTCCCGGTTGTTACATGCACTATGTATTGCATAGCTATGAAGCAGGAACGTTTAAGGGTATTGAAATAGATGATAGCATTGCTTCGAATGTGTATAGACAGGTGATTTATAAGAAATACGGTGATAAAATTGAAGTATTTGATGGAGCAGGAAAGGCTTTGGGCATAATCTTTTTGCACTTTGATAAAGTGGAACAAATGAATGCTTTCTGCGATAAGCACGATGAGTTAGTCAGAGTGTTATTGGAGAGTAAATAAAAAACTTATGGAAGAAATAAAACTCGAAAATGGCAAACTCTCATATATCTCGGTGATAGAGATTTTGAGGAAGTATTCGCCATTATTTACCCCCCCCCTATCACAATCACTTGATTTAGAGGAGTATTCTGCAAAGTTATTCAATAAGGCAAACTTTGTAATATACCGAGACCGAGGGGAGATTAAGGGGCTTATCGCATATTATAATAATAAGCAAAAGAACCAAGTGTATATTACGTTGATTTGTGTTGATGGGATATGCCAATCACACGGTATCGGCAGTAAAATGCTTGACCATCTTGTCGGACTTATCAATAGAACGAGAGGAGAGTTCGGCACCATAGCCTTGGAAGTAAACAAAAAGAACTATAAAGCTCTGCGTTTCTATACTAAACACGGCTTTATAAGGATAGAAGATCGTGGTGAGAAAGTCTTGATGGAGAAAATGTTGTAAAGACTTGTTTCTTGCTTCGATTTTGAAAAGAAGAAATATGAAGCAAGAAATAAAGATACAACCCATAGGCGGCTATTTTGAATTGGAGTTACCAACGTTTCCGGAGTATCATTCGCAGGCAATAGCACTTAATAGCGGACGTTTTTGTTTGGAATATATACTGAGATGTAAGCAGTATAAGAAAATATATATACCGTATTATACCTGCGATTCCGTTTTGGAACCGATAGTAAAACTCGGTTTACCGTATGAGTTCTACCATATAACAGAAGAATACAAAATATCGGAAACGATTTCTCTTTCAAAAGGTGAAGTATTGTTATACACCAACTATTGGGGATTACAGAATGATTACTGCGAGGAATTGGCAAAGCAATACGGAAAGCAGTTGATTTTTGACTGCACACAAGCCTTTTATTCCAAACCGATAAGAGGGATAGACACGTTCTACAGTTGTAGAAAATTTTTCGGAGTTCCTGATGGAGGTTATCTTTATACCGATGTCAAGGCGAATTTTGAGATAGAACAAGATGAATCATATACCAGAATGGATTCATTGATAAAGCGTATCGACCTTTCACCCGAAGCCGGTTACCAAGACTTTCACAAGGCAAGTGCAATGTTCCATGATATGCCTGTTCGGAAGATGTCCGAATTTACCAAGCGAATGATGCAAAGCATAGACTATGAACAAGCCGCCAAGCAACGTATATCAAATTACAACGCACTGCAACAAGCCCTTGGTGGCAGAGCATTATGCAGAGGAGAAGTCCCGATGATATTCCCCTACATATCGGAACAAGGGGCAATTCTTCGTAACCATCTGATACAACACAAAATCTTTGTAGCCAAATATTGGCAAAACGTATTGGAATGGACAAAAGAAGATGCAGTGGAAACAACAATGGTAAATAATATACTCCCCCTCCCAATCGATCAACGATATGGTAAGGAGGATATGGAAAGAATAATAGATTTGATAAAGGAATACAAAAATGAATATTAAAGGTAAAAAAGTAACACTCAGACAAATGTCTCTTGCCGATATGGAAATGATTTGCGATATGTTCAATGATCCGGAATTGGAAGACTTAGTGGTTGGTTGGTCTTTTCCTTTGTCATTGGAACAGCAAAAGAAGTGGTATGAAAATCATATAAATGATAATACTAATTTCAGATTTGTGATAGAAACAGATGCAGATGGAGCGATTGGAATAGCTACGTTAACCAATATAGATTGGAAAAATAGGAGAGGCTCTCATGGCATAAAGTTGTCGAAAAAAGAAATTAGGACGAAAGGAATAGGAACTGATTCTGTTATGGCTATAATGCGTTATGCCTTTGATGAGTTGGGGTTACATAGGTTAGATGGATCGTGGTTTGATTTCAACGTCCCATCTCAAAAACTATATCAAAAATGTGGGTGGAAAGTAGAAGGTATACGGAGAGAGTATATTTACAAAAAAGGACAGTGGAGGGATTTGTATATTGTTGGTGTTTTGGAAGAAGATTATAGAAATGTACTCGCTTCCAATGATTATTGGAAGCAAACTCTTTAAATGCTTTTTGTCATGATTGGAGAGTCTTTAATCCTTGAAAAAAGAGGAAATATTCTATTGAGGAAGAAATATCAGTTGTTGTAATTAGTGGTGTTGGAAGAGCTTTTGTTGCAGGGGCAGATATAGCAGAAATGGTTGCCAAGGATTATTCGCAAGCAGAAGTTTATTCTCTTTTGGGTTGTAGGGTTTTCAAAAAGATAGAAAATTCTACTGCTGTGGTTATTGCTGCTGTTAATGGGTATGCATTAGGTGGCGGGTGTGAGTTGGCGATGTCATGTGATTTGAGAATTGCATCATCGAACGCAAAATTTGGACAACCTGAGATAAACTTGGGAATTATTCCCGGTTTTGGAGGAATTTCAAGGCTTGTTCGACTTGTGGGACAAACAAAAGCAAAGGAATTGATATATAGCGGAAAACTCCTTACAGCAGAGGAAGCATTTCTACATGGTTTGGTAAATGAGGTTGTTGAAATAGAAAATTTAGAACGCAGGGTATTGGAGATTGCAAATGAGATAGCAGCAAAACCTCGTAAAGCGTTACAAATAGCAAAACGAGCTATAAATACGATAGAGCATATTGATGATTTGTATATATCAAGATGTTTTGCTGAGTGTTTCTCTTATTCTGAACAAAAAGTTTTAATGAGAAAGTTCTTAGAAAGCAGGTAATGTCTGAAATATAGAAGAAACAGTCAAACTCAAAGTCCGCAAGGAAAACACATCAGCTTTTATGCTCTACAAGAAATCAGGCTTTGAAGTAGAGAACGAAGAAAACGTTTGGATATCGATGGAGATAAAAGCATATAAACGGCAGCCTACGTGTATAAGTTGATATATTCAACATCAAGGCAATAGGTGAAACATTGCAAGCAATGCAACAAAACGAGTAAACCGCCGTTCAATTGGATAGTCAGCATAGATAGATTGAAATCATGGATTTATTACAAGTTATGCATATTTTGAGAGTTCTGTGTTTTAGAGAATTGTTTGCTTGTGAGTAAAGTAAATTGTAAAGAGCCATGGTAAGCAAGTTGAAGAATAAATCAGAGATATTGTATGATACGGCGAAACTATTGCACGATAAAAGTTTGTATGTAGGTGTTGCACATGCTGCTTATTATAGTTGTTATCAGTTGTTGAAACATATTTGGCTTCATTCCATGCTTAAGTCTGAGGAAGAACTCACTAAAAATATCAGCACAGGGAAAATAGGTTCTCATGAATATTTGCTGAATGAAATTGTGAGTTATATAGAAAAATATCCATCTAAAACCAGTGGGAAAGGCGACTATAGAATAGTGAGGGATAATATGTTACAGTTAAAACGCCTTCGAGTGAAGGCTGACTATAAAGATGATGATTTTTGCTGTAAGGATAGCAACAGTTCTATTACATTGTCGGATAAAATATTGCCGATACTAAGACGTTATTGATGTATGAGAGCAAAAGAGTTTGTTATTGAAGCTTTGAAAGAACTTCTTGGAAAAGTTACTACAGTGAAAGTGCGATATGAATTTGATGCAAATGCACTTGTTCATGTTGTGGAAGTTCTGCCCGAAAAGGTGTATTCTTCAAATAAAGAATACCTTGGATGGGAAGAACAACTATATCACGACTTTGTGAAACAATTTCCAAGAGAGAATATATGTTTCATTACCGATGATGCACTTGTCGGAATTAAGAATGCCGAGTTTGAGCAACAAGGAGAGAATTATAGCATTATATGTATTCCTACATATAAATACTGCGAGAATGGTAGACCATGCTCTTTACTTTCGATAGACAGTAGTATTAGTAATTTTCAGCCGTTGAATTATTGCAATATGGAGAAGAATGGGCAACATGCTTCATTTGACGCAGTGGTATTGCCAACGTGTTCGGATTTATTACAAGCAGCATAAAGTATTATGGAAGACAAAACAAAATCGGGATTTGCAATAACAGGATTGATATTGTTGGAAAGCAATTTCAAACGAGAGAATAATGTGCAGTTCGTTGAAACTGTGCAAAACAATATGCATATAGAGACAGAGGTTCAGACGAAAGATGCTTCCATCATGGTGCTTGAAACAGTAACAATAAGCCAGAAATATGAAAAGATGGAACAAGTATCTATCATGGTAAAGATGGCAGGGGTTTTTGAACGTGTCGGAGAAAGCAAATTGGAAGATTTGGAACAGTTCGGAAAGATAAATGGAGCTGCCATTATTTTTCCCTATATTAGGGAACATATCACTAATTTATCTCTCAAAGCAGGAATTCCACCCATAATACTTCCACCTGTTAACTTTACCAAGATGCAGGGAAATAACCGTTGACTACAAAAAATACTGAATGAATATGGGAGCAAGTTATAATGACATTATTGAAAGAATAGATGAACACCTAAAAAATAGTGGACGAAGATACTATTCAGACTTTTATATTGGAATAACAAACGACCCTGAGCGTAGGCTTTTCGATGAACATAAAGTAAAGAAAGATGGCATGTGGTGGATTTATTCCAAAGCTGATAATATTGAAATCGCAAGAAAGGTTGAGAAACACTATTTGGATAAAGGAATGCGAGGCGGAGACGGAGGTGGAGATGATAACTCTGTGTATGTGTATTGTTATACAGTATCTCCAACAACGATAGAATAGGTATGGAAAAGAATAATCAAAGTAGTAAAGAAAGTATAATCTCAGTTGTTGAAACCCCGGAGAAATTTGTTGTCTTTTTGGATATAATGGGGTTTAAAGATAGGGTTATGCGTACCAAGCATGAAAAGCTGAAGGAAGAGCTGAAACAATTGAGCAATCGTATAGTTGAAGTTCTTGAAAGTAAAAATGAAGGGATAACATGTATTCAATTTTCAGATAGTATTATTCTCTTTACGGTAAATAATAGTAACTCCCAACTTGAAAGTTTGGTATCTGTTTCTTGTTTGATTATGCAAAGAGCGATAGAGCTTGGATTTGCGATGAAAGGTGCAATGGCAAAAGGAGAAATAACTTGTGATAAAGCAAAGAATGTTTATTTCGGACAAGCACAGATAGATGCCTATCTTCTTGAAGAAAATGTATGGTATTACGGTATAGTCGTTCACCATTCTGCACAGAGTGATGTGGAAAAAATAAATGAGAATTACATTTCAACCTTAGAACTTCCAATGAAGACAGGTTCGATTAAACATTGCGAGTTATCTTGGTATGCTTATGATAGAGAGAAGACTACTGATATAAAAAAGCGTATTTCTAATATAAGATACACCGTTTCTGACGCACCTCGAAGATACATAGACAATACTGAAGCGGTAATTAAAGCTTTTGAGGAAAGGATGAATGAAAGCAGGTGCGTGGGCGTATAAATCAAGCCCCTTGATAACTACATAAAACCACATTTGATACATTACAATTTGCCCATGCAACTATTGCAGTTAAGCAGAACAACAACACTATAATACATATAACAAATGCCGGAAAGAACTTATATAAACGGTAAAAAGATAGCTGCCAATACAATTATTGTATACATAAGATTATTTATTGTTACAATAATAGGACTTGTGTCTACACGATATGCATTGGAGATATTGGGGATTGGAGACTATGGTTTATATAATGTTGTTGGAGGTATTGTTGTTGTGTTGAATGTATTTTGTACAGCTATGCACACAACCACAAGACGTTACATTAATGTGGAAATGGGTAAATTAGATGGTAATGTAAATAGAGTGTTTAATATATGTTTGCGATTACATATTAGAATGGCAATCATATTCTTTTTGTTGGCAGAGATAGTAGGAGGTGTATACATATATAGTTATTTGAATATTGCTCTGGATAGGTTGTCAGACTGCATGTTTATTTATAATCTTTCTTTGATAGCATCGTGCTTGGGTTTGATTAACGTCCCTTATCAAAGTACTCTTGTCGCACATGAAGATTTTTTAGAAATAGCAGTGATAGATATTATTAGTAAGGTCGTTTTGGTTGTAATGATATTTGCTCTGTATATTAAGGGGGGTGAATTGTTACGGTGGTATGCTATTGTTGTGTGCTTTTCAACCTTGTTGTCGATCATATTGTATACATCGTACTGTTATAAAAAGTACAAAACAGATGTTCAACTGAAGAAATATGCAGACACAAATTTGTTTGGGGAAATACTAAAGTTCAATAGCTATACAACAATGGGTGCTGCATCGTATATGATTAGGACGCAGGGGGCGAATGTTGTAATTAACTTTTTCTTTAATACGATTGTGAATGGTGCATATGCAATAGCTTATCAGATAGAGAATTATTTGATGTTGTTTATTAGTAATTTGACGACAGCATCCGCTCCGCAAATCACAAAAAGCTATGCTGATGGGGATATTGAAACGTCTATGAATTTGGTGATGCGGATGAATAAATTAAGTGTGTTGTTGATGTTGTTTGTTTGTTTCGTATCCATAGTGGAATTACCTTTTCTTTTGGGGGTGTGGTTGGGGGTGAGTAATGTTACAGAGCATATGATTTTATTTAGTACACTGACAGTAGTAAGTGCATTTATTCGCTCTCTGGGAGAGGGTATTCCTCATTTGGTTCAAGCTTCGGGAAGAATAAAGTGGTTTCAAATATCGAGTGCAATATTTACATTGTTGGATTTGCCATTTTCTATATTTTTGTTTGCCTTTGGTTTTCCTCCACAGACGATAATAATAGTATTTTGCATTTCATCTATTTTGGGACGTATTGTTAATGTGTGTTTGTTATATCGGATACTACAGTTTGATGTGGTGAGGTTTTTGAAAACTTCATATTTTCCTATTGTCAAAGTACTCCCATTTTTGGTTTGTTACTATGTATTCTATTCTAAGTTTGAACTAACTACGACTGTGTCTCATTTATTTGGACTTGTGATTTCTGTTATATTTTCAGTAGTCGTTATTTTTTTTATAGGGTTTTGTAGGCAAGAACGTTTGTCAATCGTTGCAGTAATTAGAAATAAATTGAAAAGGTAAAGGATTATGATTGTATACCCAGTTGTTATACCTACGCTTTGCAGGTATGAGCATTTTAAGAACTGCGTAGAAACTTTATCAAGGTGTACTTTAGCTGAACAGACAGAGTTAGTGATAGGGTTAGATTTTCCAAAGAAGCAAGTTCATAAAGATGGATATAAGAAAATACGAGAATATCTTGATACGATTTCTGGATTTGCAAAAATAACTATTTTTACAACTGATGTTAATTTGGGTGCATCGAAAAATTCGCGTAGATTGATTGATTATGTGTATGAAACTTATGATGCTGTAATAATTACTGAGGATGATAATGTATTTTCTCCGTGTTTTCTTGAATTTATGAACAAGATTTTAAATGAGTATCGAGATAATACTAAAGTAACTTCTGTGAGTGGATATACTGCCATTTCGTACTATGGAGTAACAACTAACTCATTAATATTGACACACGACTATTCAGCATGGGGACACGGCGTTTGGAAAAATAAGAGAGTGTACAGAGAAATAGGATATTACAAAACTGTATGTCATTCTTTCAAGAAATCTTTTCGTGTATTTATGGAGTATCCTGCCGTTCTTGGTATGTTAATTGAGATGCTACGGAGAGGAGAACGTTGGGGGGATACTATGTATACCGTTGATAATATATTAGATGATACTTATCAATTGCGACCTGCTTTATCTATGGTTCGAAATATGGGGCAAGATGGAAGTGGATTACATAGTGGAATAAACCCAATTTTCTTGTCCCAGGAGATTAGTATAGAAGATCGTTTCGAGTTGGACACTAATGCATTTGATAAAGCATTGAAACAGGTCGATAAAATAACAAAACGTACTTTTTATTTGGGTCTTTCGGCAAATAGATTTAAGGTGTTTTGTCAAGCATCGAATGTTGTTGTCAAATGGGTGTTTAATCGTGTTTGTTTTGGACGTAAATAGAATGAAAGTACTTTGGATTACAAATGTAATGATGCCGCCGATATGTGAGGCGTTGAATTTAAATATTCCCGTTGTTGGTGGTTGGATGTATTCTTCGGCAAAGCGATTATTGCAGAAAGGCAATATAGAACTTTCGGTGGCTTGCACTAATCGTTTTTCGCGAGAGTTCATAGATAAAACAATTGATGGTGTACGTTATTTTGTACTGCCTTTACATTACCGTTCGGTTGATAAAGCACATGCTTTTTTGCGGGAGTATTGGAAAAGGGTTGATGAAGCGGTTAAGCCAGATATTGTGCATTTGCATGGCACGGAGTTTGCGCATGGGTTGGATTATATAGAGGCTAATGGTGGTAACAAGGTTGTCGTTTCGATACAAGGACTTGTTTCCGTCTACTACTACTACTACTACTACGGTGGAATACGAGAACGTGTAGTGAAGAGGTATTTTACAATGGCGGATTTGTTGCGTAGAAATACAATGGTTGATGGGGCAAAAGGTTTTGCTCGTAGGGGTAATGTGGAAAGAGAGATTCTTCAAAAGGTAAATTATATAATAGGTCGCACCGAGTGGGATAAGGCTCATTCGTGGGAGATAAATCCTAAAGCTCGGTATTACTTCTGTTCGGAGACTATGCGAGATGAGTTTTATAAGCATACGTGGAATTATAATGAGTGTGAGAAGCATAGTATCTTTGTTTCGCAAGCGGGTTATCCGCTGAAAGGCTTGCATCAAATTCTTGAAGCCTTGCCTTTGGTTTTGAAGTATTATCCGGATACAAAAGTTTATATTGCGGGAAAAGACATAACAAATCGAAAGCCTTGGTATAAGTATGTAGGCTATGGTAAGTATATTCGTCACTTGATTAGAAAGTATAATCTCAAAGGACATATTTTTTTCACAGGTTTGCTCAATGAACAAGCCATGTGTGAACGATACTTAAAAAGTAATCTGTTTATTTGTCCTTCCGCAATAGAGAACAGCCCTAATTCCTTGGGAGAGGCACAGTTGCTTGCAATGCCTTACTTGGCATCGTACGTGGGAGGCAGTATGGATTTGGTAGGTAGCAACACAGCAAGTCTTTATCGTTTTGAGGAGACAGTAATGTTGGCTAAGAAGATTTGTGAAGTATTTGCTAAAGAAGTGTTTGAAAGTAATCGAGATGAGGTTTGTTGGCGTTATGACTCTCAAAAGAATGTTCGAGACCTATTAGCAATTTATGAAGACGTGCTTTCACAGAAAGGATGATTGATTGTGATGGGGAGTAGAATTTTTTTTGAGTGAAAGAAATGGAGAACGATGAGTGTGTTGAGTTTCTGTTGTGGGAAGTGCGAATGTACTTGGAGGAAAATTGAAAATGCTTCCTAATGTCTTATGAGGCAGATACTATCTTTCCGCTCCCAAAATACAATCTTTTGGAGCGTAATAAATTCAAGAAATTTTTTCAAGGGATAGTTGTATGGAGACAACAAAAACATAAGGGTTAAATAAAGTAGGGTAGAATGGAACTTTGGATTGTTTTCGGGCTTATTTTCTGAGAGTCTTCAATATGGCAATAAAAAGCTGACTTTAAATCAAGAACAAGGCTTTTGTATTTGGAGACTGTGATTATTGTGTGCTGTAGTTGCCAAGTTGCATATGCTTTGGTTGTCGAGATTGGTAGTATTTATATATGATTGAAGGTATTTGATATTGTTATGAAAAGTGTAGTTTTGTCGCAGTTCAGATGTTTTGAGAGTTTCAATATGAGGTTCAAAAGAGGTTTGAATGTACTTGTGGGTGATAATGCGAATGGTAAAACGAGTATTCTGAGAGCTTGTAAGTTTGCGTTAAGTACTTTCTTTGTTGGATTTAGTGATGAAAATACTCGTTTGCTGACACCGAATGCTGAGGATTTTAGGGTGTGGGTTAATGATAGTGGCGTGAGGATGCCTGTTAAACCTCTTGAAATTTCGTTTTCTTGGATTTTCCCACTTTGTGATGTGGAAGATGTAAATAATACTTGTCAAATCGCTTCAGATGTGCATTCCGGAAACAAGGATTCTTGTCTCAGATTCGGACTTTCTGCTATTCCTGATGATGTACCGTCTTACAAAAATATATATAAGATAGGGAAAAAAATCCGAAGAACAGCAGACTCGTTATTGGAGGAATGAAGGGTTATAAGGCTTATTGTAAGGAGTTGCAAAAGAATATGTATGTCGAAAGTGTGAGGGAAAAGCCTTTGCCGGTTTTTGTGAGTTTTTCGACTGAGGACATTCATGCAAACAGGAAAATAAGTTCAAAGCGGTTTTCAACACTTAATCAGTCTGCTTCGTTCGGTTATTATGAATGTTTGGAGGCGAGGGGACTTTTCAAGTATTGGAAAAAGAGAATGTTGGTTTTGGCAGAGGCGGAAGAGGAAGAACAAGAATTGGAAGTTGTCAAGAATGCAGTACTGAAGGCTTTTAATGGTATTATAAGCAATATGGAGATAAGGATAAATGAAAAGAAAATTTATTTTGAGTTTGTAGATCACAGAAAGGTTGCTGAGGAGTTATTGTCCGATGGATATAGACGCTTGTTGAATATTGTAGTGGATATTGCTTTTAGGGCGGCTTTGCTTAATCGTGAGTTGTATGGAGACAAAGCAGCGATGCAATCGGAGGGTACAGTGTTGATTGATGAGATTGATATGCATTTGCATCCGAGTTTGCAGGCAACAATATTGCAACGTTTGCAGCAGACATTTCCCAAAATACAGTTTATAGTTTCTACGCATTCTCCCATGGTAATGTCGAATTTGAGATCTGATGACAACAATGCAATCTACAAGCTGAATTACAATGTTGAAACGAGAAAGTATGAAATAAGTGGGGTGAAAGCTTATGGTAGGGATATTTCGTCAGTAGTTAAGACCATTTTGGAAATATCACCAAGAAACAAGGAGACAGAAGGTAGTCTTGAAAAGTTGTTTGATTGCATAGACAATGATAGATTGGAGGAGGCAAAGGTTATGTTGTCAAATTTGAGAAAAATTTATGGAGATGCTTTACCTGAGTTGTTGAAAGCGGAAACTATGATAAACTTTATGTCCGATGATAGAGATTAAAAGGGTCAAGAACATAAGGCGTGGACGAATAGAAAATGCACGCCGGGAGTGGATTACAATGCTACTCCGGAGTTGAAAAGTACTTTATTAGAGGAACAAGGGTATTTGTGTGCGTATTGTATGCAGAGAATATCTGAGGATACAATGAAAGTTGAGCATATCAAGCCTCGTAGTAAGAATAAAGAATTGAATTTTGAATATAAGAATCTTGTAGCGTGTTGTAAAGGTGGTGAGGGATATAGTGAAGATAGGCAACATTGTGATACGAAAAAAGGCAATACGGAAATAAGTATAGATGTATTCAATGATGATGATATTAAAACGATATCTTATTCATCACGCACAGGAGAGATTAAGTCGTCTAATGATGCATACAACAATGATATAAATAACACATTGAATTTGAATTGTTCTGTGTTGAAAGAGAACCGCATAGAGGTGTTGGAGGGTGTTGTTTGCAGTTTAAAACGTCGGTCTTGGAGGTGGACAGACTTAAAAACAAAATATAACGAGTATCTCAATAGGGATAAAGATGGAAAGTATAAGCCTTATTGTGGAATTGTGCTTTGGTACCTTGGCAAAAGGTTAAGTAGGAGTTGGTGAATTGTTTTGCTTCTCTGTGGATATGGTTCGAATAATTGATTTATTAGCTGATATGTGAGGGTATTTATGATAACAGCTCACATTGATTGCTATAGAGTTTTTGGTGATAATCGCAAAGATTCAATGTTGTTCGTTTATTTATTGAGGTGATAGAGGAAATATATGTAGATAAGTTGCAGTTTGAGTTGTGTTTGCGTTTAATTTCCGTTCTTAGAGTGAGTATTGCTGAGACTGTGCCTCAATAACCCTGTAAGTCGTTTCAAGTCGGAAATAAGTTCAGTAGAGGTGTTGTAATAATAAGTCAACTATATGTTCTATATTTGGTATTCGTGGCAAGGTGCATTATTTTCAGCGATAGTTTATTTGATAATGTTTTTTGTTGCTAAGCCACAAGTTACTTGGTGTGATCCTGTGAGGAATAATACAAAAAAAGGAATATACATCTTTTTCTTCCTTTTGATAGTGAATAGTGTGTTTGCGTTTTGGAGTTATGATACGTATCACTCATGGGAAACTTTTATATTGTCTAATCATTTTAGTCAGTTCTCATTGACAGAATATGAAAATATTTATAATTGGTTAGCTGATGCAGTTGGGGGAAGGTATTTTGTTTGGAGAGCTTGTATTTGGGTTCCAGCATGTTTGTTTATTTATTATACAGCTAAGAGACTCGGATTATTGAATAGAAATTTTTTAGTTGCAATGGTTTTATTTGGGTCGTTTTTGTCGTATACTAGGGGAATGTTGGGGCATATGATGTTGTTATTTGGTGTTGTTTTGGTTTTTGAGGAAAAATATTTTGTAAAAAAAGTATTAGGGTTGACTTTGGTTTGTGTGTCGCTATTTTTTCATAAAAGTATATATGTTAATATTGTTTTTGTCCTTATATCATTGGTTCCGTTTGGGAAAAAAATTATTGGAATTGCTGTTTTGATGTTCCCATTATTGTTAGGGGTTACCGATTATATCGTGGAATTTGTGTTGTCCGGTCAAGTGGATTTGGGTAGTAGCGAAGATGCAACTATTGGTTATTTGGAAGCGAGGCAAGATAGAATTGTTTTCAATATTATCGGTGTGATTAGAAATGCTATTGAAGGTGCTGGGTTAATTCTTTCGATTGTGTATTGCTATGATAGAATTTATGTAAAACGATTGCTTGATAGGGAGGGGACAAAAAAAATATTTCTTTTCCTTTTTAGGTTAACATTTGTTTGTTTCTATTCTGCGTATTTATTTTACTTTAACAATGAGGTTTCGGGGTGGATATTTCACAGATTTAGGTATATGGGATATTTCCCTCTGATTTTTTTAGTGGCAAAGATGATGACATTAGAGCCTCGTTCATGTATGTATATAAAGTGGGTATTAGTGCTTGTACTATCTGCTACATTTGCTGAAATGTACTCAAATATAAATCATTGGTATCATGGAGTGTTGTGACTACTTTTAAGGGCGTAGGGTTGTAAATGAATTAAAAGATATATTTAGATAGCGGTATGAAGATTTTGTCGATAGCGTATAATCCCTATAATAATAATAATAATAGCAAAACCATGCGGTCGTTTTTTGACGGTGTGCCGGCGAAGGATATGGCTATGCTTTATTTGGAGAGTTTCTCCGAGGTGGACTACGGTTTTTGTGATGCTTATTATAGAATTACAGATCAAGATGTATTGAAGAGTATTCTGAACCTTAGTTTCAGAACTCATAATACACACCCAAGAGTTAAGTCGGCGGTTGCAGAGAGAGATAAAATCATGACTGTTGCAAGCAAAAATAAAACAGGATTGAGGGTGTTTCGTGAATTGTTGTGGAAATTCGGGACTTGGAATACTAAGGAGTTGAATAATTGGATTGAGGAACAGAAACCTGATATCATATTTACTCTTTTCGGGAACAATCTTTTTGTTCACGATATAGTGGTTGATGTTGCGAGACGGTATAATATTCCGTTTGTGGCTTATTATACTGATGATTATGTCTTAAACTGTTTCGACACGTCCTTGTTTGGCAGATTGCATTGGTTGATGTCGAAGAGGGTGTATAGAAAAAGTATGAGAGAGGCTGCGAAATGTTATGTGATTGGCGATAAGATGAGAGAGGATTATACTAAGGCTTTTGGCAGAGAATTCGGAATATTGGGTAATTGCATAGATTTCGAAAAATTCAACGATTTCGAGCCTCGTAGGATAAGTGCAGGAGATAGAGTTGTGATTTCATTTATCGGTGGGTTACATTTGAAAAGATGGCAGACAATCTGTGAGTTTGGTGAAATTATAAAGGAAATAAATATTGAAAAGTCTTGGCATGTTGAAGTGAATGTATATGCTTTGGAATTGGATGATGGGGTTGAGAAGAGTTTTAAGAAGTCTGGTGTAAACTATAAGGGTGCGTTGAGTCCGCAGAGAGTAATAGATACTATGCGAGATTCTGATATTTTGTTACATGTGGAATCGTTTGATGAAACGAATAGGGTTTTTGTAAGGTATTCAATTTCCACAAAAATTTCCGAATATTTGGCGAGCAAGCGTATGATTATTGCTTTCGGACCGCATGAGGTTGCGAGCATTGCTTTAATAAGAGATAATAATTTCGGTTGCGTGCTTACGGATTTGGAAAGTAAGCAAGAGAAAAAGGATAAATTGGTCGCAGCGATAGAAAATTACAACAATAATGACTATTCTGCCCAATATACATATTGCATGCAGCATTATGACAGAAAGAAGACAAGAGAAATGTTGATGAATGATATGAAAGAAATTGTTGCGAAAAGGAAGTAAATTGGTTTTAATACACAAGATAATGTCGATTTTTAAGGATAAAGTCCTCTTGATTACGGGAGGCACGGGAAGTTTCGGGAATGCGGTGTTGCGTCGTTTCTTGGATAGTGATATCAAGGAGGTGAGAATTTTCTCACGAGATGAGAAGAAACAGGACGATATGCGGCACAGGTTGCAGAATCCGAAGGTAAAGTTTTATATAGGTGATATTCGGGACAGGCAGAGTGTTGATGCTGTCATGCCGGGGGTGGATTACATTTTTGCGGCTGCGGCTTTGAAGCAGGTGCCGAGTTGTGAGTTTTTCCCCATGGAGGCAGTGAAGACGAATGTTATAGGAGTGAACAACGTGTTGGAGAGTGCGATTGCTCATGGCGTGAGCAGGGTTGTTGTGCTTTCTACGGATAAGGCGGCTTATCCCATCAATGCCATGGGTATATCGAAGGCTATGATGGAGAAAGTGGCCATTGCGAAGGGTCGTCAGTTGGGTAAAGATGCCAAGACTACGATTTGTTGTACGCGTTATGGCAATGTGATGGCGAGTCGCGGAAGTGTTATCCCTTTGTGGGTTAGTCAGATGGAGCAAGGTTTGCCGATAACAATCACAGACCCGAATATGACAAGGTTTATGATGACTTTGGATGATGCCGTGGATTTGGTTGTGTATGCTTGGGAGCATGGAGAAAATGGCGATTTGTTCGTGCAAAAGGCTCCTGCGGCTACTTTGTCAACATTGGCTCAGGCGTTGAAAGAGACTTATGTCAAAATAAATCCGAAGTACGGAGAGACTGAGGTGAAGGTTATCGGTACTCGTCATGGGGAGAAATTGTATGAGACACTCGTTACGCGTGAGGAAATGGCCAAGTCGATAGATATGGGTAACTACTATCGTATTCCTTGCGATACAAGAGATTTGAACTATGATAAGTTCTTCAAGGAGGGCGATGAAAAGGTGTCGGTTATAGAGGATTATCATTCTCACAATACTCGTCGTCTCGATGTCGATGGTATGAAAGAGTTGCTGTTGAAGTTGCGTTTTGTGAGAGAAGATCTCGGAATGGAAAAGAAGCAGAAGTCTGTTGAAATCAAAAGCGAATAAGCATGAAGATATTGGTAACGGGTGCCAAGGGATTTGTCGGTAAGAATCTTGTCGCTCAGTTGAAAAACATCAGAGATAGTAAAGCCAAGTGCTATGGGGATATTGCTATTGAAGATATTTATGAGTATGACATAGATTCAACTTCGGAGCAGTTGGACTGTTATTGCAGGGATTGCGATTTTGTGTTCAATCTTGCAGGAGTTAACAGACCAAAGACACAAGAGGAGTTTATGCAGGGTAATTTCGGATTTGCGTCCGAGTTGTTGGAGTGTTTGAAAAAGCATGACAACAAATGCCCCGTGATGATTTCTTCGTCTGTGCAGGCTACCTTGGCGGGTCGTTTCGGTAATTCCGAGTATGGTCGGAGCAAAAAGGCGGGAGAGGAGTTGATGTTTCAATATGGAAAAGAGACCGGAGCGAAGGTTCTCGTTTATCGTTTTCCTAATTTATATGGTAAGTGGTGCAAACCTAATTATAATTCCGCTGTTGCAACTTTTTGCTATAATATTGCAAATGATTTACCGATACAGGTGAATGACCCGAATGTCGATATGGAACTTCTCTATATCGATGACCTTGTGGAGGAAATGATTTGTGCATTAAAGGGTGAAGAACATCATTGTGAGTTTGATGGAGTTGATACTGTTTTTACCACAGATGGGCGTTATTGTGCGGCAAGTGTTACTCATCATGTAAAACTTGGAGAAATAGTAGAACTCCTTTACAAGTTTGCAGATATGCCGAAGACTCTGACGATTCCGGAAATTCCTGCCGATAGTTTCGCAAAAAGACTTTTCAGTACTTATCTCTCGTATCTGCCAAAGGAAAAGGCTGTTTTTGATTTGAAGATGAATTGTGATGCAAGAGGTTCTTTTACAGAACTTGTACATACGCTCAAATGCGGACAAGTCAGCATAAATATCAGTAAACCCGGAATTACAAAGGGTGAACATTGGCATCATACCAAGTGGGAACAATTCATTGTGGTCAGCGGTCATGGTTTGATTCAACTCCGTAAGGAAGGAACTGATGAAGTAATAGAATATGAGGTATCGGGAGAAAAAATACAAAGTGTTATCATGCTTCCCGGCTATACTCATAATATCATAAACCTATCCGATACTCAAGATCTTGTAACCGTAATGTATTGCAACGAGATTTTTAACCCTGACAGGCCGGATACGTATTATGATCCGGTAGAGAAAGAAATAGTTTAACAAATATCTATCTTGAGTACGTGGTTTGAAGATCAATTTATTAGCCCTATTTGAGCCATTTGTATTCGAAAAAAATGATACCATGGAAAAACAACCGAAATACGATTATTCAGATGTGAAATTCAAGGACAACGGTAAGTTGAAGTTGCTTATCGTAGTAGGGACACGTCCTGAGATTATCCGTTTAGCAGCGGTAATCACAAAGTGTCGTAAGTACTTTGATGTCATTCTTGCTCATACCGGGCAGAATTACGACTACAACCTTAATGGTATCTTCTTTAAGGATTTGAAGTTGGAAGAGCCGGAAGTATATATGAATGCGGTTGGAGACGATCTTGGTGCCACATGTGGAAACATCATCAACTGCTCCTACAAGCTCTTTGCACAAACAAAGCCCGATGGTGTGCTTGTCCTCGGTGATACCAATAGTTGTTTGAGTGTCATAGGTGCAAAACGCCTGCATATTCCTATTTTTCATATGGAAGCAGGCAATCGATGCAAAGACGAATGCTTGCCTGAGGAAACAAATCGTCGTATCGTCGATATTATCAGCGATGTAAATATGGCTTATTCCGAGCATGCGCGTCGGTACCTTGCCGATTGTGGATTACCAAAGGAACGCACTTATGTTACAGGTTCTCCCATGGCAGAGGTGTTGCACAATAACCTTATGGAAATAGAGACAAGCGACATTCACCGGCGACTTAGTTTGGAAAAGGGTAAGTACATTTTGCTGTCGGCACATCGTGAGGAAAATATCGATACCGAAAAGAATTTTCTTTCGCTTTTCTCGGCAATCAACAAGATGGCAGAGAAATACGACATGCCGATTCTTTATAGTTGTCACCCTCGCAGTCGAAACCGCCTTGTGTCGAGTGGCTTCAAACTTGACAGCCGTGTAATTCGTCATGAGCCACTTGGATTTCATGATTATAATTGTCTTCAAATGAATGCTTTTGCAGTAGTCAGTGATAGCGGTACTTTGCCGGAAGAAAGTTCATTTTTTACATCAATAGGGCATCCATTCCCGGCAATATGTATACGTACTTCCACGGAGCGTCCCGAGGCAATAGACAAAGGAGACTTTATCATTGCAGGTATTGACGAAAAGAGCTTGCTTCAAGCAGTGGATACTGCAGTAGGATTATGTAGAGACGGTCAGCAAGGTATACCAGTACCGGACTATATGGACGAAAATGTCAGTACAAAAGTTGTGAAGATTATTCAGAGCTATGTAGGTATTGTCAATAAAATGGTTTGGAGAAAAGAGTAGTCGTGATGGAGGAAAATAAAAAGGTGAGTATTATTACTCCGTGTTATAATGCGGAACGTTTTATAGCACAAGCAATAGACAGTGTATTGTCTCAAACATATACGGATTGGGAACTGCTTATAGTAGATGATTGTTCTACGGATAATTCGGCAAGTATAGTAAGAGAATATGAAAAGAGGGATTGCCGGATTAAATATTTCAAGACAGATAAACCTTCGGGTTCTCCGTTTTTGCCGCGAAATATTGCCATTGAAAATGCGACAGGGCGGTATATAGCGTTTTTGGATAGTGATGATTTGTGGTTCCCTAATAAGTTGGAACATCAAATACCGTTGTTTGATAACGAGAGTGTTGCGGTGGTGTTTTCGAATTATGAAAAGATTAAAGAAAATGGAGAATGCTCAAACAGAATAGTGAAAGCTCCTTCCGATGTGAATTATAAGGAATTATTAAAAAGCAATGTTATAGGGAATTTGACAGGTGTGTATGATACGGGCAAAGTGGGAGTTGTCTATAATAAAGATATAGCTAATGAAGATTATGTTTTGTGGCTCTCTATATTGAAAAGAGGTTACATTGCAAGAAACACAGAGACGGTAGAGGCTTTATATAGAGTGTGTAGAGGCAGTGTGTCATCTGACAAATTAAGATGTATCTGTTGGCAGTGGCGAGTGTTAAGGAAGGTGGAGAAAATAACGTTACTAAAGGCTGTATATTTGTTTGGAATTTATAGTATTAGAGCAGGTGTGAAGTTCGTAAAATGAAGATAGCAGTAGCAGGAACGGGCTATGTGGGTTTAAGTATAGCCACCTTGTTGGCACAGCATAACAGCGTTATGGCGGTGGATATAGTGCCTGAACGGGTAGATATGGTGAATAACAAGAAATCACCAATCCAAGATGAGTATATAGAAGATTATTTGGCGAATAAATCATTGGATTTGCGTGCAACACTCGATACGGAAGAAGGATACAAAGATGCCGACTTCGTAGTAATAGCAGCTCCGACAAATTACGACAGTACGAAGAACTTCTTCGATACTTCGGCTGTGGAAGATGTCATTGCAAAGGTAATGCAGTATAATCCTCATGCCATTATGGTCATAAAATCCACTATACCGGTAGGATATACAGAAAGCATAAGACAGAAAACCGGCAGCGAAAACATAATCTTTGCACCCGAGTTTTTGAGAGAAAGCAAAGCATTATATGATAATCTTTATCCGAGCAGAATAATAGTAGGTTACAAACAAGGAGACAAACGACTTGAAGAAAAAGCTCATATCTTTGCCGAACTGATAAGAGAAGGAGCTATAGATAAAGAAGTTCTGGTGTTGTTTATGGGTTCAATCGAAGCAGAAGCAGTGAAACTCTTTGCCAATATGTACTTGGCACTCAGAGTATCATACTTCAACGAATTGGATACCTACGCAGAGTTGAAAGGCTTGAACACGCAGCATATAATAGATGGTGTTTGCCTTGATCCGAGAATAGGCAATCTCCTTC
>SAMEA104315436__coassemble_783_pt1 | contig 45550 bp, 44 predicted proteins | sample SAMEA104315436__metabat2_low_PE_012 | metagenome-assembled genome bin SAMEA104315436 (sample SAMEA104315436) | gut metagenome | biome: Monkey gut; feature: monkey-associated habitat; material: faeces | place: China | collected 2013
ATAAAGCACAGCCGGCACGACACCGCACGAACCGCAAGTCGGAGCCGTTACAATCAGCCCGCCGGCAGCGTTCTGCTCCGAAACGGCAAGGGCATACGACTGAACAAGACAACGACCCCTCAAAGAAGGCTTGTAACTCCTTGCTTTCGTGTAGTAAGACATCGCCTTGCGTCTCAACCTCAATCCGCCCGGAAGAACACCCTCCTCGTTTATTCCCTCCTCCACGGACTGCTTCATCACATTCAGCACCTCCATCAGGTAATCCCAAATCTCATTTCCCTCGAACTCCTGCACATACTCCCAGAAAGTCAAACCATTCTCGTCCAAATACTCCAACACATCGCCGAGATTATGATGCGGATAAACATTCTTTACCTCCGACTCTTCATGCCCTTCCTCCTGAACAATCTTTCCGCCACCTATGCTGTAAACCACACGTTTACCCATGCTGTTGCCAAGAAAGTCGAAAGCCTCGAAACACATCGCATTGGGGTGAAGAGCCAGAAAAGTATCGCTTTTCCATATTATCTTCGTTCTTTCCCCGCCCAAAACATCGATCACAGCCTTATCCGTCAAGTGTCCCTTACCCGTTGCGGCAAGCGAGCCGAAGAGAGTAACCTCAAAGCGGGCAGCATCGGGGAAATCCCTCAAAAACAACTCCGCAGCCTTTCTCGGAGCCATGGTATGGGAACTCGAAGGTCCGAAACCAATCCTGAAAATCTCTTTTATGCTTTCCATTTCCATCGATTTAATTACACAACACCGGACTTCATCTAATCCGATTCGGTCGAAAAACGGCAAACAATGAAGATTGCACCCCGCACAATCCGACAGCATACAATCCCCACACTTACCGAAGACAAAATTACAGAGATTTTCCGTAATGCACCTTTCATTTGACCTGTTTTTCCCACAAAAAGGAAAACGCCCGTGATGACAAGCAAAAACTCAAACGCCCTTTCGCAAAAACAAATCGCCGAAAGGAAAAAACGAACCGCCGTTCTGCGAGAACAGAACGGCGGTTTTGTGAAGTGGCTTCGGCTTAGAGTTTGCAGTCTTTGCCGGTGCAGATGTATGGTTCCCAATCTAAATCCAAGGTATCCATTTGCAAGAAGTCCGTTTCCCGTATATCCACGTCCTTTATGTCGTACAATTCCCTCGGATACACTCTCATTTCCTTTGAATAGCGTTTATAACTTTTCAAAAGCCTGCCATGCTTATTCACTATAAGGTTCAACGGAATGCCGAAAGCATCATTCACCTTTTCTCCCTCCGGAAAAATATAGTTAATGAGGTTGTTCCATTTGTTTTCGTTTGCAGTGCAGAACTCTTTCCTTTTATCTGAGAAATAATACGGCACAACATTAAGATTATATTGTTTAAGAAGGTTTGGAACATGCTTTATACCGCCGGTATCCTCCAATATGAAGTACCATTTTACGGTTTTACTGTCGTAAGACTTCATAATGCCGGGGTAGGTAAGTTGCATGTGTTCCTTACAGGGACCGCAACATGGAGAATAAAAGACAACAAACTTATAACAAGAAGTATCGTCAATCAATAATCTCTTCAAGTCGTCCGCATTCAATGCCTTGAACTCCGAATGCTTGGCAGCATATTTTTGAGACCGCGAAGTTTCAATACATAACTGTATGCAAGAAACGCAGCACAATGTAAGGACGGTAAGAGACAGTAATAAATAAATCTTTCTTTTTATCATGATAGCACAGTATTACTCTCCGCAAAGATATAACAAAAAAACGATACAACAATAAAGCCAAATATATTTTGAAATAATCGTCTCACAAATGCACACATTGATAAGGCATTTAGCGTAACGCCATTTGGGGAAAATAAATCGCCGAAAGAATTTTCTGAAAGGGCGTTTCGTGAAATCCTTTCGGCGTTTCAGTAAGGTGAGTTGCAAGTGTCGGAAAATCAGAGACTGAGAAAGAGCAGGGAAATGGCGTAAGTAGCAAGGGTTACAAGGATACCGCTTTTGAAAAATTCGCGGAAACTTATCTTTACGCCGAGTTTGTCGGCGGATTCTATAACTATGATATTTGCCATGGCTCCGAGGATTGTGGCATTACCTGCAAGGGTGGAGGCAGAGGCAAAGGTAAGCCACAGTGTTTGGGAGTCGGCAGTTTGCAAGAGGGGTAACATAAGGACGGTATAGGGTACGTTGCTGAGGATTTGGCTCATAACAATACTGATACCGTGAATGCTTAAAATGCCTGCCAAGTCATCTTGCAAAGGGAGCTTAAACATAAAGTCCAATACGCCCGTATGACCTACCGCTCCTACGACTATGAAGAGCGAGGCGAAGAAAAGCAACAGCACCCAATCGACCCCTTTCATGAGTTCGGCGGGTTTATGGTCTGAAAGCAGTATGGCAAGCGAGGAAGCGACCATGGCGAGAACGCATAGGGGCAGGTCGAGGATTTTTCCCAAGAAGAAAGCTATCGTGAGCAGGAGGAAGATTACGGCAGAGGTGAGTTTGGGCTTTTTGAGCGTTGTTTTCATGCTTTCATGCTTCAAGGGTGTTTTGTCGGAGAACTCTTTGCGATATACAAGTCGTATGACTGCAACGATAATGAGCATGCCGAGCATTGCGATGGGCAGAAGGTGAAGCATGAATTCCGAATAAGTCATGCCGCTGTTGATGCCTATGAGCATATTTTGAGGATTGCCCGTCATGGTCATGAGACTGCCGGCATTGGAAGCAAGGATTTCTGCCATCAGGTAAGGCAGGGGATTCAGCCCCGAGCCTGTGCAGACGGATATGATGATTGGTGTGAATATCAGAACGACGGCATCATTGACCAAGAAGGCGGAAGCTATGCCGGTAATGAAGACCGTATAGACGAGAAGTTTGAACCGGCTTGTCGCAAAAAGGAGAATTTCGGACGCAGCCACGTCGAAAAAGCCGTCGGCTTTCAATACGGAAATCATTATCATCATTCCCAAGAGCAGGAATATGGTATTGAAATCTATAAAGCTCACTGCCTCTTGCAGGTTCACCACTCCGAAGCACAGCATTGCCACTGCACCGACAAAAGCCGCCGTGGGGCGGTCTATGTTCAGCCTCGGCAGCTTGGTGAATATTATTCCGATATAGGTAAGTGCAAATATGATGGTAGCAACAAGCCCTGTACTCATGTCAAGCGTTTATTGCGTGGAACGCAATCCCTGTACGGTTTATTGCTTGCCCAAGAGTGCGAACATGTTCTTCTTGTAGGCTTCGACTCCGGGTTGATTGAATGGATTGACTCCAAGCATGTATGCACTTAATGCACAAGAAAATTCAAAGAAATAAAGCAAGCCTCCCAAGGTCTCCTCGTTCAACTGCGACAAACGCAGTTCCACTTGCGGCACACGACCTGAGATATGAGCGTTGCGGGTTCCCTTTTCTGCCTTTCGGTTGATTTCGTGCATGGAATGCTTCAAGAGGTAGTTCAAACCATCGAGGTCTTTCTCCTCACGGGGAATTTCAACATGACGATTGCTTTTTCCGATGCTTATGACAGTCTCGAACATCAGTCTTTCACCCTCTTGAACGTATTGTCCCAAGGAATGCAGATCCGTGGTGTTCAACATACCGATAGGGAACAGCCCCTTACCGTCCTTGCCTTCGCTTTCGCCGAAGAGCTGTTGCCACCAAGCAGAGAGGAATTGCAGTTTCGGTTCGTATGCGACAAGGATTTCCAATTTCTTGCCGCCCTTATATAATATGTTACGCAAAGCCGCATACTTCCAAGCGGGGTTTTCGATGCTTCTTTCCTCAATCAGAAGGCTTCGCATCTTGCCCGCACCTCTCAGAAGGGCTTCCACATCCACTCCTGCCGCAGCAGCAGGAAACAAACCCACCGGAGCGAGAACCGAAAACCTGCCTCCGACATCGTCTCTTATGATGAAACTCTCGTAAGCGTTCTCTCGGCACATCTGTCGCAAAGCTCCCTTATGTTCGTCCGTTATTGCGATTATCCTATCCTTGGCTTCCTTTTTGCCATACTTCTTTTCCAAGGCATGACGCAGCACACGGAACGCCACGGCAGGCTCTGTCGTGGTGCCGGATTTTGAAATCACACACAGGCAATACTCCTTATGTTGCAGCAATTCGAGCAAATCAGCCATGTAATCTTCGGAAAGATTTGTTCCAGCATAGATTACCTTGCAGAAATGCGACTTTTCATAGTCCGAGAATGCCGATTGCAGAGCGGAAATCACCGCCTTGGCTCCCAGATACGAACCGCCTATGCCCACAACGACCAATATCTCGGCTTTCTTCCGTACGAGGGTCGCCGCTCTCTTCAAATCATCGATTTGTTCGCCGTTCATGCTTACCGGCAAATCCCGCCAACCCAAGAAGTCTTCGCCTTCGCCACCTCCGTTACATACAAGCGAATGAGCCTTTTGCAAACTTCCCAAAACCTCTTCCGAAAACACTTCTCCGGAAGCAAAACCTGCCAAATCAAAATCAAGTTCCATAATTACACGTCTTGTTTTACTTGCAAAGATACAACATTCCCCGGAACAATGTTCAAAATCCGCAAAAACAAACTCTCTTTTCCATGAGATGATTTTCCCGATAACAACCAAATAATCCCTATTCCCAACCCACAAACAAGTCGAAGAAACCATATTCGAATTAAATGACAACCTTTCTACCCGCAATACACAGCACAGCATCTCAAAAGAAAGGGATAAAAGAGCTAATCAAGTTAACAGAAGAATGAAAAATTGGAGTAGAGAGGAAACAATAATAGCTTTTAATGCTTATTGCAAGGTGCCATTCAAGAGTAGCAGCAAAGAACACCCTCTTATAATTCACTATGCCCAAATTCTCGGACGCACGCCAAGTGCTTTGGATATGAAGATTGGGAATATAGGAAGATTAGACCCAGAGTTAAAGGCACAAGGCATAACAGGACTGACTCATGGGGCAAAGATGGAGCAAGAGGTGTGGGAAGAATTTTATGACAATCCAGAAAGGCTTGCATTCGAGAGCGAACACTTGATAGCAAAGTTCTCTAAGAAAAATATAGAAGAGATAACCGATATAGATATTACTAATTTGTCAGAAGGAAAGGAGCGAGAGACAATCATAAGACAGAGAATGAACCAATCCTTTTTTCGTTCTGTTGTAATGAGTTCCTATAATTACCGTTGCTGTATATCAGGCGTGGGAAATCCTCAACTGTTAGAGGCTTGCCATATTGCGGATTGGGCAACAGATATGGCAAATAGAACAAACCCGAAGAATGGTTTGTGCTTAAATTCTTTCTTTCACAGGGCATACGACCAACATTTGATAGCTATTACACCCGATTATAAAGTACTTCTCGCCGAGGAGCTAATCGCTAAAACTGTAAATGTTGCATTCAAAACTTATTTTAGAAGCGATAAATGGAAGTCTTATTGCCTTGCCAGATAAATTCAAACCGCAGAGAGACCTTTTGGAGCTTCATTACAAGGTATTTCTGAATAGAGAAATAAAGTAATGGTTTACAGCAAGTTCGTATTCAAAAATTCTTTCGCCGTTTCATTGTGATTCAAACGGCGATTCGTGAAATTCTTTCGGCGTTTTATTTTCTTCAATCACCGTTTCGGTAAAGCGTGTTGCAATTATCGGAATGGGTGATTGGTAAAGATGGGAGAGGGGTGCCGCAAGGTGGAAACCGAACCTTTTCGCAGTTTAGCAAAAAATCCGTATTTTTGCTGCGGATATTCATTATAAAGAAGTGTGTTTATGAAAAGAGGTAATGTTTTCGGTATTCTTGTTTTTGCGTTTTTGTTTTTATTCGGTTTTAATGCTGCATTGTGGTGTCAAGAGGCAAAGAGGGTGCTTTTCATCGGCAACAGCTATGTTTATACGAACAATCTGCCACAGGTTTTGAGCCGAGTGGCAGAGCATAATGGCAAACGAATTGTTTGCGAGAGCAGTACGATTGGCGGTTATACTTTTTGGAGTCATCTTGCAAGCCCTGCCACATTGGCAAAAATTCAAAGCGGAAATTATGATTGCATCGTATTGCAGGGGCAGAGCCAAGAGGTTGCTTTTCCTGATGAACAATTTTATTTTCAAGTCTATCCCAATGCCATGAAGTTGGATTCGGTTTGCAAGGTGTACAATCCGCAGGCAAGGATTATCTTTTTCGGCACATGGGGTTACAGATACGGCGATGCAATGAACTGTCCGTACTACGATGCTTTCTGTACGTTTGAATCCATGACCGAAAGGCTGACGGAGAATTACCGGCTTATGGCAAGAGATTTTCGTTCCGATATGTCGCCTGTGGGAGAGGCGTTCTTGCAGTCTTTCCTTACAGATTCCACTGTGGTCTTGCATTCCTCCGATAACTCGCACCCTGCAATGAACGGTACTTACCTTGCTGCTTGTTGCTTTTATTGTTCCATTTTCGGGGAAGCATTGGCAAGCGTTCCAGCAATAAACGGTATAAGTACCGATGTGGCGGAGTATTTTATGCGGATTGCGAATAGGACTGTGGTCGAACGCCGGAACGAATGGAACTTTTCCGAACTTTCATCCGATATTTCCGAAGTAGGCGAGAGGTGCTTGCCGGATTTCAAAGTCTATCTGCGTTCCAGAAACCTGCTTCGTTTGGAGAGTAAGGGTATATCGGGAGAGACGCAGGTGGATTTGATTTCGGCAGATGGCAGGATAATTGCAAGCTTTGGACGATTCATTACGCTCGGCGGAGCCATAGATATTTCGTTTCCGCAGTATCGAGGCTTGATGTTCATTAAATTGACAAACGGTTTGCACACTATTTGCAAACCTTTGCCCGTAACAAATTTCTGAAACGCCGCTTCACCAAAATAAAACGCCGTTCGATTTTTCATATCCTTCGCAACATACGAATGATACTGAGAGTATGCGTAAAAAATCAATGCTGTTGTCATTCGCAAGTTCGTTTGTCGTCTTCTGTAATGATAAGAAGACGGAGGAAAAAGAGGATAGCTTGAAGTGGATAAAGTACTTTTCCGTTAATATTGAAAACATAGGAAACGGACGTTGCAGTAGGAGAGGAACGCATCGGCGTCAACTTGTCTGAATAAGTGAATTGAACAACTAAGTTTATCCGTTTCACGGTGTAATTCATGAAAATTTTGTTTGCGAAAGACTGAAATAATTTCTTTGAAGTACGAAAGTCCGGAATGATTTACTTTTTAGCTGCAAAGGAAACAGCCTTGATATTCATTGCGTTAGTTAGTTAGTTAGTTAGTTAGTTAGTTAGTTAGTTGCGGAAAGGTGTCTGAATGTTTTGCCATGTTAAAAATATATCCTATATTTGTGGCGGGTTTTGGTGTTATTACGAGCCGACCAAAATCCAAAACGGAATTATTTACGGCTCTATCAAGAAAAACATTTTTACAATGGTAAAGAAAACATTTTTGATTGCGGCTTTGATGCTGTGCGGTATCGGAGCAATGGCTCAGTATAATATGAGCAAGGCAGAGGGTTTCAAAAGGCACAACTTCGGATTGGGTGTGAACTTCGGCAGTTTCCCTCTTCATAAGGATTATTGTGAAGCGATTGCAACGCATGGTTGGATGACCGATATAAGGGTTACGAGTGCTTTTGCATGGAACATTTCGTTCAAGTATGAGTATATGTTCAACAAAAAGTTCTCCTTGTCAGCGGAGGCGGGGTACACCAATCAGCGTTTGGGGATACGCAGCGATGTATATTATCCCATACCTGCGACAGGCACTTCTTCGCATATAAGCGAGTATTCGACCATGGGAATACATCAGTTGTATGTTCCGATAATGGCGAACTACCGTTTGAGGGTGGCTGATTGTGCGAACTTCGTAATCGGTGCAGGTGTCAATGCCTCTCTTGCTTTCAAGGATAAATTCGAGACAAAGGATTTAACGAGTAATGTAGGAGTGAGGTTCAAGAATGCGGTGGATATGGATTTCGTTTTGAGGGCAGGTTTTGAAATCGGAAGCCTTCACAGAATGCAGGTTAATGCAACGTACATGGTTTCTCCGATGTATAATTTGGAGTTTTACAGGGGAGAGTATAGTTCCATCTTTTCCGCCCAAGAGGGAGACAATGTATCGAGGTTGATGTTCGGTTTTACGATATTCTTATAATATATAAATAGGTATAGTCGGGCTGTATCAAGAACCGATTGCAAGGAGGGCAGGCATGAGAGCTGGAAGAGGGCTTTCATGCCTGCATTTTATTTTGCCGCCTTGGCTGCTGTTCGGATTTTTTTCGTACCTTTGTACGTTGATTTTAACGTATTATTGAACGCAGAATGGATTTGGAGAACGAAAGAATACACAGGGTAAACATCGAAACCCAGATGAAGCAGGCGTATATCGACTATGCCATGAGCGTCATCGTTGCGAGAGCTTTGCCTGATGCGAGAGATGGTTTGAAGCCCGTACACCGGAGAATACTTTATGCCATGGGGGATATGGGAATGACTTACAATACCAAGCATAAGAAGTCTGCCAGAATCGTGGGTGAGGTGCTCGGTAAGTACCACCCTCATGGGGATAGCTCTGTTTACATGGCAATGGTGAGAATGGCTCAAAAGTGGTCGTTGAGATATACCATGATTGATGGACAGGGTAACTTCGGTTCGATAGATTTGGATCCGCCTGCTGCGATGCGTTACACCGAGGCAAGGATGTCGAAGATTGCTTCGGAGATGTTGGCGGATATAAATAAGGATACGGTCGATTTCACGAATAACTTCGATGACAGTTTGCAGGAACCGACTGTGTTGCCTGCCAAAATTCCTTATCTTCTGGTCAATGGTACGAACGGTATCGCTGTGGGTATGGCCACGAATATGGCTCCGCACAATCTGACGGAGGCAATCAACGCCATAATTGCTTACATAGATAATAAGGATATTACGATCGATGAATTGATGCAGTACATCAAGGCTCCGGACTTTCCGACAGGTGGAGTAATTTATGGTTATGACGGAGTGAGGAGTGCTTTCCATACTGGAAGAGGACAGGTCGTAATAAGGGGAAATGCCCACTTCGAGCAGGATAAGCATTCGGACGCCGAGCAGATTGTTGTTACCTCTGTGCCTTATCAGGTCTGCAAATCCGATATGATTAAACACCAAGCCTCTTTGGTGGAAGAGAAAAAGATTGAGGGTATTTCGAGGATAAAGGACGAGAGTAACAAGGACGGCATCAGGATTGTCTATAAGCTGAAACGCGATGCGATGAGCAACGTTGTTCTGAACAAACTTTATCAGTACTCCGAGCTTCAATCGTCTTTCTCGATTAACAACATAGCCCTCGTGAACGGTAAGCCGAAGTTGCTTAACCTGAAAGACATGATAGAGTGTTTCGTCGAGCATAGAGAGATTGTGGTCGAGAGACGGACGAGGTTCGAGTTGGGTAAGGCGGAAGAGAGAATGCACATCGTCGAAGGCTTGTTGAAGGCTTTGGATTTCATCGATGAGATTATCTCTTTGATAAGAAACTCCGCCACGATAGCCGAAGCGAAAAGTCGTTTGCAGGAACAGTTCGGTTTTTCCGAAATTCAAGCGGCTGCAATCGTTGCAATGAGGCTCGGTCAGTTGGCAGGATTGGAACGCCAAAAGCTGCAAGACGAGTTCAACGAACTTTCTGCATTCATTGCCCGTTGCAAAGAGATATTGGAAAACCACGATGTGTTGATGCAGGTAGTCAAAGACGAGCTTGTGGATATAAAAGAAAGGTACGGAGACGAGCGTTTGTCGCAAATAGAATACTCTTCTTCCGATTTCAGGATAGAGGACATGATTGCCAATGAGGAAGTGGTGGTTTCCGTTTCCCACATGGGTTACATCAAACGCACGCCTTTGTCTGAGTATAAGGTACAGAACCGAGGTGGAAAGGGCAGTCGGGGAGGAGCTTTAAGAGATGAAGACTTCATAGAACATGTTTATACGGCTTCGATGCACGATTATATTCTCTTCTTCACCGAGAAAGGAAAGTGTTACTGGCTCAGAGCGTTCGAACTTCCGGAGGGAACGAAGACGACGAAAGGCAGAATGATTAAAAACATTCTCAACATAGAGGACGGCGACTGTATAAAGGCACACGTTACGACAAAAGACCTTAAAGACAAGGATTACGTGAATAGCAACTACATCGTGATGTGTACGAAGAAAGGTCAGATAAAGAAAACCACTCTTGAAGCATACTCGCGTCCGAGAACAAACGGTATAATCGCCTTCGGCATCAAAGAGGGTGATGAATTGCTTGAAGCAAGGCTCACAAGCGGCGAAGACGAAATCCTTATAGCGGCGAAGAACGGTAAATGTATTCGTTTCAACGAAAGTACCGTCAGACCTATGGGACGAGGTGCTGCCGGTGTAAAGGCAATCACTTTGGCTGATGAAAAAGACGAAGTTGTAGGAATGGTGGTTGCCAACGAAGAGAGCGACATCCTTGTCGTTTCGGAGAACGGTTACGGAAAACGTTCCAAGCTGGAAGAGTATCGAATCACCAATCGGGGCGGCAAAGGTGTTAAAACACTTAACATAACCGAGAAGACGGGAGATTTGGTCGCCATCAAGGAGGTAAGCGATGAGGACGACCTGATGATAATGAACCGTTCCGGATTGACGATAAGAATGCACGTTTCCGATTTGAGGGTTTTGGGCAGAGCCACACAGGGAGTGAAGTTGATAAACATCAAATCCGGCGATGCCATAGCCTCTGTAGCAGAAATAAGCAAGGAAGAAGACGAAGAGGAAACAATAAACGATGAAAGCACTTCGTTAGAAGAAACAACAAACGAACAATAAAATCAATACGATGAAGAGAAAAATCATATTTGCAGTATTGCTCGCCGCTACGATTGGCGCTTCTGCACAAACGATGAAGGTACAGAGTGCCTACTCCGACATGAAAAACGACAGGTGGAAGAACGCAATGGCAAACATAGAGGAGGCTTGCGTGCATGAAAAGACGAAAGACGATGCCAAGACATGGAATTACGCCGGCTTGATATACTCCAAGTTCGTCGAACTATCCCAATCCGAAGACCCGAAAGACCAAAAATTGCTTAAAAAGCAAAAAGTGGACGTTCCTATCTACGAATTGGCAGACAAAGCGGAGAATGCTTTGATTAAATCAATAGAATTGGAAAAGGCAGCAGGCACAAACGAGTTCATAACCACGTCCAACGGAGCCTTAACCTTTATTTCCGGTGTTCAACTCACAAGAGCCATAGACGTATTCAACAGCGGCAAGTATGAAGAAGCCATACCTTTGTTTGAAAGGGTCATCAAGGCCTCCACGCTTTGCGGTCGTAAGGAAGTAACCGAGAAAGCAAAACTCGTTATGGCGATGAGCTACGATGCATTGAAGCAAAAAGACAAAGCAGTCGAGATATACAGAGACTTGGTTAAAGCCGGAACAAGCGAAAAAGAGGCTTACATAAATCTTTACGTAGCCAACAATGCGGCAGGTGAGAAAGATAAAGCCATAAACGTCTTGAAAAGAGGAGTAAAAGTCCTTCCGAAAGACATACAGTTGAAAGCCCTTTTGGGAGGAGCTTACTTGCAGGTCGGCAACAAGGAAGAAGCCGAAAAAATGGTACAATCTTTGCTTGCCATGGGAACGGAAAATCCGGAAATCCTTAGCTATGTGGGCGGTATATACAGAGATGCCGATGACATGGCAAAAGCCGAAGAATACTACAACAAATCTCTTTCATTGAAAGCAGACCAAACAGATGCTTACCTCGGACTTGGTTCGACATATTTCAACAAAGGAATTGCAACATTGAAAGAAGCCGAAAAAGTTCCTTTGGATGACATGACCGGAGCATACGACAAAATGAAAAATGAAGCATTCGACTATTTAAAGAAAGCAATTCCGAACTTCAAAAAGGTATTGGAGACCAAGCCAAACGATTTCCAAAGTTTGAAAGCGTTGAGAAACATCTATTCGCTTTTGCAGATGAAAGCGGAATATCAGGAAATCGACGCAAAGTTGAAGCAAAAATAATTACGAAATTCAAGATAAGTTTTCCTTTTACGAAGGAAGTACGCCGAAAGGCAGTGCTTCCTTTTTTTCTTTGTTTCGTTCCTCTCTACTTTACATAATAGCAATTATGTTCCAAAAGGGGTTTGAAAAATCAGATGACAGATTTAGCCGTATTTTTCAAGGATTTGCCCGAAAATTCTGTTGCCATGATGAACTCCAAACGATGAAACATTTTTGCGAAAGAAAATCCGGTACTGAAAATTTCTCATGCGAAAAATCGGAAAGCTCGGAAAGAAAAAACGATTTGTCCGAAAAACTCTGCACAAGCCACAAACAATTCAACAAAATCAAAATCCAAGCAATTTACCGACCAGACCGAGATCCGATATTCTAATCACGTTCTTCGGAAGCAGTCATTCGGAATATTTTCTCAGCACTCGAATCACTCTAAAAACAATTTTAACTTTCATGATTTCCAAATAATCTCCCCATCACATCGATTCGATTTCCATAACTTCCATGTGACAAATTCCACACAATTAAATCTGCCAAACTTTATTTCATCACTCAACATACACTTTATACCCTGTTGCAACTATTATTACCTTATAAATAACCTTTTACCAATCCGATTTTCCAAACACATCTTTTAATTCAGTCAAACAATCTTCCCACAATTCGCATAGCGAACTTCAAAGTAATAATTATCAGTTATTTTCAAGATAAATTCGCATTTCCGACATACAAAAAGTTATATCATGACACAGATTTCATCATCTAATCCCTGCAAGGCATTTTCGAAACGTCTTTTTCCGAAATACGCCCTTCGCAAAACTCACTCCATTCAGGTTGAGAAGCGTATGTCGCCGAACTTCCGACCGGTACACTCAGGCTGCAATCGTTATCTATTTCTGCAAAAGCCTCGATACCTACAAGAGGAGGTTCTTTTGACAAACACTTTATCTCTTTCAAGGTACTGCAATAGGAAAAAGCATAGTCATCAATCAAAGTAACCCCGCTACCTATTGTAACAGACTTCAATTTTTCACAACCAGAAATCGCACTCATATCAATAATTTCCACGCTATTCGGTATGGTAATCGATTTAAATCCACACTCTAAAAATGCCGCTTCACCAATGAAAGTAACACTGTCCGGGATTGTAATCGATGTCAGATTGTAACACTCCATAAATACACCCATGTCGATACATGTAACGCTGTTTGGGATAATCACAGTCCTCAATGCATGGCATCCTGAAAAAGTAAAAGGTGCAATATACGAAACTCCATTACCAATAACAGCCGAAGTTAAGCTCCAACAGCCCAAAAAAACGCAGTCATCAAGGAAAGTAACATTATCCGGAATAGTAATTGAAGTCAAAGCAGTACATTGGGAAAATGCATAAGCTCCTATCGTAGTAACTTGCTCTCCGATATTCACGGATTTCAAACCTGAACAACCGTCGAATGCACCATCTCCGATATATGTAACACCAATATCAATAGAAGTCAAACCATAACAATTCGAAAATGCATATTCGCCAATTGTTTTGACACTATTCGGAATATCAATAAAAGCCAAACCGTAACAATCCGAGAATGCATTTTCGCCAATTGTTCTGATGCTATTCGGAAAGACAACGGAAGTTAAACCACAGCAATCTCCAAACATAAATTCGCTTATAAAAGTAACACCGTCTTCGATATCCACGGACTTCAATCCTTTGCAACCGGAGAATACCCCGAAACAACCATACATAATGCTATTTGGAATATTGGCGGAAGCCAAACTTTTGCATTCACCGAAAGCCTCCTTTCCAAGCGTGGTAACACTATTCGGGATAGAAATCGAATTCAGACTGCCACATTGCAAGAATGCGTAATCGTCAATGGTAAGAAGACCTTCCGGAAGCACAACCGACTTCAAACTATCACAATATGAGAATGCTTCTCTACCGATAAATGTAACACCCTCAGGAATGATGACGGAGGTCAAACTACTGCACAAAAATGCATCATCATCGATAAAAGTAACATCATACCTTTTCCCTTCATAAACAACGGATGAAGGTATAACAATATCGCCACAAACCATGTTGTTCCCCACAAGCCCCACTGAGGTATCGTTAACAATACGATAATTCAGCCCAGCACTTGTGAAAGAAATTTGAGCCGTAAGTTCACCAACATATAACAAAGTCCAAAACAAGAATATAACTCTCTCCATAGCAACTCTTTCGATTTAATTTCAATCATTCATAACTATTATGAAAGTGAGCAAATGCAACAATTTTGAAAACGTATAAAAATACGCAAACAATCAATACACAAATCACCAAGCAAAGATACCAAAATTTTTTATATTGCAGATATTCCCAGAAAGATTTCTCAACTCAAATAAAGAAAAAGCAAATTCTTACTGCTTGAAAAACTCTGTCGTCCTTTGTTGCATTTTTGAAGAGAAACACCATACTCTTCCGAAAAACCTTTCGCGGAATTACCAAGCACCATTTCGTGAAAATAGTTCGCCGAAAGAATTCCGGCGAACGGCGTTTGGCGAAATTCTTTCGGCGTTTAGCTAATTCGATGATTTTGAAACAAAGCGTCGGTTCTTACTCTTATCTTCAAGAAGCGAATATATTATCCATGTAACAGAGGTAACGAATTTACTTATTATTTGTTTTGTTCGAGCCACTCGTCAAGCAGCTCTGCCAATTTATCATTATTCAAATCCTGCATAAGGAAATGAGTATTGCCATATATGCCTATCTTCGGCAGTTCCACCAATGTGGCGTTTCCGCTATGCAGGTTTATGTTTGCAACGAATTTGCGAGCCATTTGAAGGCGTACCCGCCAATTTTCATCGCCGAGGTTTTTTGACGGTGTTTCCGGAATATAGTCACCAAAGTAGAGAACAATCGGAATTTGCGTAAGACGTTTGAACTGTTGCATCGAAACCGACACGCCCTCCGAACCGCCGGTCAAACCCTCAATGCGTCCGGGTACTTCTCCCTCGGGAAAAACAAAACCGCCGGGTTCGTACGCAACAACGACTTTCGCTTCCGTATTTTGCATTGCCGACATCCAACCCGGAAAACCTCCTGCCGAATGAGTAACAAGGATATGGTCTCCTATATATTCTGCCAATGCTCCGAGAGAAGCGACATCGTGTTTGAGATCGCTTAAATCCGGTGTCATTTCTCTGAAAAATTGCGAAAGCGAAACGGAGTCTCTTGGAAATTGAACCCCTTTATTATAATTCGGCCAAATGCCTATACGCCATATATCGAACCAAAACATTTCATCTGCCGTTGGCTTTATGGTTGTATTTGCCGATGTTCTTCCTGCTCTCCCCCGCCCCGGCAAATCGATGACATAACTGCTTCTGCCACGACGCAACATCAAAGTGGCAAAGCCGTCCCTGCCGTCCGGTGTCATTTGCCAACATACGCCCGAACCGCCATAGCCATGAACATAAACAAGCGGAAGAGTTTTGCTGTCGAACGGTATCTGATAATCGACAAAGGCATGGTCGGCCCGATAGCTTTGTCCGGTTTCCTCCTGCTCTGCCCAACCGACAAATTTACTATTATCATATCGACCTTGTCGTTGTATAACTTCTCCCCCAACGGAAAAGTGTCCTTGCCTTGTAATGCAGATGGGCTTTTGTGCATTTACTGCTAAAATGGAAAAGGTTGTCATAAAAATCAAGGTGCTTAAAGATTTCATACTGCTTTGTTTTTCCGTGCAAAAGTAATTACCCACGGCAAAGTAAACCCTGTAAAAAAATCCGTAAAAGTATCATCTTTTACGGATTTTGTAATGTGACGGAAAAGGGCTGTTCATCTGTAATCGGAAGGTTTGATTCCTAAATTTCGTTGCACATAACGACTGAAATAAGCCGGCGAAGAAAAATTGAACATGTCGGAAATACCGGCAATAGTCAGCGTTTTGTTGCGTAACTGACGTGAAATATCGAGCGAAGTATAACGATTTATCCAATAATTGGCTGAAAAACCGCTGACGTTCTTCGATACCTCCGAAAGGTATTTCGATATTATGCACAAGCGGTCGGCATAAAAACTTACCTCTCTGTGCTTCCGATATGTGCCTTCTTCCAATATGGACAAAAAACTGTTCATGATGGAAGCATTCCCTGTGGAGGTTGCCTCCTTTTCATAAACACGTGCGTGAAAATCGAAGAAATCAAGTATGGCAGTCTGCATGGCATTGGTAAGGGTCTCTTGATAGAAACAGTGATTGCTGTTTTTGATACGTTGTTCCAAGATATCGAAATCCCTGAGGCAGAGTTCCTGCTGCTCAGGCGTAAGATGAATGACGGGATTGTTGAACAGAGATATTTGACCCTTGATTGCGTAATTGCTTTGCGGCGTACTCAGCTCGATAAAAGCAGGTTTGGCGTATATAATCTTGCACTTGAAATCATCGGATGGGCATATTTTTTCAATCAATGAGCGACGGCGAACTATGGAAAGGTCTCCCGATTGCAATTCAAACGTCTTTTCATTAAATACGAAACTGCATCTGCCTCCCAAACAAAGCAGATGAGCCAAATACTCCACCTCTACATTTGTTCCTATCTCGCCTATTGCATTACAGAAGATTATATCCTTTTGCTCTTTTTGCTCCATAATCAGCCGACTTGTTCCAGCAAAAATACAAAAAACAATCGGTAATCGTTCCATCTCCGAACGATTACCGATTTCGAGCTTGAAAATCAGAGCTTGCTTCTCAGAGCTTCGGCTTGCGATTTATCGGTTGACATACCTTGGTAAGTAAAACCGTACATACCGGCAAAACGTTTCATTGTATATTCGCCATCATCAATCATCATCTTCGTCGGCTCCGCTCCCTGATAGAGAAAAAATAATTGCTTGCCATTAAATGAATGTGGCTCCACAAAACCGTAGAAACGTTCCAAAAACGTACGAACCGAAGCACAAATGTTATGCCAATATACGGGCGACCCCATTACAACGATGTCAGCCTCCTTCATTTTGGCAAGGACTTCATCGAATTGGTCGCCGTCAAGGGTTTGTCCATAGAAGTTTATACGATAATCTGTAAGCATAATGGCTTCATATTGCTTTCCTTCAAGCAATATCTTCGCAAGTTCGGCAGTATTGCCATCTCTATTCGGACTGCCGTTAATGAAAAGGATTTTTTTCGTTTGCATAATCGGATTGTTGTTTTTATTCTTTGAATTGTTACTTTGGCAGTTCGCTCCGCATATAACCAAGAGGAAAGCGGCTGCCGATGTGAATAAATACTTGATTGTTCGCATTGTAAATGCTATTAAAGGTTATCATTGAAAAAGTTCGTCAATTTTCCCACTGCCGAATCCACATATTCCGGCACATAATAGGTTTTGATATGTGTGGCATCGGGAATAAGATACAACTCCTTGTTTTGTGTACCGGTCGCCTTGCTGAAACATTGTTCGGTCATGTAGAAAGTATCTGCCGCACCGCCTGCAATCATCAACAAAGGCTGATTGATAAGATACATTCCCTCGGAAGCATCAAACGCCATTAAATCGATAAGGCTGCTTTTGGTATATCTGAAAGTCGAATTAGGGTGTGCATGAGTTTGAAGATAATATTCATAACCTTCCCTATAAAGAGCGAACGGCAGTTCGGCTGCTTGTTCCGGAGTTACTCCGCTCATGTCTCCGACATATTCCGGTTCACCACCTTCTGCTTCCATCTGACGGCTCTTGCAAGCATCTGCAAGACGCTCCTGTATTTGATTGATTTGAGAATCCATGAACCCGTTACGGCGAACCAACCCTGTATTGAACATACTAAGGGTTGCAACAGCCTTGAAACGCTTATCCGTCTGTGCAGCTTTCAAGGTGTAACCGCCTCCACCGCATATACCGAGAATTCCTATACGTTCCGCATCGACTCCGGGGTACAGGGAAAGAATGTCGGCAGCCCTATGAATATCCTCAATGCGGCAAGCAGGATTATCCACGTTGCGAGGCGTTCCCTCGCTTGCTCCCTGATAAGCCGCATCAAAAGCAAGACATATATAACCTGCCTCTGCCATACGTTGGCTGTACAACCCTGCCACCTGCTCCTTCACTCCGCCATTGGGGTGAGCAACAACAATAGCCGCATAACGCTTATTTTCATCATAATCGGCAGGAACATAAACATTGGCACTAATCTTCAAACCATTCAAATCATAGTTTATGCTATGAATATTCACCTTTCCTTTCTTGTTCTCGGTAATGGCACCATCATAAACCAATCCCCAAGGATTATCATTGTGACTTTTGCTACTCGAAACATCGACCACATTGAATGTTTTCTTTTCTTTCATTGTTTTTTGTGCATTTAAGGTATTGCATAAGACCATGGTCGAACACAATACAACCGTAATTATCTTTTTCATCACTTTCGTACGATTTTCTTGAAGCGAATAACATTGCAAAAGTAGAAAGATGACAACAATCCCTCTTTATACTATTTACGGGATAAAGTACCATTTTTGCGGGAAATGCCTGCATTTTCAAACCCTCTCGAAATCACGGCAAAACGAAACGCCGAAAGATTTTCACCGAACGGCGATTGAATTTTTTCTTCCGCCGATTCGATTTTACTCGAACGGCGTTTCATGAAATGCTTTTCAAGAAAAGAAAAACTCCACATTGAATTGCGGAGCTTTATTGTAAAAATGAGAAACAAATAAAATCCTTACCGAGCCGAGAGCAACTCTTCCGCATTCGCCATTGCGGCGGCGGTCGGTTCGCCTGCCGAAAGCAGGCGTGCTATCTCAAAAATCCGTTTTTTCCTGTCGAGGAGTTCTATGCCGCTTTCCGTCACTCCGTTCTTCTCCTGCTTGTAAACCATGAACTGATAGTCCGCCTTGGCAGCCGTTTGCGGCAAATGGCTTATTGCAATCACTTGTGTGTTTCGGCTTATGCGTAACATAATCCCCGCTGCCATGGAAGCAGCCTGTCCGGATATGCCGCTGTCGATTTCATCGAACACTATAGTCGGCAAACTTCTCTTTTCGCTCACCAAAGCCTTCAATGCCAACATCAGCCTCGACAATTCACCTCCCGAAGCTACCTTTTCAATCGGACGAAGCATGTTTTCCTTTGCTTTGTTGGCATTAAACAAAAACTCTATCTCACATGCGGCATCTGCATCTAAATCAATCTTTTTATTCAATTTGATTTTAAGCACCGCAGCCTGCATTCCCATATCTGCCAAAAGCCCGCAGGTCTCTTGCTCCACCCTCTCTGCAGCCTCTTTTCTTTGCTCGAAAATCTTCTCTGCCAAAGTTCGCAATTCCTCTTGCAACTCCTGCAATTCTTTTTCCAACTCCGCTTTCTCGTTCTGCAAATCCTCTTCTCCGGAAAGGGTTTCGGAAAACTTCTCCTGCAAGGCAAGCAACTCTGCCACGCTTTGCACTTCGTGCTTACGCTCCAAGGAATAAATCAAATCCAGACGCTGTTTCACCGTTTCCAAACTCTCAGGATCGAAATTCAAACTCTCTCCTATATGTTGCAATTCAGCATAAATATCTCTCAATTCTATCAATGCCGACTCGCTTCTTTGTGCAAGTTCGCCGAGCTTTTCGCTGTTCTTTGCTGTCTTTGCAAGATTGTTTTTCACTTGAAGCAAATTCGGAAGAATGGCAGGGTAATCCTCTGCCTCGAATAAAGATAGGGAACTCGAAATACACTCCCTTATCTCCTCGCCTGCCTCCATGAATTCCAAGTTCTTTTCCAACTCTTCCTGTTCTCCGGCTTTCAACTTCGCCTTCTCCAATTCCTCATAGACGTAAACATTATACGAGTTCTCCTTTTGCAATCCTGACAATTCTTCTCCCACTTGCGAAAGTCTGTTTTTCTTTTTTCTGTAAACGGAAAACAAGCTTGCATACGAAGAAAGAGAGTCCGTTTCCGGCAAAAAAGAATCCAAAATCGAGAATTGGTAAACCTTATCGTTAAGCTTCAATGTATTGTGTTGGGAATTTATATCTATTATCCGCTCCGACAACTCTTTCATCACCGCAAGCGGAACAGGAGTATCGTTAACGAAGGAACGGGACTTGCCACTCGGCAGAATTTCCCTGCGGAACACGGTTTCGTGTTCGTAATCCAATTCGTTTTCCTCGAAGTATTTGCGATAGCTTTCTTCAAGTAAGAATACAGCTTCGCTGACACACCTTTTCTCTTTGTCGAACAGCATATCCTTATCGGCTCTCTGTCCCAAGGCAAGAGCCAAAGCTTGCAAGATTATACTCTTTCCCGCTCCCGTTTGTCCGCAAATAACGCCGAAACCCTTTGAAAACTCTATGTTTTCGGAGCGTATCAAAGCATAATTCTCTATTTTCAAACTCTTCAACATTGTCTTCTCTCCTACTTTTCCCATATAAGCCTACGCTTCACTTAATCGGACATTCCAAAAGCCTCTCTCCGTTCAATTCAGCCGTAAGAACATCTCCCGCTTCAAGCGGAAAAGCCTCTTCAGTCAGTGAAACGAAAATAACATCACCCGTTTTCAAGGTCATGGACGAAGAAATCTTCTCCACATTTACGAAAAAATCCTCCAATAACCCGATTTCTGTTTCCGCCAACACCTTTTCGCCCGACAAGAAACGCAATTTCGTTCCACCCTGTGGCAACATATCTTTCTTCTTCCAGCCTCCGAGTATGAAAGAATAGTCAAAAGCCGATGCAAACGCCCCTTTCAAGGCGGGCTTTCTCAAATCCAACGCAAGAGAAACGTCCTCATAATATTTAGGAAGAAGATTCAAAGGCAGGCTTTTGCAAATACGACTTATCCTTATCGCAATCCCCGGATACGCTTCCACGCCTCCCTCCTTTTCATCGGGAAGATAGAACGCTTCTCCTTCATCAGAAACAGCATTGTCGCTTTTCAATACCACTTCATCGCCCTTGCAGCAAATTATCTTCATCTTCGCATTCCGGATTTCAATCTTCGCATTCTTATTTCGCTCACAAGACGCTTGGTGCTTAGCGGAAACTCGCTTTTCATTATCCAATCGTAATATGCAGGCTCCTCTCTGAACACCTCTTCCACCACTCTGCCTTTATGTTTTCCGAAGTTGAAACACCCTCTGCCCTGTTTGTCATAAACGAAATAGCCTGTCAAATCAGCCCATTTGCTGTTAGCTGTGAAATCTGCCAAAGCCTTCATGTCGTTCACCACAGGCACGGACACGTTTCCGTCCCTGTCCTTATATTCAACGCCGTTGTATCTGTCCAACTGAGCCTTCAATACCTCCAATGTGGCTCTTGTATCAGCTCCCGCAGTATGAGCGTCTTCCAAAGGTTTGTTCAAGTAAAACTTCACCGCACCTGCCAAGGTTCTCGGCTCCATTCTGTGGAATATGTTCTGCACATCGATGAAGCGACGATTTGCCAAAGGAAACTCGACGCCCGCTCTCAAAAACTCCTCCACCAATAAAGGCACATCGAACTTGTTGGAATTGTATCCGCACAAGTCAGCATTGCCGATGAACTGTGCAATCTTCGGAGCAGCCTCCGCAAAAGTGGGACAATCCTTCACATCCTCGTCCCTGATTCCGTGAAGAGCCGTCGTCTCTTCCGGAATATGAATACCCGGGTTGAATCGCATGACCCTTTCCTCCTCCTTGCCATCCGTTCCCACCTTTATCATACACATCTCCACTATATGAGCCTGTCCGATGACCAATCCCGTCGTCTCCAAATCGAAAACCACCAAGGGTTTGCTCAATTTAAGTTCCATTATTGCTTGTCTTTTATGATTTCAACCAACTCCAATTCGAATACAAGCGGCGAATAAGCAGGTATCTCGCCTCTTTGACGATTTCCGTAACCGAGAGAAGACGGCATGACGACAATTCCTTTCTCCCCTTGACTCATCAATTTCACGGCTTCCTCAAAACCTTTTATCATCTGACCCTTTCCGATTGTGAATTCCAAAGGCTCGTATGAACGTTGTTCCATATACTTTCCCGCCTTCTCGGCTTCCTCCTTCACGGAGGTGTCGAACACCTTTCCATTCAGGAATTTGCCGACGTAATGCACTCTTACCTTATCACCCTGCTGCGGTTTGTTGCCGCTGCCTTGGCGTATTTGCTTGTAATAAACCCCGTTCTCTCTGATGTCTCCGAAAGCGTTTTCTTCCGCATAGCCTTTCAGGTTCTGCATTTCCACAACCGACAGGCTGTCTTCGACGTGCCGTCTTGCCTCCGCCGCTTTCCTTTGTTCTGCTTCGAACTCCTCGACCGTCATCAAGCCGGTTACCTTCACAGTGTAGTAAGCGAAGTCCCCCTTTTTGAAGAAAGGCGGCACCTGCTGCACCTTTGCTATCGAGTCATAAGGAAATGCAAAGGTATAAGTCTCCTTTTCCCTCATCAGAAATAAACCATCGATAAGGTCGCCCTTGAATGCCCTGTTTCCCTCCATTGCTCCGAAAGTGGGTTGTGGCGGCGTATTCAAAGAAGAGAACAAAAGCGAATCTCCATACGAGACGGCATAACCGCCAATCACTATATCACCCTCCTTAACCATGCGTCCCGCAGGATTGCTCTCCTCCACCTTGAACCAAACTCCGCTTTCCGATTTTTTGAAACCCTCTTTCATCTGGGCAAAAGCCGACATGCTCGCAAGGAAACACATCAAACCGATAACTATCTTCTTCATATTCCGAATATTTGCTTTAATCTGTTCATTGTACTTACTCCACATTCACCAATTCCAAGTCGAAAATCAACGGAGTGTAAGGAGCAATCAAGCCGAAGCCCCCTTCACCGTATGCCAAACGGGAAGGAATCAGAATGCGGCTCCTTTCCCCCTTGTGCATATAGCTTATACCTTCCGTCCAACCCGAAATCAACCCGTCGTCTCCCAATATGAACTCGAAAGGTTCGTAAACCTGATTGGGATTGTAAATACCCGCTTTGCGGGCTCTCTCTTTCACATTCGTATCATACACCTTGCCACAAGTATCGCTCACGGTGTAGAAAACGAATACCGTTTTGCCGAACTCGGCTTTCTTACCCTCCGTAGCGGAAGCGGACAACACATACAGACCGCTCTGTTTCTTCTCTGCCTTTGGGTACTTCGCCGCAACAAAAGCCGCAAGAACGGAATCCTCCGCAAGGAAACGTTCCCTCACCTCGCTGTCATGTTCGCTCAATTCCCGCTTTGAGATTATCTGATCTATCTTCAAATAGAAATAAATCTTGTCCCCCGGTCTGCAGACCAAGCCTCCCACGTACCGAGCCACGCTGTCGGCAGGAGCAATCATTATCGCAGAGTCTCCTATGTGCATGTTCAAAAGGAATTCGTCGATGCTTCCCGGTCGGGCATCTTCTATTTTGAACAACCTGTCGGGCGAACCGAAGTTACTTGACAAGACAAGTGTATCGTTAAGCCTTATTTCCAATTCGCCGAGCAGTATATCGCCCACTTTTGCCTTGGGAGTGGAACTGTTTTCCGTACAATGCTTGAACTCGAAACCCGAATCCGTCTTCACAAAGCCCGTATCTTTCTCCTTGCCGCCACAAGCAACAAACACAATCGCAACCAATATGAACCAAAGTCCTTTCAACTTCATATCTTTCTTTATTTCACTTTTTTGACACTTAAATCATAAACCAAACTTGCAGACCTTGGAACTCTCTTTCCGTCGCCCGACAAACCGTATGCCATGTTGTATGGAACAATCACCCTTGCCCTTGCACCATCATAGAGATTTTCCACAGCCGTCTGCAAGCCCAACGGAAACTCTCCCCCTTTGCCGATAATCATGTTCAACACTCCGTCCTCCCTGCTCGAAGCAACCTTGGTGCCGTTCAACAGTTCGCAATCGTATTCCACCGCAACCTTGTCTCCTTGCGAGAACCCCCTGCCGCTGCCTTTGTCTGTGATTTGAATGAAAACCCCTTGCAAATGCTCCATCTGCCAACCCCTGCGTTCGGCGTAAGCAACTATCCTCTCAGACTCCTTTTTCAAAAGCACCTTGTTGGTCTCCATAAGCCTTTTCTGCTTATCCTCCTCGGCATTTTGCAGACTGTCCCTTGCTGAAACAGCCAGAGGACTTATATCTTCCTCCGCATACCGTCTTCCGCAGGAGAAGCACAAAACCGAAATCAAAAGAGCAAGCCTAACCGCACCTTTCATACAATCTCTTTTTAATCTGATCTTCAAATATTCTACACGTTAACTCCAAACCAAGACTTGAAGTACCTCCCGCTGCCTGCACATGCCCCCCTCCTTCCCAATAACGGGCTGCGAATTTGTTCACATCGACCTTCGGACTGAGCGAACGGAAAGACAATCTTATCTTATCGCGTCGCTCGGATATGAGAGCGGCGAACCTTATGCCGTCAATCTTCAACGCATAGTTGACGACGCCCTCCAAATCGCCTTTCTTGAAATCGAACATACGTAATTCCTTTTTCGATACCGCCATATACGCCGCACCTTCCTCCGGAAAGACCTTCAACTTCTCTTTCAGCATATACCCCAAGAGTCTCAAACGGTTCTCGCTCGACAAATCCATCACCTGACGCTTCACCCACTGCACATCGACGCCCCTTTCGACCAACTCTCCCGATACAAGGAACACATCCTTACGCAAACACGAGTGAGAGAAACTGCCCGTATCAGTGCAAATGCCTGCATAAAGAGCCGTGGCACAGTCTTTTGTTATATATTCCGGCTTATATGTCGAAAGTATCTTGTAAACCAATTCACAGGTCGAGGACGCAGCCGTGTCGCAAAACAACAAACCAATCTCCGTAGGGTCTTCGTGATGGTCGATGACAATCTTTCCGCACTCCATCGCCTCCAACAATCCCTCTATCTGCTCACAAGTGCGGGAGTAACGGTTGAAATCCAAACATATAAGCAAGTCCGCCTCCTCCAAACACTTGCGAACGGCTTTCTCACCGTTGGACACTATATAATGTTCCGTCCCTTTGAGAAAACAATTCATGGCAAGCGGGTACTCGTTCGGGTAAACGATGCAGGCTTTCTTGCCCATGGCTTCCAAATATCGGTAAACGCCGACGGTTGAGCCTATTGCATCACCATCAGGGTTGAAATGCCCGACCAAAACAACATTCCCTGCAGCTTCAATCATTCTGCCGAATGCCTCTATCTTCTCTTTATCCATTTCTTTGCCTTCAATCATGAAATCATACGATTGAACGTTGCAAAGGTATGGATAATTTTCTGCCCGAAAGTTCGCAGCAACAAGAAAATACCCTCAGACTTATCAACAGAAAGCCTATTTGGGCGAGAACTCCTCGAAACTGCCGTCATCATAAAACAAAATGACCTTGCTTATCTTCCTTTCCGACCGTGCTTTATGTTCTCCGAAACCCTCTTCCGGCTCTTTTTCCCGATTAGGCTTGTTTATGGTTTTTGCTTTCCTTGCAACAACCCTGCGTGGGCTTTCTTCCACATTTTCCGACTGTGTTTCGACAGACGTACTGCCCCCTTGCTCCGGAAAAGAGAACAAATCCGCCGCTTCACCTGTCTCCGCAACATTTTTCAACATGCTTCCCTTGCCGTTAACCAACCAATCGTAGTTCACCTGCGGAAAACAAACCAAGAGTTTGTTCACAAAATCCAAACTCGGTTTGTTTCTACCCGACAGAATGTGCGACACACTCGAGGGCTGTACCCCTATTCTCTCAGCCAAAGCCCCTGCCGTGAGCTTCAAATAAGCCATCAATTCTGTAATTCTCTCCTGTATCATTATTTACACTTGTAATCAATTCCTACTTACAGTACTTTTACACCTGTAATCAATAGAACAAATCCATAAATTTCCTACTTTACATTTGTGATTATATACGTCCGTAAACCAAAGAGGTTGCAGCAATCAAATAATAACAGCAATAATATTCTGTAATTAAGGATACTTAGATAGGAAATATTCTTTCATTGCTTCAAGTATGCAACTCGAATACATCTATAATCAACTCATCGAGTTCTTTTACCGATTTACTTTTGTAAACATGATATTTCAAACAACCAATCCCCTACTTTCACCAATCGTTCCAACGAAAAAACTTCTTCCATCACCGCTTTATGTATTCGATTTTCTTGTAAACGAATTGATTAACGGTAAGATGAATTAGGCTTTCGCTCCTTGCAGAAACGGGTTTGAAGTCAGGGTAATGCCGAAAGGGCGAAAGAATTTGTCGAAACGGCGTTCGGCTTAATTCTTTCGGCGTTTCATTTTCTTGAAAGGGCGTTCAATCGGGCAAGTGTGTGCGCAGCGATTATGAAAACAGAGTATCCCGGGTGAAGAAAAGGCTTTCCGCATGGGTGGTTTGAGTGGAAAAAGGCTTAATTTTGCAGTTGTTTTAATCGGGATTTCATGAGAGCGGAAGAAGTTGCGGATTTAATGAACTTCCATGCCCGAAAGGGTATGGAGTTTTTGTTTGCCATGGATTTTGAATTGCAGAAGGCTTTGTTCATTCCCCACCCCACCGAGAGCAAGGAGGTGTTGTTCGAGATAAAGGGCAGAGGCAATGCGGGCAAAGTACCTTTGTGGCGGTGTAACGAGCAGGCTGATGTGTTGCATCCTTTGTTCTGCGACAGGAAGCGGTACGAGAGAGGGTTCGAGGTGGTGAAACAGGGCTTGATGAGGGGCGATAGTTTTCTCTGCAACCTGACCACCGTCACGGATGTGGATTTGTCCGTGGATTTGGAGGCTTTGTTTTATCTCTCTTCGGCGGCATACAAGTTATATGTGCCGGAACGCTTCGTGTGTTTCTCGCCGGAGTGCTTCGTGCGTTCGCAAGAAGGAAGGCTTTACACATATCCCATGAAGGGAACGATAGATGCAAGCGTGGAAAATGCGGAAGCGACCCTTCTTTCGGACGAAAAGGAACTCAGGGAGCATTTCACCATTGTGGATTTGATGAGAAACGACCTTAACAGCGTATGCAGCGATGTGAGAGTGGAGAAATTCCGCTATGTAGAGAGGATTGAGAGTGCCAATGGGGCAGTCTTGCAGACAAGTTCCGTAATCTCCGGTCGTCTTTCCAAGGATTGGCTTTCGCAATGCGGCAGCTTGATTTTTTCCCTCCTGCCTGCCGGTAGCATAAGCGGAGCTCCGAAGAAAGCAACGGTGGATTTAATCCGGCGTGCCGAGGGAAGAGAACGCGGCTTTTACAGCGGTGTGTTCGGTTTCTTCGACGGAAAGGAATTGGATTCGGCAGTGATGATTCGCTTTGTGGAAAAAGCCGGTGAAAAATACCGTTTCCGAAGCGGCGGAGGCATAACCTCCAACAGCGAATGCGACAAGGAGTATAAGGAAGTGTTGCAAAAGGTTTATGTTCCGATAAAGGCATGAAAGAGATGTTCATTGAAACGGTGAAGATTGTGTCTTCCGTGGTGCAGCAAGCAAGGAGGCATGAGGCGAGAATGCGGGAATGCGGACTGCTTGCGGCGGATTTCGATTTGCAAAGGCTGCAAATCCCTGCCGAATTTGCCGAAGGTGTGGTCAAGTGCAGCATTCGATATTCCGATAAGGTCGAAAGTGTGAACTACCTCCCCTACTCCCCTCGCCCGATAAGACGTTTGAAGTTGGTGGAATGCGACGACATAGATTATTCCCGCAAGTACGCCGACCGCAGAGCCTTGGAGGCTTTGAGAGAAAAGCGTGGAGAATGCGATGATGTGCTGATTGTGAAAAACGGATTTGTTACCGACACATCTTATTCCAACATCGTCTTCTTCGACGGCAGCGATTATTTCACCCCGAACACTTACCTGCTGAACGGTTGCAAAAGAAGAGAGTTGTTGGAAAGCGGAAGAATAAAGCAGAGACGCATAACAGCCGCCGGAACGCAGGATTTCCTTTGTGCTTACATGATAAACGCCATGTTGGACTTGGAAGACAATCCCTTTCCGATAAAAATAGTAAGGTGAAACCCGATACGCCACCGCAATGCTTTATCGGCTTTGTGCCGCAATGTAATAAAGCCATGTTTCAAGGCGTTATCGAATATGAGCATCTTTGCAACGCCCAAGCACATGACAGGGAGAAAGCCCGATTGACGGAGAAGGTAATGTGGAAATAAACATCGCATAAAATGGAACAAGACATCATAGAACAGAAAGAGTTCAACGAACTGATAGAACGCTATAAGACTTCAGGTATATCCCAACAGATAGACCACACAAAGTTATATCTTTATTCTATTATAACACACTCCACCGCCATAGAGGGTTCCACCGTTACCGAAGTGGAGAACCAACTCCTCTTCGACCAAGGGATAGGAGCCAACGGAAAAAGCATTATGGAACAAATGATGAATCTCGACCTCAAAGAGGCATATCAATGGGGCATAAGGCTGTTCGAGCAACATCCCGACATCACTCCAGAACTGTTGAAACAACTTTCGGCAAAGGTAATGGCAAGAACAGGCACGGAATACAATACCATGCTCGGTACTTTTTCTTCATCAAAGGGAGAGTTGAGGCTCTTGAACGTTTCGGCAGGTTTTGAAGGTTCTTCCTATTTGAGTTGGCAGAAAGTACCTGCCCGCTTGGAAGCATTTTGCAAAGAATTGAATCGTCGTCGCAATGAAACGGACAGAGGCAATGCCTACGCCGTTTATTCTCTCAGCTTCGAGGCTCACTATGAGTTGGTAAGCATACACCCTTGGGCTGACGGCAACGGACGAAGTTCACGATTGCTGATGAACCTCCTGCAAATGGAAAACGGATTTCCGCCTATGAAAGTCCGCAAAGACGAAAAGGCGGAATACATACAAGCTCTGATAGATACAAGAGAGAAAGAAGATATGCAAGTCTTCAACAACCTGATGTTGAAGTTGCATTACAAGCACCTGCAAGACGAATTGCAACGCTATGAAGACATGACTGCTGACGAAACGAACGAAAGAAAATGACCAATGATGCAAACAATCGGAATGGAATGGGAAATTAGGAAAAGAGAGGTGCAGACAGCCGGTTTCTTATAACGAAAAATGTCGGCTCGGATTTTTTTACGATAGCACACAATAAGGAAAGGAATGATTGCGTTGAGAGTGTGTATTCCGGTGATGGGAATATTTCTTTTTCATAGGCTTTATTTATTTGGTTGAGCGGGTCGATAAAGGCTCGCTCTTTTTTATTCTCTTCAATGAGGCTTTCATGAAGGGCAGGCTGACGGCGAGACAGAGGAGCTCGGCAGCAGGCATGCTGAGCCATATTCCCGTTGTGCCGAGGAATTTCGGTAAGGTGAAGAGTGCTATCGAGATAAAAACGATACTGCGACAAAGAGCTATGGCTGCAGATTCCAAAGGACGTTCCACGGCTGTGTTGAAACTGCTTGCTGTTATATTGATGAAAGAGAGCAGGTAGTGTATGCTGACGTATGAAACGGCGGTTAGTGCTATGGCTTTGAGTTCGTGGTTATCATGTGCGAAGACGGACACGATGGGTTGTTTGAAAAGCATTACCAAAAGGAAGACTCCGAAGCCTATGGCAGCCCCGTAAAGCATGGAAGTCCGCAATATGGTATTTATTTTTCGGTGATCGGACTTACCGAGATTGTAACTTATGAGCGGATACATGGCTTGCGAAAGTCCGAAAAGGGACATGTTCACTATCTGATTGATGTAAAAGACTATTGTGAGGGCAGCTACGCCCAATGGTCCGCTGATACGCATCAGCACCATGTTGAAAAGAAAGGTGGAAAAGGCGGAAGACACGGCTGTAAGCATTTCGGAAGAGCCGTTGAAGAAGATACGGCGTATTTCGTTCCAACTTCCGCGTGGCTTTTTCAGCGACACGAAACGTGCAAGCACGAGTGTGGCGGTCGTATTGGCTATGCAGGTGGCAACGGCAGCCCCTTTCATTCCGTAGTTCAGGCGTATGACAAAGATGTAATCCAAAACAACGTTAAGCACAAAGCATATCAGACCGCTGACAAAGACTTGGTGCGGTTTGCCTGCCAATCTGGTGAAAGCCTCAGTGAAGTTCGGTATGCAGAAAAAGACAATCAACAAAACCAATGTGCCGAGATAATCCCGCAAATACGGGTAAACACTTTCGTCCGTTCCGAGGAAGAAACAGACGGAACGAAGATTGCATATAATAAGTATGGAAAGGGCTTCGAGCGTCAGGCAAAAGAGAAGAAGTGTCAGGGAAGCGTAAGATTTGGAAAGGGATATGTTGCCGTTGCCTTTTGCGATGGAAGCTATGACAACGCCTCCTGAAATAATCATCAAGCCGACAGAAAGCAGGGAACTGACCAACGGCATTGCCAAATTGACGGCAGCCAAACCCAAATGCCCCACTCCTACGCTTAAAAAGATACCGTCAATCATCATTTGGAAACTTACTATCAACATTCCGATGATACTCGGCAATGCAAAGTGCAAATAAACCTTGGAAATGTTTTCCGACTCGAATAAATCTCCACTCGGTTGCTTCATTTCAAAGAAAAAATTTTTGTTTCGTCGCAAAAAAAGGAGCGGTTCTCCGAACGAAACCACTCCCAAAACAAACATGAAAAATTTATTAAGACTTTTGTGCGGAAAGTGAGGGATTCGAACCCCCGGACCCGTGAAGATCAACGGTTTTCAAGACCGCCGCATTCGACCACTCTGCCAACTTTCCGTTTGCAAAGGTACGTCAATTTCCCAATACAGCAAACTTTTTCTGCGTTTTTCTCGGAAAAAATTTCTAATCTTTTGGCTCTTAGCCCGAAAAGTCATACCTTTGCAAACCGATTCGGGAACACAAAACAATAAACTAATCATACGAAGATGGAAAAAAAGGATTTGTTGAAACAAACAATCGAACACATCGACATCAAGAAAATCAACTCCACCGAGTTGATTGATGCAATGCGTGGAATGTCTTTCTCATCAAGAGATACCGCCAATGCGGCAGACATTTTTCAAAGAATGGTGAACGACAAGAATTGTTCCATAATATTGACCCTTGCCGGCAGCACTTCGGCAGCGGGTTGTATGCAGGTATATGTCGATATGGTGAAGAACAAAATGGTGGACTGCATCGTGTCAACGGGAGCTTCCATAATAGATATGGACTTTTTCGAGGCTCTCGGCTTCAAGCACTACAAGGGAACGCCGTTTATCGATGACAAATATTTGAGAAGCAACTACGTCGATAGAATTTACGATACTTATATAGACGAAGAAGAGTTGCAAAACTGCGATGCTACCATCAAAATGGTGGCCGACAGTTTGGAACCTCGCCCCTACTCCTCACGAGAGTTCATTTGGGAATTGGGAAAATGGTTGGCAAACGGCGGAGCAAAAAAGAAGGATTCATTGATACAGGCTTGCTACGAGAATAACGTGCCTATCTTCTGCCCTGCATTCTCCGACTGTTCTGCCGGCTTCGGCTTGGTGATGCACCAAGTGGCAAATCCGGATAAGCATTTGAGCATCGATTCGGTTAAAGACTTCTTGGAATTGACCAATATCAAAATCAAAGCCGGTACGACAGGTTTATTCATGGTCGGTGGAGGCACTCCGAAGAACTTTGCACAGGATACGGTCGTTTGTGCAGAAGTTTTGGGACACGAGGTGGATATGCACAAATATGCAGTGCAGATAACCGTTGCCGATGTGAGAGACGGAGCCTGCTCGTCTTCGACCTTGAAAGAAGCCTGCTCATGGGGAAAAGTCGATACAACGTTTGAACAAATGGTTTACGCCGAAGCCACAACCGTCGTTCCACTCATAGCTTCCTACGTTTACCACAAGGGCGATTGGAAGAAAAGAGAAGCAAGAAACTTCGCAAAAATATTCTAATCGAACACCGAATAATTTACAAGCGGAGCTTGCCGGCAAGGCAGACTCCGCTTTTTCATTCCACGCTCGCACCCTCTCAAAAAGAGATAATTCCGAACGGCATAGCGAAACAAGGCAACAACCACCGACACACCCGCCCTGAAATTAAAGTTTCAAGGAATTTGGCAGTTTGAAGAAAAAGTCATACCTTTGCAAACGCAAAACGGAGAGGTGCTCGAGTGGTTGAAGAGGCACGCCTGGAAAGTGTGTATACTCCAAAAGGGTATCAAGGGTTCGAATCCCTTTCTCTCCGCAGATAAAGAGGCATGGCGGGAAACAAATCCCCGATATGCCTTTTTTCTTTTCCCATAAGTATCATTTGCAGAAAGATTTCGTTCCATACAAATGGCGTTTTCGTGGTTTCGATATCGTTTTTCGTTCAAATAAATTCCCTGAAATGTTGTTTTTTGCTGTAAATTACCATCGTATTATCTTTTTTCTTATATTTGCAAGCGACATGATGAACGCATTATATAAGAATTACAGATTGCACTATTGCTTTCTTATGCATGGGAAGGAAGCAGTAAAGCGTTGCTCTCTTGTCTTCGGAATATATTTTTAAGGATTGCCGTTTCGGCTTTTCGAGCGACAAGAGAGCAATGCGGAAATAATTCCGCCAAAGAGTTAAATCAAAAATTGTATCAATTAAAAATCAAACAGAAATGAAAACATCATTTGGAAAATTGTCATACTTGGCAACTTGTACGTTGCTTTTCTTCGCGTTCACATCTTGTTCCGATAAGGAAGACGAACTTTTCGAAACCTCTTCGGCTCAAAGCAAGCAGGAAAACATCAAAGCCGATGCCGGCAATGAGGAGTTTGTTCTCCTTGAAGAACATTTAGGATTATTCACCAACACCGTCTTGGTAAGTTCCATCGATACCGAAAGAGGAATAAGGGTTGATGTTTTGTACGACAACACAACAGACATCGGAAGACAACTTCTTGAAGCATCATCAAAGGCTTCCGAACGGTTGAACCAAGGTTCCAAAGAAAAGGAAGAAGAAAGCCCGTTGATGAAAGAATACATAACGGACGATTACTACATGTATTCGCATTGGATGGAAAGAGAGGTAAAGAACGGTAGAGTTGTTGTAACGACTTACGACAAAGAGACCGGCAAATACACAGGCATTTCATACGATGCAGACTACTACAAGAAATTATTCGGTAAGTGATTCACTTGCCATGCCAACCGATACCTTATGCTTATTCGTAGAGAGATAAGCACATAAGTCAGAATCGGGAATTTTCAAAAATCGTTTGAGAGCCGTATTTCATTCTTTGGAGTACGGCTCTCGCAATATTGTCTTATCTTTGCAAGTGGAAAATCATTGCAAACCTCAAAGAAAACAACTTGAAGAAATACCTCTTAATCGGCTTCGGCTTTCTGTCCCTCGGATTGGGAATATTGGGAATATTCCTGCCCGTCTTACCCACAACGCCCTTTCTTCTCCTGACTTCATATTGTTTTTTGAAAAGCAGCAAACGCCTGCACGAGAAATTGCTTGCCCATAAGATTTTGGGAACATATATAAAAAATTTTCAAGAAAACAAAACCATACCCCGCAAAGTCAAAGCCTGCATACTCCTCACCCTTTGGACAACCATAGCACTCTCCTTCTGCCTTGTCGATAACCTCATTGTTAGAATACTCCTGCCCCTTGTCGCCATTGCCGTAAGCCTCCACATACTGCATTACAAAAGCAACTGAACCGAACGCCGTTCCTCAAAAACCGAGATGGCGAAAGAAAAATTTCTTTCGCCATCTCGGCAAATCCTTTCGCCGTTTGATTTTCGTAGAACGGCGTTTGATTTTTCTGTCTTTGCAAGCCTTGAATTTCAGAGGCTTGCAAAGCCGTGTTTTTCCTCTTTACTTGATGACGAACTTCCGCATGGTCGAGCCTCGGTCGGTACGAACCTTGATGAAATACACCCCCGCCGGACGCTGAGCAAGACTTATGCGAATGTTCTTGGCATTCACCTCCTTCTCTTCCACAAGCCTGTTCATGGCATCGAAGATTGCGACATTCAGAATATTGTAATCCGAAGCCACATTCAACACCTCACTCGCCGGATTGGGATACACCCGAACGCTTTCCTCGTTCAGCAAGTTTGCACTCAAAGCACTGCTTGCTGTATCGGTAATCGTTGTATCGCTTGGCAACACCAATTCGCCCTTAATCGGGAATATAAGTGGGATACTGTAATATGCGTCTATGCCATAAACCCAAGGGTCATCGGCAGTTGCATGAGGATAGGTATGCCATGCCGTATCTCCTCTATCCTTGTACAGCGGAGCATAATCCGAATTACATTTACCACACCTTTCTTGCTGTGGCGGAATCTCATTAAAGTGATAAATATAATTGAGAATTGCAATATTCCATGTATAAATTCCGCTGTATTCACCGACTTCAACACTTACATGATACAAGCCTTGTACGGTTATCGGAGTATCGAAGAATACCTCTGTGTAAACATTGTTACATGGTGTATTATTCCCCTGAAAACTTGCTGTTTTGCTTCTTAGTATGTTATTTGGTAATGAATCCCTTATTTGAAACCGGGGGTCGGAAAGATTTGTATCGAGTTTACTTCCCAGAACTCCTATTCCATAGATACTTACCAAAGTGTCGGAATAGTAAGGTACTGCTAAGATATATTTGCCTCGCCAAAAAGTAACATCAATAGGAAAACATAATCCCGTATGAACGGTATCTGCTATTGAATATAGGCAGCCGCCATCATTTCGCAAAGCGTAAGGAAGGATGTAATCATCAAGATGTGCAGGCGGGTAAACGGTATCGTATATCGATTTAGCCGTACAAGTGCATGCTATAAGCATGACGAATAAATAAAATACTATCTTCTTCATATCAATATGGTTTAGTCGTTACATATTATGTTGTATTGCGGAGTGAAATGCTGAATTTGTTTTGTTTGTACTTGTCTTGGCAATGTCTGATTACCCCAATAAGATTGTTGAGAGGCAGGTACAAAAGTGTTTGACATGATTACTTTTTCTTTAATGGTTCTGAAACAACTACCTTGGTTGGTTCCTCGTCGGTAATCAAACCAATAAAGATTGCTATATGCCGTATCTATTCCCGCTGCCGAAAGATAGTCGTTTCTATAATTAGTCAAGCTGTTGAAAGTCTCATGACCCCACTTACACATATTCGGTATGATAATATCGGAAGGATAAGAGTAATTCAGATATGGCTTTATCGTTGCTATCATATCCTTGTTCTCCACAGCATGGGAAAGATACAAAACCGTACTATCGGCAGGATTGAACACCATTTCTTTCGGATTTGGTTTTCCGACTTTCAATAAACTTTGCTGAGCGATAGGTTGAAGCGTCCGTGTATCTATCCGAACGAACTGAGCCTGATAATCATTAGGACGATCGGTGTAGGACACCAATACATTATCTTCAAACAGTCTTTCTATCAAGAAATTCTCGAAACGAGCTTGGTTATGAGTATAGCTCATTCCGAAATAATTTTGAATATTAACCTTTGGGTGGGTAAATAAGGCAAGACTGCCGAGGCTTATCTTTCCAAGCACGACTATATGATTATCTGTCGCGACTACATCACTCAAAGGGAACGGACTTGTGTACATATAATAATCATCACACAGCACTCCTGTGTATATAAACTGTTGATTATCTCCTATGGCAACAATCGCATATTTATATTGTCCGTCTTCATAAGCATCTATTTTCTTTACATCGGATATGTTTGGCAGAACAGATATTTCGATATTATTTGTCAAAGGGTCGAAAAATTCATCCAATCGAGTCCATGCGACAAATCCGGTATTATTGTTATCTTGTCCGCAAAAGAACAGCCAATCATGCAATACTTTGAAGTCGCTTACATGATTGATTCCCCCAATTCGTACATATTCAGTCGCTGTTGTACCTTGTGTTGTCTTCAAAAAATTGCCATAAGATGCAACCGGTATGCTGTATGAGGTTAATAAATACTTTTCATCAATAGCCCTTGCCAATACGTACGTAGAATCAGGAATGGGGAATGATATTACCCTTTCCGCACTTTTGAAAGGGTACATCTGGGCTTGCGACATATACGAGGCAAGCAAAAGCGAAGCAAGAAGAATGCTTCTGAAAAAATTTGTATTTGTTTTCTTCATTTCTATTATCGTTTATGAGTTATCGATTTTTGTGCGTTTTCATCTGTTTTAGGTTAGATTAAAGAGGTTCACACATACGGAGAGGCGAACCTCTCTAAGAAATGAAGCGGTTCGTGCCGATGTAATGGATTGAGAAACAAAAAGTATCCATGGCGACACTTATTTTGAACAGGGCAAATATACGAATAATCTTTTTATCCGCAAATATATTTCGGTATATTTTTGCAAAGGAAGTTTCTATCTGTGCAAAAGTTGCCTCGTTTTTGCTCATATCCGGTTTTTGCAAAGATTGAAAACAGGTCGTTTGTGAAGCATAAAACCGAAATGGCGAAAAAAATTTTTCTTTCGCCATTTCGGCAAACCCTTTCGGCGTTTCATTTTCGTAGAACGGTGATTGGGATTTATCGCTTGGAAAAGTGTTTGTTTGAACGATGTTCGGTGAGGGGCGGCGATGGCAGATTATGCTTTATCTGCTTTGGAGAATTTGTTCGTATTTGTTTGTGTTTGACGGATTCATCTCTTTCATCAATTCCACTACCCTTGTTTTTTCGTTATCGGGAGCTCCTTTGAAGATATTCACTATTTCGTCCGATTTGGCATCAAAGAATTGTTGCACGGCTACCAAGGTGGATTTCTCCCTGTATGCTTTACGGACGTTCTCCAAGGCTTCTATTATGCTGTTGCGTGCGTCAGTCTGACTTTCTCCGCCCATCATGTCAAGACCGAGGCGATGGTATTGGTAGGAAGCATCTCTGAGGCTGCGGTATGTGGAATTGGTATAATTTTCCAGCATCCAATATCTATTCTTTTGGCTTGAGGCTCTTTTCCAACCGCCATCGGTGGAGCGTTGTGCGGCTGTTACTATGTTGTTGCACACGTTGAAATACTCCGTTCCGCCATTCAAAGAGAAGGAATCGGCGTCCAAGGCAAGAAAATAGTAGAGATAGAATGCCACGGTGGAGATGAGATTGTTCGTATAGTTGTTTTCATCATACTCAAAGCTCTGTCCGTCTATGTATTTGAACGGAACGTTTTGTTCCTGTGTGTTCAACAATGTGGTGGTATAGGTGGAACCATAAACGGGACGGCGAAGTTGAACGTTGAAATCGGCTTTGAAGTCCTCCTGATTGGAGTGTTCTTTTATGTTTATGGAGATGCTGCCTTCTATTCTCTCGAACTCTTCGTATGTTTTGTTTGTCCACTGACGTTGATTGACGAACTCGTTCAGCACTTCCTGTATCTTTCTGTATATCTCTTTGTCCGTTCCTTGTATTTGGGAGGAATTGACGCTTATGCTCACTCTGAACTCCTGCGAAAAGAGCATCGCATTGACAAGAAACAAAAAAAGAAAGATGGAAAGTTTTTTCATGTTGCAAAGGAATTTGAATTCCGGTTTTCTAATGCTTGGCTTTCATCATGGAAATCATCTTTTCGACAATGTCTTCCGCCACCTCGCTTTTGGCTTTGAGGTCTTTTTTGTCGATATTCCCGAGAGAATCGATGATTGTAACCTTGTTGGTTTCAACGCCGAAGCCTGCCCCTGCATCTTTCAGGGAGTTGAGAACGATGAAGTCGAGGTTTTTCTTTTTCAATTTTGCTTCCGCATTGGCTTGTTCGTTGTCCGTTTCAAGAGCAAAGCCTATCAAGAGTTGGTTAGCTTTTTTTCGGCGACCCAATTCCGCCAATATATCATCGGTCGGCTGTAATTCTATGTTCAGAGCCGTGTCTTTCTTCTTGATTTTGCTATCCGCAACATTCTTCGGGGTGTAATCCGCAACGGCAGCCGAAAGTATTGCCGCATCCGCCTCTGCAAAGGCTGCGGTTGTGGCTTCGTACATTTGTTTTGCTGTCTTTACATCGGTGCGTTCTATCATCGGGTGTTGCGTTTTCAAGAATGTCGGACCTGCAATCAGTTTGACCTTCGCACCTTTCTTCGCAAGGCATTCCGCAATGGCAAACCCCATTCTGCCCGATGAATAATTGCCGTTAAATCTCACGGGATCGATTTGCTCGTATGTCGGTCCTGCCGTTACGCATACCGTTTTACCTGCAAGTTCTTCCGATTTCATTATGCGGTCTTCGACAAAGCGTAAAATATCTTCGGCTTCCGCCATTCTGCCTTCGCCCTCTGCTCCGCAGGCAAGGTAACCCGATGTTGGCGAAATGATGTGCACGCCTCGCGATTGCAGGGTTTGTAAATTCGATTGAACGCCTTGATGCCGATACATCTTAGAATTCATCGCCGGTGCGAGGAATACATCTTTGTCGAATGCCAAAAGACTCGTCGTAACACAATCATCTGCAATGGCAGAGGCGTATTTGCCGATAATGTCTGCCGTTGCCGGTGCCACAATAAAAAAATCAGCCCAATCCGACAGGCTGATATGTTGTGTCATATCTTTGTTTCCAGAAAACATATCGCTGTAAACGGGATTAGAGGAGAGCGTCTGCAAAGTCGTCTCTGTTACAAAATTCAACGCATTCCTGCTTACGACAACCTTTACCTCGTATCCGTTCTTTCTAAGCAACCTTATTAAAAGCGGAACTTTGTATGCTGCTATTCCTCCGCTGATTGCCACAGCTACTCTCGCTTTCATCGGAAACAAATCTTTGTTCAGGCTTCTTGTTTCTCTTCTTTTGCGGCTTTTTCCGCCAATATCTCTTTGCCGGATTTGTAAACCAATTTGCCATCGAGGTATTCTCTTATGGCAATAAGGTAAGGCTTGGGAAGTTGTTCGTAGTATTTGGCCACCTCTATTTGCTCGTGGTTTTCCGACATCTCGTCTGCTCCGTCTGCAATGGCGAATTCCTCAATCTTTTTGTACAACTCCTGTTTCAAATCGGCTGCTATCTGATCCGAACGCTTGCTCAACATGGCTATTGTTTCGTAAACGTTTCCCGTAAGATTGGTGAAATCGTTCAAATTCCTTGTCTTGATGCTCGTGTCTGCCTTTGTCTTCTTATAATCCATAAATCCGCTTATTTATCTTTGTTTTCTGTTTTTATGCTTTCCAATTTCGCTTTTGCGTTCTCGTATATGCGACCGAGTTGTTCCGCTTTGCTTTTATCCTGCAAGTTGGAAAACGTTACCTTATAGCGTTCGTAATCCATTACTACGGCTTCATAACGTTCCTTTTGCTTGCTTGCTATGCTCTTTTCGGCATATTCGTAACCTGCAAGAACGATATAATACATCGCTTTCTCTCTGTATTCCGTCGCATCGGGATAATCGTTAAGGAAGTTCTTCAAACTGACCTGTGCAGCTTGGTATGCTTCCGTTTTATAGTAGTTATAAGCTGTCGTGTAGTCCTTCCGTATCAATTTCCAACGCAAAGAATCCATCAATCTGTTGGCATCGGCAACTCTTTCGGACTTCGGATACTTGTCTATGTACGATTGGAAGTTATCTATCGACTGTTTGGTCAAAGTCTGGTCAAGAGAGTATTCGGGCGATTCCAAATACTTGCAATAGGCTGCCTGAAACAACGCCTCTTCTGCGTATTTGGAATAAGGAAACCACTTGACGAAACTCTCGAATTGGTATGCTGCCGAATAGTAATTCTTTCCTCCGAGGAGGCTTTTGCCGTAATAAAAGTTCACAAGCTCCGCTTTCTCCCTTCCTCTCGAATAAAGAAGCAGGTTTTCAAACAACTCCGTGGCTTTAAGCCAGTCATGTTTCTCGTAAGCTTTCATCGCCGCCTCGAACTTGGCGTCATGGTCGTCGCTTTTCAAGAGTTTCTTGTGTCCGCTCGAACAAGAAGCCCCCAAAGCCGCGACACATATATATATAATGAATAATCTCAATCTCATGATTGTGCAAAGGTAGTCATTATTTCTGATTGAAACGCAGTTCTTGCAAACATATTTTGTAATTTTGCCGAAAAATCGTCTTCCTTTCCGAGGAGACAAGACCGATACAGGAACATGGCAGGCAAACATTCAAAGAAAATCACTTTCAAAAAGGTATTGAAATATCTTGGTATTGCGGCATTGGTGTATATCTGCGGAAGCATTCTTCTGACCGCTCTTTACATCGTGGTAAATCCTCCGATTACGTTTCTTATGGTTCAAAGATGTGTTCAGCAAGCCTTTGATGATAATCGTAAAGTAAGGTTGCAGAAAACGTGGGTCGATATAGAGGACATTTCTCCCAACATGGTGAAAGCCGTAATGGCGGCGGAGGACAATCGTTTCCGACATCATAAAGGTTTCGACTTCGAACAGATAAAGCGTGCAAGGGAAGACTCCGAGCGAAGCGGCAGAAGACCTCGCGGAGCAAGCACAATAAGCCAACAGACCGCAAAGAATGTCTTTCTCTGGAACGGAAGAAATTATGTAAGAAAGGCTTTGGAAGCATACCAAACCGTATTGATTGAAACCTTTTGGAGCAAGAAAAGAATAATGGAGGTTTATCTCAATGTCATCGAGTTCGGGGACGGCATCTATGGCGTCGAGGCTGCCTCTCAATACTATTTCGGCAAGCCGGCGAAGCGATTGACCAAACGACAGGCGGCTTTGCTGGCAAGTGTTTTACCTAACCCTTTGAAACGAAACCCTGCAAAGCCGTCTCCGAGGCTGAACCGTAAAGCCGACAGGGTTATGTATCTCATGAACAAGGTCGGATCTGCAAATCTCAAATAGCAACACAACAACGAAAGAACAAAAAGAAAAGACGGAAGCAAAATCCGATACCATGTTTTCCGAACCTGTTTCATCGGAAGAACGAGAAAGAATATCCCATTGGCGAAGCTATATTCCCAGCTTCAAGTCATATATTCTCATGGAGCGATCATATTCCATGAACACGCTCGAAGCCTACTTGGGCGATTGCAATAAATTTTTCTCTTTCATGGAAATGAAATATCCGGATGTTACTCCCCGCACCACCGAGCTGAAACATGTGCAGCATTTCCTGAAAGCAATAGCCTTTCCCTGTGGAAGAACAGAAGAAGACCGCCTTTTGAAAGCAAGCAGCCAAAGGAGGATTATATCCGGAATACGAGCCTTTTTCAAATATCTCATCATCGCGGACGAGGCAGAGAACGATCCGTGCAGTCTTTTGGACAGTCTGAAAATAGAACAGAAACTTCCCGTCGTCCTCACCAACGAAGAAATCGACAAAATGCTGAATTGCATAGACAAAAGCACTTTTCACGGATACAGAAATGCCTTGATGATTGAGGTTTTGTACTCCTGCGGCTTACGAATAAGCGAGCTGTTGAATTTGAAGAAAAACGATGTCTTTTGGAAAAAGGAATATATCAAGGTTCTCGGCAAAGGCAACAAGGAACGTCTCGTTCCGATAGGAAAGAGTGCATTGGAACACCTACGTTACTTCATCAACAATCACAGAAGCAAGCTGAAAATCGACAACAAAAACAAAAATCTGATTTTTCTGAACCATTACGGCAGGCAACTGACGCGGCAACATGCTTTTCAGATGATAAAAGACGCTGCCCTTGCCGCTGGAATAAAGAAAAACATACATCCGCACACTCTGAGACACAGTTTCGCCACAGAATTGATAAAAGGAGGTGCCAATCTGATTGCCGTGAAAGATATGATGGGGCATGAAAGCGTTGTATCGACCCAGATATACACCCATCTCGACACTCTGCATTTGCATGAGACCATAATGCTTTACCACCCCCACTATAACAAGGGAACAAACGCCGTCTCGCATTCCGAAGAAGAACAAAAATAAAAGATAAACACCTCACGGAGATGTCCGAGAGGTGTTTCTCTTTTCGCAAATATCGAAACGGGCTTATTTTATCACGCCCAATTTCTTTCCTATCTTGGTGAAAGCGGCTATACAACGGTCAAGATGTTCTCTTTCGTGAGCAGCGGAAACCTGAACACGAATTCTTGCCTGTCCTTTCGGTACGACCGGATAATAAAATCCTGTCACATATATGCCCTCTTCCTGCAATGCGGCAGCAAAATCCTGAGACAATTTCGCATCATAAAGCATCACTGCACAAATCGCCGATTGCGTAGGCTTGATGTCGAAGCCTGCTGCCTTCATCTTCTCGACAAAATATGCAGTATTGTCATGCAATTTGTCTTGAAGCTCGTTAGTCTTATCTATAAGGTTGAACATCTCTATTGCAGCACCTGCAACCATAGGAGGAATGGAGTTGGAGAACAAGTAAGGTCTCGAACGCTGACGCAACATCTCTATTATTTCTTTCTTACCTGTCGTAAATCCGCCTACGGCACCTCCGAAGGCTTTGCCCAACGTTCCTGTCAATATTTCGACTTTGCCTCTCAAATTGTATTGTTCCGTTGTTCCGCGTCCCGTCTTGCCTACAACACCGGCAGAGTGGCTCTCATCGACCATCACCATGGCATCATACTTCTGAGCAAGCTCGTAAATCTTATCCAAAGGAGCGACATTACCGTCCATGGAGAACACACCGTCCGTGCAAATCAAACGGAAACGACACTTTTGAGCCTCTTGAAGTTGTTTTTCCAAGTCTGCCATATCCGCATTGGCATAACGGAAACGTTGAGCCTTGCAAAGTCTCACTCCGTCGATGATCGAAGCATGGTTCAAAGCGTCGGAAATGATTGCATCGTCAGGTCCCAACAACGGTTCGAACACACCGCCGTTCGCATCGAAGCATGCAGCATAAAGAATAGTATCCTCCGTTCCGAAGAAGTCGGAAATCTTCTTTTCAAGTTCCTTGTGCAAGTCGCCTGTTCCACAAATGAAACGTACGGAACTCATTCCGTAGCCTCTTTCGTCCATCGCTTTCTTTGCAGCCTCTATAAGGACTTTGCTGTCAGCCAATCCCAAATAGTTGTTTGCACAGAAGTTCAACACATCACCGGCTTCGGCAGTCTTGATTGCAGCCGATTGCGGAGTTATTATCACTCTTTCGTTCTTATAAAGACCGGCATCTTTTATGCCCTGTATCTCCTCTTGAAGATACTTTTGAAATTTGTTGTACATATTATCGATACTTTTAATCTGATACTCATCACATTCGTTTACCGAACTGCAAAGATACGATTTTATTGCAGAAGCGGCAAAGCAAAAGCGTTTTTTCTGCATGCAGACATGAATTTTTTCGACACGGTTTCCTTTTTCGGGAAACACTTCTCCGGCTCGTTGCAACAAATCGCCGAAAGAATTTCACGGAACAGCGGAATAATTTTTTCTTTCGCCGTTTCATTTTTCGGAAACGGCATTTCGCTTCGACCTGTTCGACTTTCTCTTATTCGTAGGCGGGGATACAAAAAAAAGAACGACCGCATGGTTTCACAACAAACGGTCATTCAAAAGTATGAAACGATTATTATTTCTTATTTTGCCCACATTTCTTCCCGTGATGTCGCCTTTCCTTCGCCCCTATCCTCTCAACTGCGACACGAATAATACGTACAGCCCGCCGATTTATTACATGCGTCTTCGCATATTTTTGATTTTTTAACAGACAGAGGCTTTCCATTCTGCGGTTTCCACCCTGCGACAAGCGTGGAAATCATTTGCAGTTTTCTTTCTTACTTAAAGAACGACAAGACTTTACAAAGATGTCGGCTTATTGTGTTTGGGGAAATTGCATTCTTCGTAACGGGAAAAAGAAATTGCAGAAACACGGAAATATTGCGGCGTTTCGGGATTGCATCTCCTCTCATGCGGTAAAAACATGCCCGAATTATCGGGACTAAGGAATAATTCCGTAATTTTGTTGCCTGAGAGCGGGCAGCGAAAGGCTGCTTCTTTGTTTCTATATGGCAAATCAGATAAAGGCAGGTGCAGTACTGACATACGTAACATTGTTTTTGAACAGTGCTATAGGCTTGTTATATACCCCTTTCCTCACTTCACGTTTGGGACAGAACGAATACGGGCTTTATTCCTTGGTTGCCTCGGTGGTGGGCAGTCTTACGGTTTTGGATTTCGGCTTCGGCAATGCACTGATAAGATACACAGCAAAGTTGAAAGCACAGAACGAACAACAGAAGTTGAAGGAAATGTTCGGAATGTTCTTCCTGATTTTCTGTTTCACGGCTTTTGTGGTGCTTGTTGCGGGAGCGGTTCTTTATTTCAACACGGACAATCTCTTCCATCGCAGCATGAATGCGGAGGAGTTGCATAAGATACGCCTGATGATGGCTTTGATGATATTCAACCTCTGTTTCACTTTCGTAATGAACGTGTATCGGTCTGTCATTGTGGCGTATGAACGGTTCGTGTTCCAGAAAATGATTAACCTGATAAGGATTATACTCAACCCGGTAGTGATGGTAATCTTCCTTCTCTACGGTTACAAAGCTGTTACCATGGTCGTGTTGCAGACAATCTTCAATGTGCTTACGCTTTGTGCCGATTATTATTATTGTAAACGCAAACTGCATATACGATTCGTTTTTGCCAAGTTCGATTTCTCCTTTTTGAAAGAGGTTTGCCTTTATTCATTCTGGATATTCCTCAATGCGATAATGGATAAGATATATTGGAGTCTCGGACAAGGCGTTTTGGGGGTTTATTGCGGTGCGAAAATCGTCGCGGTCTATGGAATAGCCATTCAGTTGCAACAAATGTACATGTCTTTCTCCACTGCGATTTCCGGAGTGCTGCTTCCGAAAATCACTTCCATGGTTGCCGTCGGCGGACAAGATAAGGCGGTCAGCGATTTGTTCATCAGAACGGGACGTTTGCAGTTTATAGTGATGAGCTTCGTGCTTGCAGGCTTCACACTCTTCGGTCGGCAATTCATAAACATTTGGGTGGGCGGCAGCTACGACGAAGCATATTTCATTTGCCTCCTTTTCTTCTTTCCCCTGCTCGTTCCGCTTATCCAAAACGTCGGAATAACGATATTGCAGGCAAGAAACCAAATGCGTTTCCGCTGTGTGAGCTATGTCATCATAGCCGCTGTATCTCTACTCTGCTCTCTGCCTTTGTCGCAACGCTACGGAGCTTCGGGCTGTGCCGTATCGACGGCGGCGGCTCTGCTTTTGGGACAAGGCGTGGTGATGAATGCGTACTATAAAAAACGCATCCGTTTGGATATTGCATGCTTTTGGAAAGAAATAACGAAGATGTCGTTCGCACCGCTTGCCGTAAGCGTGGCGGCATACTTCGTGATACGACAATGCGTCATCGACAGCTATTCCCGTTTGCTGATTGCGATAGTGCTTTTCAGCCTTATCTACATACCCGTCTTTTGGTTCGCTTCCATGAACCGCTACGAGAGGGATTTGTTCGGAGGAATGGTTCTCAAAATATTCAAACATCGTAAAAATGTCGGTAACAAATAAAGTATCGCAAGAGGCTTGCTGCGGTTGCAGTGCCTGCTTTGCCGTTTGTCCTAAGCGTTGCATTTCGATGAAAGAGGGCAAGGACGGATTTCTCCGCCCTGTGGCAGAACAGAAAAGCTGCAACGACTGCGGTTTATGCGAAAGGGTATGCCCCGTTCTTGCAGAGCATTCTCCGCAAAGTCCTCCGAAATCAGTCTTTGCCGCCAAACTGAAAGACGAAGCCCGCAGGAAGCAATCCTCCTCGGGAGGAGTGTTCAGCCTCTTGGCTGAGA
>SAMEA104315436__coassemble_810_pt1 | contig 41623 bp, 29 predicted proteins | sample SAMEA104315436__metabat2_low_PE_012 | metagenome-assembled genome bin SAMEA104315436 (sample SAMEA104315436) | gut metagenome | biome: Monkey gut; feature: monkey-associated habitat; material: faeces | place: China | collected 2013
AGGGTGTGCAGCAAAATAGGCGGCGGGTTCACAGGCAGAACGGAAGATGATATAAACGACAGGATAAAGCCGATTACAGGAGATGAATATGATAAACTGTTCGAGCAACAGTATCAGGGTATGAAGGAGACGTTCGGCAGGTGTATGGAAACGGATGTGGAGCACAACCTGAAATACGACCCGTACAAGACCATCATGGAAAACGAGCTTGGCAGAGATGAAGCCGAGCCTGCATTCTATTATCAAGGCGACCACTTGGGCAGCAGTGCATACCTGACAGATGAAGCAGGAGCAATCACACAGACGCTGAACTACCTGCCGTACGGAGAAGACTGGGTGGATGTACACAACAATCCGAACTACCTCTCCCGCTACAAGTACAACGGCAAGGAGAAAGACCCCGAGAGCGGGCTGCACTACTATGGTGCGAGATACTATGACAGCGATATAAGTCAATGGTTGAGCATAGACCCTATGGCGGACAAGTATCCGAGCCTCAGCCCATATAACTACTGTGCGGATAATCCCGTCATTCTCGTCGATCCAGATGGAAGAGAGATCGATTGGGTCGAAGATAAAAATGAAAAGATTTATTGGGATAATAAAGCAATAAATCAAGCAACAACAAAACCTGGCGAAAAATATAGAGGCAAACAAGGCTATGAACTAACCGATAATGGACTCCTGAATTGTTATAACCCTGACAAGAGTATTACAAAAGGAGGAGTAATGCTTCCGGAAGCAAAAGTAGTTAGCACCTATGCCAATGAACATGCCAAGACCATGGCAAATCCGATAGTACAGAGTATCCATAAAGGTCAGAATGAATTTTTGAAAGGTTCACTCAGTCTGTGCAACACACTTTTAGATAGAGCAGCTTCCGGACTAGAAGTAACCGGTTATTTTGTAATGTTATTTGGAGGTGTACCTGTTGGTGAAGCTTTGGTTAAATTGGGAAACGGGTTAGACAACATATCAACGCTTATAGATGCCGGTTTGAAGTTATCAGAGGGAAATGTGATGGGTGTAGGCATAGATGTGGTAACTCATGGTGGTGGTTTTTTCTTGAAAAAAGGAGTAGATAAATTGGTGCCTGATGTGGAGTCCGTTGGCTCAAAGGTACTAAAAACAGGAGTAGATATAAAGATGGATGGTGCTGGAAAAATTGGTAATGCTATAAATGATCAGTATAAGAAGAAATGAAGTATTTGATTTTGGGAACAGCTTTAGTGATTCATGGATTAGCTGCAATATTACTTTCAATACGAGATGCGAAAGACGTACGAAAGAAATACAAAGAAAATGATAATATAATACATTACGTAGGTGATGGTGGAGAATTTTATCGAATGGATTTTGAAAATAATATAGGTCAATGTATTATCGGTGCGATAACTGTAGTTATTGGAGTTGTATTTTGGTACAAATTTCTTTGGTAATTCTCAAATGACTAAATTGATTTTTTATGATAAGTCTTTATACACTTGGTGGATTATTCTATACTTTTGCCGGTTTCAGCTATTCTTTGTTTGCTATTATAGATATAAGCAGAGTGAAGAAAAATAAAAGTAAATATACAGAAGAAGAGTATAAAAAAGAACGAAGATACAACAATATCGAATGTGCTGGAGGAATTTGTGGCGTGATAAGTGGAATCTGTTTTTTCTTACTATAAACAAAGTCCTGTCTTAGGCAAGCACATACAGCAGAAACAAGACAAGAGCGTTGAAGGACAAAAGCAAAGAGTAACAAGCGGTCGTATCATGACAGACAACCTCGGTCGTCCCGTACGAACATACCACCCATACATAGAAAGCAGCACCCACCCCGACAGCCTGTACGGGTGAGAACGATATATGTTTGGTGCTATCTATTGACAGAGGGGGTGCAGGCGTATTATGTGGTTATTTAACGGAAATGTTGTTGTGGTTAATACAGAAGCGGAAGACGATAATATGGATGGCTTTGTGATTTTTTCGTATGAGCGTTCTATCTTATTTCATTGGCGAGACGGAGCAGGTAATCCAATTGGGTGTATATAGCGTTCATTTCGTTTTCGCTTTTTGCAGGAAGGTAGGTTTTATTGTACTCGCCGTAGAAGTTTTCATCGTTTCCTACTCGTCCTTTTTCGCTTATGCAATTTACGCCGTCTATGCAGTTAAGCCATACTTTGTAACCGGTGGGGGTGATTTCTTTCGATATGGTGATTTGTATCAAATCGATGTTCATGCAGGTTTCGGAATCCTTGCTGCCACTCCATATATATGATAAAAAGCCTGAGCCGTCTATAGTGAATTCTTTGTATTGGTTGTCTTTTATGCTTGAACCGATGATTTCGCAGGCTTCTTCTATTCTTTGTGCATGTACATCGGTGATTGTTGCCGTGCCTGCAACCAAAATCAATGTCAAAAGTATTTTTCTCATAATGCTGATATTATTGTTCTATTGTTTGTGTTCTCTTATCTTTATCGAACCCGTTGCTATGTTCTCGTAGATGAGTTTCAGGTTTTGCAGTTTGCTATTCTTCTCGTCGTTGTACTCGTAAATCATTTTGATGATTCGATACATGTTTTTCCCTTCAAGTGGCGTGAAGAAGAAATATTCTTTATGTATAGGGTCGAAATTGGCGTATGACTTCACTCCTTCGAGTTTAGGGTAATGAAAAGTATATGAGTATTCGTTCATCTTTTTGTTGCGTTTCAATTTTATCCGCCATTCTTTCGGAATGTCCTTGCGAGGTATGGGAACTTTGGAATTGCCGTAAAAATATTGGAAAGGTTGATGAGTGTCGATTTTTCCGTCTGTTGTGTAGAGATATACCTTAACGGTGTGTCGCTTGGGCATGATGTTGAATTCGAACATATATAAACTGTCTCTTTGTGCAAACAGTGTTGTACAAAAAACGCTTGTCAAAATGATGAATAGGAATGCAACTCTTTTCATATTGCAAAGATATGCACTTTTGATGATATTATCCGTATTTGTCTCAGAGAAAAAGGGTGACAGATTTGCTGTTTAACTTTTGATAACTAACCTTACTTCGAGGCTGAGTGTCTTTATTTTCGCCAAAAGGCTTGCAGGAAGCAGAATTTATTGTATATTTGCGAGTTGGATTGAAGGGCTTGTTTTCTTGCTCTTGCGATTAAAGATTTGGAATTTAGAATGATAAATGTTTTGAATATGAAGAGAGTGCTATTTTTTACAGGGCTGTTCATGATGTTGTTGCCTTTGTGTGGCTTTACTCAAAATGGACCGGTATTGCTTACTCATGTTGATTTTGAAAATGGTATTCCTGCCGGTTGGACTGTGTCGGATCAGAGCAATGTGTTTATCTATAACGACCTTGCGGCTACCGGAGAAAAGTCTTTGAGAATGAAGCCGACTGCCGGCGAGATAATGATAACCTCTCCGGAATTTACAATTCAACCGGGTTGTGCAACAAGGTTGGAGTTCAGCCATATCCCGATTTTGAATAATCAGAATGGCGGTAGGGTCGAGGTGTTGAAACCTAATGGAACGTGGACTCCTTTGACTTTACAAAATCCTGTAAACCCAAGTTGTTATGATCCGAGTTATGGTTCGGGGGCTTCCGGATTCGATGGTAGTTTCAAGAAGGTTTCATATTGGACAGGAAACAGCAATATAGATGTTGCTGATTTGGATAGTACATATTGGAGAAATGAGGTATTCTATTTGTACTCGACATTGACCTCTTCGGCAACAACCGTCAAGTTCAGATTCGTGTTGCCGGCTTCGAGCGGTGCGGCTGCCAATTTTTCAGGTTGGTTTATAGATGATGTGAGGTTGTATGTGGCAAGTGTGGCCGGTGATGAGGTGAGAATTCCTCAGATAAGAAGTGTAGTGAAAGCTCCGAACATTTCTAATTATCCTACATGTAGCGATGTATTGGTGCAGATGCAGATAAGAGATGCCGGTGGTGCAATGTCGACTGCGGCCGATGCTGTTAAGATAGAGTTCAAACAGGCTGATGATAACGGGGTGTATTCTACTACCGAAGTGAATATGACATTGGTCGATGCTGCAAACTCTACATACGAGGGAAATATCCCTTTTAACGGTTTCGGAAAAACCACTTATTGGAAAGTGTTGGCAAAAGATGCAAAGGGCAATGAGGTGCGTTATCCTTTTGTTTACGGTACATACAATAGATATACGATAATAAGACCTTATGAGGGAACGAAGAAAATCAAAGAGACGCAAACGAGTAATCAGGAATTGATGATTCCGACGAATAAGTTGGCCTCCATGTTCCAAATGAGATATACGGCAGAGGAGTTGAGAGAGGCAGGGTTCGGTGCAGGTGAAATAGGCGGACTATATTATAATGTAACACAGTCGGCAGCAGGATTCGTGATGCCGAACTTTTCTTTGTCTATAGGTAACATCGACCCTGCTTGGGTTTTGGATCAAGGGTATTTGTACTCTGCGACTACTTTGACGCGTGTTTATTCAAATCCGAGTTTTGTGGCTCCTCCGATAGGGGAACATTATATACAGTTTGATGAGCCTTTCTTGTGGGACGGTGAAAGCGATATAATGATAAAGACGTGTTGGGGACCGGCTCCAAGTGCCGGTGGTACAACAAAAGTCGAGTGTATCTCCACTACGGGCAATAATAGAACAGGTCAATTTACGCAAACAGGAACATCATACTTGGAGGCATGTTCGGCACCTTTCAACACTGCTGATGGTATGGTAAATTACAAGGTCAATTACAAGTTCGACTTCTTGAAGAATTGCGTTTTGCCGGTTGATGCGGCTTTGTCGGAAAAGTTGGCGACACCGGCAAATCAGAAAATTAGTGCAAATACAAATTCAAACTTCGGAGTGTATTTGAGAAATGACGGTTCGGAGCCATTGTCGCAAGTAAAGGTAAGTTTCTTGGCGGATAACGGTTCCACAGGCAACGCAACATGGAATGGAACGCTTGATCCGGGGGATTCGACGATTTTCAATGTAACTTCATCATTGAATTTGCCGGCAGGTTATAGACATGTAACGGCATGGACGAATGTTTTGCCTCCTGATATAGATTGGAATACTTTGAATGATACCATTACGTATGACATTATTTCATGCGATGGTGCGATGAATGGGGTTTATGCCATAGGTAATGTGCAAGGAGTTCCGGAGACGAGAACTTTCGACGACTTTTCACAGGCATTCAAAGTTTTGGAAGTTTGTGGTGTCGGAGCTCCTGTTACGATAAAGGTAGAACAGGGGGCCGATGGTGTTCGTGGAGATATATTGAAATTTCCGACCACAATACAGGGGGCGAGTGCAACGAATATGATAACCTTTACCTCTTCAACGAATGAACCGGTAAGGTTTTATGTAAATGATACCGTTAGAGCAAATACCTCTTTTGATTTATCAGGCTGTAAATATATGAGGTTCGAGAATTTGACTTTCCTTCCTGCCAAGAGTTACATGGATAACAATTCCGTCGCCATGAGCGAAAGAAGTGTGGTTAAATTGTCTCAAACATCTAATCATATAGAATTCAAAAAATGTAACTTCCCATCGTCGATTACTTTCGGAACAGAGCAAACCCAATCTGTTTGCAACTTGAAGCCGACAGCTATATTGGATTTATCCGCAGCAAGCAATGTAACGATAGACAGTTGTTGTTTCTCGGCAGTTGCAGATAAGGTTGTCAACATAAAAGGTTTGTCGCCGACATCGATGACAAACGGCATTGTGATTAAGAACACGACTTTCGATTATGAACCTGTTTCGATTGGAGGTTCGCAGACGGTTTCCGACAATATTATATATGCAGAATATAATGATGGTTTGATAGTGAGCCGTAATGTTTTCAATTCGGCTCCTGATATTACAACAGTCGGTGGAGAGAAGTACGCTATCATGTTGCAGGCTTCCAAAAATTTCGATATAAACAAGAACATATTCGATTTGGAAAAAATAACGGCAATAAGTCTTTCGCAAATCGGTGCAGGCAATTCAAAGATAGCCAACAACAAAATAAGTATCAAGAATAGCAACGAGGGTGTTGTGAATATACATCTTTCGGGTATCAAGTTCCTGTCGGGTGAAAATGTATCGATAGTGTACAATAATATATATGCGTCCGATGCCGGAATTACAGGAAAACAAGCTACGGCTTTAAGCCTCGGCAGTCAGGGACAGACAAGTTCAGGTGTAGTGGTTAAGAACAATATAGTAGTATCCGAAGGAATGGGGTTTGCAATATGGGAAAGAACTTCCGAGAACAATGCAAGTACATCTTTCACCTTATCGAACAATATGTATTATAAGGTAGCAGGTTCCTCCTCCGACATATTGTTTAAGTTCAATACCAATAATGTCGCCACGACCGAGCAATGGGAAACTATCAGCGGGGAAACGAATTCCTATTATACGGAAAATCCTTTCTTTATGGCGTGGAACAATCTGCATACGACAAGCACATTCGTTTGCTACAAGGGTACTCCGATTGCAGGTGTTACAGATGACTTCTTCGGAAGAAGCAGACCTACTTCGAATACATGTATAGGTGCTTTGGAGTTTGAACCTCCGACAAGTAATATATTTGTTACATCGGTCGAGATAGGTAGTGGAGATTATAGCGAGGTTGATGGAATGCCGGCATATTCGAGTTGTGATTTCGGGCAAGAAACAGTAAGTGTTCGTTATAAGAATATAAGTTCAAATCCCATTCCTGCCAATACAGCCAGAATGTATTATAAGGTCGATAACGGAGTTGCGGTTAACGGTGGTTTGATATCGCATGCAATAGCACCGAATACCGATTATGTATTTACTTTTACCCAGTCTGCAAATTTGGCAGCTGTTTCCGCTGATACAAGAATGATTTTGACAGCATTTTCATCTCTCGCAGCCGATACGGTGAACACCAATGATACAACGAGAGCCGTTATTTTGTCGAACTATCAGTTACCTGCACTTGCAAATCAAAGTACGAATGTGAACTATGGTACAAGTGCAAACATAAGTGTATCCTCTAACGATTCTATCTATTGGTTCAAAAGCATGGACGATGATGTTCCGTTTTTGAAGTCCCATAATCTGACAACAACTCAGTTGTATGCTGATACTGCATTCTATTTTTCTGCCAAGAGAGAAATACCGGTGTTAAAGATAACAGAGTTGCAGTTCAATAAGAATGCAAGTGTCGAGAACGGAATAACAACTCCTTTGCCTTCATGGGTAACGACTAATAATGCTTATGAAATAAGTAATTTCGGTAATGGAAGTATAGATTTGACCGGTTATTCGTTCGTTTATTATTCTGGCAACAATACGGCTTTATCGACATCGCCTACGAAAACTTATACATTCCCTGCAGGTTATGTCTTGGAAGCAAATCAATCGGTTGTCCTTTTGCCGGTTAATGCAAATGCCGTTACGGCAGAGGGTGTTCTCGGAATAGCTTCCGGTACTGTAGGAGCGGATAAGAAAACCGGTTATTTGTTGAAAAATGCAGCAGGTACGGTTATAGATGCCGTTGCTGTCAATGGTGCGACTTTTGCGGCAGGACACAATGTTCCTGCAAGTGTATGGCAAGGCTCTTCTGCCAATCTTACTCTTACCAATACAGCCGGAATTGTAAGAAAGTCTGCTGCCGGCTCTACACAGGCAGCTTGGGAAAAAGCCTCTTCGACAAGTCCGATGACGATAGGAACATACAATGATGAATTGACGGTTCATACGGATAACGGATGTTTGGGTCATAAAGCTACGTATAATGTAGTAATACAAAATGCACCGACTTATAATCCAAGCATAGTGGCGGTTTCTGTTGTCGGGCTTTCTGCCGATAGTGCTTGTACATTGAATGAAGAACAGATAAAGGTAAAGATTACCAACCTCGGTTTGCAACCTGTTACCAATATTCCTATACAATATTACAGCAAGAAGAACAATGCCATCTTCCAACAGAAGAACGACACATATACAGGAACCATAAATCCGTTCGATACGATTGAATACACCTTGACGGAGACACTTGATTTGTCTGCCGTCTCAGCGAATGAGACTTTTGAAATAACAGCCTTAGCCAACCTTGCAGCAGATAATATTCATGGAGATGATACGGCGAGAATGCAAGTCGTATCATTGATGACACCGCAACAGCCGGCGGTTCAGGATGTTAATATTCCGTACGCAAGTTCTACGGTGTTAACGGCTACAAGTACTAACACACTTGTGTGGTATGACAGCCCGACTTCACATCAAGAACTTTCAAGAGGAACATATACAACGCCTGTATTGTATGAAACGGATACTTTCTATGTGGCAGCTTTGTTGGCAGCGAATGCCGACGTGGAAATAGGAACCGGAACGTCAACGAATACAAACGATAATGCACCTACACCGTTTGCTTTCTCCAAGAAACAAGTCAAAGAACAATATCTTTGGAGAGCGGAGGAACTCTCAGACATGGGAGAGGGCTTGATAAAGTCCATAGGGTTCAAGGTTCATTCGGAGGGAGCCAATGTTACAATGAGCGATTATGCAATCAAGATAGGTATGACAAATGATAACGTTTTGACAACATGGGTAGGAGGCTTGCAAGAGGTTTATTCCGATAACGTAACCATAACCAAGACACCTGCCATGACAAATGTTTGGAAAGACATGACGTTTGTCAATCCGTTCTATTATGATGGAGAGTCCAACCTTGTTGTCGAGATATGTTACAATACCACTGTTACGACCGGTAAGGTTAAGACATACAATTCAAACACAGAATTTAATTCTGCGATAATATATCACGATAACAATACCAATGCCTGCCAATACACCGGTAATCCGGGTGCAACCTACGCCAAGCGACCTAACGTCAAGTTTGGTCTTGACAAATACGGTTGTAAGAGCGAAAGAGCCGCACTCGTTGTAGAAGTTCAGCCTGCTCCTGCATGTGAAGTCGGCTTGACGCGGATTGTATCTCCTGTTGCAGGAACCACCCTGATGTCAGGAGAAATTGTTCCAATAGAAGTTGAAATAAAGAACTTCGGTACTACGCCTTTGGAAACTCTTGATTTACATTGTTGGGTAGACGGTTCGGAAACTTCGGTTTACACATGGACAGGTTATTTGCCTCAAGATAGTACAACTACATGTTCCCCTTTGACTTATGGGTCTTACACCTCCGGAGTTACGCAAATTAAAGTTTGGTTGGAAAAGGATTGCGATAACGAACCAAGCAACGACACGGTAGAGACCAATCTTATGATTTGTACAGGAAATACTTCCGGTCTCACAACCATAACCGTAGGCAATGAAGGCGAAGATATATCAGATGTGTTAGATGAATTGACGAGTTCGGGAATTTGTGGACCGGTTCAAATCAATGTCAGCCCCGGTACGTACTATGGACAAATCAATATTTCGAACATAGCGGGATTGTCAGAAACCAACTACATTAAGTTCGTAGGTCTTGCGGACGATAACTCGCAAGTGGTTTTGACCTACAACGCAATTATAGATGTAGATAAACATGTATTGAGCCTTAGCGATGTGGAGAACATACATTTCGAGAACATGACCATACAGTGTGCCGATACCACTGCCGATGTTTCTGTGTTGGTAGAAAATTCAAAGAATGTCAGCTTCCGCAGAATGAACTTCGTTTCTCCAAAAACGGCACGAAGCACAATGCTTAGCATTGCCAACACCGATGATATTCTGATAAGCGAAAACGATTTTGTCGGTTCGGCAATACAACTTGCCACTGCCGACAGCATAATGTCGCTTTCCGTAAGGAACAATAACTTCTTCAACTTTGGAGTGTCGGGAATAAGGGCTTACGATGTGGAAGGCTTAACAATAGAAGCAAATCATCTTTCCACCGATACTTCCAAACTTGTTGTTACAGCCATCGACTTGAAGAGACTTACGGGAGCCTCGAATGTTACGTCCAACTTTATCTACTTGACCAAGGGAACGGCAGTCAGAACAGGTATATCTTTGGCAAACGTACAAGCAGAGCAGGTTCAACCTGCAATCGTTGCGAACAATTCCATATCGATGATAGGGGCAAGGAACGCCTCCTCGGCATTGGCTTATGTCGGAATAGATGTAGACAGCACCGACTGGTTGAGCTTGTACTACAATACCGTTTACCTTGAACCATCGAAAGGAAACAGTACCGCTTCCAAGTGCCTTGCCATTGGAAAGGTTGGCTCAAACATAATAGTACAGAACAACAACTTAGACAACAGCGGCAAGGGTTATGCCATGTATGTACAAACGCCGGCAACCCATGTGGTACTTTCCAACAATAACAACTATTACACCAACGGAAGTAAGTTCGTATATTGGATAAACGATAAATCCAACCTTACACTCTTGCAAGCAGCCAACTCCATGGACGCACAATCCGTCAGCATTGAAAATTCGTTCAAGAACGATTCTGTTTTGGCACTTACTTTCCCTACCGGAATAGTAAGGATTGCAGAGCCGGTAGATGATGTCGCCACGGATATAGAAGGTAATTTCCGACCTGTTTCCCCTAAACCGACAATAGGAGCATACGAATACCAATTTGCAGGTAATGATACCGGTATTCCGAGAATAATAAGCCCTGTCGAAGGAGACGAGTATGTCGAAGGAGACCCGTTGAGCGTTGAAGTGGAATTGAAGAACTTCGGTAATTACAGCATAAACACAATGGAGATAGTCGCTGTTTTGAAATCTTCCAGAGATTCCGAGACAGCCATACAAACCTTGCGAGAAACATGGACGGGAATGTTGTCTTCATTGCAAACGACCATATATACATTCAACCAAACATTTACACCACCGCTCAACGACCCTTACACAGATGAGCTTTATGTAATGGCATACACGATAATGGACGGAGATACCGTTCATATCAACGACACGGCATATACCCACTTCCTTTCAAAACCTGCGAAGGACTTGAAACTGGAAGGTACTGTACCTATAACCGAGCGATGTGTATTGACAAATGTTCAAATCCAAACCAAGATAAAGAACGTAGGAGAAAAGAACATAGAACCCGGCGATGTGATACAGTTGTCTTACTGGATAGAGGGCAGACCCGACCTTACGCAAACAGAAACTCTAACATTCCCTTATACAGACCAAACCACACAAACTCCATATCAGAATCTGCAAAAAGGAGCCTCGCTCACATATACTTTCAACGCTACTGCCAACCTTTATCCTTTGGGAGCAAATGATACAACGTGGAAATTGTGGACATGTGTGAAAACAGTGGGCGACAATCAGCAACTTAACGATACCGCTTCTGCCGCAAAGGTGGTAAATTCCAAAGTATCGCCTCCTGCACCTACCGTAACAGATGATTACATTCCATACGCAACATGGGGACATCCGAGTGCAGAGCAAGCCAATAGCTTGGCAATAAAATGGTATGCCGGACCGAACGATGCAAATCCGTTTTATGCACCAACAAACTATAATACTTCAAGGAACTATACAACCTCCCAATTATTTGAAGATACAACCTTCTATGTCGGTGTAAATGCAACCGGAACATATCCTTGTGCAAGTGAAAGAACAGCTGTTACTGTTCATGTTAATCCGAGGGCAGCAGTCGATGCTTCGGCATTGGCAGTTGTTTATCCTCCGGAAGATGCATGGGTATATATGAGTACGGGCGATACCATTAAAGTTTTGTTGACCAATTACGGTACACAGCCATTGAGCAACTTCCCTGTAACTTACTCTATAAAACCTACATCTCCTGCAAATGCAGAACCTGTTATTGTAACAGAAACATGTACGGCAACAGTTCAGCCGGACGAACAATATACCTATACATTCGAAACATTGGCAGATATGTCCGGTCTTAGCAAGAATTATTCAATAATGGCGTGGACAGATGCTGCAGGCGATATTACTGCACTCAATGATACGACGAAAGTTGCAACGGTCGTGAAACCGAAGAACGGTAATACGGTTTATTGCAGTATTACAGTCGATAATCCTGCAAGTTTGGATATATCGAGAGTTCAGTTGGGAGTTATGGACAACCCTACTACACCTTCCGGAAACGGTTATTCCGACTTCTCTACTGATACAACCATAACGATGCCTACTCTATACAGAGGAGTTGCCGACCAATTGAATGTCCATGTGGATAATTCCACATCGATGGATGCGAACTCAGTTGTCGGAGGTTGGGTAAGAGTATTCATCGATTGGGATAGAAATGGAGAGTTCTCGGCAGCGGAATGTGTGGTAAGCGATACGGTGTACTCCGGAATGGTATTGTCGAAAACATTGAACGTTCCTGCCAATACGCTTAACGGTATTGCAAGAATGAGAGTTATCCTTAAACAAAGCGGAACAAGCGATGAGTTCACAGCCTGCGAAAAAGTACAGCGTGGAGAGGTCGAAGACTATCGAGTCATCATCAAGCCGGCTGAACAGATAAACGCAGAACTTAAACGCTTCACATCACCGAGTGAACTTGCCTCTGCCGGACAAACAGACGTAAAAGCCGTGTTGAGAAATGCAGGGTTGCAAACGCTTAATTCCGCAACCATAACCTTGAAGCATAACGACCAAGACTATACTTACAACTGGACGGGCAATCTGGCAAGCGGAGAACTTGAAGAAATAACCATAGCCAATGTGGACTTGGATTTGGGAGCAAACAACTTCAAGGCGTATATCGACGTGGCAGGTGATAATGTTCATGACAACGATACGATAAACCTTAACTCGTATGTCTTCCGCACCTTCGTTGTCCCTTATCAAACCGATTTCGACGAAGAAGACGGTAACGACCACTTCTACGCATACGATGCTAATCCGACCAACCCGACCAACAGTTGGCAGTTCGGAACGCCGGCAGAGACGAACACGACAATAGACGTAGCCTATTCCGAACCTAATTGCTGGAAAACCAACCTTAGCGGCAAGCACCCTAAGAACAACGAAAGTATTCTTTACTCGCCTATATTCGATGTCAATACCGTGAAACCCGACACCATGAGTTTCATGTTGAGAACCGATGCAGGAGTGAACACGGCAAGCATGCACATAGAGTATCTCAACTGGCAGGGCAAATGGGTTTTGCTTGGAGCGAAAGAAGACGGTTATGGAGAAAATTGGTATAATTCGGATAGCAACTACTTCAACGGCACGAAGTCATGGACGAAAGTAACCTATTCTTTGGAACACGTCAATTACCTGTTCGGAAACAATCTTCAATTCCGTTTTGTCTTCCGTTCCAATGCAGGAGTTCAGAAAGACGGCTTTGCGATAGACAACTTCGAAATACAAAGAGCCAAGAGAGAACAAGACGCAGGAGTTGTATCTTTGACTTTGGAACCGACCGCGTTGCCTAACTACGGTTCCAATTACTATCCGCGAGTAGGCATACACAATTACGGAACAACATCATTGACCAACTTGCAAGTATGTTACATATCCGAGGGATTGTACATACCGATTTGTGAAGACCTCATAGGCGTGGACATACAACCGGAAACGACATACGAGTACACCTTCAATACCGGAACATACCTTACCGTGGATTCACCTGACCCATTCGGAATATGTGCATTCACAAGGTTGAATCCGACCGACATTTATACCGACAATGACTCCGTATGCCAACAAATAGTCATAGGACCTTTGCAAAAAGATGTCGGCATAGTCAACATCAATTCACCGACAACGCAAATCGTATCCAACGACCAAATAGAAGTCGCAATACAAGTCCGAAACTACGGATTGGAACCGGTAAGCGAATTGCCGGTGGCGTATAAAGTGCCGGGTGCATCGCAAATAGAAGAAACAATACATTTCAATCCGCCTTTGTACAACGGAGACGAATATGTATATCGTTTCAACCAAAGATTTCATTCCTCATTCGGAGCAGTCAATTTGAAATGTTGGACAGGACTTGAAGGAGACTATTATCACGACAATGATACCGTTTATAAAAGATTGGAAGGAACAGGAACCACACGCGACTTGGAAGCAAAATACATAACCATAGACGATGCCGATCCTGACCATATATCGTTGCAACTCGCTTTTATGAACCGTAGTTCCGTCGGAGTAGGAAATATCACGGTAGGTTATTACCTCGGCAGCGACAGAGAAAACGTCGTCGAGGAAACATACCGCCTTGGAAATGTATTGCCTTCCGGTACTTACGGCTATCATAAGTTTGAAGCAACTCTTCCGAGAGCCAATGCACCATACACCAGAATTACCGCTTTCGTATCAGTCGATGATGAAGTCGATAGAAGCAACGACACCACAAGCGTACTTTACATGGGATACCGCGATGGTGTGGCAGATTCCGTATTCATAGAACAAACATACGAACCGGATTGCAAAGTACAGCTTACAGCACATAACGGAGGAACGATAGGCGGAACAACGCAAGTCAGAGCCCATTTAGTTCTTAACGGGGATTATGCAAACCAAATAGTTGAAGACTTCACATGGGAGTACGACGAACCTAATTCTGACATGTTACGTTATATGACTTTCTCTCAGCGAATACCTAAGAGTGAAAACGGAACGTATAACGTTATTGCATGGTTGGACTACCCATACGATGCCGACCATAGGAACGATACCACGCATGCTTATGCCGTTCGTTCATACGTAGGATTGGAAGAGGTAGAACGAACAGCAGGCTTTGTCCTTGAACAAAACCAACCTAACCCATTCACCGACGAAACCACTATAGGTTTCACACTTCCGGAATCCGGAGAAGCGACACTCGTTATCACCAACAACCTCGGACAAGTCTTGAAGACCATTAAAGGCAATTATGGAGAAGGACGCAATACCATCGTTCTGAAAGACCTCGATTTGCCGGAAGGCATTTATCACTACACCATGTATTACAAGAAAGACAAACAAATGAGGAAGATGATAATAAGCAAATAAGCAAGCAATACCGGAAACACCGGCATATATCGATTCAGCACGAATATTCGTCAAGGCAAAGTTCCGTTTTCAAAATCGGAACACCGCTTTGACGAATGTTCTTTTTTATCGCACTTAATTTGCGAAGAAGTATTGCAGTGGTGGAATTTATGTAGAAAAAGTTCCGACTTATTTGGTATCGATTTGCGTTGTAGTCAAAAATGAAGAGAGACAATATTTCATAAGCTTGTTTGCCAACCGGTCTTTGTAGAATACTTTCGCCTGCTTCATCGATTACCTGCTTTTGATACTGCCACCATCTCATAATTGAAGAAATCGAGGAGTTGGTTTACCTTGTCGAGTTGCAACGACCTCTTGCCCTGTTCGAGGTCTCGAACGAAACGTAATCCGACCCCCGACTTCAATGAAAGCTCTTCCTGAGTAATATTATATTGCTTTCGTAACATCTTGACCGTTGCCGATAGTGATAGAGTGTTCATAAATATACAACATTATACCTTTTCGGGTACAAAGGTAAGAAGAAATTTTGTAATTATACCCTTCATGGTATAATTCCTCTATCATTTCATCTGAATATACCCGATAAGGTATATCTGAAAACCATCTTGCCTTGAAGCGAAGGACTGCCACGGTTAATCTCCGGAACCTTTCGGAAATTACAAGTGAAACTATCGTTTTGCCGAATATTCTCTTTCAAGTACACAAAAAGAAAGTTATGAGGTCTTCCTAAAACTTTTCGTTATTGCTATGGCATCTTCTCTGCGAGTAATACTCATAAAACCAAGAGTAGTCGGCAAATACCGCCCACCAATTACTTTTTCGGAATGTGGAGTATTTGAATTCTGTATCTTCAATGTCGTCAATGATGTCATTTCGCAGATTTGAATCTGCTTTTGCTCTTTCTATATCATCAATATTGTATCCGGTCTTTTCCGCTATTTCATACCACATCTTTCTTATTTCGCAAAGTGGTCGATAGTTTAATCCCACGTTTTTGACTGTACTTTCATATTCTTCATCAAGGTCTATCTTCCCTTCAAAATCATACTTTATTATCTTTGTTATCTCATGGATAAAGAATAATGGTTCTATGTGCTTGTTGCCTCGTTTATTATTACAACATTTGACAGAGCGATTATCTAATTGTCCGTTGCAAGAGACTGTCAGATTTTCGTATGCAATCAAGTGAGGAAAAGGCGGATATTTAAGTCGTTTGTATGTACCGATGGTTTCATTTATCAAGACACTTACACGAGACGGGTCTAAAAACCGATGAGTTTGATATTTTGTTAACTCTTCATTTGAAGAAATGTTTCTTGGAATGATATGTTCTATTGTTGTATTGTTTGGTTGCAATTTTCTCATGCAATAACAGCAAAGATGTTCTTGTTCCTCTGAAAGAATTTGTTTTAATTCCTTTTTCTTGCCGAGGATATCCCAACTTATAATAGCATTATTTTGCTCATTTGGGATATCCGCTATGGTTTCCATTGCCTTTCTCGACCACTGTTCTCCTTTATTTCTGTTCTTTGCGTTGTCTTTGTCAATGAATTTCATAAGGTATCAAATTCTTTTCACACGTTCATCAAGTTGTTTCATCGTCTCTTCAAAACGACTAAGACTCATCATATCCGAAAGTTGTTTTTTTACAGCCTCGGCAATGTCGTCTTTACCTCTTCTTTTCAACCTGACATACTTTTCTTTTAAGCCATCAACAATGATATTGTAAGGTTTGGTGTCCATATATTCGTCCAAAGTAATATTGTAATCCAAACCGTAAGTGTTGTCCAAATCTTCATGTGAGTATTCATCGTTCTCATATCTCATCTTTATCACTTTATGTTTGTCGTCCTGCAAAAAATTTGAAATTACGAGAGGGGAATGAGTTGCCAAGATAAACTGAATCTTCGGAAAAGTTTCACGGAAACGAACTAAGACATCTTGTTCCAATGATGGGTGAAGATGTAAATCCACTTCATCTATAATCACAATGCCGAATGGCTCTTTTTGACCTTTGTTTAAAAAGAAAGAACGGTATGCTAAGTCCAAAACTATTGATAACAGACGTTCATAACCTGCAGGCAATTCTTCCCAACGTTTAGTGCTACCGTCTTCAAAAACGAGTTCCATGTAAAAATTGTCAGAGCCATTAACTCTCAAATCACGTATCTTCCAATCCTCACTTAAGTCTGAGAGTTCATTCAAAGTGTTACTTGTAAATGTCTTCAATAATTTCGTTACATATTCTATTTCCAATCGTTGTGCTATCAATCTGTTTGCAAGAGTTTCCGGTATTTCTTTACCTTGGTTGAGGTAATCATTTTTACTGCGTTCGTCGTTCATCTGACGATTGAAAACATTGATATATCGCATTCTCCACATATATGTGCATGAAGAAATATAATCCCATTGAAAGTAACCCCAGTTTGATGCAGGAAGGTTATCTGTCTCCATGGTACGACGAACCGCAGTCGTTGTGCTTGTGCTTACATGCGGATACCTGTCTGAATAATAGGCAAACAACGGTAGCAAACCGGAAGTCCCATGTTTATCCATGAACTTTATGTATGCATCTTTGTAAAGAGTGCTTTTTACTTTTGCTTTATCCGACGAAGCTTTTGATATTTGCCAGTTTAAATTCACACTATTCCACGTAGCAGATGCTCTCAATTCAACTTCATTTCCTGGACGTTGTCCCCTTACTCTATAAACGTATTGCATGGGAATGTTTGCCACACCTAAACCCGGAATGCCGTTTGCCAAAGACGTATATCCCCAACTGTTATCGCTTTTGCTGAAAATAAAACTCAAGGCATCTTTTATAGCAGCCAATAAAGACGATTTGCCTGAACCGTTCTTGCCAATCAGCACGGTTATTCTTTCTGCAAACTCAAATGTTGTATTTTCATAGCATTTAAAGTTCTTTATCTGTAAACTGTTTAGTATCATATCTCAATATGTTGGAATGCATTGCAAAGGTACATATAATATGTCATATATGTACGTATTAATATGGTTGATTGATTCGGACTACCGCTTTGACGAATGTTCTTTTCCGAATGAAGGGAACTTGAAAACTTTTGTTTTTATGGCAAGAAACCATGTCGATGATATGAAATTTCTTATCTTTGCAACGCTTTTGAAAAGTGAAAAACCGTAGGTATGAAAAGAATACCTCCTTGGGGAAATCGATATGAGAACAAGAAACAAACGAATAACGAGAACAAAATTTTGAAAGGATAAAACGCTATATATGAATATCGTGGCGGACATTGTATAGAAAAATTTCAAAGGACGATGATAGAAACAAGCGAGCAATACTCTCTATAAGCAAAAGAACGATATGGAAACATACAATCCTGAACCGATAGACCTCACTGAGGTGGACTTACCGGAAGAGTTGAAAGAATTGAGGGAAGCAATAGCCGAGAATGCCCATGAAGTATGGGCGGCAAACCGCAAAGCCGATGGCTGGAACTACGGAGCAAAACGAGACGACCTTAAAAAAGAGCATCCCTGCATGGTGGCGTATGACCGTTTGCCCGAAAGCGAGAAAGAATACGACAGACAGATGGCAGAACAAACCATCAAACTTGTCATCAAACTCGGATATGATTTAGTCAAACGCAGATAAACCATGCAACCATCGGATTTCATACACCCCGAAGACGCCGCCGCTTTGCGACAACTCGAAAGCATACCCGGCTTTCCCGCATTGGTCAAGAAAGTACTGGCATTAGGCTTGGAGCAACTGCAATACGGCATCAACATGGCAACGACCATCAGACTTTCTTCCACCCAGTTGCCGCAACTCTATCGCCACCTGCCGCCCATCTGTGAGCGATTGGGCATAGCCGAACCCGAGTTCTACCTCGAAATGAACCCCTCGCCGAACGCATGCACTTTCGGCGATACCAAAATCTACATCACAATCACATCCGGCTTGGTCGAACTCTTGGACGACGAAGAATTGGATGCCGTCATCGCCCACGAATGCGGACATATCCTCTGCCGACATGTACTGTACAACTCCGTGGCACAATACCTGATGATAGGAGCCGATGCCCTCGGCATCTTGGGGTCTCTGACCGTACCTTTGCAGTATGCCATACTCTATTGGAAACGCAAGAGCGAACTCTCATGCGACCGATGTGCCGCCGTCATGACCTCGCCGAACACAGTCGCCAAAACAATGGCACGACTTGCCGGCGGCTCCAAGAACATTACCGGAAATATCAACATGGAAGAATGGGCAAGACAAGCAGACCGCTATGACCGAATATACAATGGCGGACTTTGGAACAAAGCCCTGCAAATTTCAGCCATCATGAGCCTCGACCACCCTTTCTGTGCAGTGAGAGTAAGAGAAATACTGCGTTGGGCAGCCGGTTCTCAATACCAATCATTGAAGCAACGGCTTCAAGCCCTGCCCCGAGGCAGACAATGTCCCGTCTGCGGCAGAACAATGGAAAGCACTTGGACATACTGCAAGTACTGCGGCACGAAACTATAACACCGCAATCAAAGAACAAAAGAATAAGAATCGATAACAAAACAAGCAAACACATAATGGGAACATTCACCACACGAAAAATCCTGAACGCCTCGCCGTCGCTCATGCCCGAGATGGCAAAGCGTATAACACAATACTTCGAGAGCGATGGCTATCAGGTCGAGAGCAACAGCCTTCCTGAGGGAGAATACGACATCTCGATTAACAAAGGCGGCTTGTTCAAGAGCGTCTTGGGCATGAGAAGTGCTTTGAAAGTAAGCCTCAAACCCTCCGACGACTAAATAGCCTTTGAAGCCGGCATCGGCATCTTCGGACAGCAGGCAATACCGACCGTTATCACCCTCTTCTTCTTTTGGCCTACCATCATCACCCAAGTTTGGGGCATGGTCAAGCAATCCAAACTTGACGACAAAGCCTTGGAACTTGCAGAACAAGTGATAAACAACCCATCGGGCGAAAACATACACCGCACTACATCGGATATGACCGTTAAATTTTGCACCGCCTGCGGCAGTCGCAACACCGCCTCAGCTAAATTCTGCAACAACTGCGGCAAACCCCTCTGAACACAACTGAAACCAGAAAATCAAACTTCGATTTCTTGCAATGGAACACTATTCAATATCAGTGATTGTACAAGGGAAAAATCAAGAATAAGAAAAACATAAGTATAACAACAAAAACAGAGAAAAGATGAAGAAGACACTATTGTTTTTATTGAGCCTTGCCATCATGGCAGGAGCAATGGCACAAACGCAAAAAGGTTTCGTTCGGACGATAGGACGTTCGAACGACGGTAAAAAAGTAACGGGAGTAAAAAGAGTTGAAGGCGTTGCAATCAAAACGGAAGATGGTAAAGGAACCATGAGCGACAAGAAAGGAAACTTTGAACTAAGACCGGAGAAAATTACCTTTATTCTCAGTCAAGTCAGGTTAGACGGTTACATAGCCATAAAGCCCGAAGGACTTCCAAAGACGTACACCTGCAGCAAAAACGAGTTGGAAATCGTTGTGATGAACCTGAATGAGCAGGCTGAGGTGCAACGTGTCGCAGAAAGCAAAATCCGCCATCAACTGTCAAAACAATACAAAGACAGTATTCAAGAATTGGAGAACTTGAGGACACGGATGAAAATAACACAAGAAGAGTGGCGAACAAGAATGCAAGAAGTATATGACAGACAGCAAAATGACGAGAAACTGATAAAAGAAATGGCAGAGAGGTACTCACGCATCGATTTCTACGCCTTGGATAAGGAAAACAGACTGATAAGTCAATACATAATTGACGGAAAACTTGACGAAGCTCGCAGATTGATAGAACGCAAGGGCGATATCGACAAACGAATTGATGAGAACAGACAACACAGAGAAGTAAATATTCAAGGGAAAAAGAACTTGGAACAAAGTGAAGCCTTTGAATTGCAAGAAAGAGAAGACATAGCCCTCGACTGCTTCAATCTTGCAGAAACATTCAAACTTACCCATCAATTGGACTCTGCACTATATTACCTAAGTAAGAGATTGGAAATAGATAGCAATAATTATACGTGGTTGTCTGATATTGCTGAATTTTATTTTCAATATATAGGCAACTACGATACTGCTTTGCAGTACTACGAAAATGCACGGAATATACAAGAGAGTGTCTTGGGTGAAAAACATCCAGATTTGGCAACAATGTATGGTAATATAGGAACGATTTATAGCGTTAAAGGCGACTACGATACTGCCTTGCAGTATTATGATAAGGCAAGTAAGATACAAGAATGTGTTTTAGGTAGAAACCATCCTGATTTGGCAACAATGTATAGTAATATAGGAGTAACTTATAGCTTTAAAGGCGACTATGATACAGCCTTGTTGTACTATAAAAAGGCAAAGAGTATACAAGAGAGTATCAATCATCCGGCTTTGGCGAATCTATATAGCAATATTGGGATAATTTATGCCGATAAAGGAGATTATGATACTGCTTTGTTGTACTTAGGTAAGTCAAGAAAGATATTCGAATTGTCAATTACTCCGGATTTAGCTACAGTGTATAATAATATCGGAGTAATTTATAAGGAAAAAGGTAATTATGATTCTGCTTTGCAGTATTATGACGAGGCAAAGAAAATAGATGAGAGTATTTTGGATGAAAACCATCCCAATTTGGCGATAACTTACAACAATATAGGTGGGGTTTATAATAGTAAAGGCGATTATGATAGTGCTTTGCAGTACTATCATAAGGCAAGGAAAATACAAGAGAGTGTCTTGGGTGAAAATCACCCTGCTTTGGCAACGACATACAGCAATATAGGAGTGACTTATGACAATAAAGGCGATTACGATACTGCCTTGCAGTATTTAGATAAGGCAAGGAGGATTCATGAGCGAGCTTTGGGTGAGGAGCACCCGGATTTGGCAATAATGTACAGTAATATAGGAGGTGTTTATGGCAATAAAGGCGACTATGACAGTGCTTTGCAGTATTATGACAAGGCAAGGAAGATACTAGAGAACGTCTTGGACAAGAACCATCCATATTTGGCGACGATGTACAATAATATAGGAATGATTTATGCTAAAAGAAATGACTATAATAAAGCGTTGTCATATCTAATCAAGACGAAAAATATATTTGAGAGTATTTGTGATGAGAATCATCCTAATTTGGCAGTAATCTATAATAATATAGGAACAATTTATGAAAATACAGGTGACCATGACACCGCCTTGCAGTACTATGACAAGGTAAGAAAGATACAAGAGAGTGTTTTGGGCGAAAACCACCCTACTTTGGCAATAATGTATAGCAATATAGGTGGAGTTTATGATAGTAAAGGCGATTATGATAGTGCTTTGCTGTACTATGATAAAGCAAGGAAGATACAAGAGAGCGTCTTGGGTGAAAATCACCCTGATTTGGCAACGACGTATGCTAATATAAGCATAGTTTATGACAACAAAGGTGATTATATCGAGGCGTTGAAATATCTCAATATGGCTTTGAGGATATATGAGAGTAAGTTTGGTGCAGAGGACAAAAGAACTTTGAAAGCTAAGGAGCGTATCGAAACCGTGAAGCAGAAGATGAAAGAACAGAAGTAGCGATTTAGGTTTGGCGGAACGCCGATTCATTGTGATTGGAGCGGCGTTTCGCCAAAATGCTTCACCGTTTCGTGAAATTCTTTTTGCGTTTTATTTCGTTGGTTGTAAGAACTTGAAAATTAAGGAAGAATAACGATTGAAAGAAATGACTAAAACTGAGAGTGAATGAGGAAATTGTTGCTGTTCATATTGTGTTGCGTCATAGTGTTAGGAACGATGGCACAGATACAACGAGGCTTCGTGCGTACCATCGGACGCTCGAATGATGGGAAAACGGTAATCGGGGTGGAGAGGTTGAAGGATGTGAGTATCAAGTTGGGAGATAATCGAGGAACAGTCAGCGTCGATAACGGTGTTTTTGAGTTTGAGGTTAAGGGCGGAGAGTTTACCCTGCAATCCGTTTCGAAGCAAGGGTATGTGTTGGTGTCTCCTAACAATCTTCCGAGAGTTTATGAACGCAGTTCCGATTTGCTTGAAATTGTCTTGATGGATTTGAATGAACAAGTAAAGGTGCAACGAGAAGTCGAGAAGAAAATTCGTCGTCAGTTGGATAAACAATATAAGAAAGAACTGAGCGAGTTGAGGTCTTTGAGAAAACAGAAGAAGATAACGGAAGAAGAATGGCGTGCCGGAATGCAGGAAATTTATGAGCAACAGGAAAAGGACGAGAATCTGATCAAAGAAATGGCAGAGAGATACTCCCGCATCGACTTTTGTGCCTTGAACGAACAGAACAGATTGATAGCCCGGTATATAATCGATGGCAGACTTGCCGAAGTTAGAGAGATGATACATGGTAAAGGTTCGATGGATGAACGGATAAGGAAGAACAAGCAACATCGTGAGGCAAATGTCGAAGGAAGAAAGAATTTGGAAAAAAGTGAGCAATATGAAGGAAAGTCGGCGGCAGATATAGCACAGGATTGCTTCAATATGGCAGAAATATTCTTGGAATCCGGACAAGCGGATTCAGCTCTGTGCTATCTGAAGAAGCGGTTGGCGTTCGATACGACCAATGCAATTTGGTTGATTGATATAGCCGAATTGTATGTGGAAGAAAAAGAGGACTACCTTTCGGCATTGGAGTATTACAATAAAGCATTGACAATATATGCAGAGCGATTCGGAGAAGAAGACAGTCGCACAAAGTTTGTAAAAGAGGCAATTGAAAATGTAAAACGAAGACTGAAAGAGAGAGAATAACCATTCATTTTCTCTTCGAGTAGATTTGAAAATGAATAACAACAAAAACAGAGAAAAGATGAAGAAAACACTATTGTTTTTATTGAGCCTTGCCATCATGACAGGAGCAATGGCACAAACGCAAAAAGGTTTCGTTCGTACGATAGGACGTTTGGGTGATGAAACAGGGGTGAAAGATGTGAGGAGGGTCGATAGTGTCATGATAAAGTTGTGCAACGGCAAAGGTACCATGACTAACCGTAACGGTAACTTCGAGTTCGAGGTCGGTAAAGGCAAGTTCTGCTTAAAGGATGTGTTCAAAAAGAACTACAAACTGAGAGTACCTCAAAACCTTTCAACGGAATACTATCGCAGTCCGAACGATTTCGAGATTGTTGTGGAGGATACAAGAGAAACGTATAAGATTAAGGAAAGCGAAATCCAAAGAAGAACACGGAAATTGTATGCAGAACTTTCCGATTTGAGGGAAAAGTACTATAAATTGTACGAAGAAAACAAGATAACGCAGGAAGAATACGATAAACACAAGAAAGAACTCAATGATAGAGAAGAACTGGAAAAGAATAACATAGAAACCTTGGCTGAATGGTACGCCACGACCGACTTTGCAGATATGGACAGTCTTCAACTGAGGATAAGCCGCCTGATAAGCGAAGGAAAGACCAAGGAAGCCTTGGATCTAATCCGTTCGCAAGGCGATATATCCGCATCAATTCGAAAGATAAAAGAAGACAAGGAAAGATTGAAACTATCCAAAGAAGAAACAGCAAAACGAATGGAGAATGAACGGATAGTCGAGGACGGAATAGAAAAACAAAAAGAGAAAATAGCATCGCTATGCTACTCTGCATATCTGGCATTCTTGAAAGAACACCAATTAGACTCCGCACTATACTGCCTCAACCAACGTTTGGAACTTGATAGTACCAATACAAATATTACATACTTTAACATTGGGTCTATATATCGGGACAAAGGAGATTACGATCAAGCTTTGGTTTATTATGATAAGGCAAAAAAGATAGAGGAGAATATTTTGGATGAGAAACACCCTAAGTTGGCTGCTACATACGGTATCATCGGTTTGGTTTATGAGAAAAAAGGTGATTATAATACTGCATTGGAATACTACAATAGAGTGCTTGGAATGTATGAAAGTGGCTCTCAATATAATAATGAAAACTTATGGGCTCTGTATGTCAGACTCGAGTTTGTATATGAGGCAATGAAGAGCTATACGGAGGCATTGGAGTATTGCAATAAGATTCTTGTTGTGTTGGAACAGGATAAGAATGCTGACAAAGTTCGTTTGGCGGAAGCGAATAACAATTTGGGAAGAGTGTTTTATAAAGTCGGAAACTATGAACAGTCTTTGAAATGGTTTAATCGCACACTCGTGTTTTTGAAAAAGTATGTTAGCGAAAATGGTACTTATATAAAAGCCGTAGAAGAAGCAATCGAAACCGTGAAGCAGAAGATGCAAGAACAGAAGTAGCGATTTGGGTTTGGCGGAACGCCGTTTCGCCAAAATGCTTCGCCGTTTCGTGAAATTATTTCGGTGTTTTATTTCGTCGGTTGTAAGTGTTTGAAATTTAATATGTGATTTGAGAAAGATGATGGCTTGGTTTGGAAGAGGAATATTGGGAAAGAAGAGAGTGAGCAGTTCCGATGCTTATCGGTTCTTTGCTTTTATCAGTTATAATCGTCATGACACGAAGTGGGGTTGGCGTTTGCAACGTCGTTTGGAGGGGTATCGCATTCCTACGGCTTTGTGCGGAGAGAAGCGTTTGAGCATCAAGAGAATGAAGCCGGTCTTTTTCGCTCCCACGGATATACAACCCAAGGAATTGGACGAGGAGTTGAAGAGCAGGCTCAGGGCTTCGCGTCATCTGATTGTCATCTGCTCGCCGCATTCCGCCAAGAGCGAGTGGGTAGGCAGGGAGATAGAGTATTTCCACAGTCTCGGACGGGACGAGAACATTCATCTCTTTATGGTCGATGGCGAGCACCCTGCCGCCGACCCTGAAAGGGAGAGCTTCAATCCCGCGATAAACCGAATATTCAAAGACCCCTTGGCTGCGAATGTCAATGAAAAAGTCTATCGTTGGTCTTACCTCAATCGACAAAGGGCATACATACAGTTGATTTCAACGCTCCTCGGAGTGGAGTTCGACACCATTTGGCAGAGGGAGCGTCGCCGCATGCTGAAGCATGCCATCGCTTGGACATTGCTGGTTGTTGCTTTTATTGTCAGCCTCATCGGTGTTTGGAAGGTTAGCAGTCCTATCGACGTAAGTCTGAAAATAAATGAGGCTTCAGCAGAAAACCGATACCTGCCGCCTATGCAAGGTGCTGTTGCGAGCCTTTATTTGGATAAGGAGGTGAAAACCGACACCCTTGTCTCGAAAAGCGATGTCCTTTGCTTCGCACATGTGCCTCATCGCTTTGTCGGCAGGAAGATAAGGCTTTGCATACAGTGCAAGGACTTCTTTCCATTGGATACCATGGTCGTTCTCTCGAAAAATATGGTAATCGGCATTCGCAGAGACCCATCTGTATATGGCAATTCCAAGTTCTATTTGTACGATGACGTAACCAACGAGCCTCTTGCAGGAGTTCGTATGAGTGTCGGAGGCATGGAGGCAATTAGCGATAAGGAGGGCAGGGTGGAGTTCTCCGTTCCCTTGGATAAGCAGCGTAAGTACTATCCGTTGATTATCGACGGAGTGCGGCTCGATGACAGTATAAGTTTTGAAAACTTCGGAAAAACCGCCTCTTCGACCTCCAAACCTATAAAATTCGTCAAGTTGTAAGTCCGAAACTTCGTTGTTTAACCCTTAAACCCTTGATTATCGCATGGACTCTTTGTTTATACCCGTTTTGGCACTCTTGCCCGTGATAGCATTGATTATTTACATCTGTTGGTTGGACAGACGCAGCCCCGAACCGCCCTCGAAGCTCATGCTTGCTTTCTTTGCAGGTGCGATTTCGTCGGTGGTGTCGCTCTTCATCTCCATTCCTTTCGGTCTCATGGGCTTGTATTCCGAGGAAACGGTCTGTGCCACGGACGGAATAAGAATGGCGTTCTTCGGTGCGGCAATTCCAGAAGAGGTGGCGAAACTTCTCATGCTCTGGTTGGCGGTTCGGAAAAACAAATACTTTGACGAACGAATGGACGGCATAGTCTATGCCGTCTGTGTGTCGCTCGGCTTCGCAGGAGCGGAGAACCTGCTCTACCTTTTCTCGAACAGCGACGACTATATGACGGTCGGCATTTCCCGTGCCTTGTTCGCCGTTCCCGGACACTTCTGTTTCGGTGTGCTTATGGGCTATTACTACTCGTTGGTTCGTTTTTCGTCCCGTTCCACGCTCAAAGACAAAGCCCTCGTCCTGCTTGCACCGATTGCAGCTCACGGAATATACGACTCCATACTCCTCATATCCGAAGCGACACCACTCGCCGGCGGATTGTTGCTCGTTCTGTTCCTGCTCTTCTTCCGAAGAATGTGGAAAATCGGCAGTCGGAAGATAAGGGAGCACCTCGAAAAAGATACCGAACCCACAAGGGAAGAACACTTCTGAAACCTGCCGAAGCCGAAACATCGTTATGTCGCAACGAATCGGCGTTTGAGCAAATTCTTTCGGCGTTTCATTTTTGTAGAACGCCGTTTTATCTTCCCGAAACGCCGTTTCGGGCAAGGTGTTTCTTTGTCAGCGTGTTATCGCAATGGCGATTTGTCGGTGGGCAGGGGGATTGCGATGGGTTTATTCGTTGAATTCTTTGTTGAGGTATTGTTGCAGTTCGTTGGGTGTGAGACCTTGGCGTGCCATGCCTTGTTTTGCGACCGATATTTTGCCGGTTTGTTCGCTTACGATGACCGCAATGGCATCGGTTTGTTCCGTTATGCCGATTGCGGAACGGTGTCTCAATCCCATGGAGACGGGTATGTCCAAGTTCTTGCTTACCGGCAGTATGCAGCGTGCGGCTTTTATCTTGTTCTCCGATATGATGACGGCTCCGTCGTGCAGCGGCGTGTTCTTGAAAAAGATGGTCTCCAAGAGTTGTGAGCTTATCTGCGAGGTGAATGCCTCTCCGGTTTGTACGATTGCGTCCAGAGGATTGCTCTTGCAGATGACTATCAATGCTCCGGTGAGGGTTTGGGACATGTGAGTGCAGGCTTGCACTATCGGTGTTACATCGAGAGTGTTGTTTTCTTCTTTCGATTTTAGGTGAAGGAGCTTCAGCCATCGTCTGTTGCGGGTTTGGGAACCGAGACGGAGGAGAAACTGTCTTATCTCGCTTTGGAAGATGATTATGATTGCTATCACGCCGACGGAAATGAACTGGTCGAATATTTCGCTGAGCAGTTTCATATCCAGAAAGCGGATTACTTTCCATGCAAAGAAGACCAATATGAACCCGATGAAGATGCTGATTGCGTTTGTGCCTTTCAGCAGTTTGTAAAAGTAATAAAACAGCAGGGCTACGACGAATATGTCTATCAGGTCGGTGATTCGGAAGGTCGGTAAGCCCTGTATGGCGGATAGAATTGTCATTCGGCTGTATTATTGTAAAGTTCGAATAGTTTGATGCACTCTTTGGCTTCTCGGACATCGTGAACCCGAAGTATGTCTGCTCCGTTTTGCAGGGCGAAGGCATGAAGGAATGTCGTTCCGCAGAGGGCTTGTTCCGGCGTTATGCCGAGTGGGCGGTATATCATGCTTTTTCGCGATATTCCTGTCAGTATCGGCAAGCCGAAGACTTGAAATTCTTTCTGGCGACGCAGCAGTTCGTAATTGTGTTCCACCGTTTTGCCGAAGCCGAAGCCCAAATCCAAGATGATGTCTTTTACTCCCGATTCCCGCAAACGCTTCAAGCGTATGGAGAAATAGTCGCATATTTCAAGGAAAATATTGTCGTAGTGCAGGTTTTGCTGCATCTTGTCGGGTGTTGCGGGTGTGTGCATGAGTATGTAAGGCACTTGCAGTTCTGCAACGGTCTCGAAGAGTTTTTCATCGAAACTTCCTCCGGATATGTCGTTGATTATGTCCGCTCCTTCTGCCACGCATGCTTTGCAGACTTTGCTCCAAACGGTGTCGATTGAAACGGGGATTTGCGGATAGGCTGCCTTGGCGTAACGTATGACTGGCAGAAGACGTTTGATTTCCTCTTGCGGAGAAACCAATTCGGCACCCGGGCGGGTGGAGCAGGCTCCGAGGTCTATTATATCCGTATTTTGCGATACCACAGTGTCTATTCTTTGTTTCGCAGCGTCGAGGGAGTTGTATCTTCCTCCGTCATAGAACGAGTCATCAGTGAGGTTGACTATTCCCATTACCAATGGAGTGGAGAGGTCGATGATTTTTTTGCCGCAAAGCATCGTTTTGTTAGTGGAAATGTTTGTAATTTTGTCGTGTTCTTTCATAGTAGTGATTTTCAACAAGCAAAGGTAATAATTTTTATGAATAACACAAGTTCGGAATACGATAATGTCGTGAAAGTAAGTCGTAAGCTATTTGAGGATAAGCTCTCGGATTACGGTGCTTCGTGGAGGGTGTTGCGTCTTCCTTCGCTTACCGATCAGATTTTCATTAAAGCCAACCGCATTCGCAGCATTCAGGAAAGCGGTGTCAATCTTGTGGACGAGGGAATTGTATCGGAGTTCATCGGAATGATAAATTACGGTATCATTGCTCTTATTCAAATAGAGTTGAAGGACGAGCCTATCGACAAGGAACTGACCAAGACGAGGGCTTTGGAGCTTTACGATAAATATATAGGTATCACGAAGTCTTTGATGGAGAAGAAAAATCATGATTATTCCGAAGCATGGCGACAGATGAGGGTTAGTTCGATTACGGATTTGATTTTGATGAAGATTTACAGGCTGAAACAAATAGAGGATAACCAAGGCAGGACTTTGGTCAGCGAAGGTGTGGAAGCTGGTTACGAGGATATAGTGAATTATTCGGTGTTTGCATGTATTAAATTGTCATGATGATGAAACTTTTGAGTACGATATTGAGGGTAATCTTCGGAGCGGTGTTCATGTTCTCCGGATTTGTGAAGGCTGTTGACCCTTGGGGTACGGCCTATAAGATAGAGGAGTATCTTTCTGCCTTTTCGATGGGGTGGTTGAGCGATAAGATTTCTTTTCTGCCTGTTACGGTGTCTGTGATATTGTGTTGTGCGGAATTCATGGTGGGAGTGCTGATGTTTTTCGGCTTCTTCCGTAAGGTGGTAAAGCCTGCGGCTGTGGTGTTCATGGCTTTCTTCACGGTCTTGACCTTTATCGATGCTTTGACCAACAGAGTGAGCGATTGCGGTTGCTTCGGCGAAGCAGTAAAACTGACGAATTGGGAGACGTTTTGGAAGAATATAGTGTTGGATTTGGTTTTGGCAGGAATTTATCTTTCCGAAAGGAAGATGAATTTTGCGAACTCACGGATTAACTCGAAACTTTTGACGGTTCTGTTCTCGTTGGTGATTTTGCTGTTTGCGATTTATAATACGGTTTATGAACCTGTAATCGATTTCAGGGCGTGGAAGATAGGTAATCAAATGGTTGCAGTGGGTGATGACAGGGTTCCGCCTGTCAGTTTTGCAACTTACAAGAACAATGTAACAGGAGAGGTGAAGGAGTTCGAGACCGAGGATTTGATGGAGGCGTATCAGAAAAATCCGAACTTCGCTTCCGAGTGGACTTTCGTGGATTCGAGAGTGGAAAACACCAATACCGTGGCGGCTGACGGCTTTTCATTGCAGGCTTTGGGCTTTGAAGAAGATGAGACTATGGATATTCTTTCCGATACTTCGAGTGTGCTTTACATGATAAGCTCATACGATTTGAGAAAGGCCTCGGATAAGGGAATGAAAAGGGTGTTGGCTTTTGCCGACAAGGCTGCCGAAAATGGTGCGAGGGTGATATTCGTAACGGCATCTTCGGTTGCCAACTGTGCTTCTTTCATGGAAAAGTACAAGACGGGGAATATTGTGTTCTATTCGGCTGATGACAAGGCGATAAAGACGATGTTGCGTTCCAATCCGGGAGTTGTGAAAATCGATAAGGGAAGAGTGGCGGACAAATGGTCATGGAGGAATCTGCCGGAGCCGACGGAGTATTTCAAGTAGATGTTTGCATATATTCTAAAGAAGACGGCTTACGGTCTGTTGGTGATGTTGGGTGTCGTATCTTTGATATTCGTACTCTTCAACATACTTCCCGGAGACCCTGCGAGGATGATGCTCGGGCAGAATGCCGATCAGGAAAGCATAGACTTGCTTCACAAGGAACTTGGTTTGGATAAGCCTCTTGGCATTCGTTATCTCAGGTATTTGAATGATTTAAGCCCTGTCGGGATTGATCATGAAGGGAACTTAGGTTTCAAGTTGCCGGAACTCGGACGAAGTTATCAGTCGGACAGAAGCGTGTCTTCCATTCTTGCGGAGGCTTTCCCGAATACCATATTGCTGGCTCTGGTGAGCATAACGATGGCTTTTGTCCTCGGAGTTTTGTTCGGTTCCGTTGCGGCTATATATAAGGATACGTGGATCGAGAAAGCCATTCTGCTGGTTACTTCTTTGGGTATGAGTTTGCCCTCTTTCTTTGCTGCAATCCTCATAGCGTGGATATTCGCTTTTCTTTTGGCGGAATATACGGGTTTGTCGATGTTTGGAAGTTTGTATGGCGTAGATGATTTCGGCAGGGGAGAGTACGTGGATTTGAAGAATATAATTCTTCCGGCTGTTACGCTCGGCATAAGACCGTTGTCCGTTATATGCGAGCTTACGAAAAGCACGATGAAAGAGGTGTTGCAGCAGGATTATATAAGGACTGCCAAGGCAAAAGGCTTGTCGATGTTCAAAATAATAAAGAATCATGCTTTGCGAAATACGCTCAATCCGGTTGTAAGTTCGATAAGCAGTTGGTTTGCGTCCTTGCTCGCCGGTGCTGTCTTTGTCGAATATATTTTCGATTGGAAAGGAGTTGGCGTTGTGATTGTCGATAGCTTGGAAAAGTACGATTTTCCTGTTCTTATGGGAGCTTTGATTGTTATATGCATAATGCTGGTCATTATAAACATATTGACGGATATTGTTTATGCGTTTCTCGATCCGAGAATAAAGATTGCATGATTTCGCAGTGTATGTTGTTGTATTGAAATAGGGAATGATGATTAGACGAATAGGCTTTTTGGCGATTGTTTTGCTCTTTGCCGCTTGTGCAAGGATTGTTACTCCGAGTGGTGGGGCGGTGGATAGAATTCCACCGAAAGAAATGAACGCCACTCCTAAGCAAAACAGCTTGAATTTCAAAGATAGGGGCTTTGTGGTGGAGTTCGATGAATATATAGTTTTGGATAATGTGAACCAAAAGCTGTTGGTGTCGCCTCCTTTGAAAGTAAAGCCGGAAATTTCAGCCAAATTGAAGAAACTTTATGTGAAAGGTTTGGATTCGTTGGCTGAGAATACCACTTATATTTTCGATTTCGCAGATGCGATAACGGACTTCAACGAGGGTAATCGGTTGAAGAATTTCAAGTATGCTTTTTCCACAGGTTCTCAAATAGACAGTTTGTTCTATGAAGGCAGGGTCGTTGAGGGCTTTTCGCTGAAAAACGTCGCCGATAAGTTGGTGCTGTTGTATGCAGATACCGTTTTGGCAAATTTATATGACAAAGATTGCGATTATATCACACGAACGGATAGCACGGGACGTTTTTCGTTTTCCAATCTGGCTGCCGGCATGTACAGGTTGTTGATTTTGGATGATAAGAACCAAAACAAGAGGTATGATTTGCCCTCGGAGGGTGTGGGCTTTTCAAGGTATGCTGTCATGCCTTATGCCAAGGATAGTACCGATACGGTTTCTCGGAAGGATAATTTGTTTTTTTATGAAGATGCAACGGATAGCGTTCAGTCCGTTACGGACGCTCGCTTCTCGGCAAAGGGCGTTTTTATGGTCGCTTTTGCAAGACCTTTGAGCGATGAGGTGGTTTTTGATTTCGTAAAGCCGAAAAGCGAGCAGGAAATCAAATACGAAATGTCTCGTAAGAGAGATACGGTGAGTTTTTTCGCTTGCAAGGGTGTCTGTTTCGATACCATAGAGTTACATGTTGCAGACGGAAATTTCAAAGATGAGATTTCAAAGATCGTTGTTGCGAACAGAAAAAAACGAGACGATGATTCTTGTTTTCGTTTTCGCAGCCTGCAAAAAGATACGGTGCATTATTTTGACAGGAAATTCCTTGCGGTCGGGTTACCTTTGGATTCGGAGCGTATTCCGGCAAGATTCGTTTCGGGGAACGATACACTCGAAACAAGTCTGGCATTGTGTGAGGGGTTGACAACGTACTGTTTGTCTGAGGATTTGGAGAGAGGACGTCAGTACAGGCTGATTGTAGATAGCGGAACGGCGAAAGATTTTATCGGAAGGGCGAATGATTTTTTTGAAACGGCGTTTTATTTGACGCAAGTGGCGGATTACGGACGGCTGATACTGAATTTTGAAGATAGTGCTTTTATCGATGTGCCGCATATCTTTTATTTGTGCGATATGAAAGCCGAGGTGTTGAAGCAGATAAATGTTCCGAAGGGTAAAGGTAGCGTTGTGTTCGATTGCATAGAGCAGGGAATGTATAAAGTCAAGGTTGTAATCGACGAAAATGCAAACGGACAATGGGACGGGGCTTCATTCAAAGAAGCCCAACCGGTAGAAAGAATTCTGATGTTCGACAAGCCGGTGAGCATACGAAAATCATGGGATACGGAAGAAAATTGGACGATTTTCCGGTAAAGCCCTTGTCAATCAAAGAAAAGTATGTATCTTTGCAACTCAAAAATAAAAACATAAGAACAAATGTCAGTAAAAATCAGATTGCAACGTCATGGTAAGAAGGGACAACCTTTTTATCATATCGTTATTGCGGATGCTCGTGCAGCACGTGATGGAAAATTTATCGAGAAGTTGGGTACTTACAATCCCATGACCAATCCTGCCACAATAGAGTTGGATATAGATGGTGCATGCAGATGGTTGAAAAATGGTGCTCAACCGACCGAGACTGTAAGGAATATACTTTCTTATAAGGGTGCTTTGTTGAAAAGGCACTTGCAGATAGGTGTTGAAAAAGGTGCAATCACACAAGAAACGGCAGACAAAAAATTCGCTGCTTGGCAAGAAGAGAAAGCAAAGAAAATAGAAGCCAAGAGAGCGGCTTGTGTAAATGCCAGCAACGAAACTGCAAAGGAAAGATTTGCAAAAGAGGTTGAAGTGAAAGAGGCAAGAGCTGCATTGATTGCGAAGAAGAGAGAGGAAGAGGCAAAAGCCAAAGCCGAGGCAGAAGCTGCGAAGGCTGCGGAAGCCGTTGCAACGGAAGGAGCAGAGCAACCTGCCACAGAGACTGAGGCACCTGCTGCAGAATAAGTGCAAGATTAAGATTAGATTTGTGAGTCTGTTTTCGAGAAATACGAAAGCGGACTCGTTTTGTTTTCAACGGATAGACGATGAAGAAAGAAGATTGTTTTTATTTGGGTAAAATATCGAAGCCTTTCGGTTATAAAGGTGAGGTAAGCGTATTCTTGGATGTCGATTCTCCGGAAGAGTATTCCGAGTTGGAAGAAGTATATGTCGAGATAAACAAAAGGCTTGTTTTGTATGAAATCGAGAGTATAAGAATTCAAACGAACAAAGCAGTTGTCAGGTTTGCGGATGTTACAAACGAAGATGTGGCAAGGCTTGTCGGTAAGTCGTTGTTTCTGCCTTTGGAATATTTGCCGGAATTGGAAGGGAATAATTTCTACTTTCATGAGATAACAGGCTTCGATGTAGAAGATGAGGAAAAGGGAATGATAGGAAAAATTGCCGGTGTATATGAAAATACGCCGCAACCACTGCTTTCCATAGAGTTTGAGGACAAGGAAATTCTTATACCTGCGATAGATTCGATAATAAAGGAAGTTGACAGAAGCAAAAGGCTGATGAAGATAAAGGCTCCGCAAGGTTTGATAGAGCTGTATATCGGTTGAATTTACCGATAAAGCGAAAAAATATATCAAAAAACGATAAATAATTTGGTGGATACGGAAATTGTTCGTACTTTTGCAGCGTTAAAACGAGCGTTCGCATGGATGCAAGAAAGACAATACTGAGGCTTAAAACGATAAAGCTGTTATTCGATATAGTGTTATGGTTACTGATAACACTTATTGCGTTGTTTATCGTTATTTCTGTCTTAAATGTCGGCAATAAGGGAGGCGGAGTCTCCGGATGGGCTTTAATCAAGCAGAAAACAGAGCCTATAATTCTTTCCGGCGACATAAAATCGGAAGTTCCGGGCGTAGAACTGTCTTTGATGCCGGAAGGCGTGAAGGTAAGCTATGAAGTGTTTTCGCAACAGCACAAAACGCTTTTCGTAGCGTGCAAAGTGCTTTATCTGTTCACCCTTAACCTCGGCATGTTCTTCCTCGTCTTTGTGTTGTTCCAGATAAGGAACATCATAAAGAGCGTCTATCTCGGAGTTAAATCCGAAAACAGCAACATATCTCACCATGTCTTTTCAAGCAAAAACATACTTCGCTTGAAATACATAGCATACGGTTTCTTGATAATACCATTCGTGGAACTGTTGAACTATTTCGCAGATAAGTATTTCCTGACACGATATGTCAATATCAAAGGATTGACGATTCTTCCTACGGACGGCATAGGTAACATTTCGTGGGAATACATATTGGTAGGGCTTCTATTCACTGTGATGATAGAAGTATTCAAGAAAGGCTTGCATTTGCAAGAAGAAAACGATTTAACGGTTTAGATAAAAGGAAATGGGGATAGTTGTTAATTTGGATGTCATGATGGCAAAAAGGAAAATATCTCTCGGAGACCTTTCCGCAAAGGTCAACATAACCCCTGCCAATATGTCGATACTCAAAACAGGGAAAGCAAAAGCCATACGCTTCTCGACCTTGGAGGCAATTTGCAAAGCATTGAACTGTCAACCGGGCGATATATTGGAATATGAAGATGAGGAAAACAACAATAACAAGTAATAATTAAGTTCAACAAAAACATCCAGCTATGAGAAACAGAGTTTTTTTAGCATTGGCGTTGTGTATCACTTTAATCACAACGGGATTTGCCCAAAACAAGAAGGCTGCAAAGGTCAATCTTAACGAGCAAATCAAATTGAACGGAAAGGTAAGAACAGGCAAATTGGCAAATGGTCTTACTTATTTCGTCAGATCAAACAACAAACCCGCAAACAGAGCGGAATTTCAAATCGCAGTCAACGCCGGCAGCGTTTTGGAAGAACCTAACGAAGTCGGATTGGCACACTTCACCGAACACATGAACTTCAACGGTTCTCGTCAGTACCCAGGCAATTCCATGATTAGCGAATTGGAAAAGAAAGGTATCGTTTTCGGTAGGGAAATCAATGCCTACACAGGTTTTGACCAAACCGTCTATACCCTAACTTTGCCTACGGACGACAAGGAGTTGTTCGACATGGGCTTGAAAATCCTTGACGGTTGGGCATTCGGTGCTTTGATGACCGGAGAGGAAATAGACAAGGAAAGAGGCGTCATCATAGAAGAGTGGAGAATGGGACAAGGCGGTAGCGAGCGTCTTAGAGCAAAAACATGGGGTACAATGTTGAAAGGTTCCAAGTATGCGGAAAGACTTCCTATCGGAACACTCGACAGACTTCAAAACTTCGTTTACGATGACATCAGAGGATTTTACCACAAGTGGTATCGTCCTGACAACATCGCCATCATAGTAGTCGGAGACTTTGATGCAGATGAAATGGAACAAAAAGTCATCGACTTCTTCACCATGGTACAAGCTCCTTGTACACCGACCCAGAGACCTGTTTACACGATAGACAACAACAAAGAGCCTCTTGTATGTGTTGCAACAGATAAAGAAGCAACTTCAACCTCTGTTCAAATGTTCTACAAACACCCTGCAAAAGAGGTTAAGACCATAGCAGACTTCCGTGAACAACACTTGGTTTACAGCCTCTTTGAAACAATGTTCAATGAGCGTTTGAGCGAGATGGCAGAAAAGAAAGCATGCCCTTACATGAGTGCATACGCAGGTTACGGCGGATTTTTGGCACGTCCCGTTGCTGCATACCAAATGTACATCAGTGCAAAAGAAGGCAAAGTCATGAAAGCCATCGAAACGGTTATGTTGGAGAACAGACGTTTGCAACAACACGGCTTCTTGCAAACAGAATTGGATAGAGCAAAAGAGGCTTTGTTGGAACAGTATGCACAAGCCGCAAAAGAGGAAAGCAAAACCGAGAGCGGAAGAATAGCAGCCGAATTGGTGGATTACTTCTTGGAACAAACACCTATGCCGGGAGCAATCTTGGAAAACAAATGGGCAAAAGCCTTGATGGATGACATAACATTGGAAGAAGTAAACGCTCTTATCAATCAATGGATAACGGAAGAGAACTTTGTATGTACTATATCCATGCCTGAGAAAAAAGGCTCAAAAGCTCCAAGCGAAGCAGACGTATTGAAACTTATCAAGAAATGTGAGAAAGCCGATACAAAGGCTTGGGTCGACAACACAAAGAACGAGCCATTCTTTGCACAAGAAGTAAAAGGCGGCAAGATAACTTCAACAAAGAAGAACGACAAATTCGACTACACGGAATATACATTGAGCAACGGTGCAAAGGTAATCATCAAAAAGACCGACTTCAAGAACGACGAAATACTTGTAAACGCAGTAAGCGAGGGCGGTACTTCATTGTATGGCGACAAAGACATAATGAATGCATCATTTGCAGCCAACATCATCGACCAATGCGGTATCGGAAACTACAACCATACCCAGTTGATGAAGTTCATGAAAGGAAAAAGCTTCGGCTTGACCCCTTCAATCGGAGAGTTGAGAGAATACTTGTCAGGAAGCTGCTCGCCGAAAGACTTTGAGACGGAGTTGCAATATATGTACATGTTCTTCACTGCACCAAGAGCAGAAAAAGAAGTATTGGACAACACAATCGACAAATTGAAAACCCAAATCAACATGTACAGGAACATGCCTGAGTTCGCATTCCAAGAAGAATGGATAAAGGCAATGCACCCTAACGATAAGAGAACCATCATGCTTCCGACCGAAGCACAAATGAAGCAAATGGATATCAACAAAATGTTGAAGATATTCAAGGAAAGATTTTCCGATGCTTCCGACTTCACGTTCACATTTGTAGGAAACATAGACGAAGCGACCATGTTACCATTGATAGAGAAGTATGTCGGAGGTCTTCCTTCATCTAACGGCAAGAAAGCCGAGAAATGGCAAGACCGTTCCACCGAGTTCGCAAAAGGCATCGTTGATAAGAGCGTCTATAAAGGCGAAGCAGACAAAGGATTGATGACAATCACATTCACAAATCCTTTCAACTGGAGCGACAAAGATCGTTTGGCTACAAGAGCGTTGAACAACGTATGCTCGATCAAGCTTACACAGGTAATCCGTGAGGAAATGGGTGGAACTTACTCACCATCATTCAACCTCGATTACGAAAAATATCCTAAGGCAGAGGCAACAGCAGTATGCTACTACACTTGCGATCCTTCAACCGTAGATAAATTGACGGAGGCAACCTTTGCGGTATTGGATGAAATCATCGCAAACGGACCGACAGCAGAAGATTTGGCAAAAGTAAAAGAACAGTTGATTTCTTCACGCAAGACTTTGATGGAGAAGAACGGCTATTGGAACGGTGCCATCGAAGGTTCGAAATGGTACGGCTACGAACTCCAAACCTTGGAAGAGTATTCTGCAGATGTCAATGCCTTGACGATAGAAGACTTGAAGGCAGTGGCACAAAAGTACTTGAAGCATGACGGATATGTAAGAGTTTCTTTGAAGCCTGAGGCTATGAAACCGGCAAAGAAGTAAGCCTTACAAAACAAAACGACAAAAAATCGTGAAATCAAAACGGCGTTTTAATTTTCTGGAACGCCGTTTTATTTTTCTGAAACGGCGTTCCAATTTTCCGAAACGGTGAAAAAATCATCATTATTGAGTATTTGTCGAAATAAAAAACGGATATAATTTTGCACTTTCAAAACTAATAAAAATTCAAAGAAGCAATGAAGAAAAAAAATCACAGAACTCTATTTGTTTTTGCCGTGGCAATCTTGTTGAATGTCATGGGTGGGTATAAGTTGTTTGCACAGATTGACGACAGAGTATGTATAGAGGGACATATCTTCGACAAGAAGACACAGGAACCTATCTGCTATGCTGCAATCATGCTGGATAATACAAATATCGGTACGACAAGTGATGAAAACGGCGACTTCGTTTTCCGTAAACTCAAACCGGGGAAATACGTTCTTCATATAAGTTTTATAGGTTACCAAAAAGAGACCTATGAAGTGGAAGTCGTAAAAGGAGCTGTGGCTCACGCCCATATAGAACTTATTCCGAAATCAACCCGCTTGGACGACGTTGTTGTGTCGGCAAACAGAAATGAAACGGATCGTCGGGAAGCTCCCGTGGTCGTGAATGTCCTGAGCGAAAAACAGTTCGAGCAGAACAATGCACAGGATTTGGTGCAATCCTTAGGCTTTCAAAGCGGTGTCAGAGTGGAGTACAGTTGTCAGAATTGCGGCTTTCCACAAGTCAGAATCAATGGCTTGGACGGTCCTTATACCCAATTACTCATAGACTCCAAGCCTGTCATGAGTGCTTTGAGTGGTATTTACGGTTTGGAACAAATACCTGTAAATATGGTCGAGCGAGTTGAGGTGGTCAAAGGCGGAGGTTCAGCACTGTTCGGGGCGAATGCCATTGCCGGAACAATAAACATAATCACCAAAGAACCTTTTTCTCCGTCATTAAGTGTCGGAACAGATATTCAGTCGATAGGAGGGAAATCCTATTCTCAGAATTTCAATGCAAACGGAGCCATATTGAGCAAGGACAGAAAGCTTTCCGCTTCATTCTATACAACATTCCGTAAACGAAACCCTTATGACAGGGATGGCGATTTCTTTTCCGAAATAGGCGAATTGAACAACCACTCTTTCGGAACAAAGATATTTTACAACATTAACGCCACAAACCGACTAAGTATAGAATACCACACCACCAATGAGAAGAGACGAGGCGGCAATAATTTCGATTTGCAACCGCATGAGAGCGATATATGTGAAATGACAGAGCATTTGATTAACTCCGGAACAGTGGATTACAGTATTATGTCCTTGGACGGAAAGCATAGATTGAACCTTTACACATCGGCACAGTACATAGACCGAAACTCTTACTACGGTTCACATTGCGACCCCAATGCTTACGGAACGACCTCCGACCTTACATTTCTTGCCGGAGCAATGGCAAACCATCGTTTGGACAAACTGCTTTTCTCAAAAGCCACAATAACCTATGGAGTTGAGTTTAACATGAATAATTTGGACGATAAAGTTCCTGCGTACAAAATAAGAACCGAACAAAAAGTAAATACATTGGGAGCATACCTCCAATCCGAATGGACAAGTGAACATTTCAATGTTTTGATAGGTGCAAGAATGGACAAGCACAAACTTTTGAACAATCCTGTTTTCGTTCCGAGAGTGAATTTGCTTTATAAGCCGAATGAGAAGTTGCAAGTCAGAGCAAGTTATTCCGCAGGCTATCGGGCACCGCAGGCGTACAATGAGGATTTTCACGTAACGCAAGTCGGAGGACAGAGTTTGAGAACACATCTTGCAGATAACCTCAAACCGGAATATTCGAATAGTTTTTCTCTTTCAGCCGATTATTACCTTCAAATCAGCGATAATTGGCGGGCGAACCTTTTGTTGGAAGGCTATTACACCATTTTGGACGATGTCTTTGCAACTCGTCTTATTGTAAATGACACAGTGAACAATGTCTTACAGCAGGAGCGGTACAACGCTTCGGGAGCCACAAACTTGGGAGCAAGTCTTACAGCAAAAGCAGAGTATAAAGACATATTCTCATGCACAGTGGGATACAGCATTCAGTCGAACAAGTATAAGCAAACGGAATATTGGTCGGACGATGAGCAGGTTGCCGGAACGGACTACATATTGAGAAGTCCGGAAGACTATGGATTTCTATCCTTGAACTATACAGCCATACCGAAAACCGCCATAAGCATAAGCGGAACCTACACCGGCAAGATGAGGGTTGCCCATTATGCCGGCTACATACAGCAGGACAGATTGGAAATAACGCCGAGGTTTTTTGATATTAATGCCTCTCTCAGCTACGATATAAAAGCCGGCAAAGGCATAGTCCTACAAGTCAAAGGCGGAGTGAACAATATATTCGACAGTTTCCAAAGCGATTTGGATAAAGGCGTTGACAGAGACTCCGGATATATCTACGGACCTGTCGCGCCTCGCACGTATTATGTCGGTATCAAATTAAAAATGAAATAAAGCCTGTATTGTCGTAATAAAAGTAACCCGAAGTAGCAGACTTCTTCCGAACCATTCCGGCAAAACGCCGTTCTACGAAAATAGAGCGGCGTTTTAATTTTTCCTTTCGCCGTTTCATTTTAGCCGAACGGCGTTTCGTCGGATAGGAAAAGAATTAGTACATTTGCAGAACGAAAAAACAATATGGTTTAACGAAAAGACAAGGGTTTACAGATGTTTACCGGAATTATAGAACAAACGGCAAAGGTCGTCGGAATAAGACAGGAGGGAACGAACTTCCATTTCACATTGCAATGTCCCATTGCCGATGAATTGAAGATAGACCAGAGTTTTGCCCATGACGGTTGCTGCCTTACGGTTGTGGCGTTGGATAAGGCGAAAAAGGAGTATGTCGTAACGGCAATGAAGGAAACGATGGACAGAACGAACCTCGGACGCTGGGAAGT
>SAMEA104315436__coassemble_838_pt1 | contig 37361 bp, 27 predicted proteins | sample SAMEA104315436__metabat2_low_PE_012 | metagenome-assembled genome bin SAMEA104315436 (sample SAMEA104315436) | gut metagenome | biome: Monkey gut; feature: monkey-associated habitat; material: faeces | place: China | collected 2013
CGCCCTCGACCGATATTTATGCCCTCGGTGCCACCATATACAAGATAATAAGCGGTATCAAGCCCCCTGCTTCCACCGACTTGGCAGACGATGCCACCCTGACCAAGCCTGCCGGCATGAGCCAAGCCCTCTTCCGCACCGTAAGCAAGTGCATGGAGCAGAAACGCAAAGACCGTCCGCAGACAATGGACGAAGTAATCGCTCTTTTGAACAAAGAACCGAACCCACCTGCCCCATCACCGAACCCGCCAAGTCTTTCTCCAAGCCAAAAGCCCGATCCGAAATTTCGGGAATTCTTCTTCGGGATTATAGGACTTGCAATCGTGATAATATTATCGATTTTCGTAATCGGAAAATGCTCTGTCGGAAGTGGTAGTGGTACGGAAACTGCCACGGAATCCACAGTCGAAATGCCGGAAGAAGAAATCCTATCTGAAACCGAAACCACTGTACTATCCGAAATCTTGGCACAAAAAGCGGAAGAACGTAAAACGGCAGAACGAAAGAAAGCAGAAGCCGAACGCCAAGCCCGTTTGGAAGCCGAACGTCGCAAAGCCGAACAACAAAAGCAGGAACACCAAAGAGCAGTGCAAGAAGCAAAACGGAAAAAGGATAATGAGGAAGCGTTCAAGAAGTATAAAGGCAGGGGTGATTTCTATTACAAAGACTATTTCAAAAACACCAACGATACGGAAGCCAAACGAAAAGCGAAAGAAAACTACGGCAAAGCATTGCAGTACAAAGAAGACGCAACAGTAAGGAGGAAATACAATGCATTGTAAGCCTTTGATTTTTATAAGTTTAAAAATATGAAATTGAATCGCTGTTTTGCTGCGATGAAAGAGCGAAAGAATTTAGCGGAACGCCGTTCCGGTTCAGCCAAAGGGCGTTTCGTAGAATGGTTTGTTCAAGAGAGCAGAATATGATAAGGTTTGCAAGAAATGAAGAAGCAAAATAATAATGAATAAAGAAGACACAAATGATTAAACGAACACACAAATTGGAGATGAAGAAGATAGCACAATTTTTATTGTTGTTTGCTTTGTTAGCAAATGGCGGGATAAAGGCTCAGGACGATGATGCCGAATGCTGGGAGATGCTTAGCAGAGCTAAGAAAAATTACTTGGAAAACGGAGAAGACGAGGCAAGAGAGCAATTCAGGCTATTGATTTCTACCTGTCCCGGTAGTGTAGCCAATGAAGCACAAGCATGGTTGCAGGAACAAAAGTACAAGCAAAGCAATGGCAGTAGCTACGGCAATAATTCAGGCATTGAAACCATTACTATCAAAGGTGTTGAGTTCAAGATGGTGAAAGTGGAAGGCGGAACTTTTCAAATGGGAGCCACCTCGGAGCAAGGCAGCGACGCAGAGAGTGATGAGGTACCTGTTCATTCCGTTACCCTCTTCGATTATTACATCGGACAAACCCAAGTAACGCAAGAGCTATGGGAAGCCGTCATGGGCAGCAATCCTTCATACTTTAAGGGCGATAACAGGCGACCTGTGGAAAAGGTAAGCTGGGACGATTGCCAAGAATTCATCGAAAAGCTCAACCGACTTACAGGAAAGAACTTCCGCCTGCCCACCGAAGCCGAATGGGAATATGCAGCGAGAGGCGGAAACAAAAGCAGAGGATACAAATACAGCGGAAGCAATAATCCGGACGCAGTTGCATGGTACTATTACAACAGCGGAGGCAAAACACATCCCGTAGCACAAAAGCAAGCCAACGAATTAGGCTTGTATGATATGAGCGGAAATGTATATGAGTGGTGTAAGGATTGGTATGGTGGCTACTCGAGCAATTCGCAGAACAATCCGATAGGAGCAAGCACAGGCAGCTACCGCGTTCTGCGTGGCGGCAGTTGGAGCAACTGCGCGGGGTACGTGCGAGTGTCGTTTCGCTACAACTTCACGCCCGACTACCGCAACAGCAATTACGGTCTCCGCCTTGTTCTTTAAGTTTACCGCTTGGTAATCCGTCCGATGTTTTAAGCCGATGTGTCGGATTTGTCAAGCGGCATTGTGGTTTCGTGGATTAAATGAGGGATTTGGAGTATCGGGAGGGGAAAAGGCTTGACGCAGGTGGCGAATGAGTGTAATTTTGTACCCGTTAAACAATTAAAACATACGGATATGGATAACAGAAATGAAGAAACACAATTTGCAGACGAGCAAACAACAATCATCGAAGAGGAAGTAAACGAGGTACAAGAGCCTAAGAAAACTTCCAAATGGAAAAAGGCTGCGGGCATGGCGGGCATAGGTGCGGCAGGTATCGCCGGCGGAATAGGTTTATCAGCCATGGCAAGCGGCGATGATGTGGAAGCGGCAAAGCAGGCTGCGGAAGAAGCGGCGAATGCAGACAAAGGAAATATGGTAAAGCCCGTAGGAAATGTAAAAGTCGCCGAGGTAAACGATGAGATGAGTTTTTCGGAGGCATTTGCTTCGGCAAGGAAACAAGTAGGAGCAGGAGGAGTATTCGAGTGGAGAGGAAAGCAATACGGAACTTACTACAAAACAGAATGGGACTCCATGTCTCAGGCAGAGAAAGACCGATATGCTGCCAATGTTTTCGGAACTTCTTCCTCCAAATCTTCGTCAACACCGGAGCAAGAGCAGTTGCAGCATGATATTTCGCCGGAAAATCTTGCAGATAATTCTCAATCTCCTGTTTCGGGTGAAGATGTAAAGGGGGAATTGGTAGGAGTGCAAACGGTAACCGATGAGAACGGCAACCCGATGACCATTGTAGCAGCAAAAATCAACGGACATAATTCCGTATTTGTCGATGCCGATGTTGACGGATACGTAGATGTTGCAGCTATGGACGCAAATAATAACGGAGAGTTGGAGGACGATGAAATAGTTACCCTTGCCAAGGGTGCCATGCCTGTGTCTGCTTTGATAAATGAACTTGATGAACCGCAGCCCGTGGCTGATGTTCCTTCTGCGGAAGCTGTTGTGCCGACAAGCATGGAGGATGTTGTGATGAACAACCCTTTGGACGGGGTGGATTCGCTCGGTTTTTAATTTATAATGGGGAATGAGTGCTAAGATAAGGGTCTTTTGTCCGAGTTGTAAGACGATTTTGGAAGTGCCTGCGGGCTTTGCGGAGAAGAACACCCGTTTTCCCTGTCCTCAATGCGGCTTCAATGCTCCTTTTAATTCGTATGGCAGACTTAATGCGGGCATGCTTTCTTCGGAGGCGGGCTTCGGTCATGCGGACAGCACCATTGCAAGCAATGATGGGGCGGGAGCGACGGAGTGTTTCGCCGATTGCAAATGCGAAGAGGGCGTTTTGGTTCGTTGTAACGATAGGAAAGCGATTTCTCTGCCGATGGGGCTTAATTCCATCGGCAGGGAAAGGCTCAATCCCGAGGATTTGTGCATTTCCCGCAGGCATTGTGCCGTGGAAGTAAGTCGCAGCGGGCAGCGAATGAAGTACGTGTATTACGATACCGAGGCAAAGAATGCGTCATACGTCAACGGGAAGAGGTTGGATAAGGGAATGAAGGTGGTTTTGAGCTTCGGCGACGAGTTGAGAATGGGAAGGACGGCGTTCGTGTTCGAGAAGAAGGGAAACGAATAGCGGGTCATTGTTTGTAAACAAAGGAACGGTAACATGAATATAGAGATTAAAAAGGTTTTTGCTTTCAGCGAATTGGGTACAAGGCAGAATCAGGAAGACAGCTATTGCTTCCGCTGCACCGAAAAGGGAGAATACAGACCGTACTTCATATTGTGCGACGGTATGGGCGGTCATGATAGGGGCGAGGTGGCGAGTTCGACGGTTTGCGAGGCTCTTTCGGAATATTTCGATAAGTATCTGCCTGCCGATGATGGGGTGGGGGAGGGGTACTTCGAGGCTGCGTTGGATTTTGCATACGAGAGGTTGAAAGAAAAGACCGATGGAAATTCCTCCAAGGCTCCCGGGACGACGCTGACCTGCGTTTATTTCTGTTCGAGGGGTGCTTGGTGTTTTCATATAGGCGATAGCAGGATTTATCACATAAGACCGCAGGACTATAAGCCCGAAGAACATTCCTACGGCTTGATGTTCCAAACGCAGGATCATTCCTTGGTCAACCGTTTGCTCAAAGCAGGGGAGTTGACAGAGCAGGAGGCTCGTACTTATCCGTATAAGAATGTCATAACAAGGGCTTTGCAGGCAAGGGACGGAGCAAGGGATAGGGCGGATTACAGATTGGAGGAGGACGTAAGGCAGGGGGATTATTTCTTCCTTTGCAGCGACGGGGTGTTGGAGCAGTTAAGCAATGAAGAACTCTGTTCCATTTTGGCAGACAAGCAAAAAGACGAAGATGCGAAACTCTCTGCAATCAAGGATGTTTGCAAGAGAGGAACGGCAGACAACCATACGTGTGTTCTTATCCCGATAGCTTCTGTCGAAAGTGAGAAAAAGTCTGTGAAAAGGCGGATTGTCATAAAGCGAAGGAGGAAAACGAAAAACGGAGGCGGGAAAAGCCTCAAGGTTTTCTATATTTCGGCTTTGTTGATAATCGTTTCGACTGTTATTTTCGTGTTGTTCCGCATGCTGAGATAAAACCTTGCTTTTGTTTTTTCAGGTTTTGTATAGTTGTAACGATATGAGATACACAAAAAACTCATGTTACCATTACTTGACGTAACATGAGTTTTGTTCTTTGTCGATTGTCGAAAAACTTATAACAGACTGAAAAGTACGTATAGCCAATGGGCTGCAACACCTGCAAATAAACCGCCTATGGTGTGGGCAAGTATTGCTTTGGAGATAAGTTTTCTATATCCCAAGGAGTCGAGCATTGCGGTATGAGTCGAGAGAAATCCGCTCCAACACATTCCCATTGCTGTGCATACTGCGATGGCATTGCCGTTCACCAAACCGTCTTCGATAAATCTGGGTATCAGACTCAAGGCTGCTCCTACTGCTCCGAGAGATGTGATAGGGAATGCTACCAATTCTGTATGTTCAAATCCGAACAACCATTCGAAAACCACGTTTATTTTGCCTGCCAAATATGGTAAGGCTGCTACTCCTTCGTATGCTGCTCCTGTAAATTCGCCTGTTTTAGATGGTCCGAAAGTAAGCATCATTACAAAGGTTGAGATGACTAAAACACCGGGGATAATGGCAAGTCCTATTTCTACGCCGTTTTTGCCGCCGTCCAATATGGAATTTAATATTCGCATAAATACGTTCCCTTCGCTTTTGTAGGAGATTGCCTCCTCATTTCCACCATCGCCAACGGCTTCTTTCATTTCCGGATATGCTCTAATGGTGAATGTTTGCATAAGTCTTGTCGAAATAATACTGCCGATGATTGCTCCTGCAAATCCGATTAATGCTCCTGTTCCATATCCCAAACCTGTCATAAAGACTATTACTATAAGACCCATTCCGAAGGCTGTGCCGAAATTGGTAAGTGAGACCAACTGATATTTTTTGAAGTAAAGGCTGAAATTTTTGTCCTTTGCCAATGTTATAATTGCCGGATTGTCGGAAAGAAAGGTAACGACACCTCCCAATGCCGATACTCCGGGAAGATTGAAGAGAGGTTTCATGAAAGGTCTGAGTATTTGTTCCAACAGACGTACTACTCCGAATTCCACCAATAATTTACCCAATGCTCCGGAAAGCACGGTTATCGCCATAAGGTAGAATACCGTGTTTATCAAAAGGTCGTATGCCGTTTTCATTATGGTGTTGAGCATGTTGGCAAGTCCCATCTTGTTGCCTACATAGCCGAATACGATAAAGAATATCGCAAGAAAAATCAAGGCTTCGATACTTCTTTTGAGCGAAGAGCCTAATTGTTTGAATTTCATTTGTCTCGAATTTATTGTTTTGTTGATTTACTTATTCAGAACCTGCATTTTCCATGTCAAGCCGAGATTGAGGGTAACTTCGGTAGGCTCGACATCGGACGAAGCGACATATCCATGTATTCTTATGTCCTTTTTATTCTTCAATGGGAAGAACTCGAAGCCTGCTCCGCCAAAGGTGTATTCCGTTCCGGGGACTACGCATACGTCCCAACGGAGATGCTCCGGTACTCCGGCTTCTTGTGCTTTATTTTGGTCGTATCCTCCTTTTATGAACAGATTCCAACTGTTGTTTATACTGTATTTCAGTTGTGCAACCACAGAGAAATCATCGAAGAAGTTATCTTGGTTGCCGTGATAACGGTTGGTATAATCCAATTCAAGGCTTAGGTTGCCTATGTCGAAGCGATTTCCCAATGCGATATAGTTTATGAAGTCGCCTTTCTTGTATTCTATCATATTGACGGAGTAAAGTGTTTTGAAGAAATCGAAGTTTCCGTTCCAGAGAAAGTTGTAGGAGTATATATCATCAAGCGTTGTGCTAACAAACGGGGAATTGGTTATTTGGAATTGCAGAGAGTGTTTGCCGGAATTATCTTTGAAGCCCAAAGAAACACCGACTTCATAACACGGAATATTATTACAGAAAGCAGAAAGGAAATAACCGTCTATCGGAGCATAGTCGTATTCAAATCCTCCTATCGCAACAACCTGCTTACCTGCCGAAAGGGAGAAATTATCATTTATGTGATAGGTGAGGTATGCCCAATCGGTTGCATCCAATAATCCTCCTATGCTGCCGATAGGAACATTCAATCTCTGGCGGAGGTGGTACTCGAACATAGAGTTTATTTTCCCATCCAACATAAGGTTGAGATTTCGTCCGTGGAAACCGGCTTGGTCTTCGGTATTCTTTATTTTTTTGTAGTTATAGTCTGCTCTGGCATCGAATTTCAAGGATACGTTGCCGTCTTGTCCGAACAGGGTTGTGCCGAATGTTGCAACTGCAAAAATGCAAATAAGTAACTTTTTTCTCATATTGAATTTCTTGTTTTTGAGCCGGCAAAGTTAGAAAAAATATTCCTTGTGGCAAAGAAACTCGAGAAAGAGCAAAAAAACGGGTTTCTGTTTGGCAATCTGTGGAATAATAATTAACTTTGCAATCGCATTGAAATGTGCGAACAGAAGGGTATTCGAAAATATTATTCCACAGACACAAAAGATGGATTATAAGGATTGTATCATAAAGGAGAGGTTGCCGAAACATATTGCAGTCATAATGGATGGCAACGGACGGTGGGCGAAGAAAAGAGGTGAAGAAAGGATAATGGGACACAGAAATGGTGTCAATGCAGTGAGGCAGATATGCGAGGCTTGTGCAGAATTGGGTGTTGGTTACTTGACTTTGTACACTTTTTCCACTGAAAATTGGAACAGACCCAAGGAAGAGATAGATGCTTTGATGTCCATGCTGGTTACAACCATCGCACAGGAAGAAAAGACTTTGATGAAAAACAACATAAAGTTGGCTTGCATCGGAGATTTGAAACAAATTTCTTCCGAAACCCGCAATGCTTTGCTTGAATGTATCGATAGGACAAGCGGAAACACGGGTATGGTATTGATTCTTGCTTTGAATTATTCTTCTCGTTGGGAGATTACGGAAATGGTAAAAGAAATAGCGGGGAAAGCGAAGAGAGGTGAGATAAATATCGAGGACATCAATCAGGAATATATATCGTCTCGGCTCACAACGGCGGAGTATCCGGATCCGGATTTGTTGATTCGTACAAGCGGGGAGTATAGATTGAGTAATTATCTTTTGTGGCAGCTTGCTTATTCGGAACTTTATTTCACTCCTGTCTTGTGGCCTGATTTCAGTAAACAAAATCTGTATGAGGCTATTGTGGATTATCAGAGGCGAGAAAGACGTTTCGGCAAAACAAGCGAGCAGTTGAAAGAAAACGACAAATCAGATGGCAGACAAAATTAAATACGAAATCGGGCGTTTATCGGTAAGGTGGATAAGTTCCGGTTTACGAATGAGGAAGATAAATAAGATATTGTCATTATTCGCATTGCTTTTGTGTGGAATGGATATATTGTTCGCTCAAAACAATGGAATCGATTTAGACTATTATTCTCCTAAAGAATATGAAGTGGGAGAAATAACTGTAGAGGGTGCCGATCATTTGGATCATAACTCCGTTATATTGTTGTCCGGAATATCTGTCGGTGAAAAAATTTACTTGCCGAGTGATAAGATAAGCATGGCTATCGACAGGCTGTGGCGACAAGGTGTTTTTGAAGATGTTCAAATTCTTGTTTCAAAGGTTGAAGGCAGAACTATTTCCTTGGTCTATAAACTTATGACCAAACCACGGTTGACTGCTTTCAAGATAGAGGGAGTCAAACGTGCGGAAGCAGATAAGTTGAAAGAGAAAATGCACATTGCATCAGGCGATGTCGTAACCGAGAACATGAAGAATAATTGTATCAATGTGATTTATGATTATTTTGCAGACAAAGGATACTATTCGGTAAAGACAGAGATTGATGAAAAGAAAGATACAAATGTGTTACGCAACGAGGTATTCCTTACGTTTCGCATAGATAAGGGTAGCAAGATACGTATATCCAAAATAAATATCGAGGGTAATGAAGCGATAGCCGACAAGAAGTTAAGGGCTAAAATGAAAGACATAAAGGAGTATCGCTGGTGGAGGATTTGGAAGTCGTCAAGGTATCTCGATGACAAATATAAGGAAGACAAGCAGAACATTATATCCAAATATAACGATGAAGGATACCGAGATGCAAGGATTGTATGGGATACAACCTATATAATAACAAAGGAGAAACGCAACTTCTTTACTCGTAAAAAGAAAGAGAAGAAATCATTGGTGATAGACATGAAAGTCTATGAAGGAAACAAATTCTACTTCGGCGATATAACATGGGTCGGTAACACAAAATACTCTTCGGAAGATTTATCCAAACGATTGAGAATAAACAAAGGCGAGCCGTATAACAAATCTTTGTTGGATAAGAACCTGCAATATGATCCGACAGGTACGGATATTTATTCCTTATATACAGATGACGGATACTTGTTCTTCCGTGTTATTCCTGTTGAAACGAATGTTAGCAATGATACCATCGACATCGAAATGAGGGTATATGAGGGTAAACAGGCTCGCATAGGCAAGGTTTCTTTGAGTGGCAACACCGTGACGAACGATTATGTTGTAATGAGAGAACTTAAAACCTACCCGGGAGAGCTATTCAGCAGAGACAACGTCTATCGTTCTATAAGAGAAATTCAGCAGTTGAACTATTTTGACCCTGAGAAGATAAATCCCGACATAAAACCGAATCCGGAGAGTGGGACAGTCGATATAGAATATCAGTTGGAAGAAAAAACGAGTTCCACATTTGAAGTATCCGGTGGTTGGGGAGCCAACATGGTTATATTCACGGCAGGAATATCCTTAACCAATTTTTCGGCACAGAAACTCTTCAAGAAGAATGCATGGAGACCGTTCCCGACCGGAGACGGACAACGTTTGAGTTTGAGATTACAAACGAACGGAACGTATTACAGTCTTGTGAGTTTGTCGTTCACCGAGCCATGGCTCGGTGGCAGGAAGCCGCAAGCACTCACGGTAGGTGTGTACTACTCTTATCAAGATGACGGATATTGGAATACTTCCGGTTCAAGAGCATACTACATGGGCATATTCGGTACTTCCGTTTCTTTGGCAAAGCGTTTGAAGTGGCCCGATGATTATTTCATCTTCAGTCAAGGATTGACCTATCAGCAATATAACGTCAAGAACTATCCAAGTTTTGTGCTTTCATCGGGCGTATCAAACAACATCAACTATAATTTCAGTATATCGAGAAATTCTGTTGACCAGCCTATTTATCCACGCCAAGGCTCCGAAGTAACGGTGTCCACACAACTCACACTGCCTTACTCCTTGTTCAATAACAAAGACTATTCCACAATGTCTGACACAGAAAAGTTCAAGTGGCTTGAATACTATAAAGTGAATGTGAAAGCAGCGTGGTATTTCAATGTAGTGGACGATCTTGTTTTTTCGACAAGAGCAAGGTTCGGATTTTTGGGACAATATAACAGTAAGGTAGGTTATTCTCCTTTTGAAAGGTTCTATCTGGGGGGCGACGGCTTGACAGGCTACTCGTTGGACGGTCGAGAACTTGTCTCTTTAAGAGGATATGACAATAACTGCTTGAACCCCGATAAAGGAGCCACTGTTTTCGACAAATATACCTTAGAGGTGCGTTATCCGATAACGCTGAACCCTATGGCGTCTGTTTATGCGTTGGGATTTTTTGAAGGAGGAAACTCATGGGCAAACTTCCAGAGTTTTGAGCCGTTCAAAATGTATCGTTCTGCCGGTGTCGGAATAAGAATATTCATGCAGATGTTCGGAACACTCGGCATAGACTGGGGTTACGGATTTGATGATGTGCCTTCAGCCGCAGGCAAAAACGGCTCGCACTTCCACTTTTCCATAAATGGTTCGATAGATTAGTAAAAAAATGACAGATATGAAAAAACTATTGATTGCAGTATTATTATCGGCAGTTGCTTTTTACGGCAATGCCCAAAAGTATGCCTGTGTGGATACAGAGTATATTCTTAGCAATGTACCCGAATACAAACAAGCACAAAAAGAACTCGAAGAAGTCTCTTTGCAATGGCAAAAAGAAGTAGAAGCGAAGTTTCAGACGGTGGACAAGCTCTATAAAGCCTTCCAAGCAGAGGCAGTTCTTCTTCCCACAGACTTGAAAACACAAAAGGAGAACGAAATCATTGCCGCAGAAAAAGATGCAAAAAATCTTCAAAAACAACGCTTCGGCAACGACGGCGATTTGACCAAGAAACGTTCCGAACTTGTCAAACCGATACAAGACAGGATCTATAACGCAATAGAAAAAGTTGCTCGTGAGAAGAATTATTCCGTTGTATTTGACAAATCCGGAGGAGCGACGATATTATATGTAGAGAGCAAAACAGACATCAGCGACCTCGTGCTTGCAGAACTCGGCTACAAAATAAATTCTTCCAAACGGTAAACGGACAGCAAAAAAGACGTACCTTTGCAACAAATATAGTAATAAAACAATAGACAAAAGAATGAAGAGAACATTTCAAGTATTGGTTTTGGCAGCGATATTCACATTCGCAGGAGGGTTGTACGCACAAAAAGCAGTAAAGTTGGGTCATTTCAATTCAAGTGAACTAATGAAAAGAATGCCGGAAGCAGATTCCGTTCAAAATGTATTGAAAAGTTATACGGCAGAGTTGGAGTCGGAATTGAAGGCAATGCAAAGCGAATATACCAGATTGGTACAAGAATACGAAGCTAAAAAAGACCAGCTTACAGACTTATTGAAAGCAAACAAAGAAAATGAAATCAGAGGTGTAATGGAGAGAATGGAAACTTTCCAACAAAACGCACAAGTTGATTTGCAAAACAAACAAACGGAACTGATGAACGTTCTTGTTGAAAAGATTAAGGGAGTAGTCGCAGAGATTGCAAAAGAAAACAAGTACACATACATCTTCGAGAGCAATGGTATCCTTTGGTATTCAGAAGACAGTGAAGATATAACGCCTTTATTGGTAAAGAAAATGGGGTTGAAATAGAGGAGTTTGCAGAAAGAGTTTGCAGAGATGAGTAGAAAAAACCGGAAACATTTGGTAGAAACAAAAAGAAATACTACCTTTGCAAACGCAAACCGAGCGGGTGTGGCGTAATTGGTAGCCGCGCCAGACTTAGGATCTGGTGCCGTGAGGCGTGGGGGTTCGAGTCCCTTCACCCGCACAAAATGGAGGTAAAACAAAATCGTTTTATCTCCATTTTTGTTTTTATACTGTTGATAGAAATAGAGCCTCGATAGAAAAAGGTTTGCAGAAGACAAATCAATAAAAGGAGTAAAATATGCTACTTTCATTTCCCCTCCATATCTTATCCTTCATAACCTGAAGGAACATATCATTGTATACACCAATAGACTGATTACAAGTTTCAAAACGATAGGAAATATGTTCATTCAAGGGAAAATGAAAATGCTCACATACCGACTATCATTTATTCTTTGAAGGACAGGAAGCAGTCTGATGGAATTGCGTCAATAAACCTACTCGACGATTTTTGAGACTTATCTTTTCCATGACACCATAGCCGTTCTCTCTCATTGATTCATAGGAATGCTTCCTCCCATGGTTAGTCGCAATAATTTGAAAGCATAGAGAAAGAGAAAGCATGATGTCAAAAAGTAATTCTTGAACGAGTGAAATCCGATATGACTTACATGCAATTCGGAAACTTCGGTCAAAGATATAAGGTGATAGCGAACTTTGCGGTCTTGTACATGGCCTCGAATATACAAAGAGAGCCGAATTGTTCAAAAACATGGCTAAAACGAAGCACTCTTGCATTACATCTCGATACAAACTGCACAATAAGATGGATATTACTTCGTCGCAATTCGATTTTTTCATATCTTTGCCGCATAAATCGAACAAGTAAAGAAAGGAGAGTAAGACCAGAAAGAACAAAATGAGAAAATAATGTCCCCCGATGAGGGGGATATGACATGATAAAGCGTTTTCGCTTATACTTTTGTTACATGAAAACCGGACATTTTCAACTGTAACTCTACGAAAGTAAAAGTGGCAGAACGCTCACGATGTATCTCGTGGGCTTTTGCTTATTTGTAGAGTCAGGTTGTCCGGAATACCTCATGTAACAAGTAAGAGAATGAAGTCCCACGTTTTTTCGTGTCAAGCCGTAAAGGCGGAACTTAATTCGATAAGCCTGAGGGACAGGGCAAAAAAAGAAAAAACAACATTAAAATGAAATTTATCATCAAATCGGCGGCTCTTGCAATAATGTTCTTCATTGTTGGCAACCTGTCCGCACAAAACACTATGACCGATGTGGTCTATTGTAAAAACGGAGCGGTTATCCGCGGTACAATCATCGAACAAATTCCGGGCGTATCCCTCAAAATCCAAACAGCAGACGGAAGTGTATTCGTCTATAAAATGGAAGAAGTGGAGAAAATGACCAAGGAAGCAAACACGAATCAACTGATGAATACGGACAATTCAGATGATATGTGTTTCAGAGGTATCTCTGATGCCGGCACATTTTATCAGGGAAAAGGTTCTTACAAAGGTGGTATATGGGCTACAACATTACTTACCTCTCCACTAATAGGTCTTATTCCTACAGCTATTGCTGCTTCTAACAATTTGGATGCTACACAAATGAATTATCCAAGTCAAGAGCTATGGAAAAATCAAGAGTATCGGAATTGCTATACGCAAGAAGCAACAAAGAAAAAGAATAATAGAGCTTGGACAGCTTGGGGTATTTCATCAGCAGTATGGCTTATAGCAATCATAAGTCTTAATGCAGTAGCAGGTTCAATGTAAATCAAGGACAAATGAAAAGACTATTTTTATTGTTTGCCATAGTGGCAACGACAATGTTCGCAGGATGTAAAAGCGATGACGACGAAGAAAATACCCCTGTGGAATATACCATTGTAGGCTTCACAGACGGCGAACTTCCGGAAGCATGGCGAGGTGCGGAAGAACTGGGCTTGACGGTGAGAACAGATTTGTATATTACAGAGTTGAAAGGTAAGAAAGAAGTAGGACACAAAGAAGAGAGTATCTACGGAACGAATGGAGATAGACTTTCCCTTGTTGCTTATAATGCCGACAATATCAGAATAGAATACACATTAACGGTTTCTGATGAGGATCTTCTACCTGAATCTCTTACTATTGAGACAAAAACCATATCTGCCTCATTGTACAATCACAGGACAATTCATTTGGCGGATTTCTAAGGTAAATTCAGGGAATCAAACAAGCCTCGCACATTAAGTGGGAAGAAGCATTAAGCTCTTCCCACTTTTGTTTTTTGAAGAGTACTTTGGTTCCGGATAATTCTTGCGGCGTTTGGTTTTGGCGAATCGGCGTAATAATTTTTTCTTTCGGCGTTTCGTGAAATTATTCCGCCGTTTCATTTTGCCGAAACGCCGGTTCTGTTTCCGGTCTTTGTATTCGGGACTTCTATTTTGCTGATTTTTAAGTACCAATCGGCTTTTATGGTTCGCTTTCGCTAATCACGAATTTGCTTTCGTCTCGATCTGCCGGATTTTGATGCGAGGTTTTATGAATAGACGGCTCTGAATTTGCGTATAAATTGTACCTTTGCTTGCCGAATGGCTCAAAGGTATGTAAATATGTGGATTTCGTATCCGGTGATAAGGCGTTTCAGTAATGTGAATAAAGAAAGTATTGTCATGAAATTTAGATTTATATGTTTGTTCCCGGTGTTTGTTGCTGCGTTGTTGCAGGTTGTGGTGTTGCGTGGGCAGATTGGTTTGCGGAATGTGTCTTGCGGTGCTGCGGTTGTGGAGTTCGACAATGCAGAACGAGAGGAATTGTCTTTGGAAGTATTCACCATCGGAGCCGATGATACATTGATTTTTGCGGAGGACTTTTCCCGTTTCCCTTCCGTGCAGAGGGGTGCCATGATTTGCAATGCCGCTCAACTGCTCCGCCTGCCGAATTCCTACACTCTTTATCCGAATTGTCGGGTAAAAAGGTTATATTCTCCCAACGGGGATACATGTTTCTTCAATACCGACGGAGCTTTTTCCACTCCTTATCTCGATTTAAGCAAGTATGGAAATCAAGTACGTTTGTCCTATTTCTTGAAATCGGAACATTCAAGAGTCTGCACATTTTCGGTTTATCTTGTCGATGAAGCGGGCAATCAATCTCTTTTGCAAAGTATTGCTCTGCCCAAGAACGCTTCCCGCATTGTGGATACAGTTTTCAGTAAACCTTGCAACGGCTTTCGACTTGAATTTTCGACTACCGGATTTGTTGCTTTCGATGATTTGAAAGTGTCGTCTTCCGATATTATTACCACATATATGCGAAGTCTTTCAACGACTGCGGATTCCTGCGTACTGAACATGTTGAAAGCAGATACGGGATATGGTTGCAGCATTGCGGGACGTACGGATACATTGTTGTTTCGCACCTCCAAGGCGGTTACAACGGGTGCCGTCAGCAATATTTCGCCGCACTCGGTCGATATATCAGTATCCTGTTGCGACAATCTTTCCAATCCCCGCTACGTCTTGAAACGCCTCTCGGACGAAAACACCGTTTATGCAACGGATTTGTTCTTTTCTCAGATATCGAGTGCAGATGCATATAACCGAGCTTTGGAGATATATAACGGAACAGGCAGAGATATTTGTTTGGAGGATTACAGGGTGGTAACGGATATTCATGTCAGAGGAGGCAACTACAATTCCACCGTGATATTAGGCTTTACGGCAAGAGATACGATAAAGCATGATTCCTGCATAGTTATATTGCAAGCCTTGCAAGCCATGGAAAACAATGTCAACGGGGTATTCTATGTCAATCCGTCCGTGTTAGGACAGGTTGTAATAGACGGTAACGACCCCATTGCTTTGATAAAGGGGAATGATACGATAGATATATTCGGCAATTTCGGCGAAAGCATAAGCAATCAACAAGGTTGGGTCGATGAAGAAACAAGAACGGCGAAGACGGTTCTGCAACGTCGTTCATGGGTTACGAAAGGTGTGAAGACGAACGTGCAAAGCGGTTTTCCGACGCTGGCAAGCCAATGGCAGCAGTTGGGAAATCTTTCCACGAACAGGGCAGAAGATTTTGCGGATTTCGGAAAGCATGAAATGGATGGGGCTTTGCACGGTCTTTGCACGGATTCCGTCATAGTGAATTTCAATCCCGATGATGGCATTCTCTCTCCGGAGGGATTGCAAAGCAATACCACATACGAATTATACCTCTTGGCTGAAGTATCCGGCGAAGAAGTGAGGTCCTCATCGGTCGTTTTCAAAACAGGAAAGATAACCCGAAGAACCCAAAGCGGCAATTGGTTCGACGAATATTGGACGGAGGGTATTCCTACAGAGACAGATGAAGCCGTTTTATACAATCCTCAAACGTTGTGCATCAATCAGGGCGATACCGCACTATGTTATCATCTCTTCATAAAGGATACAACGGGAGCCGAGAAAGCAGAGTTCTTGAATAACGGTGTTTTAAGCAGCCGAACCGGTGTCTCTGTGGATATGAATTTCGGAAAAGAACCGCAAAGTGAAGTTTCTTACGGATTGTTCGGCTTTCCGATAAACGTAAATCTTGCGAACAGGGACAGCCTTTCGGCAATTCTGTCTTCCGAAACGGCTTTGGAAACGACCGGTTTGCCACAATCGGAAGAGTTCTCGCAAACGCAATCATACGCAATGAAGATACATTCGGACGCAACGTTGAGCTTTACAGGCGAATTGAACAACGAGCAAAGTTATTCATTGCTCGCCTCCGGTATGTCGGGTTTGGAGAGCAGTGCTTTGCAAACCATATTCACCTATAATCCGTATCCGTTCACAGTATGCGTCAATCAACTGCTCAGAGATGAAGTCTCCTTGCCGCAGGTTGTCGATAAGAAAACAGGTATCTTCGTTCCATTGAGCGAAAGGGATAGTTTGCAGCCTTTTGAGGGTTTTCTTGTGGAGAAGATGAGCAATTCCGCAAATCTCGTTTTGCATAAAATGTCTTTAAGTCCTTTGCCTCCGAACGATAATGAAGCATTGTCATTGATTTTGAACACTTCCGATTATTCGGATAAAGCAACCTTGGAATTTTCTATTGCTGCAAATCAGGCATTCGACCCTTTGACGGACAATCATAAGTTTTCGATGGACGAGAATAAGGCAATGATTGCTTTTGAGTGCAACGGAGAAAGATATTCATTCAAAACAATGCCCCTGTTTGAGGACAGCATAGCATTGGATTTCGAGATAAATCTTCCACGGCTCGACGTGTATTCGCTCGTTTTGAAGAACGACTCTATGAATTCTTATCTTCTTGCAGAACTTACGGACAAGGAAAACGGAACAAGGCTGTTCGATTTTGTGCAAGACAGTGTATATACTTTTCAATCTCCGCAGGCGACCAAGCATTTACGATTGAAGTTGTACAAAACGCTGCCTTCTTTCGATGAAACGTTACAGTTGTCGAATGTTCGTCTGTTCAGAGACGGGGATTGGGTGATATTGGAATGCGAAGAGGAAATAGAGTACATGGAATTATATGATATGCGGGGCAGGATTGTGGATAGCGTAAGGGGAAAGAAGAAAATAAGGTTCCCCGATGCGGGAACATTCGTATTGAAAGCGATGAGTCGGACGAAAGAATATATATGGAAGTTGGTGAATGCAAATTAAGATGAGGTATGTTCCGATTGCAGTGCAGTGAAGACTTGCCTGTTTCGATTGAAAATAAAATTCATGGCTTGCGTAAGGACTTGGAATTTTTTCGTATCTTCGCCACTCGCTTATGGCAGCAACATTTGAAAGTATAGAAAAAGAGATAAAGAACGGCGATTTGAAACCTGTCTATCTTCTGAAAGGAGAGGAACTCTATTATTTGGAACTCCTGAGCGGGAAATTCGAGCAGGAGGTACTCGATGAGGCAGAAAAGGATTTCAACATGAGCGTGTTTTATGGTAAAGATGCGTCCATGGATGAGGTTGTCTTGTCTGCGAAACAGTATCCGGTGATGGCGAAACATCGATTGGTAATGCTGAAAGAGGCTCAGACGATGGACAAAAGAGAGTTGGAGAAAATGAGCAAGTATCTGCAATCTCCTCTTTCGAGTACCGTCTTTGTGATTGTCAACAATGCGAAAGAGTTCCCGCAAAGCCTCACCACAAAAATCGGCAAGGTCGGAACGGTTTTTGAAAGTCAGAAGATACGGGAAGAAAAGTTGGTAAGTTGGATCGATACTTTCGTAAAGCAAAAAGGGTTCGTCATGGAGCAACAGGCTTCCATGATGGTGGCGGAATATCTCGGCAATAACCTTATGAAGATAAGCAATGAGATTTCAAAATTGCTTATCAACATCAAAGACAGAAAGGAAATCAAATCCTCCGATGTGTCTTCTCATATCGGCATAAGCAAGGATTACAACGTTTTTGAACTGCAAAAAGCCATCGGAAAGTTGGATTACGAGAAGATAAACAAGTGCGTGTGCCACATGGCTGCACATGTAAAAGAAAATCCTTTGCCTGTGGTGTTCGCAAACTTGTTTACATACTTCGTGAAGCTGTTGGTGGTAGCACAACTGCCTGACAAATCCGATGCATCGGTGGCATCGGCAATCAAAGTGCCGTCGTTCTTTGCGAGAGATTATGCAGTACCGGCTCAAAAGTACGGTTCGGATAAAATAATGCAAAATATATCCCTGATAAGAGAGTATGAATTGAAGAGTAAAGGCGTCGGCTTTGCTTCGATAGACAATGAAGGCGAATTGTTGAAAGAATTGGTTTACAAATTGACACATTGATACAATGCAACAGCATAACAATATAAATAGAATAGTATCTTTCTTGTTTCTTATGGTATCCGGTCTCTGTCTCGTCGCACAAACAGGTTCCATAAGAGGCTTTGTATATGATAAAACGACAGGTGAGCCGATTGCTTATGGCAATGTGATACTCAAAGGCACCACGACAGGAACGACAACTGACATAAACGGTTATTTTGTCTTCTCAAAGGTGAAAGCAGGAACCCAAGTCATCAAGGTGAGTTTCATAGGTTATGAGACAGCGGAGTATACTGTCGAGGTGGAAAAGGGGAAAGTAGCCTCCATAAAGGTGGAACTTAAACCCTCTTCGACGGAATTGGCAATCGTTGAGGTCAGCGGGGAAAGAGAAGCTGTGAGATTGGAGAGCAATGTCTCGGTCGAAAAAATCACATCGAAAGATATACAGCAGATGCCTTCAATCGGTGGTCAGGCAGACTTGGCTCAATATATTCAGGTCTTGCCCGGAGTGGTTTTTTCCGGTGACCAAGGCGGTCAACTCTATATTCGAGGCGGTTCTGCCATTCAGAACAGAGTGCTTTTGGACGGAATGGTCGTCTATAATCCCTTTCACTCGATAGGTTTGTTCTCTGTTTTTGAAACGGACATCATAAGGAATGCCGATGTTTACACAGGCGGTTTCGACGCTCGCTATGGCGGTGTATTGTCTTCCGTTTTGGATATAACCACAAAGGACGGAAACAAAAAGAATACAAGCGGTAAAATTTCCCTTTCCACATTCGGAGCAGGCTTATTGTTGGAAGGTCCGATTATCAAGAACAACGAAAAAAGACGATACAGTTTATCATATATTCTGAATGCGAAAAACTCCTACCTTTCGCAGACTTCCACTTCCATTTACTCCTATATGGACAAAGAACTGCCGTATGATTTCCTCGATATTTACGGAAAATTGACCCTTGCAACGGATAACGGAAGCAAGGTCAACTTTTTCGGTCTCAATTTCACGGATAAGGTCAATCGATACGAAGCCATAGCCGATTTCAATTGGAGAAACACCGCATTTGGAGCCAACTTCCTGCTTCTTCCCGGTAGCGGTTCTTCTTTGGTTGAAGGAGTGGTTGCATATTCCGACTATACGATGAAAATGACCGAGACTTCGTCCGCAAATGAGCAGATGAGCAATATCGGAGGTTTCAATATCGGAATGGCTGTGACCAACTTCTTCGGAGAGAACAGGCTTAAATACGGATTGAACATGCTCGGCAACACCACAAAGACCTCCTTCTCTGCGTCCGATACCATAACGGATTATTCCACCGAGTTTGCAGCTTATGCCGTTTTCAGAGGAGTGGCAGGCAGGTTCGTTTACGAACCGAGTTTCCGTGCTTCATATTATGCTTCCGTTGCAAGCTTGATACCGGAGCCGCGTTTATCTTTGAAGCTCAATGTTTCGGAAAATTTCCGTTTGAAAGCCGCCGGAGGAATTTATTCTCAAGTATTCATGGATACCAAAAGCGATCGCGATATAGTCAATTTGTTCACGGGTTATCTTACCGTAAGTCCCGATTTGAATATAGTAACAAGCTACAAAGGCGAGGCGATAAGTTCATACGTGCAGAAATCCGACCACCTTATCTTCGGAATGGAATATGACATACTCAAAAACCTTTCTCTCAACTTTGAACTATACTATAAAACCATGTCCCGAACAGCCTCGGCTAACAAAGACCGTATGTATCTTGATGATAATGAACACAGAGACAAACCTGACTACCTCAAAAAGGAATACATAGTCGAGGACGGCAAGGCTTATGGCGGTGATTTATCGTTAAAATACGATGATGGCAGGCTTTACGTTTGGGCAATTTACTCTTTGGGCAAGGTTACCAAAACCAACGAAGTTCAAACATACGCTCCGCATTACGACAGAAGACATAATATCAATCTTTTGGTGAATTATCAATTCGGAATGGACAGAAGTTTTGAATTAAGTTTCAGATGGAATTACGGTAGCGGCTTCCCTTACACACCGACTGCGTCCATGATGGAACAACTCGACTTTTCCGGTGGTATAAATACCGATTACATCAATCAGAACGGCACATTGACCACCATATACGGCGATTTGAATTCGCACCGCCTGCCGGATTATCATCGCTTCGACATTTCCGCAAAAAAACGCTTCGAGATAGGCAAGCGTTCCATACTTGAAATAAACCTGAGCGTAACAAACGTCTATAACAGGAACAATCTCTTTTACTACAACCGCATAACCTCAGAACGAGTTGACCAACTGCCAATCATGCCTTCCCTCGGACTGAACTTCACCTTCTAACTTTGCAGTAATATTAAAACGAAAAACGAGATAATTATGAGACAATCACTATTCTTTTCGGTTCTATTCGCAGGTATGATACTATTTCAATCCTGTGTAAATGAAGACGACTTCGACTTCGACAGGCTTTCTCAGACTACGATAAACCCTTCGATAGGTGTGCCGTTGTTTGAAACGAAGGCATTGTTCAGGGATTTCCTCGATTTGGACTCTTTGGCAGAGGGACAAGAAGGTTTGGAAGTCGTAACGCGTCATGATGCCGATGGAGACTTTCTTGAACTGTCTTACACAAGAGCAGACACTCTCGATGTGCTTGGTTTCGTGAAAGAAATCGAAAACGTACAGAATGTGGAAATCGATTTGCCGGCATTAAGTATCCCCGATGTTTCTTCCATTGCGTCGTCGGGAATAGATGTTTCGGATATGACGGTGCAATATCCTGCGGAGGAACTTCCGAGCGAGGATATAAGTCTGTTGTTGGACGAGTTCGAGGAAGACGTTTCAATAGACAGTTTGTTGTTACGTTCCGGCGGATTGACCATATCAGCAAACACAAATCTGCCTTTTAATACCTATATAGAATTAAGCTCATCGAGTCTCAGAGATAACACGACAGGCAGATTCTATTCCCAAAGGTTTCAAATAGCCTCCCCAAGCGGAGCATTGCAAGGACAAACGCTCGACCTCAGAAACTATACCATTCTGTTGAAAGACAGCATCGAAAACTCAGGTGAGCAATACATAGACCTGAGATATAGGGTCATTGTCGAGCTTGGCAGTAATACGGCTTGCACGGGAGGAGATTATGGGGTCAAAGTGAATATCGATGTTACGCCTCTTTCGATAGACTTGGCATACGGCAAGGTCGGTAAGGCCGTTGTACCCGTTTTCGATACTTTGTTATTCGATTCATTTAACGATGAGAGCATAAGCAGTTTTATCGAAGAGGGGGGAATAGATTTGGAAAGGCTGACTTTCGAGATATATGCCGAAACGAATGTCGGCATCGGTGCATATATCGTTCCCGATGTTTATAGCCTGACTGCAACAGGTAAAAAGACGGATTTCTTCACGCACTACGATACACTTCATATAGAAAGAAGTCCCAGCCCCGGTCAATGGGGAGTAACCCCTCGCCAAACTTTGGAAACAGATGCTTCGGCAATAGAGGTATTACCCGAAAAGGTGATTTATAATCTTGATGTTATATTTTCCGATGCCTTACATAGCGGCGGTTATCCTATGTTTGTACGCCCTCATGATGCTGTAATAAATCTGAAAACATGCACTACAATTCCTATAAAAGCCAAATTGACCGATCTTTACTACGAAGACACAACTGCATCTTTGAATTTCACCGATGATATAGACTTCTTGAAATCTGCCATTTTGACATTATTTGTAGAGAACGAAATCCCTGCAAGTTTGGAATTGAATTTCCTTTTATTAGATGAGAATGAACAAGTATTCGATACCCTTTTTGCCAAACCGATTAAGATGAAAGGAGCTCCGGTCGACGCAAACGGAAATGCACTCAGCCCTGTCGGCGAAACAATATCGGCAAATCTGACAGCAGAAAAATACGAACAATTGAAAAAAGCGAACAAGGTCAAATCCGCTTTCAAACTTAACAGTTCCGCTGACAGTAACGGCAATCGACCTTACATAAGATTCCGACAAGATGCAGCCATAAAAATAAAGGCTCGTGTGAAGGCGGTAACCGATTTCAGTTTCTAATTTTATTCATTCGTTTAATCATAAGGAAGATACAGTCATGAAAATATATAGATACATAGGTATTACAATTCTAATGGCACTTTGCCTGAATACCATTGACACAAAAGCTCAACAAAAAGACATTTTGTATTTCTTCAAAGACGTTCCTCAACCCGGTATTTCCAATCCGGCATTTTTCCCGAACAATGATATGTATATCTCTTTCGGTGTAGGTATGCTCGGCTTTAATTTCAACAGTTCCGGTTTTTGTTATCACGACATAATAAACCGACACCCTGTCTATTCCGACTCTTTGAGGGTTGATATACGGGGATTTGCAGACAAACTTAAGGACAACAATCATTTTTCTTTCGGATTGGATAAGAATATTCTCGGTTTCGGTCTGAGACGAGGAAAGAACTACTTTACTTTTGATATGTCCATAAGTTCCGATTTGCGATTTAATTTCTCGAAAGATGTTTTCGACTTTGCATTGTACGGAACCGATGTGCCGGGCGGAGAAACCAAATTATTCGATGGTAAGTTGCTTGAAATGACCACCTATCTTGCCAACTCCTTCGGCTATGCAAGAGAGATAGATGACAAACTTACGGTCGGCGGAAGGGTGAAACTTTTGTTCGGTATAGCCGATATCCATACCAAGAATTCCGATGTAAGATTGCAATACAACGATAAAGATGAGATTGCTGCACAATGCGATGTGGATATTTACACTTCAAATATTGCCGGCAACCTTATAATGAGTTCCTTATTTGATGAGGATTCAAAAACAGAGTTTAATGCAGGCGAGGCTGCCGATATAACTTCAAACATGTTCCGTAATGTCGGACTGGCTTTTGATTTGGGTGCAGCTTATAAGATAAATGATGAGATGGAAGTCAGTTTAGCCATAAGCGATATGGGCTTTATAAACTGGAATTCCAATGTAAGCGAGATAAAAACCATTAACCCCGGCAAGGTTGTCAGGTTTGAGGGTGTGGAATCCTGTATAGACAGCATAGGAACGGCAATATCGGACTATTTGGACGATATAACGGATAGTTTGAGAAATGCTTTCGATATTCACGCAGTTGATAAGGATTCATACACAAGGGCAACACCTGTCAAGGTGAATGCAGGATATACATGGAAATTCTCAGATATACATTATCTTCACTCACTTGCAGGTTTCAAAATATGGAACGGCAAACTTATAGATGGCAGATTATCCGTTCTATATGCTCTACGCACCGAACACATCTCAATATCGGCAGGTAATACATTCATGACAACATCTTTCTTCAACCCTTCCGCAATGATAAGTGCAAATGCAGGATTGGTAAACTTCAATCTCGGCATGTCATTCAATTCCTCAAGAGGACTTTCGTTCAATATGGCTGATTTGAGCGGCTTTTCCGTATTTATGGGCTTGAACCTGACATTCGGCAAAAAGCCTTATTGGAAAAAAATAGGAGAATAAAACGAGATAAGGAGTATCTTCATTTCCCGATAAAACCGATACCCTGAAAATAAAGCGGCGTTTCATTTTACTGAAACGCCGCAATAATTTTTTCTTACACCGTTTCAATGGAACGAAACGGTGTTTCGTCAAGGTATAAAAATGTTTCGCTTTTTCGGATTGGTTTTCAGGTGATTGCAAAGCCGGACATTGTAACTGTTTTCGGCTTGTTGGAATGACTTTTGCTTCAAGTCCCGAAAGGTACGCCAAATTGTCGTATCTTCGCATTCGGTTTAAGTATTTTATTCACTAATTTTGATTGAAGAAATGAAGAGAAAATTGTTGACAATCTTGACTTTGACTTGTCTTTTCTTCGCCGGTTGCGGCAAGAACGGCAATGAGAAGCAAGCAGAAAAGAAATCGGAAATGCAGGTAAAAGTTGAAGAATTCGCTCCTGTGGATTTGACTACGGATTTGAGCAAATTGACACCTAAGGAAAAGGAATTGGTGGGAATATTCCTTGACATCGCCAAAATAATGGACGATTTGTTTTGGCAACAATCCTACGGCAACAAAGCCGATATGGATACGATAAAGGACGAATACGTAAAGCAATTTGCGATGATTAACTATGGTCCTTGGGAAAGGTTGAACGATATGAAGCCTTTCGTGAGCGGTTTCGGCGAAAAGCCGCTTGGTGCATGTTTTTATCCCAAGGATATGACGAAAGAGGAGTTCGATGCCTTGAAGGACAAGAACAAAAACAGTCTTTACACCGTTTTGAGAAGAGACAACGATGGAAAACTTGTAGTGAAATGGTATAGAGAGGAGTACAAAGACCAAATTCAAAAGGTGTGTACCCTGTTGGATAAGGCGATAGCTCTTGCCGAGGACGCAGGTTTGAAAAAGTATTTGCAAGAAAGAAAGAAGGCTTTCGAGACAGACGATTACTTTGCTTCCGACATGGCATGGATGGACATGAAGAGCAGCAAATTGGATTTCGTTGTGGGTCCTATCGAAAATTATGAGGATCGCCTTTTCGGTACGAAGGCAGCATACGAAGCCTTTGTCTTGGTTAAGGACGAGGAAGAGAGCGGAAAACTTGCCAAGTTCACCGCCATGTTGCCGGAATTGCAAAAAGGCTTGCCTTGCGACGAGAAATTCAAGAAAGAAGTACCCGGAACGGAGTCCGATTTGAACGTATATGATGTGATATTCTATGCAGGAGATTGCAATGCGGGCAGCAAAACGATAGCAATCAACCTTCCGAATGATGAGAGAGTGCAGTTGAAGAAAGGAGCAAGACGTTTGCAGTTGAAGAATGCCATGAAAGCCAAATTCGATGCAATCCTTCAACCAATAGCAGACAATGTCATGAGCAAGGAACAGTTGAAAAACGTCAAGTTCGACGCATTCTTCTACAACGTAACCTTCCATGAAGTCGCTCATGGCTTGGGAATAAAGAACACAATCAACGGCAAGGGCAATGTAAGAACCGCTTTGGCGAATTACTATTCTTCTTGGGAAGAGGCAAAGGCAGATATATTGGGATTGTACATGGTATGCACTCTTATCGACAGGGGTGAAATCAGCGGTATAAGCAAGGACGATGCAATCGCAACCTTCATCGCAGGCATTTTGCGTTCCGTTCGTTTCGGTGCGGCTTCGGCTCACGGAGTGGCGAACATGATGTGCTTCAACTTTCTCGAAGACCACAAAGCGTTCAGCCAAAACAACGAGGGTCTTTACGTGATAGACTTCGACAATGCCATGAAAGCAATCAATGCTTGGGCTGCCAAGATATTGGAAGTCGAAGGAATGGGCGATTTGGCAGAGGCAAAGGCTTACTCGGAGAAAAACGGAAAGATACGTCCTGCACTTCAAAAGTCTTTGGACAAAATAAACAGTCTCGGAATACCTAAGGATATAAGATATAACCAAGGCAAAAAGGTTTTAGGATTGTAAGACATCATGGAGATTGCAGTATTAGGCAGCGGCAGCTGGGCTACGGCAATAGTCAGAATTGCGATTGAAACCCATACGAAAGTACATTGGTGGGTCAGAGAGCAGGAAATAGCAGACGGGGTTGAGCAATACGGCCACAACCCCCTCTATCTGCGTTCTTGCGAGTTGGATAAAGATAAAATTCACATCTCTACCGATATACGGGAAGTCGTTTCAAAGGTCAGGAACATAATCCTTGTCATACCGGCGGCTTTCGTGGCTCGCAGCCTCGGTTCATTGACTTCGCAAGACTTGAAAGATAAACGCATAATCTGTGCAACCAAGGGAATAATTCCCGAAACCAATCAGATTGTTGCCGATTACATAAATGATGTTTTTGCAATCGATTTGAACAATCAAGCCGTTGTGAGCGGTCCTTCGCATGCAGAGGAAATCGCACAAGAGAGATTGACCTATCTTACGGTTGGTTCTCATAATGAAGAGTTCGCTTGCGAAATTGCAAAGGCGTTGGAATGTCGCTTTGTCAAGACAATAACATCGTGCGATGTCAGAGGAATAGAATACGGCTCTGTCATGAAGAATATCTACGCCCTTGCAGCAGGCATTGCCCACGGAGTAGGGTACGGAGATAACTTTATAGCGGTTTTGATTGCCAATGCAGCACAGGAGATGGAGACATTTCTCGATGCCGTTGCTCCGCAGAAAAGAAATATCAACTGTTTTGTCTATTTGGGGGATCTGTTGGTAACGGCTTATTCGCAACATAGTCGCAACAGAACGTTCGGACAGATGATAGGACAAGGCTATTCCGTCAAGTCCGCACAGTTGGAAATGGCTATGGTTGCGGAAGGATATTATGCAGCGAACTGCATACACAAGGCAAACGAGACAATAAAGGTTTGTCTGCCTATTGCGGAAGCTGTATATAACATATTGTATAAAGGAATGTCCGCCGCAGCGGAATTGAAAAAGCTGAGCGATAATTTCAAATAAGACATTCGTAACATTTTCCGGGAAGAGCCGCTATGCAACCTTTCAATTCGAGGTTCATGAGGCAGATACTTACGGACGCAAAATCGAGTCGGCATTGTGTGAGCAAATCATCGATGCCGGCTTTCTTTGTTTGACGAATGAAATCGTAGATTATTTTTTCCTGTTCCGTCATTTCCGGCAGTTTCTTTTCGATTCGTTCGGGTGCTTTTTCCGTTTGAACGACCTTTTGCGGCTTTGTAAAATCTGTTTTCGGAGAATTCGTCCAATTCATTACCGAACCGATGGCGGTAATATCCGATAATAAACCTGCAACATTGGAGGCTATGAGATTATTGCAGCCTTCCGAATAAGCGTCTCCTATCCTGCCCGGGACAGCCAGCACTTCCCTGTCGAATTCTCTTGCATATCTCGGCGTTATCATTGAACCTGATTTTATGCCTCCCTCGACGACTATGCACAAATCGCTCAATGCAGCGATGATTCTGTTCCTTTGCGGAAAATTGTAGGCGTTTGCCGGTGTCAGAGAGAAGAACTCGCTTACCAGTCCGCCATGTGCCAACATGGATTGAGCCAGATTGTAATTTTGAACGGGATATACTTTGTCCAAACCGTGTCCGAATACTCCGAATGTGGACATTCCCTCATTCAAAGCACAGATATGGGCAGCCGAATCTATGCCGTAGGCAAGTCCGCTTATGATACAGGCGTTGTAAGCTTTCAATTCGTGAACTATGCTTGCGGTTACCCACTTTCCATAGTCGCTTGCGTGCCTTGAACCGATAATCGATACCGTTCTTGGGGCATCCAAGTTTCCGTTTCCTTTGACGAACAGACATGTGGGAGGCGAATCTATCTCTTTGAGCCTGTAAGGATAGTCTTCGTCCTTTATGAAGTAGCAACGAATGTTGTTTTTATCCATGAATTCAAGCTCTTCATTGCAACGAGGAAACATTTTGCGGCTTATGATGTCCTCTATCGTTTTCTCTTTGCCCCTGAACAACTGTTGCAAATTTGCAGGCGTTTCCTCGAACAAAGCCTGTGCCGACGGATAAACGTCCATCAACTTTTTTGCTATGGCGGGTCCTATTCCTCTGACTTTGCAGAGAGCAAGCGAATAAACATCTGTCATCTTCTTAATGGTTTTTCATGTAGTTTTCCAACTTGAATACGTAAGCTCCTTTCGATTTCACATCGGCAGGGTGTATTGTCGATGTATCGATTGTAAGCCTCTTCGTTTCCTTATCGTATTTCCAATCGAGGTATATGGAATCGGTCGATAGGAAACATACTTTCATATCTTCCTTCGGAGCTTTTTCCAAGGTGAAACTTAATTGTTTTGAAACAGGTTCGAGAGCTATCGCATACAGGTGGTCATCATTAACGGTAAAACAAACATAGCTTTGCTTCCAATCCGTTTCCCCCGTCCACTTTCTGCCGGGGATAGAGACAGCCTGCTTTTCGAATGAAGGGCTCTCCCAGAATAACCCTACCGAAGCCTCTTCCGTCTTTTCCGAATAGACGAGTTCCAAGAAGTATTTCTTGTTCTTTTTCAATTTCACCTCTGCTTGCACGGATTCTTTCTCTGCTGCGAGACGGAAAACAACCACTCCGCTTTCGTCTTTTATTTGCAGACCCGCATTATCGTCGGCTCGAAGATAAAATTTGTACTTTTCCGTCTTCTCCGGCATCATTTCGTTATGCCAGTGTATTGTAAAGTTGTCGGCAGGTATGCCTTTGTCCGGTGCATTCCTCACCCAATCGAAATCTATCTTTTCATCGGAACGCAAAGCCATCGCATCATACGTCTCGTTCGGTTTTTCAAAAGCGGTGCAACCGTAAATGGCTTCTCCGTTCAGCTGCAACCATTCTCCCAAATCGCACAAACGTTCCTGTTGAAGCAAAGGAATGCTTCCGTCGGCGGCAGGAGCAACATTTATCGTCAGTCCTCCACCTGCTGCAACCAAGCGAACGAAGTGTCGGATCAGTTCTTCGCTTGTCATATAGCTCGCCAAATCGGCATTTCTGTTCAGTCCGAAAGAGCGGCTCAGCCCTCTGCATTCCGCCCAAGGGCGATCGGTTTCTTTTATTGCTTCGCTATACTCTGGTGTGAGATAACCATAATCAAAACCTTTGCCCCAACGATTATTCACGATGGCATCTTCGCCGACTTTGTCATAGTAATAGCCTACTAATTCTTCGCTTCCGAATGTTTTATGGTCGAAATCCCAATCCCCATCGGAGAAAATAACATCGGGCATGAATTTGTCCACCATTTCCTTGAACTGAGGGTGCAGATGCTTTGCCACATATTCGTCTATGCTTTTGGTCGTATCCACCGTCCATCTGTACAAAGGATTCGTCCACTCGGTCAAGGAGTAATACATGCCCATTCTCAAACCTTTCTTTCTGACCTCTCGGCTCAACTCCATGCAGAAATCCCTTGCAGGAGCGGTCGTTGCCGATGACCAACCCTGTGCATAACGACTGTTGTACATGCAATACCCGTCATGGTGTTTTGAAGTGAAGATAACGTATCTTGCACCCGATTTGCGGAACAGTTCTGCCCATTGTTCGGCATCGAACAACTCCGCCTTGAACAAGTCTTTGTAGTCTTCGTAACGGAAGTTCTTGCCGAATACATCTTTCTGAAAATTTATGCGAAGGCTGTCTCCCGAAATCAAACCTTTGTAAAACCATTCCGCATATTGCTCTTTACCGCTATATGCCGGCACGCTGTACAATCCGAAGTGTACGAAAATTCCCAGCTTCGCATCGGAGAACCATTGAGGATAAGGTCTGTTTTTCAAATCCTCGATTGTGTTTATCTGTGCCTGCGAATAAAGACTTGCGAACAAACACAGGATAATTGCGATATGCTTTCTCATCATTGTCTCTTATTAGATGATTGCCCGAATGCTTCATATCGGAACAACCGTTTTTCGATTTGTAAAGGTAAAACTTTTTTGCGGATCGAGCAAAAAGCCATCGATAACTCGCCTTAGCGTCTCCGGCGGAAAGGAAAGACGAGGTGGGAAAATACACCGTTATTGCGACTTCGCAAAATAAAGTATCGAATTTTCAGTTACCTTGAATATAAGGTTTATACGGCGATTGCAAATGATGACAACGGCATTACGAAAAACAAAAGCATTATGCGGAATATTTCTGCTGCTCTTCGTCGTCTGTTGCTCAAAAGACAAATCGAAGGAACAGTACGGCGTTTCCATCTCTGCCCCAAGCATTGCCGGTACTCCTGCCGAAGTGTTCTCGCAAGAACATATAGCTTTGTTTCGAATGGCAAACGGATTGAACTTTGAGCTGATACGCAGCATGGTTCAGCCTGTCGATACATCGGGAAATCAAGCCTGCTCTGTTCTTTACCTGCTGAAAGAATTAAGTCTTGCCGGTACAGATGAAGAATACCTCAAAGCCTTGGAACAATACTGTACTTTCTCCGACACAACGCAGGAAAGCCTCAAAAGGAACTTCCTTTCGTTGGAGCAGACAATGCACGCAATAGACTCGACTTTGGTTTTCTTCTCCCGAACCGATACTTCCGAAACAGGAAAGTTCAAGTGCGAAACCGATATCCTTTTGCCACTCATATACGAAGATGCCTTAAATTCCATGCCCGCATTTTTCTCGGACTGCAATCTGAAAAAGACGAAACGCAATTTCTTCCGACTGTCCGGAAACTTCAATACACTCGAAACGGAGGAAGAGACAATGGCAGACATACCTGTCGGCAACGGCAATTACAGTCTTCTGTTGATAATGCCGGCTGAAAAGCAAATAAGCGATTACCTCAGAGACCTTACCGAACAGAGATACAAGAATCTTATCGATGGAATGGAAGTTCGGAAAACAAGTCTCATGTTCCCATCATTCGAAGACTTTGAGACGGAAACGGAAATGCAACTCCCCGATATAATCACGGATACTGTAATCCGGCAACATACCGCAATACGACTCAGTACGAAAATACACCTTCAAAAGCCTACCGAAGCAATTCTTCAAAGCATGAAAAAATCCATGGAAGACAAAATCATAGATGCCAAGAATGAAGAAAACATCTGCTTCAACAAACCATTCCTTTTCTTTCTCAAAGGCACCAACTCCGGAGCAATCATTCTGCAAGGCATTTACCGCAAGTAGAAAGCAAGCAAACCCGCATTTCTTGCCCGTTTATAACCCACCCCTTTGCGAAGCACAAAAATAAATCGCCGTTTCAGCAAATTCTTTCGGCGTTTTATTTTCGCCGAACGGCGTTTCGTTCAAATGAATCGGCGTTTGAGTAAAGTGTGGTAAAGAAACGGTTTTTCAAGGGCTTGAAATAAGGAATGAAAGGCATGAAAGGATGAAATTTTCTTTCCCGACAGAAAAACATTTCGTCGAAAAATGCGTTGGTATGCTTGCTATTGTTTGCAAATGTGGTATATTTGCAAATTGTATAGTTGAGTACATCAAATAGTTTCTTACAAAAAAACAATCAAAAATGAAGAAAACATTATTAGCGTTGGCATTGTTGCTGGGTACCGGTGGGGCTTTTGCACAGATAGGTATCAAAGCGGATGCTATTCAAAAGACGCAGAAGACAACTCTTGACAAAACAGCTGTTTTACAGGAGTTAAAGTATCAAAAGCAACAAAATGATTTAAACGGCCGCAAGGACGGAGAAACAAAACATCTTTTGTGCGACTTTTCAGATGCGTCCGGTTACGACTTTGTTTTCGGTCCTCTTGATGGAACGAACTACGGTTGGTACAGAGCAGACATGACAGGTCTCGGTTCTCATGGAACACAAGCATCTGCTTTCTTCCAAATAGATTTGGCCGGAGATGGTGGTTATTGGTTCTGGAACAGAACATCGAGATATGATATTTCTCCTTCTGCCGAGAACGGATTTGCATTCTTGAGTTGGTTGGATATTGCACAAGCCGGCTTGAGCAGAAACGACAATGAAGCCATAATCAAGTTTAATCAACCGATAGAAAGCTATGGTATGAGAGGAGTTGATATCTGGTTGAACCAAGTGGGTCAACGTTTCAACAGAGAGCGTTACTACATCGATTGGAGTAATGACGCAAACTTCTCTACTTACGACTCGATAGAGTTCAACATCAGAGGACTTGAGGTGGACATCAATTCTTTTATAATGGCTACCAAGAGAGTTACCCTTCCTCTCGGCACATATAATGCAAACTCTGTTGCAGAAAACGAAGGTCAACAGACTTACGTCAGAATACGTGCATACTCTCCTGCAAATGCAGACCAACCACAAGGTTATGCTTGGTTGGTTGATGACATTTACTACTCGGAAGTGCCTGAGGACAGAATCGATATTGTAAGTTCCATCTACTACAGAGAGGCTTATCACTTGATTCCTGTCGGCGTGATGACCGATACCATCGTTCACGTAACATCTGCCGAGAATACGGGAGGAACAATATACAATGATATCGTTTCCAAGAACGTAATCAATACCGTAACTTTCGATGAAAACGATAACGCAACATATACTTACTATGGAGTGAACGCTTCCACAGGAGATACATTGGCTAATGAAATGACAAGAATCATAGAAACCGATGCAGCAGGAGTACCTACCGATACGACGGAACAACGTTATGTGGATATTTACGCTTTCAGCAACATCTTGCCTTATCAACAAGAGGGTCGTTATTCGATATCTACCATTTTGACAAATGGCGAAGAGACTGTTAAGGAGTTGGGAGATACCATATACTTCAACGTCGTTGGACAAATGGAGAACAATGAAGGACATTACAGATGGGCTAAGGATAGAAATGCAATAGCAAAACCTCCTACATCAGGATCTACTGAATATTCAGGTGGTACATTTACTTACGGTTTCGTGAGAGAAAACGGATATAATTACATAACAGACCAAGCTGCAACCGGTCTTGCCGGATATGAAGTTTGTTTGCCTTACGGTACAAACAACGAGAATACTTCTGTCAAGTACATTACGGGTATAGAAGTCGTTCCTGCTGTCGACTCTTGTCGTGCAGGTGCAAAGATACAAGGAAAGTTGAGAATGTTTAATACTCGTGATACACAGGTTACCTACGATAATATGATAATCGATGTTGAAGACGAATGGGGTGTACCTGTTGAATCTCCTGTTTACACTGTACAAGATGCCGACCTTAACAAAGGTAACGAAGTATGGCAAATGGAGGAAGACGGTTGGAGTTTGGCTTATTCCAATAATTTCAGCACCATTTACCTTGAGTTTCCTAACAGCGTAAGATTGGAGCCGGGCGAAATCTACTATGCTTGCTACCGTATGGCAGCGACAGGTAAGTTCGCATTGGCTACCGACAGATACTTCAGAAGTTTCGGCCCCGGTGGCGGATATATATATTCTTCCATGTTGATATTCCAATCAAATATCACTCCTGGTTATGCTTGGGGCGGAAATTTATATCAACCTTCATCGACGGATTACTCTACTCCTATGATTCGTATGATACTCGGCGATGTTGCTTCTTTGCCTGAAGAAATCAGCTCAAGCTCTTCGTTGAATGCTTATCCTAACCCTGCAAACGGTGAGACTACTATTTCTTACTCTTTGAACAAATCAGGTAATGTAAATATAGTAATCACCGATATGATGGGTAGAACGGTTAAGATGATGAATCAAGGAAACCAAGTTGCAGGTACATCTTACAATGTAAACCTAAACACTTCCGACTTGGCTAACGGAACATATTTCTACACCTTGTCCGTAAACGGAGAAAAACAAACAAAGAAATTGGTTGTAAACAAGTAAGAAATTGTTCTATATAGAACTTCGGGGGACGGGCAAAGGCTCGTCCTCTTTCTTTTTATATATGCCTCTTTGGCTGAAAGGAAATTTTCTCGTAACTTTGCCGCTTTGTTTTCCGGCGATTCGAGATGTATTGTGTAAGACAGAGCTTTCGAATACGTCTTATTCATGAAGAGAACGGATACTTAAAGCAATAAGATTTGCGTTGTAGCGTAGTGAAAAACAAAAACAGAAACATATAATGAGAAAAGGGTTACTAAAAACGGTCATGCTTCTGATGTGCCTGATGATAGGCATGGGAGCTTTTGCCATTCCGGCAAACAGACAAGCGATTACCATCAAACAGCCCAATGGTAAGATGCTTACATTCATTCTCGGAGGAGATGAAAATGTGCATTGGGCTAAAACAACAGACCAATATATGTTGGTAAGGAACGATGAGGGCTTCTTTACATACGGTATATTGAACGAGAAAGGCGATTTGGTCGCTTCGAAATACTTGGCGGTCAATCCGAATGAGAGAACGGCTGAGGAAAGAGCTTTTTTGAGTACTTTGCCTGTCAATCTGTTCTATTCCGGCAATCAGGTTGCAGAGATGAAAGCAAGTTCCCCCAAGGGAAGAATAAGCGATGATACCAAGTATCCGTCTCACGGTACTGTCAAACTATTGGTTATTCTTGTCGGATTCAGCGATTTGCCTTTTACTTATACCAATGAGGATTTCGTGAACCTTGTAAGCCAAGATAATTACAATGGAACAGGTTCCGTGAAGGATTATTACAGGGATAACTCCAACGGGGAGTTCATAATGGACATCGATGTCGCAGGACCATATACTCTTCCTAACAATATGCGTTACTATGGTCAAAATTCATCTTCCGGACATGATGCAAATATGGCGCGTTTCGTGCAACACGCATTGAATGCTGCCGATGCAGATGTGAATTACAGGGATTACGACAATGATGGAGACGGAAAAGTCGATGCTGTGCATATAATCTTTGCCGGAACTCCTGAATCTTCAACAGGTAATCCCAATGAAATTTGGCCGCACAGAAGTAATGTGGACAGAAATATCGTAAAGGATGGTGTTCGTTTCGGACCGTATTCATGTTCTGCCGAAAAGAGAAACTCCGTTCAAATGGACGGTATAGGAACCATCTGTCATGAGTTCGGACACGTCTTGGGATTTCCTGATTTTTACGATACGGACTATTCAAGTAGCGGTGGAGAGGCTGTTACTCCGGGAACATGGGATTTGATGGCAAGCGGTTCTTACATGAACAACAGTGCAAGTCCTGTCGGATTGTCTTCCGTGGAAAGGTGGATTGCGGATTGGTTCACGTTTGATACCTTGACTTCTACGGCAGAGAACATATACCTTCCTGCATTGAATAGTTTGGATACCACTGTGGCATACATGATACCTCTGAACTCGAATGAGTATTTTGTTGTCGAGAACAGACAACAGACACGTTGGGATACATATTTGCCGGGTGAAGGAATGTTGATTTTCCATTGCGATCAAAGTAAATTGAACAGATGGTTGCAGGACGGAATAAATTCCATCAATGCCAATCCTGCCGACAGAGGTTATTTCTTGCGTCCGGCTTCGGGCAGAGATGCCGATGTGGAATCGACCCGTTGCCCTTATCCGGGAGCAACCGGCAATGCCAACTTCACGGACAACACAAATCCTGCCTCTACCTTGAAAGACGGTACTTTAACCAATAAGCCTATAACGAACATTCATTACGAGAATGACTCGTTGATAAGATTTAATTTCATGTCGAACCTTCCTGCCGTCAGAACAGATGGTGTTACCTCTTCGACAATAACCTCCACCACGGCTGTTGCATGGGGCAGCGTGGTATATGAAGCAGATGCGGCTGAAAGTGCAATAACCGAAAGGGGTATCGTTTGGAGTACAAGTGCAGAGGATTTGGACAATATAGTGGTAAGCAACATACACTATGTACCATCGGATTCGACAGGCAATGTTTTCTCTGCAATGCTTACCGCCCTTGTTCCGAATTCTACAATATACTATAAGGCTTACGCAAGCAATGCGGACGGAACAGGCTATGGTGTACGTTCCCAATTCACAACCCTGAGCGGCTTGGGTACTATCATAACAAGAGCAGCAAGTAACATAAGCAATGGAGCCGCAACGGTCGAAGCCAATCTGATAAATATGGGAGATGGCACTTTCGTGGCAAAAGGATTTGCTTTCACGACTGACGGCGACGAAAACCCTACTATTGATGGAAGTATGGTATATGCTTCGACCGACGGAACGTTGGGAACGTTCAACTGTACGATAGATACCTTGTCGGAAGGAGTAACCTATTATTACAGGGCATACATCACCACCAATCTCGGTACGAATTACGGAACAAAGAGGAACTTCACCACCATTTATCCCGCAGTAGAGAACAACGTTATCTCGGCAGACCAATCTTTCTGTGCAGGAGCAACACCGGAACTCTTGGTCGGCTCGGAACCGACAGGCGGAAGAGGTAATTTCACTTACCAATGGCAAGAAAAGAAACGTACAGGCAACTGGTCGAATGCCACACAGGTTTCCGACCAAAGGGACTATCAGCCGGAAAGTCTTGAAGACAGTACCTTCTATCGTCGAATAGTGTTCTCCAACGGAACGATAAAGGATACAAGCAATACTGTTTTGATGAATGTATTGATTTCAAGAGGAGGTCGTATAACTAAATCAGTTGAAGATACCATAACTTTGAATTCGAGTACAGGTACTTTGAGAGTTGTTTCTTACAGAGGCGATATAGTGGATTGGGAAAGACAAATAAACGAATCCGCATGGGAAAGCCTGAACAACACCAACGTTACTTTCAGTGAAACGCCTGACAGCGTTGCAATGTACTCTTACAGAGTGAAAGTGCAGATTTCTACTTGCCCTGAGGCGTATTCGGAGGTTCAAAGCATATATGTAAAGGAAAATCCTTCTTCTTTGAAAGATGTGGAAAACGATTTCGAGTTCATCGTTTCTCCAAATCCGGCTTCGTCTTACATAACAATACAATCGCCTGACAAGAGAGCAGAGAACGTATGCATAACAAACCTTTTGGGACAGGAGGTTTACAACGAATCGAATTGCGATTTATCGAACAAGAGAATAGAGCTTGGCAATCTTGAAAACGGAACATACGTGATAAGTATCACTTGCAACGGTAGAAAATCAGTAAAACAAATAGTGGTAAACAAATAAAAAGATACAGATATGAATAAAGTAATCAACACACCGAAGGCTCCTAAGGCAATAGGCCCTTACAGTCAGGCTATATTGGCAGGTAACGGCATGCTTTTCATCTCGGGACAAATTCCCGTAAACCCTGAAACAGGCAAAGTGCCTGAAACCATAAAGGAACAAACGGAACAAGTCTTCAAAAACATAGAAGCAATTCTCACAGAAGCAGGATACAGTTTCAAAGATGTCGTTAAAACGACTTGTCTTTTGAACTCCATGGACGATTTCGCTGCAATGAACGAAGTATATGCAAAATACTACAACGAGATGTTGCCTGCAAGAGCGGCATACGCAGTTGAAAAACTTCCTATGGGCGTATTGGTCGAAATAGAGACGATAGCATACAAAGGATAGTCCGTAAGGATAAATTCTTAGTAACAAGCAAACGGATTGCAAACTCGAAAAGAGGGTTTGCAATCCGTTTTTGTTTTTCAGTATATTCATATATGCTACATACAGATTAGAGTGAGGAAACTAGGAGGAGGCGGTAACAGAGCTTTTCAGCCGATGCGGGAGGCATAACTTAATAAAAATGGAGGGAG
>SAMEA104315436__coassemble_937_pt1 | contig 29107 bp, 22 predicted proteins | sample SAMEA104315436__metabat2_low_PE_012 | metagenome-assembled genome bin SAMEA104315436 (sample SAMEA104315436) | gut metagenome | biome: Monkey gut; feature: monkey-associated habitat; material: faeces | place: China | collected 2013
TGTAAGCACCGAGGAAAAAATTTTTACATGAGGATTTATCGGACTTTTGCCCAAGGAGAACATTCGTAACACCGTTCTTGCGATTATTTTATTACCGAACCTCACGGTGCAGCGTCTCAGGATTTATCTGCATGTCGAGGTTTTACCGAACTGAAATAACGGACAATCAAGGATGAGAAGGGATTGATTACCGCAAAAAAAGAACTGCATATAAACGTTTCGTAACGATTATATGCAGTTCGAACTCCGTGAAGTCTTTGTTTTCGATGAGCGGAAGTCTTCTTTAACTGAACATATCTTTCATCTTTTCAAAGAAACTTTTCTCCTTTGCTGATGGTTTCGGCTGAAAGGCAGGGTGTTTGTCAAGTTCATCAAGAAGTTTTTTCTCTTCTTTGGTAAAACTTTTCGGAACCCAGACATCGACTCTGACCAAAAGGTCTCCACGTCTTCCGTAGGAGTTGACTTCCGGCAAGCCTTTGCCTTTCAATCTGTAAACTTTTCCGCTTTGCATTCCTTGTTCTATTTTGAATTTCACCTTTCCGTCCAATGTGGGAACCTCGATCGTCGTGCCTTGGACGGCTTGCGAGAACGTGATATAGGTCTGCATGCAAAGGTTGTTGCCGTCTCGTTCGAAGATGTCATGCGGCACTTCCTCTATAAGGACTATCAAATCTCCGTTTATGCCGCCTCTTGCACCTGCATTGCCTTTGCCTTGCATGGAAAGTTGCATTCCGTCTGCCACGCCTGCGGGTATCTTGATTTCGATGACTTCTTCGCTTTGAACGATTCCCTCACCGCCGCAATCGGGACACTTTTCCTTTATTATCGTTCCCTCACCGTGGCAATGCGGACAGGTGGATTGTGTTTGCATGTTGCCCAAAATGGTTCTCTGAACTTGAACCACGACACCGCTGCCGCCGCAATTAGGGCATGTGGTCTTTTCCGAACCCGGTTTTGCACCGCTTCCGTTGCATGTCTTGCAGGGTACGTACTTTTTGACTTTGATTTTCTTCTCCACGCCGCTGTTTATCTCCTCCAAAGTCATCTTTACCCTTATTCTGAGGTTGCCGCCGCGGTTCACATTTCTGCTTCTGCCGCCGCGAGAGCCGCTGAAACCACTGAAACCACTGAAACCGCCGAAGCCTCTGCCTCCGAAAATATCGCCGAACATGGAGAAAATATCATCCATGTTCATTCCGCCCGAACCGAAGCCTGCCTGACCGTCCACGCCTGCATGTCCGAATTGGTCATACCTTGCACGCTTGTCCTTATCCCTCAATACGTCGTATGCTTCTGCTGCTTCCTTGAATTTTTCTTCCGCTTCCTTATCACCCGGGTTCTTATCGGGGTGATATTTTATCGCTAATTTTCTGTATGCTTTCTTCAATTCTTCGTCCGTGGCGTTCTTTGATACGCCCAAGACTTCATAATAATCTCTCTTTTCTGCCATTGTTACTCCTCTCTTACATTGCCACTACAACCTTGGAATAACGTATTACTTTGTCATTAAGATAGTATCCCTTGGTTGTTTCATCTATTACCATGCCTTTCTCTTCCTCTTTTTGAGCCGGCACTCTTGCTATGGCTTCATGAAGATTTTCATCGAATTTCTCACCTTTGGCATTTATAGGTTTCAAGCCTTGTTTATTCAAAGTGTTCATCAGTTTGCCGTAAATCAAATCCAAGCCCTCTTTTGTTTTGATGAAAATCTCGTCTTCCTGCTTTTCCAAGTTCTGCAACGCTCTCTCGTAATCGTCAATCACGGGGAGCAAGTCCTTTATCGTGCTTTCGGCAGCCGTATTTATCAATTCCATTCTCTCTTTTGCCGTTCGCTTGCGATAGTTCTCGAAATCGGAATAGAGCAAGAGGTATTTCTTGTTCAAATCTTCGAACTTGCTTTTCCACTCCTCCTCTATACGGATTTCGGCTTCTTTTTCTTTGGCTTCTTGCTCGCTGTTATCCAAGTTCTCTCGCTCGTTTTGCTTTACGTTTTCGTCCTTATCTTCGATATTCTCTGCCATAGTCTTATCTTTCTTTAATAGTTTGTGAATTATATGCTTTGCCTTGTTTTTCTGTTTCTTTGTTTTGTGTGATTCGACTTCCCGTTTCATTGCTTTGTAATGATTGGTCGTTTTCTTGCTATCAAATTTCGTTCCTTTGATGCTTTTATGACAAAAAGTCAGTCGCGATGAAGGAAAATGTCCTGCGGATTTCGAGGACGTATATCGTCAGACCATATAAAACCTTTCAGCGTTTTGTCTTTTTCATCTATGCGTTCCATGTCGTCTATATAGAAATCAGGATTTTGAACTGCCGTCATCTTTTTCAATTTGCCCTTTTCAAAATACATTTTCAGGCTTGCACATGTGCCGATGTTTATGCCGGTATGCTGTTTCGGCTTATCCTTTTTCTCTTCCCAAACATGGTACACGATATTTATGTTTCCATCGATTTGAGAGTAGCTTATCTTATTCTCTTTGAAGTCGGCCATGAGATATTTGCCCGAAATCTGATTGAAGTATTCGGCAGTTGCCGTGTCTGAGTTCTGAATAATCATCGGGTTCGGGTACAACTGCATTTGCTTTATGCCTTTGCCTTGCGTAAGAAAGCGAATTGTGTCCGCAGTAAACTGACTTTCATCCTGCCAAAGCACAGGGCGTTCGGTCATATAGGCAACGCTGTCTTTCACGTAATAATCGAGATATTCGCAAGATGCCTGCATGTCATTCTTATAGACTTTTACATGTTTGAAAGCCGACATTCGTTCCGCTTTGTCGGTGCTGTCGAAATCCGTTCGCAAGGTATCGGCATGTAGATACAGGGTATCCTTGTCTATTTGTTTGAAAAGAGCCTGACCTGTCAAAAAGGCATATTTCAAGCCCGCATTTCTGTCTGTTTCCAAGTACCGACCATACGCTTGAACCTTATTTGCGGTATCTTCTATAAAGATATTGCCGAAGGCTTTGCCACATTGCGTTTGCGTATTGTAATATATACTGTCTGCCGTAAGGTATTCGGCATTGTGCCATATCTTGCTGTTGAGATAAAGTTCCGATTGGTCGGTCTTCGTGTTGTAGTTGCCGCAATTTGTCAGTATAAGTACGCTGTCCGATGTAAATATGCGTGTGGCAGAATAGAAGTACGCCACATCTGTTCGGGTATCGTATGCAAGTGAGTCGGAGTCTATGTTTGCACGAGGGCTTGTTATTTGCACTTTGTCGGTAAATACAAATCGTTTTTTACCTGTATAATACGTTCCTATAAGACTTCGGAGAGTGCTTTCCTCATCCCAAATCTCTGCCGAATTGGTATATCGGATTGTTTCCGCGACCCTGTCCCATACCATGTAGTCCGTTTCCAGCGTCGTCCCGCCGTCTTGAAGTATTACGGTTTCTCCGAAAATTTCGGCAGTCTTTGTATTACCGTCATAATACACTCTGTCGCCATAAAGGTGTGTTGTGTCTTGATAAAGGTAGATTTCGCCGAATGCTTCTATGAAGTTATCTTCCGTATGAAAGACGGCGGAATCGCAATTCATTGTCATATCGTCATGATGAAAGACAACATTACGGCATAATATCAACTGATTGGGGAAAGACGGCTTCCTCTCTCCCCAATCCGATTGATAATCTATTTGTTTCTGTGCTGCAAGACCGCAAGCAAGACTTAACAAGATTGCCAACGGTATGAACCTGCTCATGAAAGGCATTTACGTTAATCCTCGTCCTGATATTCGTCGGTGCTTCCGGCAAGTCCCTGATACTTGAACGACTTGTCATAAGTCAACTTAACCGTTTTCTTGTCCTTCTTGCCCTTTATCTTCTGAGTAAACTCTATATAATAATATGTATTGAGCTTTCTGTCGGTAACCGTTTTGCGATATTTCAAGTCGTAATCCACCTTTTGAAATTTATTTATGGCAGAAGGGAACTTGACTTCGGGATAACGAGATGTCAAATCCTTGATGATAAGACGCGGATAGCGTTCCTTTTCCACAGATGTTGTTGTTGTCATTATCATTCCGTCAGCCTTGAAAAGGATTTCCATATCCCGTCCGCGGTTTTCGTAATACGCTCTGAAATTGCCCTCTTCCTCTTTCCACTCTTTTACTTCCAAACGAGGGAATTTCTTTTTGAATGCTTTCGTTACTTCTTCCGGTATAACGGGAGTGTCCAAGGCTTCCGGTACTTCAATATCCACATCCTTGGATTTCGAGTTTTTCTTCACATCTCCGTCTTCCCCTGTTTTTATTTCCAAACCGCTTCCGTCCAAAGAGGCTCTTTCCGCCATCTTCTTTTGTCTGTACTCTATGGCCTCGGGATTTAATCTTGCGATATAGTCTTTCTTCACGAAATCCGGGTCGGGAGCGTTCGTTTTCGTGAGCTTTCCTCTCGGGTCGAAAATCATTTCGTACTCCGTTTGACCTATTCCCTTCATCGCAATGATAAGGCGGTAATAATTGTCGCCGGAGAAGTCTTCAACATACTCGGATTTCTTGATGCGATAGCCCGGATAATTGTTGATGAAATAGTTAGCAACCAAGGTAGGCAACTCCTGTTCCTGTATATCGAATATGGTGAATTGCCAATTACCTGTTGCAGTCAGGAAAACCCTGCCTATCTGCTTGTCGATATCTATTTCCGCAACATATTGTCCCGTTTCAAAGTACCAGCCTTTGAGTTTATAGTCCGAATATGTGTTTTCCAATCCAAGCCTTACCTCCTGCGGCACATCAGAAGGGCGTAATTTCTGTGCGTATCCGGCAAAGGAAATCATTATCGCCAAAACCGCTATAACTATCTGCTTCATGTAATTCAATGTTTTTTGATTTTATAATTCTGCTCTTATTATCGTGTCGTCTCTGTTGGGAGAAGTCGAAATTATTGCAACTGGAAGGTTGGTTCTTTGCTCGATTTCTTGAACATAATCCCGCATTTCCTTCGGCAATTCCTCGAAAGACTTCATGCCCTCTGTGCCTGCACACCATCCTTTGTGGTCGGAATAGATTGGGGTTATCTTTGCATTCACGTCATACGGCACATGTTCCGTCTTTTCACCGTTTATCTCGTATTGTTCGCAAATTTTGATATTCTCGAATTGGTTCAATACGTCAATCTTCATCAGCATCAGGTGCGTAACCCCGTTAAGCATGCAGGCGTATTTCAAAGCCGGTATGTCCAACCAGCCGCAACGTCTCGCTCTTCCCGTGGTTGCACCGAACTCTCTGCCTTGTTGACGCATCTCTTCTCCGTCCGCATCAAACAATTCCGTAGGGAAAGGACCGCTTCCGACTCTTGTGCAGTATGCCTTGCAGATTCCGAATACGCGACCAATCTTCGATGGAGCCACTCCCAAGCCCGAGCAAACGCCTGCGGTAATGGTATTTGACGAAGTAACAAAAGGATATGAACCGAAGTCTATATCCAACATCGAACCCTGAGCCCCTTCCGCAAGAATTTTCTTATCGTTGTTCAAAGCCTCGTTCAAGAAGTATTCGCTATCTATCACAGTGAGTTGTCTAAGCGTATCCAACGACTCGAACCACTTTTTCTCGTAAGCCTCGAACTCTTCGCCATCTATTTTGAAGTCCTTCGGTTCATAGCCCAAGGCTCTTATTTGAGCAAAATGGGCATCACGTGCTTTCTCATACTTTTCAAAGAAGTCCGCTTCAAAAATAGAACCGACTCTCACACCCGTTCTTGCAACCTTGTCCGTATAAGCCGGGCCTATGCCTTTAAGCGTAGAACCTATCTTTTGAGAACCTTTCGATTTCTCGTTCGCAGCGTCAGACATTCTGTGAGTAGGCAATATCAAATGAGCCTTCTTCGAAACATAAAGGTTCTTTTTCGGAGTGAAGCCCATCTTTTCCAAGGCCTCGACCTCTTGTTTCAAAATAAGCGGTTCCACCAATACACCGTTACCTATAAGGTTTATCTTATCCTTATGACATATACCGGAAGGGATAATGTGCAACACGTGTTTGATTGTGCCGAATTCCAAAGTATGCCCTGCATTCGGACCACCCTGAAACCTCGCCACTATATCGTATCTTGGAGTCAAAACGTCAACTATCTTTCCTTTTCCTTCATCTCCCCATTGTAAACCGAGAAGAACATCTACCTTAGTCATTATATGATTCTTTTAATTTTCACCAAACCTGAAAGACTCTTGCTTTATGTGGTATTCCACCAAGGCTTTCAAAGGAGCTTTTATCACCTTACCGATTTCGACCCCGAAACCTTTCGCAACATGCATCAATTCCTCTTTTGCCAAAAAGCCTATGCTTCCAACGACATTCAATGCATAGTTATTATACGAGGGATAGGTGCTTATCTGCTGCACAAAAAAAGCCTTGAATGCCCGACATATCACTTCTCTGCAATAAGAGTTCGTTTTATTCTCTATCGCAAAGCTTGCAAAAGAAGCCAGATAGTAATTCGGAGCTTCACCCTTGTAAAGCCTGTTCAAGAAATCCGCTTCTTCTCCCTCGTACTTTCGTGCGAACATATCGTGAACCCCCTTCGGCATTCTGCCTCGCAGATAATCCCTCAACAACAACTTGCCTATGTTCGTTCCTGCACCCTCATCGCAAAGCACATAACCGAGAGAGGGTACATTTTCCACAATCCGTTCCCCGTCATAAAGGCATGAATTGGAACCGGTTCCCAATATTGCTGTCATTCCCGCACTTCTGCCGCATGTCGCCCTTGCTGCACCGAGCAAATCTCCCTCGACCTCAATTCTTGATTGCGGATAAAAGGGAGCGAACCACTCAATCACCTCTCTTTGCTTGACTTCCGATGAGCAACCGGAAGCATAAATAAATACAGCCTCCACCATATCGACAGGAGCATTTGGAACAATTCTCTCTTCTATCTCCCTACGCATGGTATCCGCCGATACATTGTACGGATTCATTCCACGCGATGAAAAGAACACCGCCTTACCGTCTCCGTCCACAAGAGCCCAATCCGTCTTTGTCGCACCACCGTCCGCTATCAGTATCATGATTATCGTTTTAACCCTTTCCTTTGAGGAAATACCGCTTGCAAAGTTAACGAATTATTTTCAATCGGCAACCCAAGCCCGCTTCTAATTATCGCAAAAGCAACTCACCATGACAAAACAGCAATCGAACATCATCGCCCGACCACTCTGCCACCCAAAGAACGCAGCCCTAAAAACCACCGACCCGAATGCACAAAAACCAAACGGCGTTTCGTACTTGATGAAACGCCGTTCGAGAAAATTCTTTCGGCGTTCCATAAAAATGAAACGGCGAAAGAATTTCATGAATTTGCGATTGTTGAAAATCAATTCATTGAACAATCACTTATTGAAGTATGTTCTTAATGTGTTATTGCCTATGGCTTCGGAGATTGCCACTTGTTTGAGTATGGTAGGGGCTGCTATGCCGCTTTGGAAGCTGTTTGTGCCTGTGATTACGTTTGCCTCGTCCCACAAACCCGATTGCAGGAACATATCCAAGGTTTTTCGTCCCCCCTCCACGACAATGGAACAAATCTTCTGCTCATACAAATAATCCAACATGCGTTTCACCGTCTGCGTGTCTCTTTCCAGTCGTACGTATGTGTTTCTTCCGTCCTTGAAGTCCTTTTTGAAGTTGAAGATATAGGTATCTTGTGAATTATCTTTGAGGTGCATTTGTGCAGGAAGGCTGAGTTCTTTGTCGAAAACGATACGCTTGGGATTTCTTCCGCCATAATATCGTACGTTCAGTTGAGGGTTGTCCTGCATTGCGGTGCGGTAACCGACCATTATGGCATCCTCTTCACTTCTCTGCTTGTGTGTCCATATCCTGACGGCATCATTGCTTATCCAAGCACTCTTTCCTTCCTGTGCCATGAAGCCATCGGTCGTTTCGGCGTACTTTAATATCACGTATGGTCGCTTTTCGTTTTGATTGGTGAAGAAGCGACGATTGAGAAACGCCCCTTCGCTTTCCAACACGCCTGTAACGACATCGATACCTGCCTCTTTCAGCAACCTTATGCCGCCTCCCGACACCTTGGGATTGGGGTCTGTGTTGGCGATAACGCAACGCCTTATGCCGCTCTCTATTATCAACTTTGCACAAGGCGGTGTCTTTCCCCAATGGCAGCAAGGCTCCAATGCCACATAAATAGTCGAGTTTTTCAAAAGGCTTTTGTCCCTGACCGAAGCCACTGCGTTGACTTCTGCATGAGCCTGCCCGTATTTTCTGTGCCAGCCCTCGCCGATTACTTCACCATTATACACAATCACAGAACCCACCATCGGATTCGGACTCACCGAACCCGCACCGAGACGTGCCAATTCAAAGCAACGTCTCATATATATATTATCTTGTTCGCTCATTTCGTTATTCTATATTGATAATCAGACGCAAGAAATCCTTAAAGCGAAATAATGTCAAGCAAGAAAGTCTTGTCTTTCTCTGTGTCTAAAACATTTATAAAATCTTTGCTTTCAAGAATGTTATTCAGTGCATCTCCATTAAACTGTGTTATACCTCTGGAATTACGTCCAGACCAATGGGATTGGACAAACGTTGCTTCTATAAGACTTTTGTGATAAACGGAAACCAATTTCGCAGCAACAATTCCTTTTTCATCTATTCCTATAAGGTAGAGAAACAATATACTCCGACCATCTGACATGGTTTCAAGGAACTTGTCGATATTGTAAGCCTTTGGGTTGGAATGTAAATAAAGAATTTTGGTCTTGATGTCGGTATATGTCTTTCCTATTCGGTATTCCTTACAATAGTCTCCAAGAGTATTTTTTGTGATATAATCAGGAATTTCTTCTTTTCTTACAGCCTCCAAAAGCATTTTACGTTCCGCTTCATCGGAAGTAATCAAAGCTTCTATCAGACGACCTCTTACATTTGTGTTTTCTATATAAGCGGCACATAATATACCCTCATAGCATTTCTTGAGTCTGCTTTCCAAATCTTGATACAGGTTATCAAAATCCCCACTCTTCAAAAAAGTTTGAGCCAAATCGACAGATGAAAGTATCTTTGCCCGATTTATGTCGGTTACTTCAAATTTCTTTTCAACAGGAACAATGTTATTTGTATTGTAAACAAGTCTGCGAAGATTTTCCTCCCATGAAAGAGAATGGAATGCGAATAAAGTCTCAAAATTCTCCGGTAAGCAGTTTTCCAATCCCTGATATACCTTGATAATATCGCTTCCATTGAAGCTACCTCTTATATTGGTTTCCGTAAGCTCCTTTGAAGAATGGCTGACTTTGGAAAGAAAGGTCGTGTTTGCAAGATATATACTGTTATTAAGCCCGTTTGCTCGGATCAAAAGAACGAAAAAGGGTTTTGTATCGTACTTTTGTAACTTTGAAAGAGACAAAACAGTATTGGTAAACGATTTATTCTTGGAGTATGATACTCTTACGGAAAAATAATCGCAAAAATAAACTTTTCCATCTTGACTAAGGGAAAATTCATTTTTCAGGAAATTAATCATTTCTGCTTTATCGTCGGTCTTAAACGATAAAACACGATTAATGAAGTCTTTGATACTATTCTTCATCTCCAAATAAATTTGTTGATTGTATAGGTTTGGCTGAATGCTTCTTGTTTATCTTCTTTTGTAAAGCCAATGTATTTCTTTCCCAGAAGACATTATCGCTGTAGCCTTGTATTTCTTTATCCTCATCTGCCATATTTAATCTTTTTGCTGCGTAGAAACAATATTCTTCGTTAATCTCCACTCCACAAAAGTTTCTTCCAAGTTTTTTTGCAACCACTCCGGTCGTACCACTACCCAAGAAAGGATCGAAGACTAAGTCTCCTGCTTTGGAAGAAGCCAGAATCAATTTTGCAATCAACTTTTCCGGCTTTTGCGTCGGGTGATTTGTGTTTTCGGGCATTGACCAAAACGGAACGCTTATATCGTCCCAGAAATTGGATGGGTATGTCAGTCTGAAATTTCCTTCATCTGTTTCACTCCAATCTTTTGCCACTCCGTTCTCTCTGTAAGGAGCTATTACCTTTCGTTTCATTTTGACTGCTTCTACATTGAAGAAATAATCCTTAGGATTTTTTACTGCGAACCAAAGGTCTTCCATTGAATTTTTCCAATTGTTCATCGCACCACGCCCTTTTTCCCTTTGCCATGTTATTCGATTCAATACATAGAGATGACGTTCTAATACTCTTTGAAGAGAAGATGTACATTTCCAATCACCACACAAATAAAGAGAACCAGACGGCTTCAACTTCTTACACAATATAGATAACCAAGACTCTACATACTCTTCATATTTTTCGGCATTCATTGAATTAAACTTGAAACCGTTGAAATTCTTATCAAGGTTATATGGTGGATCAACGATGATTAAATCCGCAAATTCGTTGGGCAAGAAGCCCAAAACTTCAAATAAATCGGCGTTTATCACCTTATTGTAAAAATCCAATCCGTCATGTATATCATCTTTTCCTATTATGCAATGTTTAAGTTTAGGTATTTCATTTTCTTCAATCACTACACTACGGTTTCTCCCTGCTCTGATTTTCTTCATCTTTTCTCTAATACTTGTATGTTCGATTCCGTCAAATACTTGCTGATTGTTACATTCAAATTGGCTAATTTTGCAACTTTATTTGCAGCGACAAAAGTACGAAAAATGCGGATACCTTCAAACAAAGTACAGGACATCGTTCGTTTTGCCCATTCGGAGTTGGACGATGTTTACGGAAAAGAAGAGGTGCGGGCGATGGTTTATCGCTTATTGGAACACTTTGCAGGCTTGTCCTTTAACAAGATATTGTCCGAGCCAAGCATGGGAGTGAGTGAGTCGGAACTTCTGAAAATACACTTCGGCATAAAGGATTTAAAACGGAACAGACCTTTGCAATACATAATCGGAGCATGCGATTTCCTTGATACTGAAATATTACTGTCCCGCAAAGTATTGATTCCACGCCCCGAGACCGAGGAATTGACAAGTATCATAATCAAAGAGAACTCTTTACGAAGCAGTTTGAAGATTGCCGACCTCGGTTGCGGCAGCGGTTGCATTGCGATTGCATTGGCAAAACATCTTCCGAATAGTGAGGTTTATGCTTTTGACATCAGTGATGATGCTCTTGCACAAACCGAAGAGAATGCGGCTCATAACGGCGTTAATATCAACATTCGCAAAGCCGATATGAGAGAAGGTTTGCCGGAAAAGACGTTCTTCGATATTATAGTCTCCAATCCGCCGTATGTGAGGGAGAGCGAGAAAAGCATGATGAAGCCGAACGTGATGGAATACGAACCTCATACTGCTTTGTTTGTCAAGGACGAAAATCCATTGGAGTTTTATCATAGCATTGCTTCGATAGCGGAATATTCTCTCAAAGAAAACGGGGAAATATACATGGAAACGAACGAAGCACTTTGCCATGAAACGGAGTTGATTTTCACTTCCTTGGACTACGAAACCAAAAGGGGCAAAGATTTCTTCGGAAAGGACAGAATGCTCTTTGCAAGAAAAAAACAGACTTGCACCTTGCCAAATCGCTAAAAAATTCTACCTTTGCAAAACGGAAAGTTGGCAGAGTGGTCGAATGCAACGGTTTCGAAAGCCGTCGATCTTCACGGATCCGGGGGTTCGAATCCCTCACTTTCCGCTTAGATGGGGAAGTCTTTTGACTTTCCCATTTTTTATTTGTAGAGATTGACCGTGGAGTTCGTTATTCTTGAAGACATTTTCATCAGAAAATCTCTCACTTTTCACAAGAAATCAAAGAGCAACCGAACTTTCTACGTTTGTTTTTTGACCGAAACCGGCAAAAAAAATCAAAAGGTGTTTCACCTTACGCCTTCATACATTTCCCTGAGGTTCATACGCTTGATACGAAACATCGCTTTTTAACTCGTAAGACGAAGTCTCATGATAAGTTCTATAAAGAAGTGCAATGGTTTTTGTAATGTTTTTCTTACCGCAAAACATTACAAAAAAAACCATTGCTGTCCGATAAAACTTTTGAAAGGGAGATAAATTAGGGCTGACACTTCTCACGAGGTATCAGCCCATTTGGTTATCTTTGCTTTGCTAAAAATAAGTAACCATGAGCAAAAATAGTAATTTTAACTGACAGCCGCCCTTGCAAGTGCTATAAGGAACAGACACACGAGTCTAAGGATTGGGAGAAACTGCTCTACATGATGGATTCACCACAATAACACTCTTTGACAACATACTCAAAGAAAGTTGGGCGACAATCCAAATCAGGCAAAAAGAAAGGCGGCATGAAAGTGCATACAGTAATGAAGTACCATGTCGGTGCAGTTCACATCTGCTGCAAAACACGACCATTACCTGCTGAAGGAGGTGCATCTACCAAAAGATTCTACTTTGGCAATGAATAGGGGTTACGTTGACATTGCACAATTCCAACGTTTTACCGAAGAAGGCGTGTGCTACGTGACCAAAATAAAGAAAAACCTCAAATTCGAGGTACTTGTATCCGTCTCGTACACCAACACAGAGGGATTAGTAACGCACATTGTCTAAAAAGTGTGTTTTACAAGAGGGGAACTCAACAACGAAGCACGAAGGGGGGATATTCTACGAGACAAAGAAACCGGTAGTGCTATTGACCAACAACTTTGAGTTCACGGTAGAGGATATTTCTGAAATTTACCGCCTTAAATGGGCTATCGAGTCGTTATACAAACAACTGAAACAGAATTTTCCGCTTCATTTTTTCTATGGAGGTAGCGTAAACGCCATACAAATACAGACATGGGTGGTTCTGATTATCAATCTGCTGATAACAATTCTGTCAAGAAGCATCAAAAGGCACTGTGCATTCTCGCAGGTTGTTACCATGTACGACTTATGCTTATGTACTACGTTGGTTTTATCGCATTCATGGAGAAACCGGAGAAGATATGAAATGATATCCTCGCAAAAAAGATACAAAAAGCACCACCGGAACCAACTCTTTTCGATTAAGTGGGCTTAGTTTGAGAGAAAGAATACCAGAAGTCCGATTTTACAGGGCTTCGGACAGGATATTTATCATCTTCGTTTTACCGGGCAGCAATATCTCTTATTATGTCGTCAAAAATGTTTCGTTGTGTCTCTAGGTATCCTATTTCTCCATCACCTTGCCAACGCTCAGAGCCATGCTTTTCCCTTGCGGTACGAGAGCGGTACGGAAATAGACGCAAAAACGGTCACAATCGATTGTTATCGAGAGTGACCGCAAGCAATCGGTGTTAGCCTTTAACTATATAATATGAGAATTTGTGCGAGTTGGTAATCGGCCATCATTTGCCGATGCAGAAATTTGAAAATATGTTGTTAAGTACTTCGTCTGTGGTTACTTCTCCTGTTATTTCACCCATGTAGTGTATTGCTTCTCTTATATCGGATACTATTATATCTGTCGGTTGTCCGGATTCGAGGCTTTCTTCTGCAACGAGCATGGCTGCAAGGGTACGCATCATCACATCGTAATGACGGGCATTGGTAACCATTATTTCATTGCTCTTGTCGTCTCTGTCGGTAATGGATATAATCCTGTTGATCAATGTGTCTATTCCTATGTGCTTTGCTGCGGAAATTTGTATCGATTTCATCTCATTCCATTTCTTCTGTTGCACTTTGGTGGAACGGACAAGATCCATCTTATTACATATAACGATTATCTTCTTGCCTTCGAGGCTGACTTGTGTATCCAACAACATCAGTTCGGCTTGTGCATCATCGGACGAAGTTTGCGTAAGGTCGCAAACATATAGTATTATGGCTGCTTTTTCGATTGCCTTGATGGAACGTTCTATTCCTTCACGTTCTATTTCGTCTTTTGCACTTCTTATTCCTGCGGTATCGATAAATCTGTATTCCAATCCTTCCAACTGTATGCTTTCTTCGATTGTGTCTCGTGTCGTGCCACTGATTGGAGATACTATTGCTCTGTTTTCATTCAATAAGGTATTGAAAAGGGTTGACTTTCCGGAATTCGGCTTACCTATGATTGCAACAGGAATACCGTTTTTGAATGCATCACCGGCTGCAAAACTCTTAACCAATGTCTCCAATTCGGATATTGTATTCTTCATCAAACCTTTCATGTCGTTTCTATCGGCGAACTCGGCATTTTCTTCTGCAAAGTCCAATTCCAATTCCAAAAGGCTCAACAACTTCACAAGTTCTTCTCTTACTTGCGTTATTTTTTCTCTGTACCCTCCGCGAAGTTGTTGCATGGCGAGTTTGTGTGCCACTCCTGTTCTTGCACTTATCAAATCGGCTATTGCTTCTGCTTGCGTAAGATCCATTTTGCCGTTCAAGAAGGCTCTTTGAGAAAATTCTCCGTTGTTGGCTATTCTCGCTCCATGGTTAATCATGCTCAACATGATTTGCTGTTGGATATAAACAGAACCGTGATGCATTACTTCCACCATGTCTTCTCCGGAGAAACTGTTGGGTGCATAATAGATGACGCACATAACCTCATCTATTATGTTGTCTTTCGTATCCACTATAAAGCCATGTCGCAGTATGGACGGTTTGCTGCCTTTCAAAACACATTTCAATCCGTCTTTTGTAACGAATATTTCGTTTATGATCGCAATGGCTCTCGTTCCTGTCATTCTTACTATTCCCAATGCGGACGTTCCTCTCACAGTTGCAGGGGCACAGATGGTATCTGTTTGTCTGATTTGTGGGTTTTCCGCTTGTCCGAACATTTGATTCGGTTCGAATACGAAATTTTGCACCTGTTCACTTTGTGATGTTTCGGAATTTACTTCCTGTTCCGTTGTCGGATTCTCGACCTGCTCGACTGTCGGGTTTACTTCTGTCTCCATGTTTTCCATATTTTATGATTTTCTTTCTTTTTTCAATTCGTTGATTTCGTCTCTGTACTTGGCTGCCTCCAAGAAGTTGAGTTCTCGTACTGCTTGTTGCATCAGCTTTTCCAGTTGTTTTATTTGTTTCTCTATATCCTTAGGCTTGTTGTGATAAGCGGATTTCTTTTCGGATACTACATTTGCCCTTTCTTTCTCCTCTGACATCTCGTACGTTGCAGTCATGCGATTATTCAGTCCTCGCTTTACCTGTTTCGGTTTTATGCCATGTTGTTCGTTGTAGGCTTGTTGTTTTTCTCTGTTACGGGCATTTTCCGCCATAGCCCTTTTCATACTGTCTGTTATGGTATCGGCATAGAGTATTGCTTTACTGTTAACATTGCGGGCTGCCCTTCCTATGGTCTGTATCAATGCCCTGTCGCTACGCAAAAAGCCTTCTTTATCGGCATCCAAGATGGCGACAAGGCTTACTTCCGGTAAGTCCAAACCTTCTCTCAACAAGTTTACGCCAATCAAAACATCGAAAACACCTTCTCTCAATTCCTGCATGATTTCAACTCTTTCCAATGTTTCTACGTCGGAATGAATGTATTTGTTCTTTACTCCTACGTTTGACAGATACCGGCTCAGCTCTTCTGCCATTCTTTTCGTCAAGGTGGTAACCAAAACTCTTTCGTGTTTATCAACCACTTTGCTTATTTCTTCCAATAAATCGTCCACCTGATTTTTCGCATGGTGAACCTCTATCGGCGGATCCAACAGTCCCGTGGGACGGATTATTTGCTCCACAACAACGCCTTCGGCTTGTTCTATCTCGAAATCGGCAGGGGTTGCGGATATGTATATGGTTTGGTTTTGCAAGGATTGAAACTCTTCAAATTTCAAAGGTCTGTTATCAAAGGCAGATGGCAAACGGAAACCGTATTCTACCAAAGAACTCTTGCGTGAACGGTCGCCTCCATACATTGCTCTTATTTGCGGAACGGTAACATGGCTTTCATCTATCACCATGAGGTAATCATCGGGGAAATAGTCGATGAGACAGAATGGTCTGGAACCGGGTTTCCTGCCATCAAAATAACGCGAATAGTTCTCTATTCCGCTGCAATAACCCAATTCCTGCAACATCTCGAGGTCGTTGTTAACTCTTTCTTCCAACCGTTTGGCTTCAAGATTGCGTCCTTCGTCTCTAAATTCTTCGCACCTCAAAAACATGTCGCTTTGGATTTGTCGCAAAACGGCAGGCAACGTATTTTTATTTGTAATGAAGTTGCCGGCAGGATATATGACCATTTCATTGACCGACTCTATCTTTCCTCCACTGACAGGGTCTATGATTTCCATTGCCTCTATCTCATCGTCCCAGAAAATCAAACGGTAGGCATAATCCAAATATGGAGGGAAAATATCTATGACATCTCCTTTTACCCTGAATTTCCCTCTTCCGAATTCTATTTCGTTTCTCGAATAGAGGCTGTCAACCAAATCCAAAAGGAATTTGCTTCTCTCCAAGGTTTGTCCTTTATTGAGATATATCGTGCCATTGGCAAAGTCCTCCGGATTTCCTATACCATATATACATGAAACAGAACTTACGACTATGACGTCCTTTCTCCCTGAAAGCAATGCGGAAGCGGCTGAAAGTCTCAGTTTTTCCAATTCATCATTTATGGAAAGGTCTTTCTCGATGTATGTATTCGTTTGTGCGATATAGGCTTCGGGTTGGTAATAATCATAATAGGAGACGAAGTATTCAACTGCATTTTCGGGAAAGAAGTTTTTGAACTCGCTGTACAACTGGGCGGCAAGGGTTTTGTTGTGGCTCATAACCAAAGTAGGCTTGTTCATTTGTTCTATCACATTCGCTATGGTAAAAGTTTTTCCGCTACCGGTTACACCCTGCAAAACTTGTGCAGGCTCTCCTTTGCGTAAACCTTCAAGCAACTGTGCAATGGCTTGTGGTTGGTCTCCCGTTGGTTTGAAATCCGATTGCAATTTGAAATTCATGATTTCCGATTTGAAATAATGATTATCCTATTCGTACTCCAAGTTGTTTTCCACCTCCGTCAGGATTTGTTCCACTTCTTCGTAACTGTCCGCTGTTACAAGTCTAATCCTATAAGGTTTGAAATTCTTCAATTCTCTGAAATATCCGGAATAAAACTTCCGCATTTCCAAAAGAGCATATCGTTCCGTTCGCCAAGCCTTCAAGCCTTCCAAATGCTCCCTACAAACCGCTGCTCTTTCCTTTACGGATATTTTTCTCGGTATTTCTCCGTTCAAAGCCTGTTTGCATTGCCGGAATATAAACGGATTGCCCATGGCAGCCCTGCCTATCAATATTCCATCTACTCCGTATCTGTTTTTATATTCAAGCAGTTTATCGGCAGAATCTATATCCCCATTGCCGAATACAGGTATGTGCATTCTCGGATTGTTCTTCACCTCTCCTATCAAGGTCCAATCGGCTGAGCCTTTATACATCTGAGCCCTTGTCCTTCCGTGAATGGAAATCAACTGCACTCCTACATCCTGCAAGCGTTCGGCAACTTCGACAACAGGCTTTTCATCTTCACCGTACCCGAGTCTTGTTTTTACACTTATGGGAATATTCACAGACTTGACGACAGCTTCCGTAAGCCTTATCATTTTCGGAATATCGTTCAATATACCGCTTCCGCAACCTTTACCGGCTATCTTTTTAACAGGACAACCCCAATTTATATCTATGAAGTCCGGATTTACACTTGCTGCCACCTGAGCAGCCGAACATAAACTCTCTTCATTATTTCCGAATATCTGTATCCCCAAAGGGCGTTCCTCCGCTTCAAAATACATTTTCTTGAATGAGGAATCCACATTACGGGAAAGAGCATCTGAAGAAATAAACTCGCTAATCAAAACATCAGCGCCATACCTTTTACATATTTTACGAAAAGGTGGCGTTGTAACGGCCTCCATAGGTGAAAGCACTACCGAAAACGGCGATAGTAAATCTCGAATTGCCAAGTTTTATGCTGTTTTGCTTGCAAAGATAGTACATTTACTTCAAGCAGCAAAGTGATTAAACATTTTTTTCTTTATTTGGAGGGATTTTCCCGTTGTCGCACCACCTCATAAAGGAGTACACCTGCCGCAACAGACACATTCAAACTCTCTATATCTCCTTTTATGGGTATGCTTATCAACTCATCTGCCATTTTTATAAGCGAAGAGTTTATACCTCTCTCCTCATTACCCATTATTATCATCAAAGGCTCTGTCGCATGCATTCCCGTATAATCGTTTTTTGCCTTTTCAGTCGCCGCATATACTTTTAATCCGAACGATTTCACCTGATTTATAAGACTTTTTGTATTTGCCACCCTGCAAACAGGAATTTTCAGCAAAGCCCCTGTCGATGTACGAATGGCATCTTGGTTTATCGGAGCCGTGGATTGTTGCGGTACTATGATGGCATGTACTCCGGCACATTCGGCACTTCTTGCTATTGCACCAAGATTTCTGACATCCGTAACTCCATCCAACATCAACAAAAACGGAACCTCTCCTCTTTGTTCGGTTTCTTCCAACACTTGTTCCACATCTCTGTACTCTATCAATGAAAGTTGAGCCACAACCCCTTGATGATTTTGTCTCCCCACCAACCTGTCAAGCTTTTCCAAAGGAACATACTGGCAGGCTATCGTTCTTCTCCTTTGTGCCAACAAGACCTTCAACTCTCCGAATAATTTGCCTTGCAAATTACTCTGTATGTAAATTTTATCTATCTCTCTACCGGATTTGACTGCTTCCATAACCGGACGCAGACCATATACCAAATGTTTGCTATCCATAAAACTCTATATTATTTTTCCGTCCTGCATTTCGATTTTTCTGTCCGACATCTTTGCAAGTTCTTCATTGTGCGTTACTATAAGGAATGTTTGTTTGTAGCTCTCTCTCAATCTGAAAAAAAACTCATGCAATTCTCTTGCATTCTTACTATCCAAATTGCCACTCGGCTCATCCGCCAATACTATGGAAGGCGAATTTATCAAAGCTCTCGCAACTGCCACTCTTTGTTGTTCTCCACCGGAAAGCTGATTCGGCTTATGAGAAGCTCTGTCATATATCTGCAAGACATTCAAAAGTTCTTTGGCTTTCTGTTCGGCTTGTTTTCTATCAGTTCTCGCGATCAAAGCCGGCAACATAACATTCTCCAAAGCCGTGAACTCGGATAATAGGTGATGGAACTGATAAACGAACCCTATTTCCTTATTTCTGAACTTGGAAATCTCTTTATCGTTCAAACTCGTTATCTCTCGATTGTTTATCAGAACGCTGCCGCTATCCGCCTTATCCAAAGTACCGACTATCTGCAAAAGAGTCGTTTTTCCCGCACCGGAAGCTCCCACCAATGCAACTATTTCGGACGGCAATATATGCAAATCCACATCTTTCAACACATGCAGGTTGCCATAAGACTTATTCAGTTTATTCGCTCGTATCATCTACTTATCTATGTTTCTGTTGTTGAATATCAAATATCCGAAATTCACCGATATAGACCACGGATTGCTATCATTATCTCTTTGGTGATACGACATTATGAAACTTAACGGACCTATTGGCGTTCTCAACACTATCGAACCGGACGCAATGAAGTATAGTTTTTCAAACACCTCTCCATAATACGGCACTTCGTTTTTATCCGTCATTATTTGTTGAACGGGAGCATACAAATAAGCCGCACATCTGGCAGATAGATTTATCCCGAGCAAAGAAGACAAAGCATATATATTCTCCAAACCGAATGCAACATATTTATTGGCTCTATACTCTGGCATATATTGCGTCAAAGTCTCCATGGTAGGCATATACACACCGGCATTCAACAAACTCGGCTTGTATGTTTCAAATAAATCTTGAAAAGAATAGAACACATCGCCCCTGAAACCGAGTTTGAAATTCTTCGTGATGTCTGCATAAAACCTCGACAGCATCTTAAACTGCACCCAACTATGGTCGGCGGAATAAGGCAAGTCCACTTCTGTGGTATTACCCGGTTTACAAGTTTCTTTACCATTTACATACTGAACCGATAGCTTGTGATATTTCCCTTGTGTAGGAAATTGGTCATCGTCCAAACTGTTATTTTCCTCTTTCAAGCCTATGACGATGTGTTTGAAACTTGTTCTGTCGCTTATATCCGATTGAATTATTCCGTAATCCCGTCCGAAGTAATCATCTGTTATTTTACCTATTCCGACCGAAGCCACCAATTTATCCTTGACCCCCAAAGGGAAACCGACGTTTATTTTTGCATTGACTTCCGATTGCTCCAAATAATTGATTGGAGAATACGAGAACGTCTTGTTCCTCAATCGGTAATAGTTCCATTTGTTGGAATTAAACTCGGTCTCGATAAAAAGAGGAAAACTATACGAGAAATCCACCCTCGCTCTCGCCGACCAAGAACCATAGTAACGTCCCAAATAAGCATTAGCTTGAAAGAAATACGCATGCTTATGAAGAATGTTATAATTCACACCGAGATACAAATAGCTCGTGGGATTGGTTGAAATATGCCCTCCCAAATCAAAATTCAGGAAACTCTTTGTCTTAACGTTCAAGTTCAATACATAAGCATTGTAATAATCGTTATACGTCAGGTAAGGCTGAACATTATGAACATTTCCATCGGAATAAAGCGATATATAATTCTTCTTCAAAGATTTTGTCGTCAACACACTATCTTCCTCCATCAACTTGTTGTTATGGTGCATTATCGAAGAAACATAATACTTCTGAGTACTCGTAACGCCTTTTATTCCCATGGAAACAACATTTAGATTAGGCTTCTTTGCATTGAACCGGCTTCTTTTCTCCGCAACCTCTTTCGCACTCACGCTATCGATAAGAAACTCCCTTATCTGTGGAATTTGAGCGACAGCAGCTTCATACCCGAGCCTGTCGCATTCCTTCATTTTCTCAAACTCCATTACACCTATCCCTGTCAAATTAGGCTCTATCAAAACGCTGTTTGAACAATACACATTATAATCCGAAGAATTGGTCAGCATGTTTTCCAAATACGATTTCATGTTACCCTCCACCGGAGGCGGGTAATTACCGGCGACCTTCACCCCTATTATAATATCAGGATGATAAGTCTTCAAAAGTTCCTTCGATGGAAAGTTATTGTACATACCGCCGTCAAACATTATTTTGCCGTCCAATTTTATAGGAGAAAACACAAACGGAAAAGTCATGGAAGCACGCACCGCAGGTCCCAAATCTCCGTTCTTTCTCACACTTGCTTTATTGTCTTCTATATCCGAAGCGACACAAAAGAACGGTATCATCAAACTATCGAAATCCCGCTCGCAAGCCTCTGTGGCAGGAGAAAAAATCTCCATGAAAGCATAATCCATCTGCACAGGATTGATTATGCTCGTAGGTAGTTGAACGGAAAAATTATTATCCACATCAAACGAAACCGTCAAACCCGTCGGCACAGGCGGCTTTACCTTATAATAATATACGTAATCCTCCTCAATCTTACCCGTCAGCCAATATTGAAACTCTTCCGAGAAAAAAATCTCCTCTATCTCGTCAACCGAATAACCCGCGGCATACAAACCACCGACTATCGCCCCCATTGATGTTCCGCATATATAATCAATCGGAACCTGTGCCTCTTCCAACGCTCTCAAAACACCAAGATGCGCAACGCCCCTTGCTCCTCCTCCGCTTAATACCACACCGACTGTCTGACGACGCACGCTCTCCTGTTGAGCAAACACAGGAGAAGCATACTGCAATACCAGCAAAAAAAGTAAAAAAGTAAAAACACACCTTACGGAACAAATCCGTACTCCGGAACGCCAAGCATACATATTTCTTTATGTTTAGTTTGTTGAAACGGCAAAACAAATCGACATATTGCATCGTCAAGCGGAATAAAGCCTCCATACATGTAAAAAATCCTTGTTTATTTCCGCTCTTCTCAAAAGCCGAACCTATCAGACACAAATCGAACGCATATTTATGCCGTTTTTATTGGCAGGTTCAAAGAAAAGAAGTAATTTTGCAGACTGATAACGCCGTTAAGCATATCGGCGGTGTTATCTTCGGGTATTGAATAATAATAAATACTTCTGATAAATGAGACCAAATTTCACAAACATCGACTTCAAGTCCGTTGCTCCGGCAACAGATTTCGAGGAATGGGAAAAGGCTGTCGGCAACAACAAATCATGGCTGACACCGGAACAAATACCGGTCAAGCCGGTATATGGAAAGGCTGACCTTGAAGGAATGGAACATTTGAACTATGCCGCAGGTATAGCACCGAACCTTCGCGGACCTTATTCCACCATGTACGTCATGAGACCGTGGACAATTCGTCAATACGCAGGTTTCTCCACAGCCGAAGAATCAAACGCATTTTATCGTAGGAACATAGCAGCAGGACAAAAAGGACTTTCCGTTGCATTCGACTTGGCTACACACAGAGGATACGACTCCGACCACGAAAGAGTTGTAGGCGACGTAGGAAAAGCCGGAGTGGCAGTGGACTCCATATTGGATATGAAAATCCTATTCGACCAAATTCCGTTGGATAAGATGTCCGTATCCATGACAATGAACGGAGCCGTATTGCCGATACTTGCATTCTACATCATAGCGGCAGAAGAGCAAGGCGTTTCTCAGGATAAGTTGTCGGGAACCATACAAAACGACATCTTGAAAGAGTTCATGGTTCGTAACACCTACATCTATCCTCCTAAACCATCGATGAAAATCATTGCCGACATATTCGAATACACCTCAAAGAATATGCCGAAATTCAACTCCATATCCATATCCGGATACCACATGCAGGAAGCAGGAGCAACCTGCGACATAGAAATGGCATACACCTTGGCAGACGGATTGGAATACATCAGAGCCGGTATAAACGCAGGAATGAACGTTGATCAATTTGCACCGCGTTTGTCATTCTTCTGGGCAATAGGCATGAACCACTTCATGGAAATTGCAAAGATGAGAGCTGCGAGAATGCTTTGGGCAAAATTGGTAAAACAATTCAACCCGCAAAATCCGAAATCCCTTGCATTAAGAACACACAGCCAAACCTCCGGTTGGTCATTGACAGAGCAAGACCCTTTCAACAACGTAGGAAGAACCTGTATCGAAGCCTTGGGAGCAGCCTTGGGACACACACAATCCTTGCATACCAACGCATTGGACGAAGCCATCGCATTGCCGACCGACTTCTCCGCACGTATCGCAAGAAACACACAAATCTACTTGCAGGAAGAAACGAACATCTGTCGTAATGTCGATCCATGGGCAGGAAGCTACTATGTGGAAAGTTTGACACACGAAATAGCCCACAGAGCGTGGGGACACATACAAGAGGTCGAAAAACTCGGCGGTATGGCAGCAGCCATCGAGAGCGGTATTCCTAAGATGAGAATTGAAGAAGCTTCCGCAAGAAAACAAGCAAGAATAGACTCAGGAAAAGACACCATCTTGGGAGTAAACAAGTACCGCTTGGAAAACGAAGACACAATCGATACATTGGAGATCGACAACACTGCCGTAAGAGAAGCCCAAATCAAACGTTTGGCAAAGTTGAGAGCAGAAAGAAACGAAGCCGATGTACAATCAGCATTGGAAGCACTTTCAAACGTAGCAGCCACAGGCAAGGGCAACCTATTGGAAATGTCCATCGACTGTGCAAGAAAGAGAGCCTCCCTTGGAGAAATCTCCTACGCATTGGAAAAACACTTCGGACGATACAAAGCAAAAATCAATCTTATTTCAGGCGTGTACAGTGCAGATACAAAAGACAACGCAAACTTCAAGAAAGCACAAGAACTATGCGATGAATTTGCGAAGATAGAAGGAAGAAGACCTCGTATAATGATAGCCAAAATGGGTCAGGACGGACACGACAGAGGAGCCAAAGTCGTAGCGACAGGTTATGCAGACATCGGATTCGACGTCGATATGGGACCATTGTTCCAAACCCCTGCCGAAAGTGCAAAGCAAGCCGTCGAGAACGACGTTCACATCTTGGGCGTAAGCTCCTTGGCAGCAGGACACAAAACATTGGTACCGCAAGTAATCGCAGAATTGAAAAAATTAGGCAGAGAAGACATCATGGTAGTTGTCGGCGGCGTTATCCCTCCGCAAGACTACGACTTCCTATACAAAGCAGGAGCCGCAGCAATCTTCGGACCCGGAACAATCATTGCCGAGAGTGCAATCAAGATGTTGGAACTCCTTTTGGCAGCAAGAAAATAAGAAAAACTTACGTGTCGAAGAGCGTTTTATTGCTTACGATAAGTAAAGTCCACGAAGCGAAGAGAGACGAAAGAGACCGTCTCTCTTCTTTTTTTATTTCCGTTACCCAATCTCCGATGTCTGCATACTATGATGAATAAAAGGTTATATACCATGCCTGCTACTTCTCCTATTAAAACTCGACAAACACTAATGCTACAAGATACCACAATCATAAGAAAAAGGACGTTGCTCACGCAACGTCCTTGCAATAGTGGTATTTTGACAGTAGTACTCCGAGGGAAAAATCGAGTAGATCGTCCTTATGATAATTGCAAAATATATTTCCTCGGTAGTACTATCCTATTAAACACAATATTAAAAGTGAAAACCGACCTTCAATGTAAGCATTGATGTTGATAGTTCTTTAAATGTAAAAGATTCACTCTCGCTCCTACCATAGTAATCATCCCAAGGTGTAACTTCACCTTTTACCTTGACCGAGCCAAGATTATACCAATGTAAACCTATGCTTACTTTATCGAATAATACTCCGACTCCAAGCTGATACGCAAAAGAAGTAGCATTATCATACTTAATAGTCGCTCCATCCTCTTCATTGTCGAACATAAATTTAGTGGCTATACGTACATTAAGTCCAAGTCCTAACTCTCCGTATAACTTGACCTTTTCAGTCAAACCGAAAGAATAATTCAAACCTGCCATCAAAGGAATGTTTAAGTAGTTTGGCAAAGTTGTATTTACATCCTCTCCCATTTCAGTCTCTATAATTTCATCTATACAATCTTTTGCATCACTATTCAAAGGATTCCACATTACCTCTGCTCCTATCAAAAAGCGAAGATTCTCGATTTGAGGAATAGGAAATTGATATTTGAAACCAAGACCAAAACCTGTTCCGGCGGCACCGGTTTTCGACTGTTCATTAAACAAAGCCCCTACTCTTTTCATTTCATCATTATTATTAACCTCATCGAACTCTCCGAACTTGCCATTTGGGAATACGCCGCTGAGGTGCAGCGAGAAACCATCTTTTTGGGCGAATATTTCGCCACATGAAATCGACATCATCAATATCGATATTGCTATAACTATTTTCTTCATTGTGTATATTTTATTTTCTTGTTTCGCCTCAGTCCCGCGGCGGTTGAAATTCATTAAACCCCTCCTTACGGAGCGACACAAAAAAAACGTGGGACTGTTACCGTATTCGTCATGTGAGGCTCCGAGAAATTGCCTAAACCATCAAATAGATAAAGCCCACGAATAACATTCGTGAGCGTTCTACTTTACCATTGATGGTTTTTTAGTGTAAAATTTTCTCGGAATTTCACATGACCAAAGTTAAGCAAACGCTTTATTTATGTCTTATCCTCTTTATTGAGGACTTCAAAAGTCTATGTTAATCTGTCTTTTCATTCTCCTTTCTCCGTTTTTTGAAACGATTTTGCGGTTAATAAAACCATTCTATGCACTATTGCGATTGCAAATATAACCATTTTTCTTCTATCTGCAATAAACCCTCCTATATTTCTTCATAGTACTTTCAATTCATCAAACATCTCTTTCTCGAAACGCCGTTCCATTATCGCTTTTCTGAACATTCTTGTACATCAGTCGTTTATAAGGTCAAACACTGAAAAGAGATACAGAAATGTTACAGAAAAAAACAATGCGAATAACAGCAAAGTACCGTATTCCGGAGGTAAAAAAGTACAAAAACGGCTGGAGAATTGTCTTCTGGTACCAGAAAAACGGCGAATTAAAACGACATATTCTTCGTTGCGAGAAGTACAAGAAAAGTTTCGAGCGGGCGAAAGATGCGGAGCTGTGGATAAGCGAGAATTTGTGTGTTCCGCTTACTCAGGAGTTGCAGAATGGCTGGACACCGGAGCAAGGCATGCCGAACTTCTGCAATAAAAGCAACAACGATATTCGCCTTTCGGTTCTCGCAGACTTGTTTTTGGAAGACGCTTACGAACGATACAAGGCAAAACTCATCAATTACACTTCTTATTCTTGCTACAAATCATTCTGCAAAGTAATAAGCAGCAGCACCTCTTTTGGCATTGAAGATTGTAACATTCACGAAATAACGAGAGTAAAAGCCGAAAAATTCATCGTACAAATCAAAGCTCTGCGGGAATGGCAGGCGAAAACAACGAATAACTTCATCAAACTTTGCCGTATGCTCTTCAAGTTCGCCGTCGATAACTCCCTTGCTTCGGTCAATCCCTTTGAAAAAGTCGCATTGATAAAAGGTGAACAAAAAAGCAAACGTACCTTATCGAAAGAGGAACAAACGAAGATATATGATTACCTCCATGCAACGAATGTTCCGTTTCTGGTATATACCCAGCTGGTATATACCGACCTTATTCGCCCAGTTGAAATATTCCGCATACAATGCAAGGACTTAGACCCCGTTAATCGGAAAATCACACTTCGAGCCGGCAAAACGAAGAACAAAAAGGAAAGAGTTCTTCTTATTCCTCAATCCCTCGAAGCTCTTTTTGACCAATACTTACAGGAAATCGATTATGTCAATGCAAACAAAGAAGCCTACCTGTTTTCGGAGGACTTCCGCCCGAAAGTAAGCAAAGACCCACTGCCATCCGCATACGCTTCCATTCGGTGGAGAAAAATGTGCCAAGAACTGAACTTGCCAGACGATTGCAAACTATACGGCTTACGACATACCGGAATATGCGATTTGCTTACGGTGTTGCCGATGAATACTGTGCGAATGCTTGCCGACCACAGCGACACCAAACAAACCATTCATTACGCCAATCACGAGAACGAACAAATCAGGAAAGAAGTAGCTGCGAAAGCACCGATTTTCGGAGTATATTGCGACTGAGTGCCGCTGATGAACGGCAAGGCAAGCGAAAAAATACTCCTTTCTATACAAAAAAAATAATATTTTATACTTCTGTGCAGTAAGGAGTTGAGTTGATTGTAGTCTATTTGTTTGGGGGCAATAAAACTCTATTTATCATAAAGTCGTATCTTTGCAAAATTTATCGGAGTGAAAATCAGCCAATAATGGTTATTGAGTATTCAAAGAATAAACAAGTCAAGTGCTATCGTGATTTCGTAATGGAACCGGATAATTTTGAAGCAAGAAGAGCTTTCAACAAAACCTTTGGAAGGGAACTAATGGAGCCGGCAAAGAAATTGCATGACCGATTAAAACAATTCCCTTCTGCCGGTGATTACAACAAAGTATTTGGCAAGAGTGATAATAGGATTGAATTGAAAAAAGGAGAAAAGGAAAACGAACCATTGATATTGAAAACACGTATAAACATCAAGGCGAGAAAGTTTTTTTCAGTATAAAACAAACCGAGAACAAACATATTTACTAGTCCGAGATTGGGACGGAGATTTCTCGAAGATAACAACGATATTTGTTATTGCGGTAAATAATCATGATTACAATAAGGTGTGATATGGCTACATTAAAGGAGAAAGACAAGGTATTAAATCCATTGAGATTACGAAACAATGTCGGAGAGGAATTAGCCGATATTTTGGAAGCACATGACATAAAAAATCCTGAGGAATATATCGGCATCAAAAATCTTAGACATAGAGAAATTCTTCCTGAGAAGAAATTGAATATCGTTGCTAATAAACTGAATATTCCTGAATTGGTTGAATACTTGACTTCTTTTCAAAAAGAATATCTTGAAGAAAAACCGAGGTACGAAGAAAGCTATAAACAAGCGAAAGAAACATATCAAAAACTCAAAAATGCTGTTGATTATCTGAGAAATGATTTTACCGGCGGATGTGATATACTTGAAGATATTCTTGATTTTTTTGACGCAGAAACAGAAGACGAGATACTAAATGCTTCGGAACAGCAAGCAGCCCTATTCCGTAAACAAAACAGAACAGAGGTAAATTCCATAAACCTTTATGTGTTGTTACGCAGGGGCGAACTCGATTTTAAGGCGATGACACTTCCGGATTACAATGAAAAAAACTTGCTTGATTGGATTTCGTCTAAAGAATGGTCATCACATATCGAGGACGTAGAATACTTCAAATCCTTGCCATCAATTCTTGCAAGTTTCGGGGTCGGCTTGGTTCTTATTCGTTCTCTCCCAAAAACTGTTTACGGTGCTGTACGCTGGTTTGACAATAAACCTCTTATACAGGTTTCCGACCATGGTAAAGACCTTGCAACATGCTGGTTCACTTTGTTTCATGAACTTGGGCATGTCATCAAACATAAGAACGTTGAAATTTATGAAGGAAACATAAACGATAAAAAAGAGGAACAGAACAAACAAGAGAAAGAGGCTAATAAATTTGCTAATCAATATCTGTTTAATGGTGATGACCTGCGAAAAGCAGTTTTTGACCGTAAGTATTTAGAGAAAGATATATCTGCCGATGAATTAGCAAAAGAATTTAGTGTATCGCCTATATTCACTACGTATTGGCTGATAAAAGCTCAATACAAACCGAAACAACAGCAAAAACACAGGTTTCATATAGAGTTTTCTTGCTGAATTATTTCTCGAACAGTTTATGCCAGCCTTTATCGGGTGGGGCTGTAAGTTCGCCGCCTCGTATCGAGTTGACGAATTTGCCGAATAAAGAATGTATCTTTACCTCTCCCGTTTCGGTAACTGTTGCGTGTGTGCCGTCCACAAGTTTATAAACCTTGCCTTTCGTCTTCACACCGTCCAAGCCGTAAAGCGTTTCATTCGGCTTTACTTCACTCGGTTCGTCTCCCTCCTCGGGCTTGGCAAATACCGATGTATCGCTTTCGTTGCTTAGCTTGGTATCTGCTTTGAAAATATATAGTGCCAACAAAACAAGAAGTAGTAAGCCAAAACAAATAAATCCGATAGCCACTTTCTTGTTACCATTATATAACCATACACCAAAAAGCAACAATGTGGTTGCTCCCGTTATATCGATAGCCGTACCGGTATTCCATTTTATCTTTTCCATAC
>SAMEA104315436__coassemble_952_pt1 | contig 28530 bp, 21 predicted proteins | sample SAMEA104315436__metabat2_low_PE_012 | metagenome-assembled genome bin SAMEA104315436 (sample SAMEA104315436) | gut metagenome | biome: Monkey gut; feature: monkey-associated habitat; material: faeces | place: China | collected 2013
ATGGACGGCAATACGGCAGTACTTACGGCGACACCTAACGAGGGTTACGAGTTCATCGGTTGGAACGACGGCAATACGGAGAACCCGAGAACGGTAACAATTACAAGCGATACTGCTTTCATGGCGATATTCACAGAGGCAGTAAGCACGCCGACAATCACCTTGACGGTAAATGATGAGACTATGGGCAGTGCCTCATATACCTTGGACGGCAATACGGCAGTATTGACGGCAACAGCAAATGAGGGTTACAGCTTCCTGACATGGAGCGACGGCAATACGGAGAACCCGAGAACGGTAACTATTACAAGCGATACCGCCTTTATGGCAATATTCTCGCCGGCTTCATCTTTGCAAGAGGTGAACGCAAAAGAGTTCGCATTGTATCCCAACCCTGCGAAGAGTTTCGTGAACTTGGAGTTCGAGGCATTGAAAGAAAATACCGTGCTTCAAATCCTCGACCTCAACGGCAGGAGAGTAAGAACGCTTGAACTCAAAGCCGGCGTTGAAACTTTGCGAATAGACGTAAGCGACTTGTCAAAAGGTGTTTATACCGTCATGCTCGGCAACACGACGAAGAAGTTGATTGTGGAGTAAAAAAGGATTTGCCGCCTTGTTTGGCAATAATACAAAAAAAACAGCATGTCGAGCATCAAATCGGCATGCTGTTTTTGTTTATCGGATATGTGTCGATTGTTTAGTATATACTGTCTCGCAGTGCGGCTATTTTTTCATCGCTGATATAGTCATCGTAGTTCATCATTTTGTCTATGCAGCCTTTGGGTCCGAGTTCGATAATGCGGTTGGCGGTTGTTTGAATGAACTCATGGTCGTGCGATGCAAAGAGAACGTTGCCTTTATAGGCTACGAGGTTATTGTTAAAGGCTTGTATGCTTTCCAAATCGAGGTGATTGGTCGGTGTGTCGAGTATAAGACAGTTGGCGTTGCACAACATCATCTTCGCTATCATGCATCGCATTTTCTCTCCTCCGGAAAGGACTTTTACTTTCTTGTTTCCGTCTTCGGTGGAAAAGAGCATGCGTCCGAGAAAACTTCTGAGGTATAGTTCATGTGTGTCTGTGGAGTATTGTGCCAGCCAATCCATGATATTCAATTCGTTGTCGAAGAATGCGGAATTGTCCAATGGCAGATAGGCTGTGGTGATGGTTTGTCCCCATGTGAAAGTTCCGCTGTCGGCTTGCTGATGTGAGGTAAGTATTTGGAAAAGGGCAGTCATCGCTTTGGTGTCTCGTGAAAGGAATACGATTTTATCGCCTTTGTTTACGTTAAGGTTCAAATCTTTGAAAAGCATTCTGCCTTCCAAAGAACAGGAAAGGTTTTCGATTTGCAGGATTTGATCGCCGGCTTCTCGCTCGGGAGTGAAGATAATGCCGGGATAGCGACGTGAAGAGGGCTTGATGTCCTCGATATTGAGTTTTTCCAACATTTTTTTGCGTGAAGTGGTCTGCTTGCTCTTGGAAACATTGGCAGAGAATCGGCGGATAAATTCTTCCAATTCTTTCTTCTTCTCTTCGGCTTTTTTGTTTTGGTTGAGCTTTTGCTTCAATGCAAGTTGGCTTGATTCGTACCAGAAACTGTAATTGCCGGCATAGAGTTCCAATTTGCCGAAGTCTATGTCCACGGTATGGGTGCAGACGGAGTCAAGGAAGTGTCTGTCATGTGATACTACCAAAACTGTACCTTCAAATGTTCCGAGGTAATTCTCCAACCAAGATACGGTATCAAGGTCAAGGTCATTGGTCGGTTCGTCCAACAAGAGGTTATCCGGTTTTCCGAACAAGGCTCTTGCCAAAAGGACTCTGACTTTTTGCTTTCCGTCTAATTCGCTCATCAAACGGTAATGCAGCTCTTCCTTTATTCCCAAACCGCTCAATAATGCGGCAGCTTCACTCTCGGCATTCCAACCGTCCATTTGTGCAAATTTGTCTTCCAGCTCGGCTGCGAGTATTCCGTCCTCTTCGGAAAAGTCTTCCTTGGCGTATAAGGCGTTTTTCTGTTGCATGATATTCCAAAGAGTACTATGTCCCATAAGAACTGTATCAAGAACGGTATATTGCTCAAAGGCGAAGTGGTCTTGCGCAAGCACGCTCATTCTTTCGCCTTGTGCTTGTGTGATTGTGCCTTTATTTGCTTGCAGTTCTCCGCTTAGCAATTTAAGAAAACTCGATTTGCCTGCCCCGTTGGCTCCTATTATCCCGTAGCAATTACCGGGGTTGAATTGCATATTGACTTCTTGAAACAAAATTCGCTTGCCGAATTGCAATTCCAGATTGTTTACATTTATCATTGTCGTGATTTTTGTGCGAAAAAAAACAAGGCGGCAAGACTTTGCCGACCTTGTTTGTACCCCCAGTAGGACTCGAACCTACATTTAAAGTTTAGGAAACTTCCGTTCTATCCCTTGAACTATGAGGGCGTTATGGAATTTCACCGTTTTTCTGTCGTAATCCACGATTGTAGTAACGGCAAATTTCGATTTTTATTTCAATGTTCTCTTTATTTCTATTTCTTCGTAGCCCTCGATTATATCTCCGACCTTTATATCGTTGAAGTTTTCTATGTTCAATCCGCAATCCTGTCCCATGACAACTTCTTTGACATCGTCTTTGAATCTTTTCAAGGAGGCCAACCTGCCTGTATATACAACGATTCCGTCTCGTATGATTCGAACGTTGGTTTGTCGGTTTATCTTTCCGTCCAAGCAAATACAACCCGCAATGGTTCCGACTTTTGAAATCTTGAAAGTTTCTTTTACTTCAAGGTTCGCAACTATCTTTTCTTGTATTTCAGGAGAAAGCATACCTTCTATGGCGTCTTTCAATTCGTTGATTGCGGTATAGATGATTGAATAAAGTCTTATGTCTATCTGTTCTTGCTCTGCAAGTTTTCTTGCCCCGACGGAAGGTCGTACTTGGAAGCCTATGATGATGGCGTTGCTTGCCGTAGCCAACAATACGTCCGATTCTGTGATTTGTCCCACGGATTTGTGAATGACATTGACTTGTACTTCCGGAGTGGATAGCTTCAACAATGAGTCTGACAGAGCTTCCACGGAACCGTCCACGTCGGCTTTTACTATCAAATCCAACTGTTTGAAGTCTCCTATGGCTATTCGTCTTCCTATTTCGTCGAGAGTGATGTGCTTTTGCGTTCTCAAACCTTGCTCTCTTTGGAGTTGTGTTCTTTTGCTTGCCAAATCCTTTGCTTCTTTCTCGCTCGGCATAACGTTGAACATGTCTCCCGCCTGAGGTGCTCCGTTCAATCCCAACAACAATACAGGCGTCGATGGACCGGCTTCTTTGAGAAGTTTATTCCTTTCGTTGTACATTGCCTTTACTTTACCGTAAGTCGAGCCTGCTAAGACAACATCGCCTTGTCTTATCGTTCCGTCCTGTACCAATATCTTGGCGACGTATCCTCTTCCTTTATCAAGGGAAGACTCTATGACCGTTCCTTTCGCTCTCTTGTTCGGATTGCCTTTCAAATCCAACATTTCCGCTTCCAACAACACCTTTTCCAAAAGCAAATCCACATTTATACCTTTCTTGGCTGAGATTTCCTGCGATTGGATTTTACCTCCCCATTCCTCGACCAAGAGGTTCATGTTCGCCAACTCGGATTTTATTCTGTCAGGGTCTGCACCGGGTTTATCTATTTTGTTCAATGCAAATATGATTGGCACTCCTGCTGCTTGTGCATGGTTGATGGCTTCTATGGTTTGAGGCATTATCTTATCATCGCAAGCTATAACGATTATTGCCAAGTCCGTCATCTTAGCACCTCTGGCACGCATTGCGGTGAACGCTTCGTGTCCCGGGGTATCGAGGAATGTTATTTTCTTGCCGCTTTCAGGCAATACCACCTCGTATGCTCCTATGTGCTGGGTTATTCCTCCTGCCTCGCCGGCTATCACGTTTGTTTTTCTTATATAGTCCAATAATGAGGTCTTTCCATGGTCGACGTGTCCCATTACGGTAACTATAGGGGAACGTGGACGCAAATCTTCTTCTCTGTCCTCTTCGTCTTCATTGGAAATGGCTTCAACGACATCGGCACTTACGAACTTGACAGTGAAACCGAATTCATCTGCTATCAACTGTATCGCCTCTGCATCCAAACGTTGATTTATGGAAACGAACATGCCCAAAGTCATACATGAAGCTATGATTTTGGTTACGGGAACATTCATCATGGTTGCCAATTCGTTTGCTGTAACAAATTCGGTAACCTTTAATATTTTTTGTTCCTCCAACTCATGTTGGCGTTCTTCCTGAATATGCTGTGAAACGATTTGTCTTTTATCTCTCCTGTGCTTTGAAGTCTTACTCTTACCCATCGGAGACAAACGAGCCAAGGTCTCTTTGATTTGCTTTTCGATTTCAACCTCGCTAAGTTCCTGTTTCTTTACAGGTTCTTTCTTCGCCTTTGCGTGTTTGTTCTTATCCTTCTTTGCATTGGCAACTCCGGTTACCGCACTTTGCTGTTTTTGGTCGGCTTGTACAGGTGAAGGTTTTATTCTCTTTCGTTTCTTTTTGTCTTTTCCGCTGTCCTTTTCAATCTTTCCTTTGGACGAAGATGCCACAGGTTGCTTTTTCTTCTTTTCAAAAGCAGTCAAATCTATCTTTTCACCCGTTATCTTAGGTCCGTCCAACTTGACATACTTCGTTTTGATGAACTGAACTTTGTTCTCCTCCTGTGCCTGTTTTACGTTTTCTTGTTCTGCCTTTTGCTGAGGCTTATCCTCTGTCTTGACAGGCTTTTCAAGTTTTTCCGATTTAACGTTGCCTTCTGTCTTTATAGACTTTTGCTTCTCCGGCTGTTGCTTTTTCTCCTTAGCTTTATCTTTTTGTTGTTCGGTAGCTTTTTTCTTCTCCGCTTTTTCTTTCTCCTTTTGAGCCTTTGTCTTTCTTTCCGGCTTTACTTTCGAGTTTATGGAATCCAAGTCTATCTTACCAAGTATCTTGACATTGGTATCCTTTTGCTTATCTTCCTTTTCTGTTTTATCGACAGTATCAGGCTTATTTTCTTCCGTCTTTTCTTCAACTTTCTCCGCCTTTTTGTCAACTTTTATAGGCTCTTCTTTTGTCTTGATTTCAGCCTTTTCATCTTTCTTCTTATCCTCGGACTTCTCTTTCTTGGCTTTTGCTTTTTCCGATTTGAAGTCCATGGTGGAACTCTTGATGATGATTTCTCTTGTATCGACAAAATCCTCTTCTATATCTTTTTGCTTTGCAACTATATCTTCGGCTTGGATAATAGTTTCTTTGGGACGAACGCTTACTATATTCTCACTGACTGCTTTAATTTCCCTATCATGAGGAAAAGCCTTCAACAACATTTCGTAAACGCCCGTATCTATTTTGGTATTCGGCGAACTCTCTATCTTCTTTCCTTTCTTGTTGAGATATTCCACAATGGTGCTTATTCCAACATTGAGTTCTCGTGCTACCTTACTTAATCTTAAAGTCTTATTTTCTGCCGACATATCGTTGCTTATAAAATTCCTATTTTGCAGGTCTGCCCTGCGTTATCACTATGTAGTATCCCATCGGGGACTTGCTTAGTCTTCAAACTCTGCTCTCAAAGTTGCCAAAACGTTATCTATCGTTTCGGCTTCAAGATCCGTTCTGTTCTCCAACTCCTCTTTCGACAATTCCAATACGCTTTTCGCCGTATCGCAACCGATACCTTTTAACGTATCTATTATCCACGAGTCTATTTCATCTCTGAACTCATCCAAATCGACATCCTCATAATCCATGTCGCTATCTCTGTACACCTCTATTTCATATCCTGTAAGCTTACCTGCCAACTTGATGTTATAGCCACCTTTTCCGATAGCCAAAGAAACCTGATCGGGGTGCATGAACACGTCAGCTTTCTTATGAGCCTCGTCAACGGTTACCGAAATAACCTTTGCAGGACTCAAAGCCCTTGTTATGTACAATTCGACATTAGGCGTATAGTTTATCACGTCTATGTTCTCGTTTCGCAATTCCCTGATGATACCATGTATTCTTCCTCCTTTGACACCGACGCAAGAACCCACAGGATCGATTCTGTCATCATACGATTCCACAGCGACCTTTGCCCTTTCACCCGGTTGACGCACAGCATTCCTTATCGTAATCAAGCCATCATAAATTTCAGGTACCTCTTGCTCGAACAACTTCTCGAGAAAAATAGGAGAAACTCTGGACAAAACAATGTTCGGTATGCCGTTTCTCATTTCCACTTTCAACACAACAGCCTTTACTGTATCACCTTTGCGGAAGAAATCGCCGGGGATTTGCTCGCTTTTCGGCAAAACGACCTCTACACCTTCTTCATCAATCAACAACACTTCTTTCTTCCAAGCCTGATAGACCTCACAGATAACTATCTCACCGACTTTTTCCTTGTATTTCGTGAATATATTGGCTCTTTCATACTCCTGCACCTTACCGACCAAATTCTGCCTTATCGCAAGAATATCCCTGCGACCGAAATCCTTTAATTTGATTTCCTCGGAAAGTTCCTCGCCGACCTCGAAATCCGGTTCTATCTTCACGGCATCGGAATAAGCAATCTGAGTATTCTCATCTTCAACTTTACCGTCCTCGACAATCACCCTGTTTCTCCATATTTCAAAGTCGCCTTTCTCTACGTTTACAATAATGTCGATGTTATCGTCAGAGCCGTACTTCTTTACCAAAACACCTCTGAACACATCTTCCACTATTCTCATCAAGGTTTCTGTCTCTATATTCTTGAATTCCTTGAACTCTGAAAACGTATCTACCAAACTTAAATTTTCCATTCTTTCCTCGTCAATTTATATTTAGTAATGTTTGATTGGCTCTTACGCTTGCCTCGTTTCCAATCACACATTCCTCTCCATCAATTTATATAAGCACTTTTGTCGTTTTAACTTCTTCGTCTTTTAACTCTAACTGTTCAACAGTCTTGTTCTTTCCTTTACCCTTTTCAAGTTCAATCACGAAACCCTTCTCCTTAACCTCCGACAATTTTCCATCGAGCTTTCTACCGTCCGCACAAACAACCTCGACATTCTTTCCGATATTCTTCTCAAATTGTCTTTTCATCTTCAACGGTTCTCCCAATCCCCAAGAAAGTACACTGAGCTCGAAATCCTCCTGCTCTCTATCCAAACAAGCCTCCAATTTTCTGCTCAAATCGATACAATCCTGTATTCTGACCCCTTCATCTCCATCAATGAAAACTTCTATCCGGTTATCGGAACTCACTTTCACCATAACCAGAAACAATGAACCACCCTCCAAAAAACTCTCTGCCTTGTTTGCTATATATGCTTTATCAATCATCACTCTTACATATAAAAATAGGGAACTACAGCTCCCTCCGTCAAAATTGAATTTGAACCGCCACACCCAACAACACGGTTGCAAAGATACTGCTTTTTTCAAAACCTGCAATGAAAACGCAGGAAATATTCTCACAATGTGGCAAAAGGATACACTTTTACTGCCGGATTTTCGCAACACGCACAAGTGCTTTCCGCTTAAAAGACTTGCTTCATAAACGTTTTATTTCCGCACATCCGCATACAGCAATCATAAAAGAAACATCGGGCATGCAAAAAGCATACACCCGATGCAAAACCTTACTATTCTGTTTAATCTCTAAATTATTTCCTATCCGACTGCTATCTTCTCACCGAAGTAAAACCCTTCATCAATCCGCGTTCCGCTGTTTCCATGAAAGAAATTATTTCATCTCTTTCCGCCGATTGCGGCTGCTGTTTCAATTCTTCAAGAGCTGCACTATACATCAAACCTTTTTGAAACACTATACGGTAAAGACCTTGTATGTTGTTTACAACCTCCTGCGAATAACCCCTTCGGAGCAAACCGACCGAATTTACGCCACAATAAGATACGGGAAACTTGCCACCCTTGACGTAAGGTGGAATGTCCTTATCGACAAGCGAACCGCCCATCAATATGACATGCTTTCCTATTCTCGTAAACTGGTGAATGGCACATTGTCCGCCTATTATGGCATAATCATCTATGAGAATATGCCCTGCCAACGTGGCTGAGTTTGCAAGAATACAGTTGTTCTTTACAACACAATCATGAGCCACATGGGCGTATGCCATGATAAGATTATTGTTACCCACAACTGTTTTTCCGCTCGCACTCGTTCCTCTGTTGATTGTTACGAACTCTCTTATCACGTTGTTGTCGCCTATTTCACAGGTAGTATATTCCCCTGCAAACTTCAAATCCTGCGGCACGGCAGCTATGCTTGCCCCGGGAAATATCTTACACCCCTTACCTATTCTCGCCCCCGGGAATATAGTAACATGAGAACCTATCCAACAATCATCGCCTATGACCACGTCATCATAGATCACAGCGAACGGCTCTATTGTAACGTTTTTGCCGATTTCGGCATTCGGGTGAATAAACGCGAGTTGCTCGTTCATAATGACTGTTTTTTCGTTTTTGCAATTTGAGCCATCATATCCGCTTCCACAACCACTCTTTCTCCAACATAAGCCGTACCTTTCATCTTCACTATGCCTCTGCGAATCGGCTCCGATAGTTGCAGTTTAAGCAACAATGTATCACCCGGAACGACCTTATTTCTGAACTTCACCTCCTCGAACTTCATGAAGTAGGTACTGTAATTCTCCGGGTCTTCGACATCCTTCAATGCAAGCATTCCACCTGTCTGTCCCAATGCCTCGACAATCAAGACACCCGGCATTACAGGCTCTTCCGGAAAGTGTCCGTTGAAGAAATCCTCATTTCCTGTTACATTCTTCAAGCCGACCACATAGTCATCTCCCATATCTATGATTTTATCAACAAGCAACATGGGAAATCTGTGAGGTAAACGTTCTTTTATTGCCTTTATATCATACACCGGCTCTTTATTCGGATCATAAAAAGGAGCCTTCTTCGTATTCTCCATAATACTCTTGATTTTACGTGATAGTTTATTATTAACTCTATGCCCTGGTTTCTTAACTATAAACCGAGCCTTGACATATCTTCCCACCAATGCAATATCGCCGATGAAGTCCAGCAATTTATGCCTTGCCGGTTCGTTGACATATTGCGGTTTTATATTGTTCAGCACCCCTTGTTCGACCTTGACCTCTTGCGGATTTTTGCCGAAGACCTTTGCAAGGTGTTCTATGCGACTTTCGTCCAAAACCTTATCTACAAAAATCAAGGCATTATCCAAGTCTCCGCCTTTTATAAGGTTATAATTCAACAACTGCTCTATTTCACTAAGAAAAACGAATGTGCGACAAGTTGCGAAACCCTCTTTGAATTCGTCTAAAGAAGACAGGAAAGCCGTTTGCGAACCCACTGTCTGTGAAGCGAACTCTATCGACAAATCCACCTTGAAGCCGTCGTACGGCAACGCCAACAATTCTATACCGCTTTCTTCCTCAGAATAAACAACAGGCTCTCGTAAAACATAATAAGTTCTCTCCGCTTCCAACTCTTTAATCCCGCCTTTTTCTATACACTCTACCCAAATGCGGGAACTACCGTCTAAAATCGGCACTTCCTCCCCGTCCAGTTCCACCACCACATTATCAATTCGCATTGCATAAAGAGCAGACATCAAATGCTCCACTGTACATACTTTAACACCTCCCTTGCACAGACTTGTCCCACGTGAAGTATCACAAACCAAATCGGCTGAAGCCGGAACGCATGGACACCCCTCCAAATCCGTTCTTCTGAAAACCACACCCGTATTACACTCGGCAGGCAATAAACTTACTTTCACATGTTTACCTGTGTGAAGACCTTTGCCCTCTGCTCCAACGGGATTGCTTATAGTTGTTTGTCTTTCCATAATGTTTCGGAGTGCAAAGGTAAAAAGATTATTTGATATTTTCGGATTTGCACCTCAATAATCGGTTGCATGCATCACAGAAGTCTATCTGCAATTAAATATATTCCGATATGAATTCCCTGTAATCCTCGAAGAATTTCATTCTCCCATCTTTGCCAAGAATAAAAACACAAGGAAACTTTCTCGCGTCAAGTTTGTATTTGCGAAACTTTATCTTTTTCATGGAACGCATTGCGGCGAAATACACCTGTTCGGTTTCAGGGAAATAGTTTCTTGCCACTTCATACAAATTCTTCCTTACAACAATATCCTTAATTTGTTTCTCGTCCAAAAAGCAAAGAACGACGAAATTCAAATCCTGTCTTTCAAAAACATTCTGTTTGTTGAGAAAATCATGCAATTCAATATAACATTGGTGGCAACTCGCAGTGGACAGACATACCATTATTTGAGACTTACCTTTTTGCAAAAAGACCTCACTGCCTTTGAAGTCCACAAAAACCTCCTGAGATACACACCGGACTCCGAAAAGAAGCAAATTCACCAAGAAGAACAACCGCAACCTCATTTCAAATCGAAATCATAATCCCATTCATCTAACACCAAAACCTGTTCATGTTCCGACAAATAATTCTGTTTGAAACTCTCAAAATCATCTTCGCTCATCAACTCGAGCCGTTTCAAATCCAATGGCAAGTCATAATTTATTCGAAACACCTTCTTCTGCTTTGCATCGAACACATTAAGTAAATTCGTCCAGCCCAAAGTGTATAGACGATTATATCTGTCGCTGTTATTCAAAGAAATATCCGCCAAAGCATGACGATACAGTTTCCACTTCCCGTTGTCCTTTCTCCAAACATCTGTAAGCATATCATTACCCCCAAGGAAATAGCCGACAATCAACTCATTTTCATCTCCCACATATATATTGTTCAATCTGGAATAGTCCGTATAATCATTCAAATACCATATTCTAGATATGGGATCTTTATATTTTCTCAATACCTTTTTCATCTTCTTTTTCGGGTAAGTTTTCCAACCCTTGAAAGAATTATCTGCCACTATGCTATCCAGCAAATCCAAGTTCGAATCATACTCATAAATCTTATAAGAACCCAAATGTGCGAAGAATATCCTGTCTCCCGATACATCAAACAAACGATGAGGTGTGAAATAAGTCAAACCTTGAAAATCCAACTCGAAAGACTTTACAATCTCAATTTTGTCCGTCTTTAAGTCAAACACACCGACCTTGACAAAATCGTTTATATCGCAACGGCTGCACAAATACCAACTGCACACCAACACCTTCCTATCATGCAGCAAAAACACCTGATTAATATATCTGAATTCTTCGGGAAGCTCTACAGCTCTCGAAAAAACAAAATGCGAATCAGCATTCTCTCTTTCGTAAATCTGAAGCCGCCCTCCGTTCCATGAACTTGCAACAATCAAAACCTCATCATTGGCACATACGTCACGAATACTTTGATTGTTTGCCTTATAAAGTTTAGTCAATTCATAAGAAGAGAATTGTTTTGTGACCATATTGTATGTCAACATCGATATTCCGTTTGTATCTATGCTCACCACATCAAAAGCACCGCCTGCCTCACGACAAGCAAACCTCTCAACCCTTGATGCCTGAAACACTTTGTTGGGTTTCTCTAATGGAAAGACAACACTGTTTGCCGCAATTATGCAATCTTTTATTGCCTGTGCAAAAGCACCATGGGAAAACAATCCCGGCAAACAGAAAATACAAAAACACAAAACAATTCTCTTCATGTTCAACAGCCTATTTTACATCTATCACATCAGCGAAGACTTTCAATTCTCCATTCATCCAACATTTCATAACTTGGACTAAGAATTGATTCCGAAGTAAATTCTCTATTTTTATGGTTAGATAATGCGGTTTATCGCCCTATCCATAGGCAAAGCTACAACAAAATTTCTCTTCTACAAAGAAAAAGCCAAATATATTTCTCTTGTATTTCCTATGTGGTTAAATATCAATACGTAAACATCAGAAAAAAATCTCAAATGCCACTTCTGTTTTTCCCTTTCGGTGTTTTTGTAAGCCGTTTTCGGCAAACATTTCGCGGAATAAACCAAAAATCTATCATAAACAGCCGGTCGGTTTTCCTTGCCGTCAAATCGACCGAGCCGAAAGACAAAAGCCGAAGAGCAAACCCCTCTTCGGCTTCCGAACAGAAGAGAAAACAATTTTATTGCTTCAATACCTTCTTCTCCATAATCCCTTTTACGGTCTGTATCCTCATAATATAGTTACCGGCAGGCAGACCTCTCAAATTCATCACCGCTTCATGACATTGTCTTTCCTGTCTGATGACACACTTGCCCATCATATCGAACAACTCCAAGTATTCAATCTTGAAATTGCTTTGTATCACGACCTCGTCATGAGCAGGATTGGGATAAACGCTGCAAGTACTTTCCAAATCCGTCGCTTGCAAAATATCGGAAGAAGCCGAAGAAGGCACGACAATGATAGGATTAAAATTCAAAGTGGATTTATGAACAGTGTAATACACCGTGTCATCGACAAATCGCTTCCACACACCCATTCGTTTGAACCAAGGACTCTCCGAACCCTGACAACCGATTATCGTATCCTGCCACAAAGTATCGCATATACTGAAAGTGGCATTATACATCAGATAGGGAAAACCTATGTAACCATCATTCACTTCAGACCTGCACGCAGAATCCTGAATGTTGACGTACGTCTCGCCCACTATAAAGAAATCTCTTTCACTTACGGCATTGTCGAAGAAATAATAACCCATACCTTTTCTTGTAGCTCCCTGCTGAGCCGCAGGATAAGCCACAGCCGAGGCAAGAGGACTGAAATCGTATTTCTCCGTTGTTATGTAAAACTTCTTGTCAGGGTAAATAATATCTCCAATCACCTGAGCTGCCACACCGATTACCGTTACAACGGAGTCGAAATGGAAAGGCTGAGCATACGCCTCCGCCCAGTAACTGTTTCTTCCGAAGAAAGAACCCGACAAATTTCTCGGACCGTATGTAACAGGACACTCATGAATGGAATCATAGAAAGAAACAGAAGGTTTTGTATGCCTCACCATTTCATCATAATAATCTTCAATAGAACCATAAAGGAAATGAGTATCCGGAATTCTGTAATCCCATGCATTCATGCTGCAACTCTGATAATCCTGGTGGTGAAACAATACCACGGTGTCATATTGCGTAACAACCAAAGTGTCATCTCCCACTTGCGTTATAATTTGCGGGAGTTGCGAATACGCATCCGAACAAACGACCGCCAAAACCAAAAATGTGAATAACCTTTTCATGATATACTTTTTTTAATGGATATTTTCAATGTTTTCATTTGTACAGTTGCCAACACCAACGTTTCTAATCGTATAAGTAGGCAATGGCATCTTTATATACTCGGGGTAAATTATCTGAGCAGAGTTTGATATATCGGTTTGTATTCTATTGATATTTATCGGAAATGGCTCTTTGTTTACAGCTCTAATATAATTAAAATGGCAGTCGGAAGTAGTTGAACGAACAAATTGGAAAGTTGCAAATGCTGTCATATAATCATTTCCATATTCTCCAACAAGTCGAAAGCAATCATCTTTCAACTTAATGATTCCATTGAAAGAACCTATCGTTGACCAATGGTAATCATTAAAAGTTAAGAAAATATCTTTCGGGATAATTTCCGTAGTATTGTACGTAATAGTCGGAGTACTTCGTAGGAAGTAACTATTTGACACGGCGGATATATCCACATCCGTAACACCTCCATCATCACAAGCGTCTCGCATCAGCACTAACAATCTTTCGGAATGTTTCAGATACTGAAAATCTATAATATCTTTGGAAGAATGTCCCGTATAAATTCGGGACGTTGACAGATTTCTGAACCTTGCATTATCAATTCCCATATTGAATACAACTCTGCTTGCAAATGCAGAATAAGTATTATTTGAAAAGTAACTGAATGTCAGCAAGAAATTATCTACATTCAACAAACTGATTTTTACATCATAAATACCTTTCAAATTGTCATCATCGAAATAATCGTTTGTTTCATTGTCGAAAAATCTTATATCCACAAAATTCGTCTTAACGTACAAATCTGGTGTTCGGAACTTTCTATACACAAGTTCTTTTGAGGTAAGTATTGAATCTGTGGTATAATAATACTCTGTTGCTGTTCTCGGGTATATCAAAGAGACTAATTCTGCACAACCTAATGAAACCGTGATGTCTTGAAATTTTTCTATTTTTATATCATTACTGCATTCAAAGTATCTTGAATAGTATTGTTTAGGACAATGTAAAAGTACGAAATCAAAATACTTTGGAGCAGGGTAAAACCATATCGGATTGCTGTTAGGAAATGGCGAGGGTAATGGGTACGGTTCGTATTCCGTCTTTGTTGTTCCCATGGCAAATATTGTCGTTTCCTGATTGTTGTTATTGTCAGGAAAAACAACTAATTTCTTAACTTCATAACCTATATGGAAATAATTGGCACTATCAACTCCCATATCGAATAAATCATCAAGAGCAACGCTGGCTATGAAGCCTTTGTGGTTTAACATCGTTAGCATGTAACCACAAAAGTACAAAGTATCACCATAACAAGCAATATCGTTAACCTTAATGGTGTCCGGCAAAGTTATATGTCTGTATTTTGTACAATCATCGTACACAATATCGTCTTCCTCTGTCAGGATAAACTCTGAAACGATATTGCCGTTTGCTTTTTTGAAGGCAGTTAGGGAGACACTCCTATATATAGGTGATTTGAAATACATCGTATCAAAACCACAAAGCAGTGTCTTTTGTGTATGAGGCAATATGGTATCGGTAAAATTTTCTCCAAACCATGCTGGCGATGAGGCTCCCGATAAATCACCGCATCTTCTGTCATTTTGCGAATACGCAGTTGAACAAACGACTGCCAAAACCAAAAGTGTAATCAATTTTTTCATTCTTCGGATTTTTTGTGATTAAATATTATTTTCAATTCGGTGTATTCGGCTTGTCGCAGTGTTCAAAACAATACGGCAAGCCCGAAACTGCTCAAATTGTTTTTACCTATAAGGTTTATGAAATCGGAAGAATAACAAGTCGTTTTCATATTAACTCATGTTTGATAGTGCAAATATATACATTGTTCCCGAACAAAGAAAGCAAAATTGCATCTTTAACATTATTTATGACCATTTCGGAGTGCTTAAAACGCCGTTTGGAAATGCTTTTGTTTGTCAGCACTTTGGCGAAACGCCGAAAGAATTTTCTGAAACGGCGGAAAAATTTTTTCTTCCGCCGTTTTATTTTCGAGAATTGGCGTTCGGGTAAGCAGGTCTCTTCGTTTTGAAGCGTCGATGGCTGTTTCCATGGTTTAAGACGGCAAAATAATATGGAAAATTCGGAAGAAACATTGTTTCGATTTCGGTTTTCATCGATTGGAAACAATTATTCGTTGTTGTGTTTCGTTGTTATCGGAAAATGTTATCTTTGCAATCGAAATCAGAAACAATATTATGGAAAACAAAAACTTCAACATTACACAGGAAAAGCGTCGAAGCGGTGCCTTGACGATGCCGGCTTTGATGCCGAAAGTTTACATTTGGATGACGCTCGCTTTGTTAATCACAGGTTTTACTGCCTTCGTCGTTGCATCAAGCCCGGTTTTGCTTTCTGCAATCTTCGGAAACAGATTGGTGTTCTGGGGACTGATAATAGCGGAATTGGCTTTGGTATGGTCGATTTCGGCGAGAATAGACAGACTTTCGCTCGTTAATGCAACGATTTTGTTCGTTCTGTATTCGGTAATCAACGGTGCGACATTATCGACTATCTTTCTGGCATACGCAGCGAGCAGCATAGCGAGTGTATTCTTCATTACGGCAGGCACTTTCGCCGCAATGACATTGGTAGGTATCGTTACGAAAAGAGATTTGAGCAATATAGGCGGTCTGTGCTTCATGTGCTTGATCGGATTGATTATTGCAACGGTTGTAAACCTCTTTTTGAAGAGCGGAACATTCGGAATGATTATCAGCTATGTAGGCGTCTTGGTCTTTGTCGGTCTTACAGCGTATGACACCAATAAAATAAAGAACGCTTTGCAAGAGGCGGACAACACAAGCGAGCATGCGGCGAAGATAGCCTTGATAGGAGCATTGTCGTTGTACCTCGACTTCATCAATATCTTCCTTTACCTGCTAAGAATCTTCGGAAACAGGGATTAACACTTTGCTTCAAGAGAAATAAATCGGGTATTCCTGCAAAGGTATCGGCAAATTTTGATACCTTTGCAGGAATTTCGGGTTTTGTATCGCTGATATAAAAGGTCGAATACAGAGAAATACGCAAAGAAAATGCAGTTTGCACAAATCGCAGGACAGATACAGTTGAAGAACTCCTTGATTGAGGCGGTGAAAGAAAAGAGAGTGCCGCACGCACAGTTGTTTGCCGGAGCGGCAGGCAGCGGAACGTTTGCCATGGCTTTGGCTTATGCTCAATTTGTCAGCTGCACGAACCGCCAATACAATGAATCGGCAGGCGAAAACGAGCTTCACGGAGACTCTTGCGGCAAATGTCCGTCGTGTTTGAAGTATTCCAAGCTGGCTCACCCCGATTTGCATTTCATTTTTCCGAACACGACAACGAAAAAGGTCGATAAGAATAACGAATCCGCTCTTTTCATGGAAGAGTTTAGGGAATTCGTTTCGGAGAAAGAGGGATACATAGACGTAAATTCATGGTTCGAGTACTTGAAAGTGGACAATAAGCAAGGCGAAATCAATGTCCGCGATGCAGCCTCGATAATTCGGGATTTGACGATGACGACCTACGAGTCGCCATACAAGATAATGATAATATGGTGTGCCGATAGGTTGCGTCATGATGCTGCTCCCAAACTCTTAAAGATACTTGAGGAACCCTACGATGGTACTTTGTTTCTCCTGATTACCGAAAACACCGAAGCCATATTGCCGACCATATTGTCGAGAACGCAGTTGGTGAAGGTGCTTCCGATTGAGGACACCTCGATTGAGCATTACCTCGTCGAGAAAAAGCACATCGCTCCGGAAAAAGCCGCAATCATGGCAGCAAATGCAGAAGGCGACCTCATAAAAGCCCTGCAATATGATGCCGAAACGAAAAAAGAATTCACGGAATCGTTCATCAAATGGACGAGAGCGGCATTTCTGTACAGGAGCAAAGCCTCCGAAATATCGCTTTGGGTCGAACAGATTGCCAAAACGGGCAGGGAAACGCAGAAGAACTTCCTTTCCCATGCTTCGGAGTTGTTCAGGGAGTGTTTTATGTGCAATATGGGAATGCCAATCAAAGGAAGCCTGTTCGGAGATGAGGAAAGTGAGTTCAGAAACAAGTTTTCCAAATTCGTGAACGGCAACAACATAACGGCAATCTCCCGTTTGTTGGAACAGGCCCGCTACCATATCGGTCGAAACGCCAATTCCAAAATACTGTTCTTCGATTTGAGCCTGCAACTCGGCATGCAGTTGAACAAGAAGTAAAGAAAAGGTCATACCAAAAGACACAATACATAAACAGATGATAGAAAACACAAGCGAAAATACAGAACAAGAATCAAGCAAACAACAAGAGGAAACCCCTCAATCAAACCGTACGGCTGCACAATCGAGTCGCAAACTTGTGGAACAGGACGACAGAGAAGAGGTTGTGGGTTTGGAACAATTCACACACCCATATTTCGATGAAGAACCAGACATGGGCAGAACGCATTACGAACCTAATGTATTGCTTTCGCGAGCATGCTGCCGGAAACCGGAGTGTTACAAACCCGTAAGCAAAATGGAGCGGGACAGTTGCTCCAAATTGAACGTCCACAACTGGATGGAACACATACATACGCCGTCAAACGCAGGAGAATGCAACGTTGTGGAGGTCAGATTCAAAAATTCGAGGAAAGATTTCTATCGTTTGCCGGAAGGATTGGAGATTTGCGAGGGAGACATTGTGGCAGTGGAAGGAACGCCGGGGCATGATATAGGAATAGTTACCCTGAAAGGCGAGTTGTGCCGCATTCAGATGAAGAAGAAAAAGGTGGAAAACGGCGATAACATCAAGAAACTCTACCGCAGAGCAAAGGTTACGGACATCGAAAAGTGGTTGCAGTCCATCGAAAAGGAAGATGGCATGATTTTCGAGACCAGACGCTTGGCAGGCAGCCTCGATTTGAAGATGAAAGTAAACGATGTGGAATTTCAAGGCGACGGAACCAAAGCCATATTCTACTATACGGCAGACGACAGAGTGGATTTCCGCCAACTCATAAAGTCATTGGCAGAGGAATTCCGCATAAGGATAGAGATGAAACAAATAGGAGCAAGGCAGGAAGCAGGTCGCCTCGGAGGCATAGGCACATGCGGCAGAGAATTATGCTGCAGTACATGGCTGAACTCCTTTCATTCGGTATCCACTTCGGTTGCCAAGACACAGCAACTATTTCCCAATCCTCAGAAACTTGCAGGGCAATGCGGCAAACTTAAATGCTGTTTGAACTATGAGTATGACGTTTATGTAGATGCCTTGAAGTCGTTTCCGGAACAAGGAGTGGCATTGGAGACAAAGAAAGGCAAGGCGATATATCACAAAACCGATGTATTCAAACGCCTGATGTGGTATTCGTATCAAAACTCTCCCGAACTGATACCGCTATCCGTCAATTCCGTAAAGAAAATAATCCAAGACAACAAGCGGAATATACTGCCTGATGACATAGAATCCTTTGCCGAAAAGAACAAAGACAACAAATCCGACGCACAAAGATGAAATCGAATGCCAATTTCCTGAAATCGAAACCGCATTCCGGAGCATTGAAACTCTTTGTCATTATTCCGTTGCTGGTATTCCTGTTTGCATCATGCAACAGCAACGTCGTATATGACGAAAACAAAACTGTAGATTCCGAATCGTGGAAAGCAGATGACAAAATCTTCTATGAATTTGACGTAAAGAACACTTCAAACAAGTATAAAATGGCACTGAATGTGCGGAACACCACTGACTATCCCTATAATAACATATACTTTTTCATGAAGACCATATTGCCTGACGGAAGCATTACACGGACAGACACGATAGAATGCTACCTTGCCTATCCCGACGGAACGTGGAAGGGCAAAGGCAGTTTCGATGTGAAGGATAACCGCTTTTGGATAGCAAAGAACGTGGAGTTCAAGCAGAAAGGCAGATACGTCTTTGAAATTTACCAAGCCACGAGCGACAGTTCGCTCGTCGGAATAAGAGATGTGGGCTTGCACATAGAGTATCAGGATTAAGCAAAACAAGAAAGCAGAAAACAAATGCAGAATAAGAAACCCTTGAAGAAGCAACAACAGAACAACGACAACAAAAGGTATGTCAGAATCATGTGGGTGAGTTACCTTTGCGTCCTGTTTCTGATAGCAATCTTCTTTACGATGTTATCTTTCGGCTGGTTGGGATTTATGCCTACCTTCGAGGAATTGGAGAACCCGAAAGCCAATCTTGCCACCGAGGTATATGCGGATTCGGGAGAACTGTTGGGTTATATCGGAATACAGAATCGTTCCAACGTCAACTACAAAGACATCTCTCCGAATATGATAAACGCACTCATAGCAACCGAAGACGCAAGATTCAGGGAACATTCCGGAATAGATGCCCGCTCCTTGTTCAGGGTATTGACCAAAACAATATTGGGAGGCCACAAAAGTTCGGGTGGAGGAAGCACACTGACGCAGCAATTAGCCAAAAATCTTTTCCCGAGAGAGAAGAAGTCGGCTGTCGGCACGGTTTACGCCAAACTGAAAGAGTGGATAGTCGCAATCAAGTTGGAGAGGAATTACTCCAAGGACGAAATCCTTTCCATGTATCTCAATACTGTTGATTACGGAAGCAATGCTTTCGGAATCAAAGCGGCCTCCCATACTTTCTTTACCAAACTTCCCTCGGAATTAGAAGTCGAAGAAGCAGCCGTTTTGGTAGGATTGTTGAAAGCTCCGACCACATACAACCCCGTGAGAAACCCTGAGAACGCTTTGAAAAGAAGAAACACCGTATTGTCTCAAATGGAGAAATACGGCTATCTTACTTCCGAACAACTGGAAGCCAAATCCGCACAACCAATAAAGCTCAAATACAATCCGCAGGCTCATGATGAAGGTATTGCAACCTATTTTCGCGAAATGCTCCGCAACTATATGAAAGATTGGTGCAAGACGCACTACAAGCCTAACGGTGACCAATACGACGTACACAAAGACGGATTGAGAATATACACCACAATCAACTACCAAATGCAGAAAAACGCCGAAGATGCGGTGAAGGAACATTTCAAGTATCTGCAAAACGAATTTTTCAAACACACGAAAGGCTATCGTGATGCACCGTTCACAGGCATAAGCAGGGCAGATATAGAAAAATATTACCTGCAAGCGATGAAAAATTCCGACCGTTACAGAGATTTGAAAGAAGAAGGCTTGAGCGATAAAGAAATAAAAGCCAACTTCGAGCAGAAAACCAAGATGAGAGTCTTCACTTGGAACGGCGATAAAGACACCGTGATGTCCCCATGGGACAGTCTGCGATATTATAAGCACTTCCTGAACACAGGAATGGTCAGCATAGAACCGCAAACAGGTCATATCAAAGTCTATGTCGGCGGAATAAACTACAAGCACTTCAAATTCGACAATGCAAAGCTCGGTCGCCGACAGGTAGGCTCCACATTCAAACCATACGTCTATGCCGCAGCCATGAAAGACAGCGACCTGTCTCCATGCTTCGAGATTTCCAACACCCCCGTAACCTTTGAAGATTACGATAATTGGACACCGAAGAACTCCAACAAAGCAAGAGAAGGAGAAATGGTCTCCTTGAAATGGGCGTTGGCAAACTCTGTGAACTTTGTCTCCGCCGCACTGATAAAAGACTACACCACGCCGCAATCCGTCGTCAACCTCGTCAAACAAATGGGTATCACCACCCCCATGCCGGCCGTCCCTTCCATCTGTCTCGGCACAGCCGACCTCTCGGTCATGGAAATGGCAGAAGCAATGGCAACATTCGCCAACAAGGGAGTGCATAAAAATCCTATATTCATAACGAAAATATGCGACAACAAAGGCATGGTCTTGGAGGTCTTCAACACAAAAAGCAACGCCGCCTTGGATGAAGAAACCGCATACCTCGTTTTGGAACTCATGAAAGGCGTTGTGGATAGCGGAACGGGAGCAAGGCTGAGATATAAATACGGATTACGCAGCACCATAGCCGGCAAGACGGGAACAACCGACAACAACTCCGACGGTTGGTTCATCGGCATAAACCCAAAACTCGCAACAGCCGTATGGGTCGGCGGAGAACTTCGCAGCATACACTTCCGCAGCACCGCCCTCGGTCAGGGAGCCTCCATGGCATTGCCTGTCTATGGACTGTTCATGCAGAAATGCGAGAAAAATCCCAAACTCAACTTCTACAAAGGCGATTTCGACCGTCCGCCTTCCTTGGAGATAGATATGGATTGCAGCAACTACGTACAGGAACTGCAACAAGGCACCGTCAGCGACGAATACACCAAAGACTGGTAACCCGTTTGCTACGGCAATAACAAACATCATAAAAATCGAATGATGTTCCAAAACGGCATTTCGCCGATTTGTGAATATTAAACCGCCGAAAGAATTTCTTGAATCGCCGTTTTACGAAATTCTTTCGGCGGTTTATTTTCGTGGAACTGTGAATGGTTATATTACAGCATTGAGTTTGCTTCTCAATAGTTGGTTATCAATAAATGAGTTACTTTTTTATCGTTGCGGTTCATGAAACTGACGAGATATTCCTTGTCAAACGTTTGTATTTTTATTCCTTTCTTGTTGTATAGACTGTAAATGAAATCCGTGTTCTTGATGATAAGCATCCATTTTGCCTTACATTCGTTAATCATATAGTTGGCAAGTCGTATCTGATCTTTATGTGTAAACTCATTTTGGGCATAAGTATTAAACTCGCTGTCGTAAGGAGGATCGAGAAAAACGAAATCATTTTCTCTCGGACTGCAATTTCTAAGGAAAAGTTCGAAGTCTAAATTATAAATCTGTGTCTTCTTAAAGTGATTCAGTAATGCCGAAGAACGATAATAATCAAGCTTCTTCTTCATTGTTTTTGTATTATACCCAATCCCACCGTAAGGAACATTGAATTCCCCCTTATCATTGTATCGAAACATTCCACTGTATGCATAGTTTCTTATGAATAAGAATAATGCACTGTGAAGAATACTATTGGAAAAAGATATGTGCTTATCGTTGTACAAGTAGCGGTAGTTCATGTAAACAGCACTTTTAATAGCTGTTTCAATGTTATCCTCCAAGTCAAATGATGAAAGTGTGTGCTTCTTTTGTTCCAATGTTTTTATGCGTAGCATTTTCCTGTATAGGTTAATCTCCATCTCTTGAACTAAGACAGATGGTAAGTTCTGAAATTCTGCCGTTAGAATATTTGTTATATCCTTTTCTTTCAATGCACAGAAATCTTGAATTTTACCTTTCAATTCAGTTTTGTCAATCTTTTCTTCACGATATTCCAAATACAAATTGACCAAATCTTTATTTACAGAAAAGAAGTCGCGAGCATTCGTCCAAGAGATGTCTATTGCCTCGGCATAAGAATAGAAAGAAGGATTTGCCTTGGCGATGTTTTCATATAGATGTATCAATTCAGGAGATAAATCATTGATAAGCAATTTTTCTCCGGTCATAGCTGTAAATACAGAACCACCTCCCACAAATGGTTCTATAAATCGGTTATATAACGGTACATTCGGAATGATATATTTCAATTCTTTTTCCTTGCCACCTGCCCATTTAATGATGGGAGACAGCTCTTTCAGACTTTTAATCTCATATTCTTTTTGTGTGTTTGCAAAGAGTTCTGTTATACTAAACAGGGTTCTTTGATATGAATGAACAGGTTCTTGTACCATAGACGTATTGTGGTCAGTTTCTTTTTGTTTGTCAATCATCAATTCTATTCTTTGTTTCGCAGCTGTAAAATATGTTTGGTTTAGTTCTATCCCTATGAAACGTCTGTTTAGCTTCAAAGCTGCAACTCCTGTCGAACCTACTCCCATAAATGGATCAAAGATTATGTCATCTTCGTTTGACGCAATACTAATCATCTTTTTCAAAATCGATATTGGTTTTTGAGTAGGGTGTTTGGGGTTGCTGAGACGTTCCGGTCTCATACATATAGGACTTTCTATAAAATTGTGCATTTCTGTTTGGGATATAAAATTCCAAGTATGCCCTTTATTCCAACAAGTGAAAATCATCTCACAACTATTTAGGAATCCGGCCTTGTAGATTTTAGGAGCAGGATTGGTTTTATGCCATATCATGAAGTTTGTTGTATCGAATCTATGGTCTAAGCAACTATGCCATCTCCCTATTTGATTGTATGACGTGAAGATAAAAATGTTTCCGGTAGGCTTTAGTATGCGAATAAACTCACCTGCCCATTCTTCCGGATTGAAATCTTCCAAATCCCATTCTGCAACATCATTATTCATCGCAGTACGTCCCGGTAGCGGAATATTTCCTGTGGAATGTTTGCCGATATTATAAGGAGGGTCTGTCAGAATAAAGTCTATTGAATTGTCCGGTATTCTTTTTATAATTTCACGACTGTCAGCTCGCAATACGCATTTTCGCCAATTTGGATTTCTCATTTTAACTGAAGATATGCAGCCTTGATTTTGTACAGAGCCTCGGTTATAAGATGTGCATTTTGGGTATATTCGTCAATTACAATGTTGTATCCATTATCTGATTTACAGACAAGATTCCAAAATTCACTGCTGATGCATAATTCTTCATCTGAAAAGAATTGTTTTACACGCCCTTGTGTCCAAGGTTTCCCTTCTCCGTATCTGTTATATGCTGTCGCAAATAATATTTTGACATTTTCTTCACTTCCGAGTTTGTTTGTCAAGATACAATATTGTTCAAGAAGAGCTTCTTTCTCCGAACGAGCCTTTTTGTTATCCAAATCACCGCCGATTTTCAGTTCTATCAAATAATGAAGATTTGTTTCTTTATCTATGAGGTAGTAATCACTATCGTGACGTTTATGAATACTGTCTCCTTTTCGGTCAATAATTCCTGTATAATCGGCAACTTGCGGTTTCTTTGCGTGTCTTTTGTATTGTTCAAGTAACTCTGCAATATAGTCCGTTTGCTCCTTATATAATTCACCTTCCACATATTTTCTGACATCATAGTGCAAGGTTGCAATGTTTATAGCCATTTTTTCCAACATATTACCGAGGGAGCTATCAAGAGAGCGAGCCAATGCCGAATAATATTGTATTTCCGAACCTAATGCTGCGATGAAAACATTATGAATCTTCATATTGATTGTTCCATCTTCGTCGTCAACTTCACTGAGATGTCTATCTGAAAAGGCAGATGCATAAGTTTCAACACAACTTCTGACGATTGCTCTGATTGCAGTTTCGTTATCAATGGTATTTGCCATACATTATGAAAATCAATTACTATTGTTATCATTACTAATAGCATATTCATGATTTCTTTGAACGTTGTCTTCATTGCATAGAAAAACATTCGAATATTCCTATTTTGCAAAGGTAGGTATTTTTGTTCGATTAGTCATCTGGTTGCTTAATTCTATCTTCCGTATCAAAATGTTACCTATACGTTCTTTGTGAATACTTCATCAACAGACAGAAAACAAATACTTAATAACAATTTCTTCAAGCCACTATTGTTCAGCAACTTGACAAAACACAAATTTGTGAAGATTAAACCGCCGAAAGAATTTCTTGAATCGCCGTTTTACGAAATTCTTTCGGCGTTTCATTTTTTGCGAACGGCGTTTGGCTGCGAGGGTATGGCGATGTGGTGCGTAGAGGCGGCGATACAGAATGGGGAATAAATGGTACGTAGTCTTGCTTTTTTGCTTTCTGCATTGCCGATGGTTCGGAGATTTTGCCTAAATTTGCTGTCAAAAACACAGGGCTTGAAAAGGATAGTTTGTTTCATCGTTTTGATTTTCGGGTTCATTGCCGGATTTTCGCAAAAGGGTGCCGTGCTGTTCGGTATCGTGAGCGACAGTGCAGGGAACGCCTTGCCGGGTGCCAATGTGGGCGTTGTGAATTTGTCCAAGCCTATTGGAAGCATGGCAGACGATAAGGGTAATTATTCTTTCGAGGTTCCCGACAACAAAAAGTTGAAAGTGGTTGTCTCCTTTGTTGGATATAGGAAAGAGGAAAGAGTTTTGGTTTTGAGAAAAGGAGAAAAACACAGATTGGATTTTGTACTTGTCGAAGAGTCTTCGCTTTTGCAGGCAGTGGAAGTCAGAGGCGATAATTCGAGAGAAGAAGGGCTGACCCGCATAAGTTCGGAATGGGCGAAGAATGTGGCAGGTCCTACCGGCGGAGTGGAGAGCCTATTGAAAAGTCTCGACGGAGTGTCCTCCAACAACGAGCTCAGTTCGCAATATAATGTGAGGGGAGGAAACTTTGATGAGAATTTGGTGTATGTAAACGATATTGAGGTGTTCCGTCCTTTCCTTGTGCGTTCCGCACAGCAGGAAGGGTTGAGTTTCATCAACTCCGACATGGTCTCGGACATCGTTTTCTCCTCCGGAGGCTTTGATGCGAAATACGGAGACAAGATGTCGTCGGTCTTGGATATAAAATACCGTAAGCCGCAGGAGTTTTCAGCCTCGGCTTCTTTCGGTTTGTTGGGTGCAAGCCTGCATGTGGAACAAGCATTGGGCAGTCGTTTCACTTATCAGTTGGGATTTAGAAACAAAAACACCAAACACCTTATTTCCGCAATGGATACGGAGGGCGATTACTTCCCTTCTTTCAACGATTTGCAACTTTATGCAACGTATGACTTGAATGAGAAGACGGAACTCGCCTTTCTCGGTAATGTAGCTTACAATAAATACGAATTCATTCCCCAAAACAGAGAAACGTCATTCGGTAATCTCTATGAGCTTTTGAAGTTAAAGGTCTATTTCGACGGACAGGAAGCCGACAAATTCTCCTCTTTGTTCGGGGCGTTCATGCTTACGCACAACATTAAAAAGGATTTGCAGTTGAAATTCATTGCTTCCGGATTTGCAACAGACGAAAGAGTGAACTATGACATACAGGGACAATATTGGTTGTCTGAAACAGGCTTGGGATACGGGGACGATGAGGGCTTGGAACGTGGAATAGGAACGTATAAGGAGCATGCAAGAAATCACCTCGTCGCAAACATTTACAATATCGAACATAAGGGACTGAAATACGGCAAAGGCGGCAAGTTGAGATGGGGTTTGAAATATCAGAGAGAACTCATCAACGACAGAATGAACGAATGGAAGATGGTGGATTCGGCAGGCTATACGATACCTTCCAATCCCGATGTGCCGGGAGTGTATGACACGGTAACGCCTCCGGCTTTGCAAAACGTCTTCAAGTCGGACAATGACATGTCTTCCAATCGTCTGACGGCTTATATACAGAGAGATTGGAGCATAAGCACGAAAGCGGGCAAGTGGTTCCTGAATGCGGGAGCGAGAGCTTCTTATTGGGATTTCAATGATGAGGTTTTCTTATCGCCGAGAGCAAGCATAGGCTTTTCTCCTGCCTCAAAAAGAGATTTGTTGTTTCGTTTTGCAACAGGCTTATACGCCCAAAGTCCTTTTTATAAGGAATTGAGAGACGAGACAGGCAGGATAAACAAGGATATTCGCTCGCAAAAATCGTGGCATTTCGTTCTTTCGTCGGATTGGAACTTCACCATGTTGGAACGTCCCTTCAAATTCATCGCATCGGTATATTATAAATACATGTGGGATTTGATACCTTATCGAGTGGATAACGTACAACTGCGATACACTGCCCGAAATAATGCCGTCGGATATGCGAGAGGTATAGACATGAGGCTGTACGGGGAATTCATAAAAGGAATAGACTCATGGTTGACGCTGTCTCTGATGAATACGGAAGAGGATATAGATGGTGATGGAGCAGGATATATTCCGCGACCGACCGACCAATTATACAATATCAACGTTTCATTTCAGGATTATGTGCCGAGAATGCCGTATTTGAGGGTTTACCTCAATTTCAACTACGGAAGCGGTTACCCATACGGGGCTCCGAACTCCGAAAGATACCTTCAGACGAACAGAATGCCCGATTATCTGCGGTGCGACATAGCTTTCACCTTCCGGATAAAGGACGAGAATACGAAATGGGCTCAAAACAATTTCATGAAAGTGTTCAAGAGAATTTGGCTTAACGTGGAATGGTTCAACGTCTTTTCGAGTAAGAACGTGATTTCTTACTTCTGGGTGGCTGATTACTCGAACAAATATTACGGAGTGCCGAATTACCTCACTCCATCGCAGATAAACGCCAAGTTGACGGTGGAATTTTAATTTGAATTGACTTATGAACGAATTGCCTTTGTTTTCCGATTTTTCATTTCGACTTCCCGATTTGAGACAACGACAAATCGTGTTCCCGAACGGAGTATCTCTCGCCTGTTTTCCCGACAAGGATAGCGAGGTCGTGCGTTTGGAATTTATTTTTGCCAATGCCGGCAGCAACAATCAGAAGAAATATTTCACGGCAGCTGCAGCGGCAAACCTTCTTACGGAAGGCAGCGGCAATATGTCGGCGGCAATGATGGCTGATAAACTGGATTATTATGCCGCATACGTGGAAAAATCCACCGACAGGGAGAGTTCATCGGTCGCATTCTACTTTTTGAAGAAATATTCCGCACAAATAATGCCGCTTGTGGAACTTATAATCAAGCAACCGTTGTATGCGGAAAAAGAATTCGACATTTACAAAAGCAAGCAACGTCAATCCGTCGAGCTGAACAGCCGCAAGACGAACATGATTGCCTACAAGAAGTTTTATCAACTTCTTTTCCCTGCGGAAAATCCTCTTTCCGGTTTCGGAAAAGCAAGTGATTTCGATTTGTTGTCAAGAGATGATGTGCGGGAATTCTATGACGAGTTTTACTCTTCAAAGGAGTGCGAAATATCTCTTGCAGGCAATTTCTCGGATGAACTTTTGAAAACATTGGAACAAAACTTCGGTTCGAACGATTGGGGCAAAGGAAAGGTTCATTCCATGCAGGAAGAGCCTGTAACGGCTTTACCGCAAGTCGAAACGGCTTTTGTGCATAAGGATAAGGCGGTGCAGGCGAGCCTCAGGGCAGGAAACGTCTGCATATCGCATAAAGATAAGGACTTCATGCCGTTCAAGGTTCTTGTGGCTTTGTTCGGAGGTTATTTCGGCTCGCGTCTGATGACCAATATAAGGGAAGAGAAGGGCTATACTTACTCGATAGGTTCGTACGTTACCACTTACAGAAACTGTGCCGTGCTTTCCACCCTTGCGGATGTCAAGGCGGAGAAAGCAAAGGAGACTTTCAAGGAAATAGACAAGGAAATAGAGAAATTGCAGAACGAAAGAGTGGAAGAAAAAGAGCTTTGCGTTTTGAAGAATTACCTTTTGGGAGAATGCTTACGGGGATTGGACGGAGTGTTCGACATGGC
>SAMEA104315436__coassemble_991_pt1 | contig 26251 bp, 24 predicted proteins | sample SAMEA104315436__metabat2_low_PE_012 | metagenome-assembled genome bin SAMEA104315436 (sample SAMEA104315436) | gut metagenome | biome: Monkey gut; feature: monkey-associated habitat; material: faeces | place: China | collected 2013
ATTCCAACCATCGAGAGAATAGTGAGCAAAATGGTTACGACCGATGACGAAGAAGAGTTCCGCCTCAAATTCATTCCCACAGGTCTCATGTCGGCTTCCGAATTGAGCATAGAGCCTGCGAAGAAAGAAATAGAATCTTTCTCGAAACGAGTTGTCAGAATGTACGAATTCGTTCCTTCGATGTTCGTAGAGACGGATGAAAAGAAGTTCGAGCAACTTATGGAGAGAACAAAGAAATATGAAGAGATAACCGACAGAATGGAAGTCGAGATTGCCAACTATCTTACCAAGGTAAGCGAAAACGAGTTAAGCCTCAGTGCTTCGCAAGAGGTGAGTGCCATGTTGCGAATTGTCGATAACTTGGAAAGCATAGGCGACAGTTGTTATCAACTCTCCATCGCGATAGAAAGCAAACGCAAACAGAATATATGGTTCTCCCAAGACATGAGGGACAAAGTGCAAACGATGTTCTCGCTCGTGAGAGAGGCCGTATTGGAAATGAATGACAATCTTTCGGAAAACTATCACAGTGTAAACGGTCAAAGAGCTACCGAGATAGAAAACAAAATCAATAATTACAGAGACCAACTTCGCAACGAGCATACGGAAGCCGTGAAGAACAACGAGTATTCCTATCAGACGGGAATATGTTACAGTAACCTGTATGCCCAATGCGAGAAACTCGCCGACTTTGCCATCAATGTAACCGAGGCAATAGTCAAAACCCAAAAGTAGAAAACAAATTTGCTTTACCGAGAATAATGACACAAACGACCAATGCCGTTTGTGTCATTAGTATAACAGGCAGTCCGATGTAGAATTTCTTATGCTGCGTCTTGTTCTACAAATATACGAAAACTATTCCGAAATTACCCCCAAACAAGTCAAGGTATCTTTTAACAACGGGGTAAATCTATGGATACCGATTTCATTCAAATGATCAGCGTCCCTATAGCAAGAATCTGGTAGCGATACAGTCGTATAATTTAAATAAAAGACCGTTTTATCATCCACGTATTCCCGAGCCAAAGAATCCGTCAATTCTCGATAACTCGGAGGAACCCGTTCCATATATTCCGTGGAAACAGGGGCATTGTACAAAATAAGAGACAGATCCCGCTTCTTACATTCCTCTACGATTCGCCCCAACATCTCTTGTTGAAATGAGGATGGCAATAAATAAGCACCCTTATCATCATAGTAATGACGATTGATAATAACGTCTAGTGTTCCCCCGGTCGCCCCTGTGAAAATACGCTCGATCACATTCCTTTTAATCTCAGCTACGCAATTCTTGAACGGAACGCCAAACTCATATGAATACATGACCTCCTTACGGGTTACCGGCGAAACAGCCTCCTGTACCAAAGGTCGCAAATCCTCCCGCTCCTTCAGATGGGGATAAATAGACATATAGGCAGGAAACTCATCTTGATAGGAATCTTCGGCCACGGTAAACGTATGATAACCAAACCCCAATATCACGGTTTTCAAATGGGGAAGGTAAGGCGCTTTCAAGCATAAATCGATATAGGTATTGAAATAATTCTCACTGGATTTAGCGTCATTCCTCGATTTCCCCAGCATATCGGCGGATATCGAATGTAAAGGATGGGAATCTCCCAAAATCAATACCTCTACTTCCGGATCACTCTTGAGGATGGGTACGCTTATATGAAAATAGGAGCGGATCAACAGACAACTAAGCAACCCTAAACATCCTACCACCACTAAATACCGGAATATAGCTATAAAGAACCTTCTCATACTTATCAGAATTGAAAATAAATGAAACCTTGTGGATTACTGGCGTCGAAACCATAGATGATAATCAACAATACCGTATAGATAACATACCGAACCGGAAGGCTCAGGTCCTCTATCATCAACCCATGCGCCTGTTTTCGGCCGATCCATTCCACAATGAACATAAGAGCCGTGAAAAAGAAACATTTCTTCAGCAGGAGTTGCCCGAATCTCAAGCCCACAAGTTGAGGAGCCGAGAATAATGAGGCATTGAACATCCGCTCGAGGTACACATCCGCTTGAGATATATCTTCCGACCGGAACAGAATCCATCCCAATAAGACCAGTAGAAACGTAACTCCCATCTGTGTCAATTCCTTCACAGAGGGAAGGAAACTGTTTTCCGCCACGGAATCTCTATATCTCCTATTTTGACCCAACAATAGCAATGGCAGAAACAACAACGCATGATACGCTCCCCATGCCACAAACGTCCAGTTAGCCCCATGCCAGAATCCACTTACCAAGAAAATAACAAGGGTATTCCGGAAGCTCTTCCATTTTCCGGCCCGGCTCCCCCTAGCGGTATATAGATATAATCCCGGAACCAAGTCGTCAACGATATATGCCAACGCCGCCAAAACTCCGCTATATCCCGGGAGAAATAAGGATACTTAAAGTTCTGCATAAGGTCTATGCCAAATAACCGGGCACAGCCGATCGCTATATCCGAGTATCCGGAAAAATCACCGTAAATCTGTATCGTAAAGAAGAAAGCCCCCAGAAACAAGGTACTCCCATCCAACGTCTGGTAATTCTCAAACACACCGTTCACGAACAAAGCGCAGTTATCGGCAACCACCACTTTCTTGAAAAATCCCCAAAGCATCTGGCGTATACCATCCAACGCCAGATCACAATCGAAATTACGAGGCCGGAGAAACTGAGGCAACAAATGGGTAGCCCGTTCTATCGGGCCCGCCACTAATTGGGGAAGAAACTGATATAAGCGAAGAATGCCACGATATCATGAGTTGCCTTGATTTTACCTTGGTAAACATCAATCGTATAGCTCAAAGCCTGAAACGTATAAAAGCTGATCCCGACAGGGAGCAAGATATTCAACGTCACGTAATCGGCATCCCAGCCCAATAGGTGAAGGACATTTACCAAATTCTCGGTAAAAAAATCAAAGTACTTAAACACACCCAAGATCGAAAGGTTCAGTAAAATATTACCGGCACTTATCCACTTTTGGACCGACCGGTTGCCAGCGCATTTCTCCAAATAGACTCCACTCAAGTAACTGCATAACGACGTAAACAGGATCAGCAGCAAAAAGCGAGAGTCCCACCATCCGTAGAACAGGTAACTAACAGCTACCACAAATAGATTTTGCCACCGCAAAGACTTGAAAACAAACCAGTAACCAAAGAAAACCAATGGCAGGAATATAAGGAACTCTATGGAATTAAATAACATAAATATTTAATTTTCAGACTCAAGAATATGTATCATCAAGGCGCAAAGATAAGGAATATCAAGCATTGACCAATAAATATTTCGTATATTCGTAGAACAAATATCGCATGCCCGCAATGGCTCCTATGCTGCCTCCAATCGTTGCAACAGAAAGCAAAGTCCTTTCGGAAATACGTCTTTTTGATTGTTTCGCTTTTCGTTTGTCCGCTCCGTAAAGCAGAAATGCCAGAATATTGACTGCAACCAAATAACCGGCAATGTAATCCATCATCGGCAAAGTCTTTTATTCAAATACTCTTATTTGGAATTATCTTTCTTTTCCGCCTCCTCGATGAACCAATCCGCATATTCCAGCAAATCGGTTAAAGGATAAAAGCCCTCTTCCTTGGGATTGCTGCCGAGGGAGCAGATTTCAAAGTACTCCAAGTATATTGCAGCATCATATTCTCCCAACATCTCCTCCAAAAGAGAGTAAACAGCCACAAGCAAATCCTCATCGTCTTCCCTGCCGCCCTCCAAGGCAATACGCAAACCCAATTTTCCTTTCTCGTCTTCGCTTTCCAAAGGAAGAAACCAAAGATTTTTGCTGCTCAACCGGTATTTGCCGAAAGTAATGCTCACATTTTTTCCTTTTGCAGGCTTGAAGGCGATGATTTCCCAAAAATCCAATATGGGAGCTTCCTCACAAAGTTCTTCCACATAGCCGAAAAACTCCACATCCCCCTCTGCCGTGAAAGTCAAAGTACGTCCCTTCTCCGTCAAATCGCCCAAAATAAACTCCAAACCCTCGCAATATTTCTTCAAATCACCGTCCAATCGTTTCAACAACTTATCCGCTTCCGCCTTATCCAAGGAATCTATATCCATCAGCAAATCCTTGTATTCCGTAAACGCTTTCCAAAATTCTTCTGCACTCATCAGTCTTTCCGTTTTAGTTGAATAATATCTCTTTTACCTCTTTTATACTATGTGAGCCTCGATTTCCAGCCTCACACCATATTTGTCATATACGGTTTCGATAACCTGCTTTGCAAAAGCCACAATCTCTTTACCCGTAGCTCCGCCGTAATTCACCAATACCAAAGCCTGTTTGGCGTGCATGCCCACATTACCGAACCTTTTGCCCTTGAAGCCGCAGCGTTCTATCAGATAAGCCGCCGAAAGCTTCACACCCTTATTCTCTTTGAACGAAACCAAATTCTCATCTTCCGCTTTCAATCTTTCGAACACCTCTTCGCTTACGGTGGGGTTCTTGAAGAACGAACCTGCATTGCCAAGCACCGTTACGTCCGGCAATTTGGAATTTCTCAAATTCGTAATCATATCGCACATTGCCAAAGGCGTCAAATCCTTCACTTCTTTTCCTTCCAACATTCTTGCAACCGCAGCATAGCCTGTTTGAGGCACGAAATGCTTCCGCAGACGGAAAACAACGGAATAAATCAACTCGTTTCCGTTTCCCTTCTTCCAGCGGGAATAACGGTAATCGAATTCGCAGTCCCTTGCATTCACACTACGCATTTCCCCTGTCGCCATGTTGAAACACTCGACCCGTTCTATGTAATCCGCAACCTGCACACCGTAAGCCCCTATGTTCTGCACCGGAGCCGCACCTACGGTTCCGTAAATGGCAGCCAGATTTTCCAAACCGCAATACATCTTCTCGCAACACCACCTCACGAACTCCCTCCACACTTCACCCGCTGCAACTCTCAGCACGACAAAATCCTCATTCTCTTCCAATACTTCGATACCCCTGTTGCAAACCCTCAAAACGCAACCATCGAACACCTCTTCGGTAAACACCGTATTGCTTCCGCCGCCCAAAATTCTCAAACCGCCTCTTCGAGCATACAATTCCTGCACCATATCGAAATCCTCCGCACCCTTGAACTCCGCATACTCTCTTGCAACGCAGTCTATCGAAAACGTATTGAACTCCTTCAAACTCTTATTTGCTTCCACCATCATATTAAACACTTGAAATACCGTGGCAAAGATACGAATTATTTCCCTACCTCCGCAAAAGCACGAAACAAGTCCGCGGAAACCCATTCTGCTTTGGCGAAGCGGCGTTTCCTTTCCGGCTTTGCAGAGTCTGATTTTCTGTTTTTTGTGAACGGCATTCTCAAACCGGTTTTGTAATGCTTGGTTTCGCATCGCAACTCATTGTTTCGGTATTGGAAGTTTTGCTGAAAGTGCAACATCGGAATATATCGTGAATTGCCGAAAAGCGAGAAAGACAGAGCGGAAAGCAAGTGCGGAATATATGGAGTGCTTGTTTTGTTTGGGTGCAATGAAATAATTTAGTAATTTTGCCGCTTCAAACAGAAATACCGACAATATGAAAGGTATAAGAATAAACCTCTCGTCCGGTTCTCCCTCTCCATTGAAGAAAGGGTTTTGGACAAGGACGCTCGTCATGGCTCTTGCCATCTTCATAGCATCGTTGCTTTTCAAGTTCGTCGATGTGAGTTCCATTTTCTCGGCTGTTGCGGCTGCTTTGGTGATAAGTCTGTTGAATGCTTTCTTGAAGCCGCTGCTTATGTTGATTTCGGCACCGCTCATATTGATGAGCCTTGGGCTTTTTCAGTTGGTTATAAATGCTGTGATAGTTCTTCTTGCTTCGCATTTGGTTAAGGGATTTCATGTGGACGGACTTCTCGATGCCGTGCTGTTCAGCATAGTCGTTACTCTCATAGGCTTCCTTTTGGATTTGCCTCAAAGAGTGAAGAGGATAAAGGACTCTATTTCTTTCGAGGAAAAGGAAGAGGCAGACGATAAAGAGGGTTTTACCGATTATGAAGAGGTGGAAAACGAGGACGAAACCCATGATATGGAAGAAGAAAACAAGAATAAGGATTAAACAAAAAAGCTATTATGCAGGTTTGTCATAAGATAGATGAATTGCTCTCTTGTGTGGATACATTCAAGAGAGAAGGAAAGACAATAGGTTTGTTGCCCACGATGGGAGCTTTGCATGAGGGACATCTCTCTCTTGCGAAAAGGGCAAAGGAAGAGAACGATGTTCTGATATGCAGCGTTTTCGTCAATCCCATACAGTTTAACAACAAAGAGGATTTGGAAAAGTATCCGAGAGATTTGGAAGCCGATGTGGCATTGCTTGACAGTATAGGTTGCGATGTGGTGTTTGCACCTTCCGCGGAGGAGGTCTATGCCGAGGAACCGACGGAGAAATACAGCTTCGGAGCCTTGGAACAGGTGTTGGAGGGACCGCAAAGACCGGGACACTTCAACGGCGTTGCCACGATAGTGCATAAACTCTTCAAATGGGCGAGACCCGACCGTGCATACTTCGGAGAAAAGGACTATCAGCAGATTGCAATCGTCAAAGACCTCGTAAGACAATTCTCCATTCCCGTTCAAATAGTGGAATGCCCTATATACAGGGACGCAGACGGTCTTGCAACGAGTTCGAGAAATCGCAGGCTTTCCGCCAAAGCAAGAAAGATTGCACCGAAGATACATGAAATTCTCCTTAAATCGGCAACTTTGGCAAAGGATATGTCGTATTCCCAAATCAAGAGCTATGTGGAGGGTGAGTTTGCGATGAGAAATGACTTTGAATTGGAGTATTTCGAGGTGGTAGATGCCAAGACCCTTCAACCAATCAGACGTCCGAGCGAGAACGGAGCCGTAGGCTGCGTGGCAGTCTGGTTGGACGGAGTGCGATTGATAGATATACAAAAATATTGATATGAAAGCGTTTTCCGCATTTGCTTCTCTGCTTTTCGTTGCGGCGGTTGCCGTTTCGCAAAGCAGTGTGGAGGAGTATCGTTTCTTCACGGTACCGCAAGCCGACGACTATGAAGGAAAAGTAGTCAGCACGTTCATCGCCCATAAAAGCAACGAACACCGCAGCAAAGCGGTGCTTTACCTGCATGGTTACAACGATTATTTCTTCCAATACCAAATGGGAGACAGCGTCATAGCCCATGGCATGGACTTTTACGCCGTGGAATTGAGAAAATACGGCAGAAGCAAATTGGAAAATCAAACATGGTTCGAGGTGAAAGACCTTTCGGAGTACTACGCCGACATAGACAGTGCGATAGCACGCATAAAGGCGGAAGGCACAAAGGACATTTACTTCCTTGCACACTCGACCGGAGGTTTGATAGCCTCATTGTATTTGAACGACAGACAGGAAGAAAGGAGCATAAAGGCAGCCGTCTTCAATTCTCCTTTCTTGGATTTCAACTTTTCAAAAGTTGTACGTAACGGATTGATACCTACCTTGGCTTTTTTTCGCCCCGTGGCAGGTAAGGTGAAGATATCGCAAGGCAAAAGCCGTGTCTATGCCAACAGTCTTTTGAAAGACCATGAGGGAGAGTGGGAATTCGATACGCTGATGAAGTTTCCCGTTTCCCCATCTGTCAGCATAAACTGGTTGAGTGCCATAAAGAGGGGACACCGCAAGGTTAAGAAAGGACTGAACATAGCCTGCCCGGTTTTGGTATTGAGTTCCGATGCCTCGAACGGCGATGCGGCAACAACCGACAGGGTTTTGAATTACAAGCATATCATGAAACGTGCCGACAAATTGGGCAACAGCATCTGCAAACGCACCATTCATCACGGAAAACACGACCTTGCATTGAGCATAAAGCCCGCAAGGGACGAATTTTACAGGCAGATGTTCGACTTCATTGCCGCTCACTGAGCTTTGATAAGCCTTTGCCTTTGTTTTTTCAGCCTTCGATGTGTATTACTTTCTTGGTTGCGAAAAACTCGTCCTCGAAGTAATCGCTTATGTTGAAGACTCTGTATTTCTTCTTCACCTTCGAGAGTTCCTCAGTCAAGTCTCCGCCTTTCAGATAGAGGATACCGTTCGGCAGGTCGTGATATTGAATTTTTGAAATCCTGCCTTGTGTCCACGGAATGAAGTCCTCGAAAGTCGTAACGGCACGGCTGACTATGAAATCGAACTTTCCCTGCACCGTTTCGGCTCTTGTCTGTTCGCTTCTCACGTTTCCCAAACCCAAAGCCTCCGTAATGGCTTGCACAACCTTTATTTTCTTGCCGATGGAATCGACAAGAAAGAACTTCGTTTCGGGAAACATTATCGCCAAAGGAAGTCCCGGAAACCCGCCTCCCGTACCTATGTCGAGAATTTCGCAATTCGGTTTGAACATGCACACCTTCGCTATTGCCAAGGAGTGAAGTATATGATGTACGAAAAGGTTCTCCGTATCCTTTCGGGAGATAAGATTTATTTTCTCGTTCCATTGCAGGAACTCTTCGCAGAAACGTTCGTACAAATTCAGTTGCTCTTTTTCCAGAAAAGGAAAGTATTTTTTCAGTTCTTCTCTCATGTCTTATTTTTCTATGGTTGTTTCCGGGTACATGCTCTTCCAAAGACCGGCATCGTCCATCAGATACTTCTCGAACCAAGCAAAGATGGTCTTATTCCAAGCAAGGCGTTTCTTATAGTCCGTTATGCCGTGATTTTCTCCCTTTACGCTGATGAACTGAACCTCTTTACCCAAAATCTTCAAGGCATTGTACATCTGAATGCTTTCTCCTATCGGTACATTCGTGTCGGAAGTTCCGTGCAAGAGCAGGAGCGGAGTGTTGATTTTGTCTGCCGAGAAAAGAGGGGAGTGTTCAGTGTAGAGCTTTGCCGCATTCCACGGGTAGGAGTTCGCACTTGCCGCAGCCGAATAGCTGTATCCCCAATAGCCTTCTCCCCAATAAGAAGTTATGTTCGATATTCCGGCATGAGAGATTGCCGCCGCAAAAATATCGCTTCGGCTTATAAGGTATTGGGTCATGAATCCGCCGTAGCTTGCTCCCATGCAACCGATTTTATCCTTGTTTATGAACGAATGTTCCTTGCAGAAGGCTTTCACGCTTGCTATTATGTCGTCAGCCGTGCCTTCTCCCCATGAGTTGACGTGCCTTGCGGCAAATTCCTGTCCGTATCCGATTGTGCCGGATGGGTTGAGAACATAGACGACAAAGCCTCTCGCCGTATAAAGGTAAGGACTGTAACGGGAATTGAACGTTCTGTCGCTCGGTAATGTGCCTCCGTAATAATAAACTATCAAAGGATATTTCTTTTGCGGGTCGAAATCGCTCGGCAAATAGTATCTGCCCTCGACCGTTCCGCTTTTCGTCTTGTTGTTCCATACTTCCATTCTGCCCAATGCCCAACTCTCGTATTCTTTCTTTTGAGGGAAATAAATCTCACGGCTCTTTCCCGAAGCATACTCGAACAAACGGTCGGGCTTATCGTAGTTCTGTCCGATGAAAAGGCTGAGAGAACCGTCCTCTGTACAAGTGTATGAACTCACGACGTCGCAAGGCAAAGGCAGTTTCTCCACTTTGTTGTTATTCTTCGGGTAAAAGGCATAAATGTTTACGGAATCTTTGTCCGTGCAAGTCAATATCACCCTGTCTTTCTTTATCTCGAAGTCGTTTATCGAGGGATTGAAATCAGCCAACACCGCTTCCGCCTTGCGGTTTTGCCTGTTCCATGAAAGGATTGTCTTTTGAAAAAGGTTGGGTGTCTGATTTCTCTTCACCCTTGCCGCAACGGAGTTGAACGCCTCGCAGGAAGCAAGCAGCAAAAGGGTGTTCTCGTCGGCGTACTTAGCATTCTCCACGAAAGCATCGGTGAACAAAGTGTCGAGAGTCATGGTTTTGAGATTCAACTCGTAGAAGCTGCGATACAAGAAAGGTCTTTTGGTATAATCCTCTTCGCCAAGCGATATAAGCAAACGCTCATCATTCCAAATATCACACAAAGCCACCCCGCGATGAGAAAATGTCAACCTTTGCAAACTCTTATTTCCCAAACGGTAAAGCCATAAATCGCTTCTATCACGCCAATTTGCATCCGCCCTGTCTTCCGGAGAAAGTAAGCGATTCAAATCCTCTTTCTTTTTTGCGAACTTCTCACTTACCGAAACGATGAAAGCCTGTTCGTTATCCAAGAATTTGATTTCGCCATACGGCACATTTTCCGCCACGACGCTGCTTTCCATTGTCTGCGGATTGAAAACAACCAAACTGTTGCAGCCGTTTATCTCCTCCGTGTGGTAAAGCAAATCGCTCTCAGGCAGCCAAGCCGTATGGAAATGCTTGTCGCTTTCCATCAAGAGCCTGTCTCCATCTGTGCTTCTCAGCTGCCAAGCCCATCGGTTCCTGCCTTGTTTGTCCGTATCGTAGAATTTCAAAAGGTAGTACTTCGCATTGGGAGACAATTCCACCGAATAAAGATGTCTGCCGCCCAACATCGCCTCCAAGGACAAGGCTTGCTTCGCTTCCATTGGCTTCGCCTCCGCATGTTCAGCCTCATACAGGAGTTTCAATTCGCTGTCCTTGCCGCATGAAAGAGCAATACATATATCATAAACACCGCTCTCGTACTCTCCCTCGAAGGTGAGAGTATCCTTTCCGTCGTTTTTCTTATCCTTTTTCCCGATGGCGAAATCCGCCTTTAAGGCAGAAGAAGCAATAATCGAGAACTTGATGTTTTCCTGCTTGGATACAAAGAGTTTGAAACCTGCTGCGATAATCTTCCTGCCCTCACCCGCTTCGTTAAGACGAAAGAAACCTGCTTCATCGGCACGAATGCTGCGAATGCAGTCCTTGTTGCTTCCGGCAAAAGCGAAATCGCTCAAAGCGTCGAAGCCCTTGCCGTTATTATCCGTTGAATCCAACATTATCGGAAGCACAGCCGTATATTCGCCGAAGACGTTCAACTCTTCCACAACCCTTTGTCCGAAAACGCTCAGCATGCTTACGCATGACAAAAGCAACAAACATAATTTTTTCATATCCGTTGAAATTTACCGATTTGCAAAGGTATGGATTTTTTCGCAAAGCCGACGAAGCCGATACGGCAGGTGGATTGTAGGCAGTATGAATGCTTCCGGCGAAATGCCGAAAAGAATTTTTTATTACGCCGCTTCGTAAAATTCTTACGCCGTTTCGGTATTCGGCTGTTCGAGAAAGACTTGGAAAAGAAGCCCTACTGCACGTCTGTTTGTTCGAGACGGCGGAGAAGTTCCTCGGTTCTGTCCTCCACCTCGTGCAGTCTTTGCTTGCAAAAGGCTATGAGTTCTTCCGCACGCTCGATTTTCAGTTCCAACTCGTCTATCTTGGTCTCGCTGTTCTCCAAACAGGCTGTGATTTGCTTCAATTCTTCGTATGCTTCTTCGTAATTCTTCGGTGATTTGCTTTCCATCTGCTTTCTTTCTTGTTATTGTATTACGGAAACGAGTTCTCCGTCGTGAAATCTTGTCTTTATCTTCTCGCCGCTCTTCAAATCGGGCTTGTCGGTCAGCAGTTTGTCGTTGTGATACGTCAGAGTGTAGCCCTTTTGCAGCAGAAGGGCAGGGTGGAGCAGGCCGATGTACTTCTCGTTCATGCGGATTTTCTCTTTTTCGGCTTCAAGCCTGTTGCGGGTTCTCATCGTCAGCAGGTTTTCAGCCTCTTTGATGTTTTGTTCCGCCTGTTTGTAGAATGATATTATATAGTCTGCCAAGTCGGTCGGCGTTATGCCGTTGTGCCATGCCGTTTGCTCGGCAACGGTAAGGTTGGTAGCATGCCCTATTCCGGTCAATACGGGCAAAGGACAAAGGCTTATCGCCCGGCAAAGGCGGTAATCGTTGTAGCAACTCAAGCCTGCGTCGCCTCCTCCGCCTCTTATGATGAGTACTGCGTCGAAGAAGTCGCTCACAATGTTGATTTTGTCGAATATATCGAGCATATTGCTGACGGCTCCTTCGCCTTGCAGAAGCGAAGTGAAGAGATGATGGAATATTTTGTACTTGGGCGAGTAGGCATTCAGTACGTTGAGAAAATCATGATAGCCCTTGCTGCTTGTAACCGATATGACGGCAAGGCTCTTCGGCAGCGAGGACAGAGTGCGACGTTTGTTCAACTCGAACAAACCCTCTTTTTGCAAACGCTCCACACATAAACGTTTCTCCTTTTCCAATTCCCCGAGAGTGTAATTGGTATCTATGTCCGTTATTCTCAGGCTCAAACCATAGAATTCGTCGAACATTATGCAGACACGGCACAGGACGTTTATGCCGTCGCATAAATCTCCGAGAGAGCAGGCAATGAATTTCTCGCGTATTCGTTTCAAGTCGGCGTTCCAGATAACCGACCGCATTTGAGTGCTTATCCTGTCCTCGTTCTTTTCTATCAAATCGGGAAAAGCATGACCGCTGTAAGGGTAATAGTTCAATTTGAGCATTTCTGCCCTGACCCAGAAGAATGAAGAGTAGCGATCGTTCAGCGTTCGCTTGATACTCGATGCCACTTCCGAGAGAGAGAACACCCTTTCGCCGAGGAATTCGTTGAATATCGACATATCGTTTTCGTCTTTTGCCGCTTAAAGAAAAGAAGGAGGCAGATTACTGCTCCGCCTCCCTCATACATAAAATGAAAATTTAAACAAAGAATTCGGCATTTGCCGATCGATTTACTCTGAAATCTGCTTCAAAACCCTTGCAGTGAACTCTTTCTCTATTGCTTCTGCCTTATCCACAATCGCCTGACCTTTTGCAATGATGTCTTTGACGAAAGCTTTGTCGTTAAGGCTGGAACAATTTATTTGCATGTTCATGAAAGCTCCTATGCAGGCAGCTCTTGCACATAGAATGCCGACTGCGGCGTCTGTAACGGAATTAGGATTTCCGGTTTCTACCATTGCCTTGCATACATCGAAGACTTCAAACGATTTGCAAAGCGTTCTGTACGGTACTTCTATGGCATATTTCGTTGCGGCTTGGATTGCTTCCGTTCTCTTGGCTTTGTCCTCGTCTGTTTTCTTAGGCAAGCCGAGTGCTTCCATAATCAGGTTGAACGAATGAGTGTCTTCATCGACCAAGAAGAGCAATTCGTCCTTTATTGCCTGACCTTTTTCAGCCACTTTGGAGAACTCTTCCCATCTTTCGTCCCAACCTGCCTTATGAGACGACAGATTGGCAACCATTGTTCCCAATGCTGCTCCCAATGCTCCCATGTAAGCAGATATGCTTCCGCCACCCGGAGCAGGGCTTTCCGAAGCCGTCTCGTTGGCAAAGCCTGTGCAGGTCATATCGACAAGTTTCTTTGCAGTCTTGTCCTCTATCATGTACTCGATAACCTTCTCTTGCGGATTGAAAGGCTTCAAATCGTCCAATCCCATGGACTTTACGGCTATCTTTATCAACTCGGCCTCATCTACACCCAAGGAACGTTGTTGTTTTGCAAGGTAATATTTTCCTGCATCTATGAGTGTTTTCTTCGGAACGAGACCTACGATTTCCACACCGGTAACTCTCACGCCTCTTGCGGCAGCCTTGGCACATACTTCATCGAAGCAGATATGCAAAGGTGAAACATTGGCGTCCGTGATGTTCATCGAAACCTGTGCGATGCCGTATTCTTCGATGAACCAACCTATTGCCTTTGTTCCTTTCAAAGTTCCGGGAATCATTATCGTCTTTCCGTTTTCGTCCTTCATCGGTTTGCCGTTAGGCTTTCCGCCTTCTCTTTGCGGACGACCCTTTTCACGAACGTCGAACGCAATGGCATTGGCTCTTCTTGTCGAAGTGGTGTTGAGGTTGTAGTTTACCGCCAAAAGGAAATCCCTTGCACCCACAGCCGTTGCACCGCTCTTTGCCACCTTTTCGCACCATGCGTTCGGTCCGAAGTCCGGTTTCCAATCCTCTGTAACGATTCTGGCACTCAAACCCTCGTATTCGCCCTGACGACAAGAAGCAAGGTTCTTTCTTTTCGGCTCGAAAGCTGCCGATTCGTAACAATAAACAGGAATTTCAAGCTCTTTGCCTATTCTTTCGCCCAAAGTTCTGGCATATTTCACCACTTCCTCCATGGTGATGTCGGCAACCGGAATAAGCGGACAAACGTCCGTTGCACCGAAACGCGGGTGGTCGCCGTGGTGATTTCTCATATCGATAAGCTCTTGGGCTTTTTTCACCAAGCGAAAAGCCGCTTCGCAAACGTTTGCAGGCTCTCCCACGAAGGTGATTACCGTTCTGTTCGTCGAAGCACCCGGATCCACATCGAGGAGCTTCACTCCGTCAACTTTCTCAACCTCGGCAACAACCTGATTGATGATATTCATATCTCTACCCTCGGAAATATTGGGTACACATTCGATTAGCTGTTTCATCTTCAAAATCGATTTTGTTAGTCAATAATATTTTGCAAAGGTCGTAAAAAAAGCCCGAACCGCAAAATCGAACTGCAAATATAAGATGCCGTTCCGACAAAATGAAACGGCGGAAGGATTTTTTGAGATGGCGTTTTATTTTCGTGGAATGCCGAAAAACGTCGGAAAGAACTGTTTGGAAGTGCTTTGCCAAGTCTTCCGAGAGTTTGGAAGGAGTTGGCTTATCGGCTCTTGGGGCAAGTTTACTGAACAGAAAGGTTTTGTATTCGTGCGATGTTGTCGGAGGGATGTATGAAGAGATGCAATGACGGATAAGGTAGGGAAAGCAAAAGAATGGAAATGAGCGATGGGGTGGGAAATCAGAAAATCGTTTTGAAAAGATGAATGAGGACGAGTATGTTTGTGGCGTTGAAGAGTATTGCCCAAAGGAGGGGCGGGATACGGGTGGTTTTACCGAGTATGGCACAGTCGCCGCTTTTGGAGGGATTGAGCAGTGAGAGTTGCAGGATATGGAGGCAGGCGGCGGTGTTGTCCGTTGCGATTACGGAGAGGCAGATATAGTATATGTATGTGTTGACTGCGGTAGGTATAGGAAGGAGGTACAGCAGCAGGTTGAGTGCCGCAAAAGCTGTCGTCCAGACAAGGGAGTAGGTGTTTCGCATGTATAGAAGCAGGACGGCGAAGGCAAAGATGGCAATCAGAAGAAAGCCGATTTCCGTGTGGTGTCGCTCCATCATGTCGAGCATAAGCAAGGGTAGGAGGGAGCATGAGACATAGCCGGCAAGGGCGACGAATACCGTTTTCAGGCGATTGCCGCTCAAACTCTTGCAGCTGCCCTCGGCGGTGGGTTCCAAACGGATTTCTTTCACTTTGTTCCCGACGAGCAGTGCCGTCAAGGCATGGGCGGATTCATGAAAGAATGTGTTCATGCTTCTTAACCATAATCCCAAGGGCTTGGTGTACATCAGCACCAACAGCACCATTGGTATTGCCACTCTGAAAAACAACGGTATGTTCTGCATTCTTCTTTTTGGTTTACGAATAAAGGGAGCGACATGCTCCCTTGTTTGTATTATACGGTCTTTTGCCGTTTTGTTTCAGCCTTTCGGAATTTTCTTTCGACCTTTCGATATTGTTATTTCGGTAATTGGGCTCCGTATCCCGACATTGCTCCGAAGAGTTTCAAGGCTTCCTGCCAAGGGTAACGGTTGGCGAACATGGTACCTTCGCTTGTCATCGTGCCTGTCATGTTCAAGCCCATTGCCTGACGGAATGTGTTGGCGGAGGAATTGTAATCGGCGTTGTAAGACTCCTTGTATTCCAAATTGATGAAGCCTTCCAAGTATGCTTTGTCAATCTTTCCGTCGAACACTTTGGGGTCGGTAAGCGATTTGTTGCCCTTTGTTCCTGCCAACTGTTCAATATCGTCAAAGTCATTGCATTTTACTCTTAACAACATGCCCCCTCCGGGGAGTGTAAGGTCTGTCTGACGGTTGAGGAAGAAGATATTGTCATTGACATAGTCCTTTCTCAAAGCCTCGCGGTTCTTATCCGAATCTATATGCGTACGATCCAATCCGGAGAAGACGGAACAACCGATGATGTTTCTTTCTATGGTGTTGCAAGTGCCGGGTTGCATTCTGTAACCATAGCCCATGCTTGCAAGGTCTTTCAATCTCGACCATGTGAAGAGCATGGTGTTGTTGCGTATCGTTACAGGGGTCATCACCTTCGGGTCGGAACCGCGAACGTCCATTGTTGACATACGCACATTGACGAATATGCAGTTTTCAACCGTAAGAGAACCCGCTTTCAACAAGCCGAGTATAGCATAATTCGGAGCATTCAGAAAAGCACAGTTGCGAATTATAATATTGGTATTGTTCAAAACACCTTTCTCACCGTTGAAGTAAATCTGTGAGGATTCTTTGGTGAATGTCTTTTCGTTCAAGCCTTCGCCGCCTACGCCCTCCGTGCCTATTGGATTCATTTGAGCGGATTGCACACCTTGCGGCTGACCCTTGCCGTTCTTATTATATGAAACAGTATTACCTCTGTCGATAATCAAACCGTCCAAAACCACCTTGTCGTTCGGAGCGACGATGCTCGTAAGTGTGATTGTACCCTTTAAGGTGTGCGAACCGTTCGATTCCGGTGTCGGTTGAATCATTGTTCTGTATGTCAAGATGTCTCTCTTGGAGAAGTCCGAACTATAACCGCCCATGATGGTTACCGGCTTGGTGATATTGATGTTGCCGCAATTAAGCATACCATAATAATTTCCTTCTGCAACCATGATTACAGAGCCTGCAGGTGCTTCGTCCAAGGCTTTTTGAAGGTTTTTGTAAGGAGAAGCCTTGCTGCCGTCGTTGCGGTTGTTGCCGTTATCCCGACTTACATACACCGTCTTTCCGTTGCCTGACACGACAGCCTTGTATGCCATTCCGACATTGCTTCCCGTGGATTTGGCAGGTTTGTTAGATGCATCGGAAGACTTCTCCGTCGATTTTGATGACTTCTCGGCAGAGGTGTCATCATCTTCCAAAGCCTTGGCAACCTTGTTTACTTTTTCTGCCGCATTTTTAAGTTTGTTCAAAATCTGTGCCTCCGCAGTGCCTGCAAGCAATACCGCAGCACAGATACATAATACTTTTAGTTTTCTTGTCTTCATGTGTAATTTGTTTAAGGTTAAACTTACTTTCAGTTTGCAAAGATACATCGAATTTGTGATTTAACCAAACTTTTGTATATGTTGGAAGTAATCTAACCCTGTTTTCTCGCTTAAACTCTTGAAAGCACAGTCGCTTCACCTTAAAAATAGCACAAGAAATTTTATCAAACCTCATCGACAAGTTTTGTCGATATGCGGAATTTTCAAATCGTTTCTATCGTAATAGTCTGTTTGTTTTCCGTAAAGCAGGATATGCGTTTTTTTTTTCGATCACAATCGAATGATTGAACAAACGCCGCAAAGGTACAAACAATTCGCAGCCCCGCAGCCTCTTTCGTTTCAGGAAACAGGTGAATTTGCTTTATCATCTTCGCTTTGCGAAAAGTTTTGCACAGTTTCGATTGCAAGCGTTTTTCGCAAAATATGTCGCTATGTGCGGAAAAGTGTGATAAAGAGCCGTATATTCGTGCGGAAAAATGTAACTTTACTACGTTTATTCGTGCGAAAAAATGTTGTGATGAGAAGAACAGACCGCTTTATGCGGTCGGGTGTTGGTTGTAATCCGATGAACAATTTCATGTTCTATCTTAAATACATTTTGAAAAGTAAGTAAGCCATTGCTGTTGTTTTCCGGCAGGGTCTTTTGAGACTTTCCTGTTAAAGTCCGATGAAAAATCCTTGCTTGAAATTTGCATATCCGTTGAGAAGTTGTACCTTTGCAGACTGAACGGAGCAATCCGTTCACATTGATTTGTTAATAAGCGAAGCGTTAGTGTGCTTCTTCTACATCTGAAAACCTAGGAAATTTTCAAAACTTGTAGAGGGAGGCACAGCGGGTTCACGCCACAGGCGTGGAACTGCTGTTGTTTTTCTATTACTACTACAAGTTGGGTTTTCCTAGGACCTTCAGATGTTGGTATTCAAGCAGGTGGTTCCACGCTTCCTAATTGTTGTGTTTGAATATTAACGTTCCCCCGGAGCCATCGGAACAAGCGAAAACATACAATAAAATGGGAAAGAAAACGCCCTTTCAAATCGTTTGTCTGCTTGCCTTCGGTGCATTTGCGGCAGTCAGTTGCTACCTTACGGTAGAGAGTATCCACCTTTCACTTCCGAGTGTGCCGCGATGGTGCTTTTGGATAGCCATCGTCGGGCTTTATGTCCTGACTTCCTACGGAACGAAGATGATTATGGACAGCTTTAATAGAAACATAATTATTGATAAGCGAGGAGCAAAGCTTGTCGGAGGACTTATTATTGTTCTTATAACGTGGTTGCTTGTCTCATTTCCTACGAATGTCCATTCGCTTTTCTATGATAAGATGGCAAAACCGACTGCCAAGAGCGAACAACTGTACTTGATAAACCAGTTCAAACAGTTGACCAACGAGGAAACGGCAATCGGAAAGTTCAATGAAGATTTTACAAAGAAGGCAGAAAAGGTGAATGCTGCAAAAACGGCTCTTGAAGCAGAGATAGAACACCCTGAACGCCCCGGCGTGGGAGACCAAGCGGAGAGATGTTTGCAGAAAGTCGAGAACGAATTGGGTGTAAAGGTTGGAACAATCACCCGTCTTTCGCATATAGGACGCAGCCAAAGGGAAATAAACACCGCAATCAAGTTTTACTCCAATCAGATAGCCACACAACTGAAAATACAATCAGAACAGCAGGCTCAACAGTTGGCAAGCCATTTGAAGAACTTCCGAAAAGAAGCGGGAGAACTGAACACTCAAATCGCCAACATGAACGCCAATATATCGAATTTGGATAATCCGGAATACGACGAGGAAAAGACCTTGGCTCAATCCCGTCAATTGATACGAACAGCCGCAGGAACTCTTTCCGCAAAGGGTATCAAGGACGACTACAAGGGATACCGTTCGGAAAGATTGACCAACGTCACGGAGGTATGGACAGACCTGTTCAAAGGAGAGTTTAAAGGTAAGGACTACGGCTTGATTTATTGGATACTTCTCTCCTTGGTCATCGACCTTGCGGCTTTCTGCTTCTTCAATGTGGCATTCAAAGAGAAGGATTAGTGCAAACAGAGTAATAACATCAAAAATAAGATAATGGCAAATTTCTTTGATAACGACGAACGTCCTACTGCCACAGAAGAGGTAAAGGAAGAGCAGAAGGAAGAGGTACAAAATGTCCAAAATGAAGAACCTTCGGAAGAGGAAGAGATTGTAAACGATTACGGACAGGAGGAATCGCAGACAGAGGCGGCAACCGTGATGAAGTCATACGGTGATTTCAATGACATAAGCGTTACTGTCTCAGACCGCAAAACTCCTATCGTCATATTGTTCGGTCCTCCTTCATGCGGAAAAACGATGACGCTGATAAGGTTGTCCCGATTTCTGAAAAATATTCAAGGAGGTTCTTATATGGTGAAGCCAATTCGCACATTCCGTCCGAGCGATGACAAGGACTATGACCTGATGTGCAACGAATTTCCTCAAATGCTGAATAGCGACAATGCTGCCAAAGGTACAGATAAGATGTCTTTCATGCTGGTGAGTGTAACCCGCAATGCCGGAGAGCCTGTCTGCCAAATCTTGGAAGCTCCGGGCGAATTGTATTTCGACCCCAACAAACCTAACGACGACAGTCCGCGATACCTTAACAAGATACAGCAGATGCCTAACCGCAAGGTGTGGGTTATCCTTTTGGAACCGGATTGGAAAGAACCCGAAGACAGAAAAAACTATGTCGATAGGATAAAACGATTGAAAAGCAATATAAGTCCGAAAGACAGAATAATTTTTCTCGGCAATAAGGTGGATAAGGCAGATGAGTTCATCGAGGCACAAGGCGTGGTGAACACGGATAAGTACAGAGAACATCTTTCTTCTCTCGATGGTAACGGAGGATTGTACCCGGGTTTGTTCAATCTCTTCAAGGAGAACCGCCCCATCATCAGTTGGTTTAAGCCGTACAGTTGCGATTTCGTACCTTTCATGACAGGCATTTACACAGAAGCAAGCCAAGGCAGGAAGTTTGATGAAGCCAACGACAAATATCCTGCCCGACTATGGAAAACGATACTCAAAAACGTAGGCAAGTGATGGAGACAAAAGATATGGCAATCGCAATAAGCGGTGTGCCAAAAGGACAGGATTTCTATGGAGACGAGCCGGTGGCAAATTATGCCAAAGGCTTATATCGCCCAGACTATACCTTGGCAAAACACAATCTGTTTATCATAAACGTAAGAGAGGAAGAAGGCAAATACTACTTCTATTACAGCTACTTGATACCCAATACATCGGATAGCGACAAACGCAGCGGAGGTTATTTCGCTCTTACCCTCAAAGTGAAGGAGCATTACTGCGAAGACCTTTCGCGTCTATATCAACTATTCAAACAGGGTTGCGACAAGAAGGTTACAGAAGTTTTCCTGAATAAGGACAAGAAGTTCCTTATCAACGCCTTTGCCTCACGGAAAGACAAATGCGAAGAGTTGATCAAGCTTTTCAAGCAACGGCTTGCAAGCAATTTCAGCGGCAGCTTCACCAAATTGGAAAACAATTCGGGCAAAATAAAGACAGACGGCTCAACCTTGCAACGTCATGTGTCGGAAAACGGTTGCGATTTGTATTCCGATGAATTGTTCGCTTGCGGAAATGTATCCCTTGCTCCCGAAATTCCAAGAACAATCTCTCGAATAGTACCCTTGCAAAAACAACTCGACAATACGAAACTCCGACTTGAAAACACCTCCGATGAACTAAAACGAACAACTGACGAACTAAACCGATACAAAGAGGAAAACGAAAATATGAAACAGCGAATCGATGAATCGAAACGGGAAAACGATAAATTGAAAGATCGTCAAAAAACATTCTCCGAAATAAACGAACGGTTGAAAGAGGTGGAAAACTCTTGCTCCGAGATGAGAGAAGCCATGAAATCTATCATGCCGGATTACGAAAGCATGGGGCAACAGCGTCGGAAAAAAGAAAATCCGGTGGATCAAGGGGTGGCAAAATTCAAAAAACGGATTTCGGGACATAAAAAATGGTGGATAATAGGAGTATTATTGGTATTCGGTGTATTATTATTTTGGATTTTTTATCCTTGCGATAAAGCTGGCGGAGGCAACTCCGGCAACACGGATAGCTCAACAGAAACAGCCACCGAAGAGTCGGCACAGCATACATCGCATTCGATAGACTTTGAACTTGGGGATACATCGGTCGTCTCCGATACGGTATTACATGCCGGCGATACCGTCGTTTTTACTCTGAAAAAAGATGGAAGAGAATATAATGACAGAGGAAAATGGGCTGCCGATGGCTTTTCACTGCTCGACAATAGTGCAGGATGCAATCACCGTGTCATAGTAGATAATAAAGACACGGCAACGATTTCATTTACTCCTGAAAAGGATACCGTGAAATACAGAATGTGTTTTCCGATAAGAAAGGAATAAACCATGAAGATGAAGAAAACTCTTTTCCGGTTCATAATATTGGCGGCGGAACTTTTGCTCGGTTCTTGCGGCGGGAAAGTATCGCCTCCGCCTCCGCTGGAAGTTTATGACGAAGAAGCCTTTTCGGGAACCGGAGTGGATATTCCTTTCGAGGTTTACGGGAACGTCAGATATGTGAAAGTGAAAGTCAACGGAGTGGAGATGGAAATGATATTCGACACGGGTGCAAGCGGCGTGAGCCTTTCTCTGACCGAAGCAATCTTTCTTGCCAAGCAGGGAAAGCTTACGAAGGACGACTTTCTCGGAAGCACTAATATACAGACGGCAAACGGAGAAGTAAGCGAAGGAATGGTCGTCAATCTGAAAGAAGTGGAGTTGGCAGAAGGGCTTGTCGCAACAGACGTAACGGCAATAATAGTCGGCAATCTCGACGCCCCGCTTCTCTTGGGCAATTCCGCACTTAAAGACATCGGTTCCTTTGAAATAGACGATGAAGCAAAAGTGATAAGGTTCAACAAATAAGAAATGGTACAATGAATTGCAGCATAGCAGTTTCGATAGGCGACTTCTGGCAAGGCGACAGCTTTCCCGAGGACTTCGTCAAGGAAATAAAAACCGAGAAACTCGATAGCGAGTTTGTATTCTGCCAAAAACGGGAAGGAGATTTGATGTACTACTCATGGAGTTGGCGGAACGAAAAAATCAGCAGTAGCATATTCGCATGCTACAACGGCTTCATGATAGACCTTAACGAAAATGAATGTTTCCGAAAAATCGCATCTGATTTGCAATATATAGCCCTTGGTGACAGGAAAACAGTGCTTCCGAGAGCCCAAAACTATCTTAGAACAAGCATTAAACTGATACCGCTTCCCATTCTTAGTTACGAAAAACCGGCAAGAAAGAAAACATTTCCGAAGTTCGACGCCAATGAATTGAGCAAATACACCGATACGAACTCAACTGCATTCGTAAGCAAAACCGGCATATTTGAGAATGAAGCCCCCGCAAGGGAAAAAGCTTCACTTGGATTTTCGGAGAAAGGTCGAATAGGCAGAGGTTTATATTGCATTGCCTCTGTTATTCTGTTGATAGTTGCACAACTTAGTGGTATTATTCGTAGTATTATTGATGATATAGGTAATTCTGCAGTAGTTGTAGTGTTATCGTTATTATTATTCTTATTATTATATGTTTGGTTTTGGTGTTGGTTTTGGTGGATTTTGCAAGCAATCAAACGGTCGCATGATATAGGGCATAACGGTTGGTGGATACTTATACCGTTTTATACTTTCTACCTCCTTTTCGCCAAAGGAGAGCAGAAGCCGAACCGATACGGCAATCCCGTATAGTTGAAAACAACTTCACCTGCGTCTTCCAAGTCTTACGAATTTTTCGTAAGACTTGGAGGATATTGTATTCGCATCATTCTCTGCTGAAATTGCCGATGGTAAGGTTTACTCCTTATCGCAAAAATTTGCGTAGGGCAGAATGAAATTGCCGAAAGCTCCGGCTAACTCGACAAATGTGTTTGATTTTGCTTGAAATACTTGGCTATTTGTGGCAAAAGGCGTAAATTTGCATTCTGATTGCAGAAATGCAGGCAAAAACCGGAAGAATATTTGGTTTGATATACTACTATGATTATTGATTTTTCTATTTCAAATTTCCGTTCGATAAGAGAAATGCAAACTCTCTCATTCGAGGCAACCAATGACAAACATTTGGAAGAGTACTTTGTCATAAAGGTTGGCAAATACAGATTGTTGAAGATTGCAACAATTTTGGGAGCAAATGCTTCAGGTAAAAGCAATGTTTTGAAAGCATTCTATATGCTGCGAGAGTTGTTGCTCGAACCTTGTCAAAATAAGGAAAGTTCGATTGATTATGACAAATTTGCATTAGATGAAGAGTGTTTACAACGCCCCTCTGTCATGAAAGTGAACTTTATCGTAGGCGAATCCAAGTATATGTATGAAGTTGAGTTCGACAACAGAGTGGTTTATCATGAATTGTTGAAATGTCAACCGTTCGACGCTTCGAGAGAGCATTTGGTGTATGACCGCAGTACGAATAAGGAAAGCCTTGTGGCATCGATAAAATGGGGTGAGAGGTATCGCTCTGTGAAAAACACCGGAATTTTGTCGGGAAATCTTCTTCACAACAGAACACTCTTCGGAGCATACCAAAACAGCAATGTCGATATTCCGTGGATAAAAGAAATCTTGGATTGGATAAGGTCTTATTTTATGCCAATGATAACAGCATCGAGAGAACAAAGGTTGATGCAGTATGTAAGTCGGAGTGTTTTGAAAGGTGAAATTGGTAAACAGGATTTGCTTCGTCAGATTATCAAAGCCGATGTCGGCATTAACAACATCGATATCGAAGAAAAGAGAGAACCTCTTGATACAGATTTGGTGAATGCAATATTGCATTACGACAAAGCTCCGGCAGAATTAAAACAAAAAATCCGAACAGACCCCACAAGCACAATCGTAGATATTCGCATGAGCCATACCGGTTATCAGAAAGCTGTGCCGTTCGACTATTCGCAAGAGTCGGGGGGAACACAACGCTATTATGAATTATCCGGTCCGTTATTGGAGTTGATTGGTGGGTCTCATTTCCTTGCCATTGATGAGTTGGAATGCAGATTGCACCCCGACTTATACGAACATTTTGTTTTGACTTACATTAAAAATGCAAAGCGATCGCAGATTGCTATTACCACCCACATGAGAGAATTTCTCAGAGATAAGGATACATTCAGAGATGATGCAGTTTGGATAACCGAGAAATCGGATAAGGGTGATACCAATCTTTATTCGCTTGCCGACTTTGACACAGACAGCCTTCGCAAAGAGAACAGTCGCTATAACTTTTATAAGGCAGGAAGATTCGGAGGAATACCTCGTCTTGGAGATACATACGTTCAAATATCAAATGTTTCGCAAGATGAGTAGAGCAGCAGGTACGAAGAAGGTAAGTAAAAATTCCATTTGTGTCATTATCGATGGCGAAACCGAAAAATGGTATATTGAGAAAGTAAAAGAGCATTACCCGAACAGGAATATGAAAGAAACGAGTATTCAACCGAAATTACTGCATGAGAAAACCGTGAAAGACCTCTTCGATTTCGCCGAGGAGAAGATTGAAGAAGATTATAGCAAGGTCGTGCTGATTCTTGATATGGATACTGTTTTGAAAGATAATAAGGAGTTTGAGAAGTTCAAAACCTATTTTGGAGCATATCAAAAGTCGCTTGCCGGCAGTTTGAACCGTAGAAGTAAATATAGTTGGATGCAAAACCTGTTACTTGTAGTAAACAGTCCATGCCTTGAATTTTGGTACTTGTTGCATTTTTGCAAGACCACCAAGTTCTATTCGGATTACGATGACTTGAAGTCCGACTTGATAAAGTGCAAACTATTCGAGAATTACGACAAGAGCGAAAGGTATTATATGAACTATCCCGATATATTCACCAGACTTGGAGGCGTTGACGGAATCGAACGGGCTTGTCGCAATGTCATGCCGTTCGCAATCGATAAAGCAAAAGAGCAAGGTGTTTCGGAAATGAATAAATTCTTTCAACTCTTCAAAGAACCGGAATAAAGAGAAGTAGGGAGAAAAAGCAATCTTGGAGGAATGATTGTTTTCATTCGCCTGTGCTATTGTCGAATTGGCAAAACAAGAATATATACATCATTATTTCCTTAATAAGGAAACAAGAGTATGAAAAGAGAATTTCGACGGAATTTTTTCGTGTTTTGAGGTGATTTTCGTGCAAAACGGCACTTTCAAAATGATAAGAAGATTGCCTCGAATGAAAAAACGGCGTTTTTTCGCAAGAAAACGAAGTCTTTTGACTCGAAAGACTTCGTTTTAGCATTGCTAACTCTTCGTTTTCTTGAAAAAAGACGGCGTTTTCTTACCATCAAAATGCCGTCTTTTTCCGGTCGGTTTTCGATATGTTTGCAAAATGTTGAAATACAATCTTTTGCTAAACCCTCGAATACTCGAAAAATTTCAAGTAAATTCCTTCCTGCGGAAAATTCGTGAGCTATGAAGTTAAAGGAATTGAAAATCGTTAATTTGCAATACTTGCAGAAGAACCGAATTGATAAAGAATGTAAAGAGGGTATAAAGCCATTCTGCGAATATGGATAACACGGCTTGAACAGATACTCTCTATTTTTTTTTGTTTTAGTGATGGGAACTGTAGAAAAATCCATACCTTTGCAAGGATAAACTTCAATAAAATATAAGATGAAAACACAAAGATCAGGCAAGCCACTGTGCCGTTTTTCATACACCCATCAAGGAAAAACACTCTACTATGACATTACATCATATAGTACGGTTAAAGTAACGTATTATTCTTCCGTTGCAACTTCTAATAACTATGTGAACGGCGATGTTATTATTCCAAGTTCTGTCGAATACAACGGCACAACGTATAGCGTTACGTCTATCGGATTGGGTGCATTTAGAGGTTGCAGCGGCTTGGCTTCGGTAACCATTCAGAACAGCGTTACTTCCATCGGAGATGAGGCGTTTTTGTATTGCAGCGGTTTGACTTCGGTAACCATACCGAATAGTGTTACTTCCATCGGAAGTTGGGCGTTTTCCGGTTGCAGCGGTTTGACTTCGATTACCATACCGACCGGCGTTACTTCCATCGGAGATAGGGCGTTTTCCGGTTGCAGCGGTTTGACGACATTGAACTTCAATGCCATCAACTGTC